>Ga0129297_10000821_pt1 | contig 15394 bp, 15 predicted proteins | sample I18A1metaG_FD_94708 | JGI IMG/M metagenome (GOLD analysis project Ga0129297, IMG submission 94708) | Lake sediment bacterial and archeal communities from Gulf of Boni, Indonesia to study Microbial Dark Matter (Phase II) - ​I18A1 metaG | ecosystem: Environmental > Aquatic > Freshwater > Lake >... | reverse complement strand
GTTATGAGATAGTTCTTTGGGTCTTCACTGCTGTCCCAGCGAAGTCTGTTGAGGATGTTCTTGAGAGGATGCACCACGAACCATTCACCTTTGTAGGCAACTATTTGCTTGTGACTAGGTTTCAATGGACCAAGACCTTATTAGTACGCCTGCAACGGGTTTTCGCATTCGGTGTTTCTCAGTGAGCCAAGAATATTACTTGCCAGGCGCAACAACCGTCGGCATCGTCTGCAAGGACGGCGTCATACTGGCATCGGAACGCAGGGTCTCCTACGGTTACTTTGTTATGAGCAAGACCGGAAAGAAGGTCTTCAAAATTGCTGACAAGGTAGGCGCTGCGTGCGCCGGCATAGTCGCAGACATGCAGATTCTGACACGTGAGGTTTCGGCCTACCTGAACATTTACCATTTCGAACGCGAACAGAGTGTGACCGTTAAGACCGCTGCCAAACTCATGGGAAGCATGCTCTTCGAGAGGCGGCTATTCCCATACCTAGCTCAGACCATCGTTGGAGGAATCGACGAGACTGGCGCAAAACTGTTCGTCTTGGACCCATTAGGCTCAGTGATCGAGGACAAGTTCACGGCCGTAGGCTCGGGCTCTGAGATAGCAATGGGCTTGCTCGAGACAGAGTACAAGGAAGGCATTTCAGTTGACGAAGCAAAGGGCTTGGTGCGCAAGGCCGTAAAAGCAGCCTCAGCCCGTGATATTGGGAGCGGCGAAGGGTTGGATATGCTGATCATAACCCAGAGTGGGGTACGCGAAGAAAACGAACCCATAGCGAAGTAAGCTACCTACGCTACTCTAATTCAGACGCATCCGAGAAACGCATCAGTCTGCGATGCGGACTCGTCGTTCAAGCGGATTCCTAAATAGTCCTTACTCACTCTCTGAATAAGCATGAAAACTTGGTATCCGCTGCTTGTCACACTGGTCCTATGCACATGCGGCATCATGCTGCAGCCAGCCTTCGCCTCCCCTATGGGCAGAGCTCATCGCGAGCTACCACCGCCCTATTACTACATGGTCCAGCTTACGACCAATGTTCCGACGATGCCGATCTTACCGGGCAGTGGCCTCTACAGGGTAAACTCGATCGTGACCATCAAGGCAACGCCCACTCTGATAGGAATCGATGGTGCTGTGCTTCAATTCCGCTACTGGAAAGGTGACTATTCAGGCAACTCCACGGTCGCCAAAGTGAAGGTTACCGGCGACCTATTCATTGTAGCTGTCTACAGTTAGTCCCCTAAGACAGTTGCACTTAATTCGGATTAGGCGGCTACGAGTGAGCGAGCTCTATGCTCTCCAAAAGTGACATCGAAAGAATCCAAGCTGAACTCGTATCCTACGATAAGGCTCGGGAGAAACTGCAAACCCTAACCCGAAATGCAACAAGGCTCTGCGGTTGGGCCATCATTCAAATTCACAGAGGAGAGATCGGACAGGCCAGCAAGACACTAGACGAGGCAAAGCGATCCCTAGACGAAATTGAAGGCCTACTCTCAGCACACGCTGAGCTACCTCAATTCGGACAAGTGCTCGTGGCCTTTCAGGAGTACGCTGAAGCCAAGCTTCTCCTCCAGATCAAGAAAGACGGAAAAATCGCATCTCTACACGATGTTGGAACGAGCAGCACTGCATACCTGCTGGGCATGCTGGATTTCATCGGTGAGATGCGCAGAATGATCCTCGACTCCCTACGTCATGGCGACGCAAACAAGGCTCAGAACCTACTCTCTACCATGGAGAGAGTTTACGAGGATTTAATGTCCCTCGACCGCACCTCCATCCTGCCGAACTTCCGCAGAAAGCTCGACGCTGCCCGGCGAATTCTCGAAACGACCCGCGGAGACGTGGCCACTGACCTCAGACGCGTCTCACTGGAAAGGGCATTAAGAGGCTTGGAGCGCAAACTCGGCTCCCCGTTCAAGGGCTCCAAGCGCGGTTCGAGAAGTTGAGGATACGAATCCCCAGCAAGATTTCCCCGCGTGAAGCCATAGCGCTACAGAAGAAGCTTTCCCCACTCGTGAAGGACACCAGTGAACTCCCAGCGCAGATCACGCGTCTAGTGGGCTGTGACGCAACCTACTTCCGGGGCAACACATTGGCGGCGGCCACTCTAGTTGACTACGAGAGACTGGGACTCCTCAGAATCAAGTCTGTCAGAGAAAAGACGAGGTTCCCATACATTCCGGGGCTGTTAGCCTTCAGGGAAGCACCATCCGTATTGCGGGCGATTAGATCGCTCAAAGCTGAATCCTTCGTGTGTTTGGTTGACGCCCATGGCTTGGCACATCCGAGAAGGTTTGGGCTCGCATGCTTCGTGGGTGTGGCACTTGACCGCCCCACTATAGGGGTGGCGAAAAGCCTCTTGTACGGTTCGCCCCAAGGGAACCAAGTGTTCGATAAGGAAGGTTGCCAGATAGCCGAGATCGTCGCCCTACCAGCTAGCGAGAAAACCATCTATGTTAGTGTGGGACACAAGATATCCTTGAAGGATGCCGTTAATATCGTCGGGCACTGTCTCAGCCCGACAGGCCCGATTCCAGTAAGCCTAGCTCATGAAGAGGTCACGAAGCAGAAATGGACACTCATGAAATCAAGCCAAGCCTCCTGATAACCCTCTACAAATTGATCGAGGTAGGTGCCTACCCTGACGAGATAGTTTTCACTACGATAGAGTTATCCAAACTGCTTGGAGCATCTCAGCAGACTGCGTCTCGTCACCTCATCGAACTTGAGAAGATGGGTTTGATTCGCCGTGTGAGGCTGGGACGACGCGAATCCATTAAGATTACCGCTGCAGGAATCACACATCTAGACAACATGTTCATGACTTTGAAACGCGCCTTCGAGATGAAGAAGACCGAGGTTGTTTTCGAAGGCGCAGTCTTTTCCGGGATGGGTGAAGGAGCCTACTACATGAGCCAGCCAGGCTACAAAAGACAATTCCTAGCGAAACTGGGTTTCGAACCGTACCCAGGAACGCTCAATCTCAGAGTCCGCAAGGAGGATCAAGAGGACGTAAGGATGCTTGAGGCTTCGCCCTTCATCCTGATTGAGGGGTTTACTGACGGAACAAGAAGCTTTGGACCGGCCAAGTGCTACCAAGGAAAAATCGGCAACGAGGTCGAGATTGCTCTAATACTTCCTGTCCGAACGCATTACACTGGAGACGTGGCTGAATTGATATCGACTGAATATCTTAGAAAGAAACTTGATTTGAGAGATGGTGACATCGTGAAGATTAAGGCGTTCACCTCAACTCCTCAGCGAACCTCTGCTTGACCGAACTTGAACTCAAATATCTTTCATGGTCGAATTTTGAAAGTCTGACCATCTGAATGTTCAAATGATTTCGCTCAATGATTTCGCGCACGCTGTGTTCCAAGTTCTCCTGGTCGTATCCGAAGGCGACGATGTCTGGCATTACTTCCTTCAAGACCTGCTCGTAACCCATCCCCACATCTTCGTAGCCCAGAATCGCCTTGTCCACAGGTTTGAGCCCCTCGACAAGTGCCCTCCTGTCTTCCTCTGGAAAGAGAGGCTTCCGCCCCTTGAGCATCCCAACCGTCACATCCGTGGCAACAACCGCTACCAAGACATCCCCCAAGCTCCTAGCCTCGGTCAGAGCCGCTAGGTGCCCCAAGTGAAGCACGTCGTACACGCCGCCAGCCAGTACCACCTTGACCTGGGCTCGGCCTTTCTCTGAGAGCGCGTAACGGCGTCCGCCATCACCATGATGCTGAGTCAGGTATTCTTGACTCACGAGTCTGCCCAAGACGCTTGAGATTTCGAACTTGCCGGTGTATTCTGATAGTTCCTTTTCGGTGAACGCCCCGTGCCTTAGCTGGAGGAGGTACACGGCTCCGAGGAAAGATTTCAGATCTGCCTCGCTCATTTTGCAGCGACCGCCGTGGAGTATCACTCTCGAACAGATGCCATCTCTCGCTAAAGGGATTACTCCATCGGCTTCGATTCCGCCAAGTCTAGGATGAGCAAAGCATCGAGTAACCCTTCTGCGTAAGCGACAGATGCGAGGGATGTTGTTGGCTTGCCGTTTTCAATGTAGTAGCGCGCATCCTGCAGGTAGCGTTGAATCGTGTAGTGAACCCTCTTGATTCCTGCGGTTTTGACGATCAGGTCTTCATTTGCAGTGGTCGCCCTCTGGAATTCGGTTTCGAAGGTGGCGATGTACTTGCGAGCGCGCTCCGCTGAGTCTTCGCTGAGGTTGCTCATGGCCTCGGATTCACCAACTCTCCGCTGGCCCCACAGAACTGCCGAAGGGATTCCGCCTCCATGAAATGCAACCGTCCCGGAAAGACCAAGGCGTAGGGTGGATTTCCGAAGTCCATTGCCAGAAGATGGGACAGTGTTGCTGCATGCACGAGCATGTCGGAGGATTCTAGGCGAGCGATAGCGATGACTAGGGTTTCAGGCGTTATCTCATGCTCAGGCCTTCCTTCAGAGAAGCTGAGAATCTGTCTGAGTGCTTCTGGAATCGTGATGTGCCTTTTGTTTTCGACATCAACCTCTAAGAGGACGAGGGAGTGCAAGCCTGATGCTAGGTTATTCTTGATGCCCATGTAGACGCCTTCCGGGAATTCGCCCTGCCATGAGACGGGCACGGTTACGGTTCTCCCAAACTTGTATGACTGTAACCCCGTCACGCCTGCGACGGCTGAGGTTACGGAAGCGGCGTGCACGATCCTAGTCCCTATCCCAGCCCTGTGAGCGCGCAGACGCAGATCCACATGCGTCGTGGCGACCATCGGATCCCCGGGAACCAGGAAACCAACCTTCGCAGCCTTTGCTTTGGGCAAGATAAGCTCTTCAGCACCTTCCTCGACTTCGCCGCGCGAGAGAACCCGAACATCCTTACCGACAATTCTCCTCAGGTTTTCGAGACTGAGGCCTGGCATCACACTCGTATAGAACTCCGCGAAGAGAAGGTCACATGATTTTGCCTCCTCTTGGCCGCGAAGTGACATACCAAACTCATCATGTAGGCCCAAACCTATGAAAACTAACTCGCCTGCCATCCTCTCACTCGCCCAATGTGTGTTCGCTGCTTGGGACTATTTGTGAGGACGAACATTTATTTCCCGTAAGGAACTCTGACAGGGAGCCCAGCGGGTCCGTAGCTCAGCCAGGCTTCCGAACAAGAAGCCCTGGAGAGGTAGAGCGGCGGACGAGCCTTATCGGCCGATGCTCTTAACCGCCTGAGGGAGACCCGAAGGTCGAGAGCCACAGCCAGTGGCCGACAGGGTTCAAATCCCTCCGGACCCGCCACCTTCCACGAAGACCGGTCTCCTGCTATCACAAACGGTTACCCTCGCATTGGATAGCGGCCTTGGCCTGCCCGCAGGCATTATTCGCCGTTTAAATAGAAGTAAGCATATCTTACTCGTATGAAAGAATTAGAAGTCCCCGAGTTGACAAAGGCCAGTTCGAAAGGCCAGATAGTCATACCCAGCATAGTAAGGAAAAAGCTTGGGATCAAGACAGGGAGTGTGTTTGCTGTGAGTGCCATGAAAGACATGATAGTATTGAAGAAGTTGGAGACAGGGATCAAGCCAGAGGACTTGAAGACGCTTAAGTTGATTGAAGAAGCCTGGCGGGATATAGAAGAGGGAAGGTTCAAGGTTTACACTAAGAGGGCCTTCTTCAAAGAGTTCGGAAAATGGTAGAAATCAAGTTCATTGTACCCACGGAGAATTTCGAACGGGATGTCAACAAGACAAGAGACAAGGCCCTGAAGGAAAAGCTGCAAAAGCAAATAGAAAAATTAGCAGAGAATCCAAGCTTGGGGAAGCCCCTTCGGTATGGGCTGAAAGGAGAATGGTCCATTCGGGTTAAGCCGTATAGGCTCATCTACGCTGTGGAAGGCGAGAAACTGATTCTTTTGAGATTCGAGCACCGTAAAGAAGCCTACGAGACATGACTTGAGGTCTACAGGTTCCTGCCGCATGAGAGTACCTAAACAGTTTTAGGTTCAAATCCCTCTGACTCTTTGAAGACGCAGCAAATTCATGATGACTATGGTATCCGGATAAAGTTCTATGCGAGTCCCTCCGGACCCGCCACCAAATTCGGTGCTGGTCCCGCGGTCCCAGTATATCGGTTCTCGATGACAGCGGCGGACTTCGACACCTAAGGGAAGCAAAATTCAAAGTCTACTCCAAGATCAACAGATTGCTCGTTGGTCGAGAAACCTAGAACGCGGTAGTCCCGTCACGGTTGTTAGATATAGGAGATAGCGGGTGCCAGTTCCGTTTTCTTAGCCATCGATGAACCAAGCTTGAGCTGCAAGCCGAATATTCATGGCGAAGAGAACTTCACGCCTTGTGCGTAGCTGATTTAGGCGTGCTGTAGTCGCTTTCAAGCCCTAATAACACTTCTTGGCGTGTCTAGCACGCCGCAAGATTACTAGATGAGCTCTACTCTCCTCAAGTGAAAGAGCTACGGTATCCCTAGCCAGTGGCTATTGCTCCAGTTGCGTGTGGAGAGGGCTCTATACACGTGTATAGTCGAGTAGATTCTTGTGCAAAGAAATGAATTCTTTCAATCGCAAAGAGAAATTGATATTTTCCTTTGAATTCTTATCGATGTCATTGTCTAAGTCTCTGCGATCTGGACTCACATGCTTGTGCGCCGTATACCGGCCACGCCGCTAGGTCTCTTTGATAGGCAATTATAGCCCATAGATGTCTATCGGCTGAACTGGAGCCTAATGGAGAATTGCGTGTAAATTCCTGGAATGAATGGGATCCTCTGAAGCATATTATTGTCGGCCGCGCGGTTGGCACCATGGTCCAAGCGCCTGAGCCGGCAATACGACGCGACTGGCCCAAACATGGTTTTCCGTTAGGAACATTCGGCCGGCTGCCTAAGGAAATGGAAGAAAAGGCCGATGATCTGCTAGACGATTATGCGAAAATCCTTGAGAGCCGTGGTATTCGAGTTGATCGACCCAAACCTCTCGATTTCAGTCAGCCGGTGCAAACCCCTGACTGGAAGCAAGAGACAATGTTCGGCTGCACGGCGCCTCGGGACTTGTTGCTCACAGTAGGCAGTGAAATCCTAGAAGCGACAATGTCCTACCGGAGCCGATGGTTCGAGTATCTTTGCTACCGACCGCTGCTTGAACAATACTTCAAAGAAGATTCGAAGATGCGGTGGGAGGCGGCGCCCAAACCGCGCCTAACAGACCGCTCCTTCAGGAAAGGCTACTGGGAGAAGTTCAATGCTGTGAGTCACAAAGAACAGCTCGAGAGAGGAAAGGCCAGGGATTGGGTCCTTACTGAAGCAGAACCGTTGTTTGATGCTGCTGATGTTGCGCGTTGCGGAAAGGACCTTTTTGTGCAGGTGTCGACGGCGACAAATTCGGCTGGCGCTGATTGGTTGCGACGCCATTTTCCTGACCATCGGATTCACGTTGTTCACTTTCTGGAAGACTCGCCACTGCACATAGATGCGACCTTTGTTCCGCTTCGTCCCGGACTGGCACTCATCAATCCCGAACGCCCCTCTCTCGTACCGGGCCTGAAGGAACTGTTCGATAAGAATGATTGGCAGATTGTCGAATGCGCGAAACCGGCACATCACGGGAAAGCGCCTCTATCATTCTGCAGCCAGTGGCTTTCAATGAACTGTGTCGTGCTGGATCCCGAGACTGTGTGTGCTGAAGCCGGTGAGACTGCCCAGATCAAGCAGCTCGAAAGGCTAGGCTTCGATGTCATTGCCGTTCCGTTCTGGGATGTGTCGCCATTTGGCGGAGGTCTCCATTGCGCTACCACAGATGTCTGCCGTGAAGGAACATGCAAGGACTATTTCCCCAAACAGATAGAGGGATTCTGATTTCCCACTCGTTCGCGCAAAGGGCTGCGATATATCGCCCATTAATCGTTTCAGGATCGTCCTAGTCGCCAATCTTGTGATTCAGAAGAAGCACAAACAGATCCGGATTTTGACCGGAGTGTACGCTCGTCATGTTTGCTGAAGAGCTGAAGACTCCCTGTAAAGTGTCATGATGCAATATTAATTACAATGCGCTTCGAGCGTAGCGTGGCGAATGGTCCTTGAGTTTACATCGAGACGACGAGATGATTAGTTTCGAAATGAGAACTCAGAAGTCAAGGAAGACTTACGAACAGGCCAAGGTTAACGTCCCGTTCGGGGTTCATAGTAACTACAGATACACGGATCCTTACCCAATGTATTTCGTCCGCGCGAGAGCAACCAACCTCTGGGACGTTGATGGAAACCAATTCACAGACTACAACATGGGTTTCGGAGCCCTTGTTGCAGGGCACAGTCACCCAGCGATTGTCCGAGCGATAACCCAACAGGCCAAGAAAGGAACGGACTACGGCATGGAAGGGGCACAAACATGGAAGTATGCAAAGATGATCTGCGAAAGGTTTGGTGTAGAACAAGTAAAACTATCGAGCACGGGCACCGAGGCAACAATGTATGCCGTCCGTTTCTGTCGCAGCTTCACAGGAAAGGCTAAGATTGTCAAGTTCGAGGGCTGCTATCATGGCAGCAACGAAGCGCTAGCAGTAAGCGTCAAGCCCCCGCTGGACAAGGAGGGTGACCCACGTTTCCCTAACCAAGTACCATCCACGCGCGGAATTCCAGTAGGAGCTTTCCAGGACACCCTTGTCGCACCTTTCAATGACCTTGAGGCGGTCGAACAGATAGTCCGTAAGAACAGCGCAGACCTAGCTGCAATGATTCTTGAACCCATTCCTATGAACATGGGTTACGTTCTACCCAAACCTGGCTTTCTAGAGGGACTAAGGAAGCTCGCAGACGAGTACAATTTCCTCTTAGTATTCGATGAGATAAAGACCTGTGGAAAATTCTATGGAGGAGTCTCGGAATACGTGAAGGTGAAGCCTGACCTGATGACTCTTGGCAAAGCAATCGGAGGTGGCGTCCCAATCTCAGCCGTTGCCGGGAAAAGGGAAATCATGGAAACAGTGAAACCGGGTGTGGTAAGTCACGCGGGCACATTCAACGCAAACCCACTCTGCGTTGCAGCAGGAATAGCAGCACTATCAAAGGCACTTACCCGAAGTGCAATGGAAAAGGCAGGCAGACTCTGCGGGATCTTGGCGGAGGGATATCGGGACGTAATCGAAGACAAGGGCTTGGAGGCGCAAGTGTCAGAGGCGGGGCTGAGCGGTGCAATCGCCTTCTCGCCAAAGCCAATCACCAACTGGAGGGACTTCCAAGCAGCAGATGCGGAAAGGTGGCTTGCCTATTGCTTCGCCATGATGAACCGGGGAATAATACCCGCCGGCCCATCGTCCGAGGAGCAATGGACAATTTCAGTGGTTCATACCAAAGAGGATATTGAGGAACATATCGAGGCTTTCAAAGAGGTCGCCCCGTACGTGAAAGATTGAAGAAGTAAGACAGTAGAAGCCACGTCTTTCGAGATCAATGGTCTTGGTCTCAGAGCTACTGTCATGTCCAAGGATTGAGTAGCGCTCGATGGCTCATTTTATGAGACCAAGAATCAAATCCGGAATTTGCCCAAGTGGAAGAACTTCACGAAACTGGGCTCGAAATTGTTACAATTCTTCCTGTTAGCGGAATATTACTGACCCCACGACGTAGTTGGTTCATTTCCCACCGGCTCCACCAGGAACAGCACAGTTTTCCGTTTGACATGGGAGTCTCTTTACCGTGACACTATGGCTTATCTTGCATGCAGACTAATTCGATGGCAGACCCAAATTGAACATACGCTACAAACCTCATGCCTTATTCCGGATGAAAGAACGCGAGATCAAGCAGCGTCAAGTTGAGAAAGTGGTTGCATCCCCAGCTGAAACAGTCGAAGTGCGCTTTTCGAGACATGCCTCCTTCGGAAATGTTAATGGGCGACGGCTTCTTGTAATCTACCAAGTTAACGGTTCCATGGCTGAGGTCATCACAGCATTCTGGATTAATGAGGAGGGATTGAGAAAGTATGGCTTCACTCGAATATGACCCAAGCAGTACAGCGCTCTACGTGAGAATGAAGAAAGGAAAGGTTGCGAAAAGCAGGCCACTTGCCGACAATATCATCCTAGATTTGAATCGCAAGAACGAGCTCCTTGGAATCGAGATCATCGGGCCCAAGCCTGAAGACCTTAGAGAATTTAAGCCAAGAGCCAAGATCATAGCACAATCCTAACCAAGCTTTGAAGCCTCAGGAGAAGTTTGGATCCGTGGTTCTCCGGTGTAGAGCCTGCACTTCTATTACTTCAATGCGATTGAGAAGCTAGCGAATATTCTCCCAGAGGCTTATGTTCCCGGCCCGTATACTGCACAGATTCGTGCCAGTTAGATGTGTGAACCTAGTTCAAACAACAGACCGGTGAGTCTGCGCGCTGAACCTAACCCACACCGGTCGGTCCAAATCCTACTGGTGTTGGCGATATGATGTTGACTGATCAAGTCAACTAGCTGAAATACGAGAAATCTCGGAGCCGCTGACTTCGTTTATTTGGCTTTTGAGAAAAGTATGGTCCTTTCATGAGCAGTGGGAAACGTTTAGACCCGCCACGTTCGGAGTATGGCAGGTTCCTCCGGATCCGCCAAACCGTTAGTTCCTCTCTTATTGAGAGCATACGGATTCCGTGGCTGAACGCTGGATAACATGCCTTCAGAAACTTGGTCCATCATTCACTCCTTGGGCATTCCGGCGGTTCTGTTGAGGAGCTATCGTTATTATTAGGGTCTGACGGAATTGTGTGCTGGGAGACGACCGATCGTTGGGATTCATCTATCCTCCTCGACGACGCGTACCATACATGCCTCCCGTACCTGCATTTGCCACCCATTGCCCACGATGCTTTGCACCGCTACAGTACGATTATAGGTTCTGTTGACGTTGCGGCCTATACCTCGGCCGATAGTGTGGGTCCACCCGCCACCACAGTTTGCTCATATTCAGTGGTAAATTGGGGTCAGAATCCCCTGCTCGATCCCCGAATTCCAAGTTGGGACGGTCAAGACGGTCAAAATTAAGCGATCAGTGACAGGACTTGAACGCATTTCGGTTCAAATCCCTCCGGACCCGCCAGTTTTCCCAAGCTCAAGTATTCCCATTCCGTTCGACGACACTCCGGCCGTTTGATCGCATCAATCGCTGAGTCTTCCCTTCGAATTGCAAAGGGTACGGAAAGCCAAATCGCAGTGAATACGGAACTTCATTTCGTTAGAGATGCAAGCTAACCGGCCCCGAAACAAGCAAAATTCCATTCTCTCTCAGTCACTCAGTCAGATCGCTCCAAATTTGCGATAAGATTGAACGCGACACACTCAACTAGATTTGGAAACAATCTTGTCGGCCAAAGGATCGCCCCGAAATGACGACCCGCCCGCCGCTTCATGCCGTGATTGATTATTGCAGATGAACTTTTCTCTGACAGGTCGAGTTTTTTTGTCTAAAGTGAAACGGATGTCCTTGGCTTTGGAACGGGAACTCGATTACCTCGCTCATCTCGTCATGCGCGAAACAAGAAACGGTAAGATTCCTGAAGCCCTTAGAGATCGAATAGAGCATATAACTGAAGATATCCTTCGTCGGCAACCTCCGAGCCGTTATCAAATGGAAGCATTTGAGCAGTTGCGATACCGACTGCACGGCAACGAAGCACGAGTGGTTTACGACGCGCTTCACCGACTAAGACGGGGCTTTCATGAAATCCCCTATCGCGAATCCATGTTCGCACAACGGCGGATAGCTGAGCTGGAGGCCGAGGTTGAGACTCTGAGAAAGCAGCTAGAAGCAGAGCATCCGGAGGAAAGCGAAGATGAGCAAAACAACATGGTCAAGAAGTTCAATAGTTCGAAGAATAGAGTCTTCGTAATCATGCCATTCAGTCCGGACTTTGATGACGTCTGGAACGGAGGAATAAAGCGCGCCTGCTTGGAAAATGACTCAGCCGCGTTGAGAGTGGACCAGGTAAGCCTATCCTCGTGGATAACTGATGATGTCGAGGAGTACATCAAGAAATCGTATGTAGTAATTGCCGACGTAACTGGAAGCAATCCAAATGTTATGTTTGAATTAGGATATGCTCTCGCGAAAAGCAAAGACCCGATCATAATCATGCAGACTCAGGGGTCGGACAAGGTACCGTTCGATATTTCTGGTATGCGACGCATAGAATACGAAGATTCATGGCAGGGAATAGAACAGCTCGCAAAGGACCTGAAGAAGTACCTCGTCATGACATTTTCCAAACAGAAGAAACGTAAGACGCGAAAGAAAACGGCCGCTGCATCGGCGGCAGCGAATTCAAAAGCAAGCTAGATCGCTCCACGTGAAGCGTCACAGCTGTCTACGCTATTTCTTTTGTTTCGGATAGAGAGCAAGTCTGGCCATGAGTTTCGTAGGTTCTTCATATGTAATACTCGAGGAAAGATTCTGCTTTGTTATAGGAATTGTGGGTTGCGCATTCCTCCGGCAATGGTAAAATCGCTTCGAACCGCGCCAGCTCCCGAGAGAAGTCGGAAAGGATTGTTATCGAATCCTTGCGTTATTGATGGCTCAATTTCCGGAGGCCCGCCAGATTCTATTCATGGCTCCAGTCCTGGATGCGCCTGTCTGGGTGGTCTCACATTTGGAATACCGCTATGACTTGCAGGTTATGGAAAATGTTTCAGGGTTTAATTCTCGACGAATGGCACTGAGTTTCAGGATGATGCCTTGAGCGATGCCAAGCTTCTCGAATTAGAGAAGAAGTTGACGTTCTAATGGGGGGTCTGAACAGCAGCCCAATGCAGTCTTTCAACCCACTTCGAACCCTCCTGTTTCGCAAGGAACAACTAACCCTCAGCATAGAATAGGGCAAATGAAGAAGTGTGCAGTCTGTGACTCATCGGCTGAACCCCTTCTTTCCTCAGCACTGAGTTGATCGAGGTGGCCTGTTAGCTCAGGGAGTAATCAGGCGTCTGTCTTATGTGTGTGTGCTGCAAGTGATGGAATAACGCGAAAGTCAGGTGTCTTTCAATGATCAATCCAAGAGACTTGGTCACGAACTGCTTGTACGATGTTCAGATTCCAATGCGCGACGGAATCAAGCTCGCCGCGAACATCTATTTTCCGGCCGCGACAGAAGGGCCTTTCCCAGCGATCTTGAATGTGACTCCGTATGGAAAGGATAGTAGTCGCAGGACCGAAGTACGTTCAATCTTCCGGTATTTTGCAAGCGCGGGCTACGCAGTTGTCCACGTAGACGTTAGAGGCAGGGGAAATTCGGATGGTGAGTTTACCGCGTTTTTCCAGGAAATAGACGATGGGCATGATTGTGTAGAATGGGTGGGCAAGCAGAAGTGGTGCACAGGAAGGGTGGGGACGATTGGTCGTTCGTACGGAGGATGTGTGCAGCTCTACCCCATGCGCCATGGTTCAAAGTATCATAAAGCTGCGTTTGTGATGTGCTCGCCCTCCATCCATCCCTTCCATGATTGCACTGTGTACACTTCCGGAACATTCATGCCTCTCATGACAACTTGGGCCATGCTCCTGTCAGGCCGGACCCTAAAACAAGAGATCTACGACAAAGAGATCAACTGGGACCCCATCCTTAACATTCGACCCCTCAAGGATATCGCAAAACGATTAGGTCTGCCGAGCGACCCTTACGCCCAGTTTTACTCTCATGAAACATACGATCACTTTCTCAAAAACCTCTGGTCTGACGACATGATTGCGTCCATGAGGGTGCCATGCTATTTCGTTTCAGGATGGTACGATGATAGTCTCAAGGGCGCTTTAGATCATTTCCCAGCCCTAACCAACGACCACCCGGATAAGAAGACCCGCAAGAATCACAAGCTATTGATCGGCCCCTGGCCGCATGCCTTGTCTGCTCCGTTCAATAGCTCAGGAAAACTGGGCGACTTTGATTATGGACCACAGTCAGTGGTTCCTTTGGACAGAGAAGCCGTACGATGGTTCGACTTCTGGCTCAAGAGGATCGACAACGGTGTGATGAAGGAACCGAGAGTCAGACTATTTCTGATGGGAAGAAACCGATGGATGTACTCAAACGAGTTTCCACTTTCATCGACAAAGAAACAGCACCTCTTTCTTGCAGCTGACGGTCCTTCTAACAGTCTCTTAGGACACGGCAGACTTATTGCAAACAAAAGTATTGGCGGGCACAAGGTTCCAAAGTCCACTTTCAGTTACAACCCGACTAATCCCGCGCCGAGCCCCTTTTCGAAGGAATATTTCCAGAACGGCATGAACGAGGACTTGAGGCCCATCCAACGTCGCGACGATATCCTCGTCTTCACTTCCGCCCCAATGAAGAAGCCACTGAACATCATTGGTCCAATAGAAGCGGAGCTCTTCGTGAGCACCTCCGCAGTCGACACGGACTTCATCACGAGGCTTTCGGACGTACATCCAGATGGATACGCGCAACGCCTCTGTCAAGGAATCTTGAGATTACGATACAGAGAGGGATACGAACGAATCAAACTCGTGGAGCCTGGCGAAATCGTCAAGGTTAGGGTGGATATGTGGGGAACAGGTCAACAATTTCAGAAGGGGCATTGCATCCGCCTTGAAGTAACGTCGAGCGCATTCCCTTCAGTCGCACCGAACTACAACACGGGCGGCAGCCTCTGGGAAGAGAAAGATCCCATCATTGCGAAGCAGACCGTATATCACTCGAAGAAATTCCCCTCCCATCTGATTCTCCCGGAAATCACAAATCCAAAATTCGCTGAGGCTTGGACGGAAAGCAGATGGCAATCCAATTAGAATAATCAGCAAATCGTGTTGCGTGTGCCGAACTATTGATAAAAAGAAAGTACTTGCGAGAAAACAAACGACGACCCTGGAATGACACTTGAAAGACGCAGCGACAAGCACCAACTCAGATTTTGATCGTGCGAAAGCCCTCCAGTCGAATCACTTTGTGTTCGATGCCCATTCGGATGTCCCATTGATGGATATCTACCCGAGGAGACTGCGCGGCGAGAGAGATGTCATGAGCAGAATACAACTGCCACGCTTTTTGGCAGGTGCAGTTCACGGGGCAATCATGACAGTTCAGTGCGACTGCTTTCGTCTGGCTACCGAGTATGCAGGGGCACTAAGAATGACTCTGGAGGTTATTGATGCACTCTATGTCGAAGAAGCCGAGAGCCTTGGAAAGTTCGTCATAGCCAAGTCCGCGTCAGAGATGGAAGCCGCTCACAAGCAGGGTAAATTCTCGATTTTCATGGGACTCGAAGGCTGTAAGGCAATCGAGGGTAGCATCGAAGCTCTTCGCTGCCTCTACAGGCTTGGCATTCGCTCAATTGCGTTGACCCACAACGTTACAAATCAACTAGGGCATGGAGCGGGTGTCAAGGAGAACTACGGCC
>Ga0129297_10000820_pt1 | contig 15412 bp, 11 predicted proteins | sample I18A1metaG_FD_94708 | JGI IMG/M metagenome (GOLD analysis project Ga0129297, IMG submission 94708) | Lake sediment bacterial and archeal communities from Gulf of Boni, Indonesia to study Microbial Dark Matter (Phase II) - ​I18A1 metaG | ecosystem: Environmental > Aquatic > Freshwater > Lake >... | reverse complement strand
GTACTTCAAATCGAGCACCGGGCTGCATTCAAGGAAGTTGAGCGCACCATAGATCTGGAAATGATCGAGGGCCTGCTCTGAATTGTAATTCTTGAGCTCGGGGTTCCTGGAAATGTAGTAGCGGACATCAAACGCGGGGCTCGCGCAGCGGCCCTCCTTCCTGCCGTTTGCGTCCCAATGCTGCCTGAGGCTGGTCCAGTTCGTGCCAAAAGCTTTTCTTAGGTCTTCGTAGCGATCGAAGTAGAACTGTCCCTCGTACACGGCGTTCCGTACCTTGTCGTATGCGGGATTGGTGACCGAGGTCGTCTGCCTCACGGTATACTCGCCGCTGGAAATGATGCTCGCGACGGAGTTGTCGTCCACGAACCTGAGCTTGTACGCGATGATCTTTCCCGGGTTCTTCTTCGAGAACGAATCGTTCACCAGCATCTGCATGAATCCGTCGAGGTCCGCCGCGACCACGGAGCCGCCTATCACGGAGACCTTGATCTTGCTTTCGGAAAGGGTTTTCGTGTACGAGGTTTCAAGGTTGGCGTCGACCTTGACGCCGGACAGCTTCGCGTTCACCTTCGCGGAGAGTGCCGCCTGTATGGAAGTAAGGTTTTCGTTGGATTCGATGGAAAGGTAGGCCAGCCTTCCATACGCCACGGACGATACATAAACCGGGCGGTACGATCCAAAATCTTTCAAATCAAAGCTCTTGTAGAGGAACTTGTCGCCGCCCTGGTCGATGTCCACGGTATAGAACGTTTCGGAGAACTGGATGAGGTGCTTGTACTTCTTCGAGCTCTGCTTGAAATCGAATCCGCCTTTTACCGACACCTTCACTGCCGGGTTCGAATAGCCGACTCCCATGTCGAATTTCACGCTGAACTCCGTTTCGTCGGTAACCGTGGTTCCCTCGAAGTTATACGTCGTCGATTTTCCGTCGATGGACTGCGAAAGGACCGAGTTGTGCAGGCCTCTAAAATTCGCGAGCGAGGGAACGATTTTCCCGGAAACGATGGCCTCCTTTCCCGCTGCCGGCTGGATTCCCACCAGGTCATAGGACACGACGAGCGGCTGCTTTTCACCCATGGTGATTTCCTTGTAGGAGCCGTCCTCGATCGATTCGGCGAGGATGACGGCGCCGGGATAGATGACGTCCGTGTTTGGATTTAGCAGCGCCTGGTCCTGGAAAGCGCCGCTTGCCTTGACCTTTTTTGTCGTCGTCACATAAACCACGGGCTTCCCGGTTTCGTCCCTGCCCAGTTCCGCGGAATCGGTCTTTGGCGCGGTGACGTCGGTTTCGGTTACTGCCGTGGGCTGGTCCGCCTTGAGCCGGGGCGAGGTCTTGAGGGTCGCCAGCTGCTTCTTTAATTTTGCGTTCAACTCCTTGTCGCTCTTCGCTACCGGTTCATCGGCAGGCTGCTTCTTGGTCACTTTCTTTGCGGGTTCTTTATACACGAGCGCCTGGGTAGGCGCATCCATGCTTACAATGGCGAAGGAAAAAATCGAAACCAGAAGTAAAACCTCCAACTTTCTCTTTTCCATATGCAACCATCCTAATATTGGTATGACATCAGCAATCGGTATAAAAAATCGTTTGTCAAGGGAAAAACACCCCCGCGCCTGAAACTGAAAATGGCTCCGGCGGAACGCTGCGTACATGCGGAATGGATTCAATCCGGAATTAAACGCCCGTTAACTGAAACACTTCATTCCGTTCCGGGTTCTTTCAAAAATTACACTGTCCAATATTCCCGTGTTCGGGCAGGGATCGCCGTGATGAACCCGGGCATCCATCCGGCCGCGCTCTTCACGACGGCGGACTGCCCGGGCTATCCCGGCATGACCGCGTTTCCCGCGGCAAATGCGTCGACGCCGGCACGGCCGACGGGAATGGATGCCCACGCACTGCGGTATTCACTTTCGACCCCGAGGCGCCGATAATTAATCACAGGCGTTCAACATCCGGTTTCATGAACGCCCGGAGGAGGGAGACCGCTCCAGGCGGCAAAAGGGCCCATGAATATCCTTGAATTCGTCCAGAACGTGCACGTGCGGCAGTTCAAATCGGGAGACGTGATCTTCTCGCGGGGCGAGGAGTGCGACGGCAGGATGTACTTCATCTTTTCCGGCGAGATGTCCGTCATCAAGAAGCAGGGCGACGGCGAGGTGGTGATCCGGAAGATGTACCCGGGGGAATTTTTCGGGGAGATGGCCCTCATCAGCAGCGAGCCCAGGGCCGCGACGATGAAGGTGACGTCGAAGGAGGCGAAGCTGGGAATCATCGACGAGGCCATCTTCTACAAGCTCGCGAAGAACAGCCCGGAATTCCTGTTCGCGCTGCTCAAGTCGACGATCAGCAGGATGGTGGATCTTGACCGGGCCCTTGACGCGTACCGCGAACAGCGTCCAGTTGAATGATCACTCCGTCCTTGTGCCCGTAATCGCGCACCGGTTTTTAAAATTCCCGGAATGCCCTAGAAGCTCACCCGCAGATCGGGCCCCGGTCCCGCGCGATACCGTACGCCGCTCAACGGCCGATTGATTCCATGATGAAAGCCTCGATCGCCTCTCCCCACGCAGCGCCCGTTTCCAGGAATCCCGTATTGTGCGAACCCCTTATCCGGAAAAATCTTTTAGCGAGTCCGGCGGCATTGTAGAGGTCCTCTCCCATCCTGAACGGAATTATCTCGTCGTCCGGGCTGTGCATCACGAGCACCGGGCAGGCGACGCGGGCGATCGATTCCCTCGAATTATACATGCCGCCAAAAAGCCCCCTCGCAAGAATCGCCGGCACGTGCCGCGCCGCCACGTCCGCCACCGAGGTGAAGGACGAATCGACGATGAGGCAGCCCGCCGGCCGCTCAACGGCAAGCCGCACGGCCACCGCGCCTCCCAGGGAGTGGCCGTAGATCACTATTTTCCCCGGCGCGACGCCGCGCACCTTCGTGCAGTATGACCACATCGCGTCCGCGTCCAGGCGCGTCCCCTCCTCCGAGGGGCTTCCCTCGCTCTCGCCGTAGCCCCGGTAGTCGAAGAGGAGTACGTTGAGGCCAAGTCCGTGGAACATTTCAAGCTGCCCGACCCGGTGCGAGATATTGCCCGCGTTCCCGTGGCAGAAGACCAGGGTGGCGCGGGCGTTCTCGCACGGCACCCACCATCCCGCTACTGCCACGCCGTCACCGGCGCTGATCCTAACCGCTTCGTAGGGAAGTCCGACCGCGGCGGGGGTCGCCAGCACGGCGCGGTCGGGAAAATACACGAAGGAACCGGCGCACGAGACCATGAATGCGCATGCGATGCAGGCGAGCGCCTCCGTTATGCGCAATCGCAGTGTCCACATGGCGTCAGACACCGTCCTTTCCCGGCTCGATCATGCCCGAGGCCGCCATCGCCGCGAGCTTCCTGCCCACCTGCCTCATGTGGCGCACGAGCTCGTCCCTGCCCCTGCCGGGATAGCGGCGGAAGGTGATGAGGATGCCGTTCAACGCGGCGAAATAACTGTGTGAATTGAGCCGCGTGGACCGCGCGTCCTTCCCGGGCAGCAGCCTGTCCAGGTTGTCGAAGACGCTTCGCATGATCTCGCCCACGCGCCGTGCGGACTCCTCGCCCAGCTCGCCCTGCATCATGAAATGGGTCATCATCCTGAAATAGGAGTCGTGTTCCATGAAGAATTCCACGAAGGCGATGGTCACCCTTTCCAGCGCCGCCGCCCCGCGGGACCTGCCCACGATCCTTTCCAGCTTCTCGATGAGGGGGGCGCTCTCCCTGGTCATCGCCTCGATGAAGAGCGCCTGCTGGTCGGGGAAGTAGGTATATATGGAAGAGGCCGCGATCCCGGCCTCGGCGGCGATCTCCCTCATGCTGGCGCGGTCGAAGGGGCGCGTGGCGAACACGCGAAGTGCCGCGTCCACGATGAGCCTGCGGCGCGCCTCGCGCTCCCGGTCCCTGAGCTTGCCGAACGTTCTCTGTTTCGCCATGATCATCCCGCCGGGACGGCCCGGCGCCCTTTTATGACCCGCGCCCCGGCAAGTAGCAAGTACTAAATTTTCTTGACTGTGCCGAACAGTGTTCGTTATATTGACCATGGTTTCATCAAAGGAGGCCCCCCATGTCACTTCCCGACAGAAACAACCCGTACAGCTTCAGCGAATTCCTTGACTGGCGCGACCGCATCGATTATTACGCCGACGATCCCTTCGCCGGACAGGTCCTTCGCCGCTTCACCGGGGACTCGTTCGCGCGCTTTGACGGGGAGGCGCGCGCGATTTCGCGCAAGGCGTCCTTCCGCTGGCGCGACATGGCGGAGACCATCTCATGGCCCGAGCGCCGTCCCTTCATGCAGCACTACGACGGGCACGGCAACCGCATCGACCGGATCGTGAGGCCGGCGGAAACCGAGACGATGGAGCGCGAAATATTTTCCGAGGCGCTCTTCTCGGAGCGCACGCACCCCATGACCAAGCTCATCAAGATGTTCCTCATTTACCAGAACGGCGAGGCATGCGTCGCCTGTCCGCTCACCTGCACGGAGGGCCTCGTGGAGCTCCTCCGGAAATACGCCGACACCCCCGAAACCAGGAGCATCCTGGCCCACTGCGCCGAGGGGAACGACGGCCAGTTCGCGATAGGCGCGCAGTACCTCTCGGAGATACAGGGCGGCTCCGACGTTCCCTCCAACCTGCTCGAAGCGGTGCAGGAAGACGGCGGTTGGCGGCTCTACGGCAAGAAATTCTTCTGTTCGGCGACCCATGCCGATTACGCGGTGGTCACCGCCAAGCCCGCGGGGTCCCAAAAAGTCGCGCTCTTCGTGGTGCCTTCATGGCTCCCCGGCATGAAACGACGCGAAATCCGCAACGGGTACACCATCGACCGGATCAAGTGGAAGATGGGGACGAGCGAGCTCACCACGGCCGAGCTCACATTCAACGGTGCGCTCGGCTATCCCGTGGGGCCCCTGGACCGCGGCCTCGCGAACGTCGTGGGCATCGTGCTCACCTACTCGCGTCTCACGGTGGGGCTGTCGGCCGCCGCGAGCATGTCCCGGGTGGTTCGTGAAGCCAGCGGCTACGCGCGGTTCCGGAAGGCCTTTGGCATGTCCGTGGGACAATTCCCCCTGCTCGCGGGTCAGCTTCGCTCGATCGAGCGGACCGCGCAGCGGACGACCGCGGGTGCGTTTCGGCTGTATTCGGAGTTTCTAGCCTCCAGGAAAGACGAGGAGGCCGATTCGCCCGACTCCAGGATGCAGCGCTTCATGGTAAGAGAGCTCGTCATGCTGCAAAAACTCGTCTCATCCTCCGACTGCACCGATGTCATCCGCACGGCGATGTCGGTTTTCGGGGGACACGGGGTTATGGAGGATTTCTCCTCCCTGCCGCGGCTCTACCGCGACTCCGCGGTGAACGAGCTATGGGAGGGCCCGCGCAACGTTCTGCTCACCCAGATCCACCGGGATTTCCAGAAGGCCCTCCCGTGGCTCCAGCCCGTCGATTTCGTGCACGGCATACTTCCCGGCCACGACGCGTCCGCGGTGAAGGAGCTCGCCGGGCGCTTTGACACGCTTATAGGGCATGCCGACATCCTGGGATTCAGCGAGGAGAACATCCGCGTCTGCGAGGAATGGGACGCGCTGTGCGCGGACCTCTTCCACGCATACCAGGAATGCGCGCTCGCCATGGTGCAGTCGCAGGCCTGAGTCCCCCATCCCGACCCGGGGCGCGGCGCGACGTCCCGGGCACCCGTCCCAAAAGCCAGATCACATAAATTTAGGCTTCTCTAACATTATTTTGTTGCATGAATTATGTTCTGCTGCTAAAATTAACGACATGAAACATTCGAGCGTACAGGAAACGGTTGAATTCATCGGCACGGAGCTCTCCGCGACGCTGGAGGATTACCTGGAGTGCGTCGCGATGCTCGCGGCCGGCCAACGCGTGGTGCGGGTGAAGGACATCGCGAAGAGCCTGGGCATCACCATGCCCTCGGTGAGCGCCGCCATCGTGCGGCTCCGCGAAAAGGGGCTCATCGACAGCGAGAAGTACGGCTATATTGAGCTCACGCCCCAGGGCGCCGCCCTCGCCGAGCGCGTCTGCAGGAAACACAGCTTCCTCGCGGACTTTTTCCACGGCGTGCTGCGCATGGACCGCAAGTCCGCAAACAGCGAGGCGTGCAGGCTCGAGCACCATCTGTCACCCGAGGCCTGCAGGCAGATCTACCGTCTGGTCGAGTTTCACCGCGACCAGGCCCAGTCGGAAACTCCCTGGACGGGGGAGCTCCGGGAGATCCTCGACGAGAAGCCGCTTTCCGAGCTCAAGGAAGGGGACCGCGCCGTGATCCGCCGCGTGGCCGTCGAGGGCGCCCTCCGGAAACGCCTGGTGGAGATGGGATTCCGGAAGGGCGAAAAGGTCCGTGTAGTGCGTTATGCGCCGCTCCGCAACCCCCTCGAGCTCGAGCTCAAGGGATACCATATATCGCTGCGCGTCGAGGAGGCGCGCGGCATCATTGTGCGCCAGGTCGGGGATGAGCCGGAAGAAGAATGAGATCCTCATCGGCCTCGTGGGCAATCCCAACTGCGGCAAGACCACGATATTCAACGCGCTCACGGGCGCGCGGCAGAAGGTCGCGAACTGGAGCGGCGTCACCGTGGAGAAGCGCGAGGGAAGACTGAGGCACGGCGACTACCGCATACGCGTGATAGACCTTCCCGGCACCTACAGCCTCACCTCGTATTCGATCGAGGAAATGATCACGCGCGCCTTCATCCTGGACGAGCAACCCGACGTAATCGTCAACGTCGTGGACGCGGGAAACCTGGAACGGAACCTCTACCTCACCACCCAGCTTATCAGCATAGGGGCGCGAACGGTCATCGCCCTGAACATGTACGACGAGGCGCGCGGCAAGGGCATCCAGGTCGACAGCATGCGCCTGGGAACGCTTCTGGGCATGCCGGTCGTCCCCACGGTGGGGACGCGCGGCACGGGCGTGGGCGAGCTCCTCGATGCGGTAGTGCGCGTCTACGAAGGTGCCGACAAAACGACGCGGCGGATTCATATTCCATTCGGCGCAGACGCGGAAGCGGAGATAAGGAAGATCCGGGACATGATATTGGAAAATTCCGGCGTAGCGGAACGCTACAGGCCGCGCTGGCTGGCTCTGCGCCTTCTCGAGGGCGACACCGACGTGGCCGCCAGGATCCGATCCCTTCCCAATCGGGCCGGGATCGAGGCACAGGTCTCGAAAAGCCGCGCGCTCATCGAGCGCGCCTTCAAGGACCCCATCGACACCGTGTTTTCTGACGCCCGCTACGGCTTCATATCGGGCGCGCTGCACGAGACCGTGGAAAAGACCGCCATCACCCGCACCGACCTGTCGGACTCCATCGACATTGTCCTCACCAACCGTTACCTTGGATTTCCCATTCTCTTCCTGTTCCTGTGGCTCCTGTTCCACCTCACCTTCACGCTTGGCGAATACCCGATGAACCTCATCGAGCATCTCGTGGCCTCGCTCGCCGCAAGCGCCGATTCCATGTTCCCGCCGGGACCGTTCAAGGACCTCCTGGTGAACGGAATCATAGGCGGAGTGGGCGGAGTCGTCGTCTTCCTGCCGAACATTCTCATTCTCTTCATGGGCATCAGCTTCATGGAAGACACCGGCTACATGGCGAGGGCCGCATTCATCATGGACCGGATCATGCATACCATAGGCCTGCACGGCAAGTCCTTCATCCCGCTCATCATGGGCTTCGGGTGCAACGTGCCCGCGATCATGGCGACGCGCGCGCTCGAGAACAGGCAGGACCGGATACTCACCATACTCATCAATCCCTTCATGAGCTGCTCGGCGCGGCTCCCGCTCTACATCCTTTTTGCGGGCGTCTTTTTCCGCGGGCATGCCGGGACGGTAATACTGAGCATTTACGCGGCGGGGATCGCCTTCGCCTTTCTTTCGGCGCGCCTGCATCGCCGCCTGTTTTTCAGGAACAAGTCCGCGCCCTTCGTGATGGAGCTCCCACCCTACCGCGTGCCCACACTGCAGGCCACGGCGCTGCACATGTGGGACCGTGCCTCCCAGTATATCCGCAAGATGGGGGGAATCATCCTCGCCTTCTCCGTGATCATATGGGCGCTGGGCACGTATCCCCGGTCGCCGGAGATAGAACAGCGCTTCCAGGAACGGTCCGCGAAAATAGCCGCCGAGTTCGAATCGCGGCAGGCCGCCGCGCGCGGGACCGATGAGCTCGCCTCCCTGAAAAGCGCGCATGCGGCGGCCGAGGAGGAGCTTTTCCGCGACAGGTCCGCCCGGGAAAAGGAGTACAGCGCGATCGGGAGAATAGGCAAGGCGGTGCACGCGGTGCTGGAACCCCTGGGGTTCACGTGGCAGATGGGCGTGTCGCTTCTCACGGGCTTCGTCGCCAAGGAGGTCGTGGTGAGCACCATGGGCGTACTCTACCACGCACCGACCGGGGGAAGCCGCGACGCGGCCGAGCGCTCCCTGCAGGAATCGCTCTCCCGCCTTGAATATCGCATAACGCCCCTTGCCGCGTACGTCTTCATGCTTTTCGTGCTCATGTACGTCCCGTGCGTGGCGACCATCGCCGCGATCGGGCGGGAGGCCGGGTGGCGCTGGGCGGTGTTCTCGATCGTCTACCAGCTGGCGTTCGCGTGGACCGTGTCCTTCATCGTGTACAGGGCCGGGCTCTTACTGGGACTGTGAAGCGCCTTATGACAAGGCGTGTAAGAATGGGAGATGGGGGGATAGAAGAGATGAGGGGGATAACGGATTGGCGGGTCTTCTTAAAATAGTATTCTGGAAGCACATAGCGATTCTTTTTTCAACAATCGGTCCCAACGCCTCTATCTCTTCCATCGCCGTTCGCCTTCATCTCTTCCATCCCCTTTTCCTTTCCTGAATCCATCCCTGAAATTTCCCGCGAACTTACTCTCAGCATCGCTTAACGGCAAGGACGTGTAAGAATGGGGGATATGGAGATGGAGGAGATGAGGGGGATAAAGGATTGGGGGGTTCTACAGGAAAAAGCAATCTAAAGATGCATATCGATTCCATTCCTCAACAATCTCTCCCAACGCCTTTATCTCTTCCATCGCCGTTCGCCTTCATCTCCCCATCTCCCTTGCTGTTGCCGTTTTTCCATGTCCTCCTTGAAATTTCCCGTAAATTTTGATATGTATTCAATGCGGGGAACTTCATGAAGGACGAAATCTACACCCCGGGGGACATACGCAGGACCTATGAAAACGTGCACGACCTGCTCGTCACCAAGCATATAATCAAAACATACTCGACGAACCGGCGGGACATCCGCGACATAGCCCTCAGGCACCTGGACCTCTCAAGCGTGCGCTCGGTGCTGGACCTGGGCTGCGGGTACGGCTTCTTCATCGAGAAGCTCAAGGGCCTCCTCGATCCCGAAGCCCTGATCACGGGCATCGACCTCGTGGACAACTACGAGCACGCCTACCTCGACACGGTCTCGGCAATCAATTACCGCGGATCGTTCATCAGGGGCTCCGTCGACCTCGCCCGCGGCATGGCGAGCGGGAGCTACGGCCTGGTCCTGTCGAGCTACTCTCTCTACTTTTTCCCCCACATCGTTCCCCAGGTGGCGCGCCTGCTCGCCCCGGGCGGCATCTTCATCGCGATCACCCACAGCGAACATTCGCTGGAAGAAGCCATCTCCTTCGTGCGCGGCTGCATGAGCAAGCTCCGGATCGAGGTGCCCGGACAGACCGCGCTGTGCAGGCTCTTTGCCGCCTTCTCCGTGGAAAACGGGCTCGAGCTCCTTGGCCCATGGTTCGGCAACGTCGAGCGGATCGCCTACAAAAACTCCATGGTGTTCGGGGCGGAGCACCTGGAGGACTGTATTTACTATCTTGAAAAAAAACGCGCCCTCATATATAAGGAAGTCATGGACCGCCATCCCGGCCGCATCATCGACATCGAAAAATGCATCAGCGCGAAGGTGTTCGACTGCGCGAAGACCAACGGGAGCGTGGCGTTCAACAAGGACGACGGCGTGTTCATCTGCACCATGGAGGCGCCTGCCGGGGGAAGACCATGAAGAAGCCCATGCGCTACTGCTGCTACTGCGGAAAAGACATCGCCCGCAGGGAGCTCGAGGGCAAAATGAGGGATTACTGTCCCCGCTGCGGCAGCATCTTCTACGAAAATCCCCTGCCGGTCGCGAGCACCATCGTCGTCAACGACAGGCGCGAGGTGCTGCTCGTCAGGCGGAAGAAGGACCCGTACAGGGACATGTGGTGCCTTCCCATCGGCTTCGCCGAGAGCGGCGAGGAGATACGGGACGCGGCGCTCAGGGAGCTCGAGGAGGAGGCGGGCGTCAGGGGCGAGATAGTCCGACTGATCGACGTGGACACCGTGGAAAATTATTTCTACGGGAGCCTGGCCATCGTCACCTACGAGGCGCGCATGACCGGCGGGAGCGTGCGCCCGGGGGACGACGCATCCGACGCGGCCTTTTTCCCGATCGGGGACCTTCCTCCCCTCGCCTGGTCGTCAAACGAAAAGGCCGTCGGGATCTACGTCGAACTGTACACCGACTCCTGGACCATGGTGGACTCTTTCCGGCACCTCTTCCCGGAGACCGGTCCTCCCAGCGAAATCATACCCGGCGAGGACGAGCATTACGCGTTTCTCTCCAACGTGCTCGTGAAATTCATAGAGAAAAGCATACACGCGGTGACCGACGAGTGGGCGAAAGAGATCGAGCGAAGGTTCCCCGCGCTCTCCCCTCACATGGGCGAGCTGCGCGCCCTCAATCTCAACGTGCTGCGCGGCATACAGTACTGGCTCACCCGGGGGACCGACACGCTGGGCGTGGAAGAGTTCATCGAGGCGGGCGACAGGCTCCGGGATCTGGGGATAGGACTGCCCGAGGCGATCACGGCGGTCGCGCTCTCGCGCAAATCGCTCTGGCTCCGGCTGGTGCGCGAGCGGATTTTTCTCACCCCCATCGAAATCTACACGACGCTCGAGCTCAACAACCGGATCATATTTTTCTACGACAAGATCAATTATTTCCTGAGCCTGGGGTACATGAAAACAGAAAGGCCGTGACACGCATCGCGCGCACGGCCCTTTCAGGTCCGGGACGGAAAATCCGTCAGGCCTTCGCCTTCTGCAGCTTTTTCTCCTGCATCTGCTTCAAAACCTTCTCCTGGACGTCCTTCTGCAGCGGCACGTAGTTGGAGAACTCCATGGAATAATTCGCGCGCCCGCTCGTGATGCTCCTGAGCTGGGTCGCGTACCCGAACATCTCCATGAGCGGCACGAAGCCGTTCACCTTCTGCGCGCCCTTGCGGAAGCGGCGCATTGACTCCACGCGTCCGCGCCTCCGGTTGAGGTCGCCGATTACCTCCCCGATGTGATCGTCCGGGGTGTTGATCTCGATCTTCATCTGCGGCTCGAGCAGGATGGGCCCCGCCTTCCTGAAGGCCTCCTTGAAGCAGATGGAGCCGCAGGTGCGGAACGCCATGTCCGACGAGTCCACGTCGTGGTAGCTGCCGTCTATGACGACCACGCGCACGTCAACCACGGGGAACCCAGCGAGTATGCCATCGTCCAGGGCCGCATCGATCCCCTTCTTTATGGAGGGAATGAACTCCTGCGGAATAACGCCGCCCTTGATGTGATCGACGAACTCGAAGCCCTTGCCCTTATTGGGTTCAATGCGCAGTACGACATGCGCGTACTGGCCGCGACCGCCGGTCTGCTTGGCGAACTTCGTGTTGTTCTCCGCCTCGCTGGTGATCGTTTCGCGGAACGCGACGGAGGGCTCGCCCACAATCGCTTCCACGTTGAATTCGGTCCTGAGGCGGTCGACGATGATCTCCAGGTGGAGCTCGCCCATGCCAGAAATGATGGTCTCGTTCGTCTCGTCATCCACGCGCACCTTGAAGGACGGGTCCTCCATGGCCAGCTTTCGCAGCGCGATCCCGAGCTTCTCCTCCTCTTTCTTCGTAGGAGGAGTGACCTTGAGGTCTATGACCGCGGGCGGAATATAGATGGACTCGAGCACCACCGGATGGCTCGAGTCGCACAGGGTATCGCCGGTCTTGGTGTACTTCATGCCGATCAGGGCCACGATGTCGCCGGGACCCGCCGAGGATATTTCCTCGCGCTCCTTGGCGTGGATGCGCAGGATGCGGCCGATGCGCTCGTACTCGTTCTTTGACGCGTTGAATACCTGCATGCCGCTCTCGAGCTTGCCCGAGTAGATGCGGATGAAAGTCTGCTGGCCCACGTAGGGGTCATGGATGAGCTTGAAGGCGATCGCGCAGAAGGGATCGCTTGCCAGCGGGTGCCGCGCGTGGCTCTTCGACTCGTCCTTCATGTCGAGGCCCACCACAGCCCCTTTGTCGATCGGGTTGGGAAGGTAGTCCAGGATCGCGTCCAGGAGCAGCTGTATGCCCTTGTTCTTGTAGGCGGCGCCGCAGAAGACGGGCGTGAATATCATGTTGAGGGTGGCGAATCGCGTCGCGCTCTTGATCAGCTCGGCGGGAACGTCCTGTTCGTTCAGGTAGAGGTCACCGATCTTCTCGTCGAAGTCGGCGAGCTTTTCGACCAGGTGCCTGCGCGCATCTTCGCAGTTCTGCCGGAATTCCTCGGGCACGTCTATCACGAGCCGCTCCATGTCCTTGAAGACGATGGCCTTGCGCTCCACGATGTCGATCACGCCCTGGAAATCCTCCTCGGCTCCTATGGGCACCTGCATGGGGACGGGATTGGCGTCCAGGTACTTTTCCATCTGTGCGACACACTCGCCAAAGTCGGCGCCCACGCGGTCCATCTTGTTCACGAACGCGATGCGCGGCACCTTGTAGCGGTCCGCCTGGTTCCACACGGTCTCGCTCTGCGGCTCGACGCCCGCCACGGCGCAGAAAAGGCCTATCATGCCGTCAATCACGCGCAGGCTTCGCTCGACCTCCACCGTGAAGTCCACGTGCCCTGGGGTGTCAATGATGTTCACATGGTGGTCCTTCCACATGCAGGAAATCGCCGCCGAGGCTATGGTGATGCCGCGCTCCTGCTCCTGCTTCATGAAGTCCATGGTCGCCGCGCCGTCGTGCACCTCGCCGAGCTTGCGCGTGGTGCCGGTGAAGTACAGCAGACGCTCGGTCACGGTGGTCTTTCCCGCGTCGATGTGCGCCGCGATCCCAATGTTTCTTACTTTCTGTAAAGGCATGAACGTACTCCTGTGATAAGATGATGATCGTCGTTCCCGCGTCCCGGTAAAAACCGGATGCGCTCCGCGCATCCCGTGTTCGTTCCACGAGGCGAGCCTGCCGGTATATAAGGAAATAAACTATTGCACTCGAACGGGGCACACTGCAGGTACAGGAACGCCGCGACCGATTCCGGCACGGACGGCCACACGAGAGGGCCACGCATGCCGCAATAAAAAACGCATGCTTAAGTATACCATTTTTTCTGTCAAACTAAAATTTATTTCAAAATTATTTTTATAACGTCGAGCTGGACCTGGGCGAGCTGCCGGCAGTTCGCATAAGGGTATTTCTGCACGATTTCGCTGAAAATCGACTGGGCTTTTGCGTCCTCTCCCATCTTCTGGTAGCACAGCCCGGTGCGGAAGTACGCGTCGATCCCGTCCTCGGAGTTGGTCGACTCCTCGTAGATGGCGTTGTAGGCCCGCGCGGAGCGCTCGTATTCGTAACGCTCAAAGTAAATCTTCGCGATTCCGCGCCATGCCTCGGCGCGGTGGGCGCCCCTGAGGTAGACCTCGAGGTACTCCTTGAATTCACCCAGGGCCCTGTCATGGTCTTTCAACAGAAAGAACTGCATCGCGTTCTGGAACTTGGCGTCGTCGGCGAAGCGGCGGATGTCGGTTCCCTGCTCTTTGGCCGGTTTTTCTCCTCCCTCGGGCGCTCCGGCCTCCTGTCCGATGATTTCCGATGCATTGAGCAGGATGACCATGGCCAGTAAAAAGCGGGGCATCCTTCCTAGGTGTGCTGATTTCATATTATGTCTCCTCTGGTACAGGTATCGGCGCGCGGCATCCCAAATCTTACTATTTTTCCTATCCACAGGTCAGGGGCGGATTCCCTTTGGCGATCGCGGCGCGCCATGCCGGAAATTCGCTTATCTTTTCCCGCTCTAATTCGCAGTAGAGCTGAACGCCCAAATCAGTCCCGGAGGATACGGAATGCTGCGCACATCAATCAACATGAGGCGTAAATTTCAAGCCCTCTGCCCGGGGCTTTCTGCCGGGGAGGGTGATCTTTTTTATGGAGCACACTTCCGAGAACCGGGGTTATGTCAGGAGGCTTTCACCTTAGCGGGGACGCAATTTCCTTGATAGTCGCGATATGAAAGCCGTCAATGACCGGTCCAATGCCACAGAGCCTGAGTGCCGCCAGGGGCGGGGCCGCGTGCTGGTTCGCGGTATCAGAAAAGCGTCGAGATGATGAGCCAGTAGCCGAACGCGGCGAGGATGAACACCGCCGCCCAGTACGCGGCCGTAACGGTTTTCCACGACCTTGTCTTGAAAAATTCCATGGTATAGGGCTCTCCTTTCGCGGGATTTCGTTGCATTATTCCGGTCGGTCAGTGTATTAAAAACTGCCGGCCGTACAGGTAGACCGGGTACGCTATGAGAAACCCGGCCGCGAGCGAGAGGCCTATTTTTATACAGATGATGACCTTTTCACGTGCATTCACGAGGTTCCTCCTTTCCTTTTATCTGGCTGCCCTGGACGCGTAGTCCAGGAGGCCGGAAGCGCTTACTCTGGCGACGCGTATCTCGGTCTTCGGGAAGAAACATATTCCCAGTATCCAGGGGTAGTCCTTGTCGATGGGGCAGGTGTAATAGCTCGCGTAGATATCGTCCCCCCGCCGTACCACGCCGGTATAGGCCGTGTCTCCGTTGGAGGGCAGGTCGAAGAGAAAGACCAGCCGGTCCTGCTTCACTTCATAGAAGGCCGTGCGTTTTTCCGCCAGGTGGCTGCCCAAGTCGGAGCGCGGGCCCAGGTGGTTCCGCCCCACGGCGAAAATGCGCCCGCCCAGCGGGAAGAGCGTCGCCCCGTCAAGGCGGGTGATGAAGCTGTGCGCGTAGCTCCACCGCGTATAGGGCGGATCGGAAACCGCGATCACGGTGTTGCCGGTGGCGTTTCCGAACTCGTACCCCGGCGTGCCCAGGCTTCCGCAGCGCAGCGTGGCGATGATGCTCCCGTTCTCCATAAACTCCATGGCGGGCTCGCCCGTGCGGTGGGCCGTGTAGACCTCGGAAACCTCCTTCCAGTTCACCCCGTCGTCGCTCATTATAAGGACGCTGATGGTGTCCACGTCGGTTTTCATTTCCGGCCCTCCGGCTTCGGACTGCGCCTGCTTTTTCCCGAAGGCCACCACATACCACGTCCGGCCG
>Ga0129297_10000819_pt1 | contig 15418 bp, 17 predicted proteins | sample I18A1metaG_FD_94708 | JGI IMG/M metagenome (GOLD analysis project Ga0129297, IMG submission 94708) | Lake sediment bacterial and archeal communities from Gulf of Boni, Indonesia to study Microbial Dark Matter (Phase II) - ​I18A1 metaG | ecosystem: Environmental > Aquatic > Freshwater > Lake >... | reverse complement strand
GCCTTATAGAGGATGACGTTGTCTCAACTGGTTCGGGGTCGCCCGTTGCATACGGCGTATTGGAGAACGAATACAAAGAAGGCATCAGTCTAAGTGAAGGCTTACTGATAGCGGTGAAGGCAATCACGACTGCCATGAAACGCAACATATACACAGGAGACGACTTCAACATAGCCACGGTCACGCAGGAAAAGGGATACGTAGAACTAACGAGAGAAGACAAGAAGGAATTGCTCAGTAGATTGTCCTTTTAAAGCATTCTATCCAGGAATTATTGCAGATACCTCTTTACCTCGGTGAGTTTTCCTATCTTCTTAACGTTGCTTTTCACTTTATTTTCCCTATCAATTAATAAGGCGGTTAATCCGGCTTTTTCTGCCCCTTCGTAATCGATCTCGAACGTGTCTCCTACAAAGATGGCTTCATGCGGTTGAACATTTAACCTGTTTAAGGCGAAGAGGAAGATCTCCTTGTTTGGCTTCGGCTTTCCAACGGCGTCAACACCGACTGTTGCGTCAAAGTATCTGCTTAACCCAACTCTGGGCAGAATCTCGTCTATGTCGCTTTTAAACCCGTTCGTCACTAATCCTGTCTTAAACTCGTGTTGTCTTAGGTAGTTCAATGTCTCGATTACGTCTGGATAAAGCTCTATGCCAGCGAAGTCCCACCACTTCTCACTTATCACCCTTGCTAAATACGGTAAATCTCTGTGAACCTTAAGTCGCCTAAGTACCTCCATATTCCATTTAAACCAAAATTTATCAGAAGGCAACGCGTAGTCCCCAAGGGTTAATTGGTTATCAATCTCTTTATGCGCAGACACTATATCAGTTATTGGCTTCTGAATTCCGTGTGCTTCTAGGATCTTCCTCAGAATTTGTGGAATAGGAGCTGTCTTAATCAGGGTGCCGCCCAAATCGAATAGTATTGCTTTGAACCTTCCATGCGAGCCCGATATGAGTACTATCCCCAAAAATTTATTTAAGAACTATATATTTATGATTGAGCCCGATGAGTAAAAACAAAATTTTATTGTGAGAGTTTACGGATGCTGATTTTAATTTTGGCAGAATCGGCGCTGGAGACCGTTCCAGAAGATTTATGGGATCATCCGGCGGTCAAGAAGTATTCAAGACGGAGGAAGAAGCATCCAAAACTCACAATTCTTGATAGATCGTATCATCACGTTGCGATGAAGACGCTAAAGGAGAGCGAAAAGAGGGGCAGACCTGATATCGCTCATTTCAGTTTACTCGAAGCCTTAGGATCTCCCTTGAATAGAGAAGGGCTCCTCGAGGTTTATGTGCACACGATTAATGAGTACGTGATTTCGGTGAATCCTGAGACGAGGCTGCCTAGAAATTATGACCGGTTTATAGGACTTATGGAGCAGCTCTTTGAGATGGGAACCGTTCCGAAAACTGGTCGACCGCTCCTTAGGCTGGAACGGAAAACCATGCCAGATCTGATCAGCGAGATCAATCCTACCCGTGTTGTAGCCTTCAGCAGACTCGGTTCTCCCATGACGCTTAGGGATATTACTGCAAAATTTTCGGCGGAAAAAAGGTTGGCAACAATAGTGGGAGGCTTTCCTCGAGGATCCTTCTCTGAAGCGACGGCAAAGCTGGCTGATGACATATTCTCCATAGACTTTGAGATGTTAGAAGCATGGACTGTTGCTTCACGGGTCATCTACGAGTATGAAAGAGCGGTCTCCGTTGACGAGAAGAGGTTGACACGTCATTCTTGACGTCTCGCTGCTCCAGACTTAGACGTCTTAAGTCGCTGATCACTTCTGGGCATTTCTGAATACACTTTTCCACAAGATGGAGGTAACGACTAACCCTTATGCTTTGGGAACTTACCTCCTTAGCTTCGCCTTCGCCTATTATGACGAAATGTTTTGTGGGGATCTTCGCTTTGGTAAGGAAAACCGCGCCGTTAACTGAGACATGTAACATGTTGCAGTGTGGAGAACCGTCAACCGTCAATACAACCATCTCATTAGGCTTCGCGCACCTAACGATCATCGCCAACTTCTGCAGAAGTCCGCTGAACTCCTCTACTTGGGGGCAAGATGTTAAGACTGCCCGGTTCTCAACGAACCTCTTAAGAGTTTCCGGAAATACTGATTGAACGCATTCACCCGCGACGAGGATGGAGGCTTTTCTTAGAAATGGGGCCTTCACATAGGTCTCCATTAACTTCAAAGTTCTCACCTTTCGCTGTTGATCTTCTCATACCGAGTTATTTAAGGAAAGAGAAGAGGCCACTAACCCTATTCCCATTGGAGCCCACAGTCTTTGAACTCTGACTTTACCTTCGCTATGAGTTGCTGATACTCTGAACTCGGCCTGTGGCGTTGTAAGTCGTAGCACTCCGTGATCAACTTACCGGGCTCCGGAGTTGTGTTCTTCATCAGTTTTGTTATGACTGGCTTAAACACCTCGTAAACCTCACTGCGCCTGATCTGCATCCTTATGGCTGCATCTGAGGCATCGATCATGAGCTCGGCGTCGGCTGGAGTCTGTCCACCGTTCATGCGTGATCGGCTGACCCTTGGAACGTAGAGGTTGGCGCCATTCACCGCGGCTTCAACGCTCCTGAGAATCAGCTCCTCAAGGTGGCTATCCGTACACAGTTCAGAGACAGGAATAGGCCAGTGCATAGGAATCCCATAGGAGTTTCGAAGGGTTGCTTGGTAGACCACAGAACGAGCAAAGTGAATGGGAAACATGACACGTTCGACTCCGCTAACGTGGTTGAGATGTTCAACGCCATTGTAGTAAAGGTTATCCCTATAGACAATCCAAGCGATTATCGTCTTTACCAAGCCCTCAATGATGGCTCCCTCAGCGCCTCCGCAGAAGCCGCCGGCGATGCCGAAGCTGCCGCTAATCCCGAAGTATCCGTAGCTCTGAAGCACGGTCGCCACTGTCAGCAGATCGTGTTCCACCTTCACATCAGGCAGGACGGACAGGAGGACACCATCAGTCGGCCTCAACCCAGCCACATGGTCGATTGTGGCGAGGAAGGAGGAGGCTGCGGTGGTGATGGGGTAGTAGACTATGGCTGCACCCGGTCGCCCAGCTCTACGGATTCCCTCTCGGAGCCATACGACTTGGCGCTTCGAAGCGTAGGCTTCTATGGGCGGCCCGTAGATCTCGTAGCCGTCGATCGTCGGGAAGTTGAAGCCCTCTAGGAAGTCGAGCCGTGGAATCATGGCGAAGTTTTGAACGACCAAGTTGGCTAGGTCTTCAGTAAAGGGTGCGTGGTGTCCGGGGGCGATGTTGAGAGGTTCATTACCTTCGATCTTGTGCTGTTTCCAGACCCGCGCGTCTTTTCCTTCGCCTATCAGTACCTTTTTCTGCATTGACTTTATAGCTCCCTTAACCTCATCTTCGGCAAATTTCACTACTCGTTCCCGATTGATGCAGAAGCAACCCGTATCCGTGACGAAGTCGACAGCGGCCTGCCAAGCGGCGTCGGCAAGACCGTCGTCAGTGTTAATCCATTCGGTGGTCTCTTTAGGACACTTAATCTCGTACTCCTTTACGAGTTCGGTCATCTTCCTGAAGAGCGCCATATCCCAATCTCTGCTGCTCATCTTTGGGCCGTTTCGCATGCGGTCGGCTATCTCAATGAGACTTATCATGTTTGTGCGCCCCAACTCAGCTCTTTAACTCCCAGAATACAGGAAAAAGTGTGTGAGAAACTTCGCAGCCCCTAGGTTCTTTGGACTCCTGCCTTCTTCTTTTCCATGAGCAGCATGGCTTCTCGAACTGCTTCAGCCGCGTTGTGTCCGTAGCCGTCGGCCTCGATCTCCTCCGCCCAACCGCGGTTCACGGGTCCACCTCCGACCATGACGATGAACTTATCTCGGAGGCCAAGCCTCTTCAGCTCCTCGATAAGCTCCCTCTGGTATGGGCGAGTCGTAGACATAAGAGACGAGACGGCGATGATGTCAGCGTTTACCTCCTTTGCCTTTGCTATGATCGCATCGCTTCTTACGTCCTTTCCGAGGTCGTAGACATCGAAGCCGTTGGCCTTAAGCATCATCGCCACGATGTTCTTCCCTAAGTCGTGTAAGTCTCCCTCAACGGTGGCGATGACCACCGTGCCCTTCTTCACCTTTGCTGAAGCCTCCTTTGTGAGGGAAGCCTGAAGTATTTTGGCACCCTCATCCAAGACATCGGCTGCCATAACGAGGTGAGGAAGGAAGCACTCTCCTCTGTGAAACCTTTCTCCAACCTCTTTGATGCCTAAGCCTAAGCCCTTCTCCATAGCCTCAACTGGGTCAACTCCAGCGTTAACTGCCTCGTTTGCAGCTTTTCTGACAGCATCAGCATCATATCTCATCACGGCCTCCTTCAGCCTCTCGATTATGACGACTTTACTATCACTCAAGAGCCTAACTCTCCCGAATAATTCATGACTCAATCATCTTGGTTTAATATTTATCGATTATGTTGCTGACGCCCTCAATTTTTGCTTACATGCGCAATCCGGCGCTTCGGCCACTGGACGTAACGCCTTCAAGGTCGAGACCCAAGGATTTCAGCGTTCTCTTCGCCTTAGCGGAGTTCTCAATGAGGGCCTTCGAAGGATTTCCTCTGACGAAGTCGTACATTTCCTTCATTGGCGCATAGTACTTCTCATAGTCTGCGTAGACGAGCATCCTTCTGTCCCCGTATCCGACGAATGGTTTTCCGGCAAGTCGCTCCTTGACAGCGTCATCAATTCTTCTGATCAGATCTGGCAACTCTTCCCTCTTGATTCTCGCCTTAATCGTCGCGTCGGACGCCTCCGCCTCGAACTCAACATGGTATGGTGTTGGGCTTCCTCCTGTGGTGCAGACGAGGTTGGACCCTATAACTGTGTTAATCATCGCCACCCTAACCGTGGATAGCAGGTCAGTCTCGCTTCCGATTCCGCCAACTCCTGAACGTCCTCCGAAACCACCGAAGCGAATGATGTTTGTGTGCCGCTCCAAAGCCCTATGGACCACATACGTCGGCCAGAAAGGAGTTCCCATCCTCTCCTCAGTGGGCTTTGTCTCCATCTCCATATGCCATCGGGATTCAATGAGAGATTCTTGGCTGGAGACAGATCCACCGTACTGCATCTGATCCCTATAGACGAGCCACGCAGCCAAAGCCTTAGCGATAGCCTCGACTATGGCACCCTCCACACTACCGCAGAAGCCGCCTATGTTTGAGTAGCAGCCTCCGTTCACCTTGTAACCGCCGTACCGTTCGTAGTTGAGGGCGATGGCTACGTAGTCGGCTTCCACCTTCATATCCGGTAGAATGGAAAGCAGCAGCCCATCTGTCCTTCTAAGTCCCTGAACAGGGTCGGCTGGGGCAATCATCGGTCCAGCCGACGTGAGGATAGGGTACAACGTGATGGCCATTCCCGGTCGTCCTACCATCCTAACCGCCTCCCTCATCATCTCTGCCTCTCTCTTTGCGGTGTAGACCGCTGTAGGCAAACCGTGAACTTGGTAACCGTCGCATTGAAGCATGTTGAAGCCCTCAATCATATCTCCTCTTTGTACCCGTGCATACGCGGCCTGGGCGATAAGGGCATCCTCCTGACGCCACGGGGTGTGCCCTCCACTGATGATGTTCACGCAATTGCTGTCTTCCATGAACCGTTTTCTGATGATTCTGGAGTCTCGTCCCTCGCCGATGATGATCTCTCGTGGTGCTGCCTTTGCCGCATCTATGACTTCTTCTGTGTCGAAGCGTATCGCCCTGTTTGTCGTTATACAGTATACTCCGTTCGTTGAGAGAAAATCGACGGCCGCCTCGAACGCTTTATCAACGTAGCTGTCGTCCACCTCGAAGAGGGGGTCCGGTCCAGAAAAGGCAAGATTGTGGTCTTTGGCAAGCTGCTGCATCCTGCGAAAGAGGCCCATATTCCACTCCATCTCTTCCATTCTGGTGCCTGTGTAAGCCCTCTCAGCAACCTCTAAAAGGCTGATCATGACTTTCTCCTCTTTCAATCAAGTATGCAGACTAGCAACATACATTTGTGGCGCTTTAAACTATTAAGATTTAAAACGCTAATAGAAATATTTCACAAGTTGATGATAAAAAAGAAAAATGAGTGAGCTGGGCAAAGGGAGTCGAAAGCTCGTTTCCCTTTTTATGTGACTGTTTCTTCGAGCTTATCCGTTTCTATCGCTCTTTTCATCTCTAGGGCTATTCTGTCGCCCATGCTCATTCTCCGCTGATACATAGCGTTTGCATACTGGGAGCCGACGCCCATATGTACGTTTGTTCCGCCGCCATGTCTTAAGGCGACATCCTGTGTAACCGGAACGTGCATGTAGGTCTCTCTGCCAGTTGGCACATCATACAGCCCATATTCAACGGCTGGCCCAGGAATCCTCGACCATGTTATCAACGTCTGGAGGCACCATGCTCCGATTATTCCGGGCGGCTCGTACCGCCTAGTTGCCAATAGAAACGCGTCAGCGTATCTGTGGACATCTTTCAGCAGGGACTCCCTTAGGCTCATGGCTAAGTGACATGTAACCTCGAATGACGGAACCTTTTTTATCTTCTGCTGAATATCTATGGGTAATCTTTTCAAACCATCCAGTATTGTCTCTCTCCGCTCGTCGATTGAGAGAAATTCGTTGGCCAAGTGAACTCTTGCTTCTTCCAGACTTGTCTTGTACAGCTTCGCAAAGGCGTCGTCGGCGTCTCCCCACTCCATCTTGGCGTTCAAAGGCGAGAAGAAGAAGTTGAAGTTGGCGTGCGGACCGAGAACTATCTGCTCGGCTCTGGCTCTTTCAAGCCCCTCTTTAGTTAGGTTTCCAAGTTCAACTTCTTTTCTGACCTTCTCCTCTAAATCGTTTGAATCAGCTGCAAAGATGAACTCTCTCTCGAACTCTCTGTGGGCATGTTCAGCCTTCAACAGGATCGGCTCATCGATGTACTCCTTCGTTTTCAATCCGCTCTCGTAGACATCGAACTCATAGGACTTCGGATACGGGATGCCAGCCTTCTCCGCAAACCAGTAATAGTCCCGTTCTATCTCGCCCCTGTTCTCAATCTTTAATAGCCCCCTGGAACCTAAGATTGGAACCGCAAACTTCTTCTCAATGACACCGCAGTACTCATCTCCCCCAACGTAAACGGCGAAAGCTCTGTTCGGAATCTGGATGCACTCAAGATCAATAAGGTCGTCGACGAACTTCACTATGTCAGAGTATTTATCTAAGACTATAATTGCCGCTTTCCAATCGCCCTTCTTCTTTACGTCCTTAGGGTCTTCAACAACGATAAGGTCTCTCTTCACAAGGAATGGGAGATCTACAACACTTTCTCCAGGGCTGCCGACCATGGGATTCTGAAGATAGATCCGCGCTCGCTGCTTCGTAGTGTAGATTATGCTCCTTATCCCATGATTTCTCTGACCCTGCCACGCGTCTAGAGCAGAGTGAGAACCAAGGTTCAGTCCGACCGGGTCCTCATAAGATTTAACGATCTCCCGCATCTCTTCTCTTTCAATCATCATTCTCACCCGATTTTTCTTCTACTTAATCGTTTATAGGTCTCAATATACTTTTCGATTTCTCAACAGGTGTTGTCTGTTGAAGAAATGAAAAAATGTAGGTCTTGGAAGCTGCGATGGAGGCTATATATAGGCTAATTGGGTTTTCTGTCTGTCACCTCAATTTACTATACGATTTTTACTAACTCTATTGACGGAAAATTTAACCAATAGAGTAGACCCCCGTTATTTTTTTCACATTTTTGAGATTTTAATGGTATTTTGCGATTTTGACTATATATAAACGGTGGCACTCATGACCTTTAACCGCTGATGAAAGAATGCCGCAAAATACGATAAGTAGGCGCTTATCGGAATCGCAACATGAACTCCCGGATGGGAGCGTCCAAAGCCTTATCTTCCTTAACCGCAAGGGGCTTCTTTCAATATAATTCTCCTAGGCGCCTCTTCTTTCTTCTTCTCTTTTCTTTCATGCTTTATGCTGATTCTTGCAACTTCTCCGCCTGGGCAATTATGCTCTTCTGGGAAGCGATGTCTGCTGCAGTAAAGTCCGCCACATATGTTGCATCTATAAAGAAGCTCTCTCACGGGTTCTAGGCAGTAATGGCAAAAAGAATAGGAAGGCCCAACTACCGTGATATTGTCTAACGAAAGCTCCTTCTCAGAAATTGTGGCATACAGTTTTGCGACTAACTTCTTAACAGCCTTCTTGCACACTTCTTCGGGGATTGAGAGGTCTGGTAGTATGAATTGAACTTGTTTCTTATCACGCTTCACGAAGACCTCAACGCGGTGGCGATCCTCTTCCACGTAACCACGCCATCCTTGGCCTTCGGGCAACTCCTTAAATTTTGACCCCTCCCTCAAGGCCCTGGTCAAAGCCGCTATTGAGGCCGCGCTAAGCAAGAGGGAGAATATTAAACCAGACATCACACTTCCTCTTTCCGTTTTAAAGATACCTTGATGATCAAGAAACCAGCATCATAGTTATATTTTACTCCTTCAGGTTCAAAATCTCTCGGCATCTCGTACGTTTTTCTGAACGTCTCTCCGTCTTTGAATGCTTGTACAATTAAATCGTTGTTGAAGACTCGAACTTCAATATCCTCTTCCTTGAAGCCTGGCATCTTAAGCGTTATTAAGTAATCCTCAATTTCGCCTCCAACTCTCTCCTTTACTTCCTTCGGCTGAAGATCTTCACTTTTGAGATCAACCATCCTCTCAAAAGCCCTTAAGACCCTTCTAGGCCCAAGGATCCAGGGCAGAAACATGATTACCAGGCTGATAATTACAAAGATGACTATTATTGCTAAAGCCGTCGTCTCGCTCACAGTTCCGATGAGGAAGGGAAAAACTATAATGACACCTCCTCCGCTTGGAACAGACAAGATCGAAGCTATCATCGTCAAAATCATTCCAACAAAGACCAAAACGACTCCTAAAGGAAAGAGCTTGCCGAAAGTTTGCACTAGGTCCTTTCCAGTTAATGGGGAAGGTTTCCCAATTTTCTGCGTATCAATGCATGAACTGCACAAACGTGATTGTGGGCGGAAACATTCTGAACACACCTTTCTTCCGCATCGTGAACAATTGAAATTGGCGTTGCTGCCTCCACAGATTTCGCATTTGTCCATTCTTTAGATTGACTCCTCCCTCGCTTTTATATGCCTCGAATTAAGTATGGAAGAAAAGTTGTTAATAAGATTATGGCGATGAATGCAACCGCTATTATCAACATGATCTTCATCATTCGGCTGCTTGTCCCAAATATTATTGGGAAGGGGCCGATAAGTATGACACCTCCAATCTCTCCTTTCCGTGTTCCTTTTTTATGGATAAAGGTGTTCATAGCTAAAATTATGATTCCAACTAATATGAGGACGAAACCAGCTAGGTAAAGGAGGTTAGCCAACTCCATATTGGGCATTTATCTTCCCCATTATTTGAGGCTAATAACAAAGATAATTAGTTTTCTCAGCAAGTTGGATGGATAATTTAAATTGCGCAGTCATCTACAAGGAGTCTGGTTCCTTTAGCCTCTTATGCTCTCTAGCTATGATCATAGTGTAAGTTAGGAGAACATTCGGGTTTGATCTAATCTTGTAGGTTATTAGATCGTCCAATTGAGATAGGTCCTCTGCACGTACCCTTATAACAATGTCATACTCTCCATACAGTTCATTCACCTCAAGAACCTCGTCGTACTCCAAGAGTTTATTACAAACTTTCCTTTCCGACCCTGAATTCACTGTAAGCAGAACATATGCATAGATAGTCATAAACTTCCTCCAATGAGTAAATAATTGAAAATCCGTTGTAAAATAGGTTTCTAATCTTTTTGTAAATCTGTAAGGATACTTCTGAAGCTTTTATGTTTAGGTAAATTGTGTTAAACCTGGAACCTTAGATGCCGCTGTCAGTTATCTTTCGCCGTGCCTAAGATTCAAGCCTTTATGTATTCCGTGCCTTTATGTATGGTCAAAACATCCTCTAATATTGTGATCAATCAAGAACTGCCTTGAATCTTCCTTCCTTCTTAAAGGTTTCAGGATCGTATATCTTTACCCCTCTTACGACACGAGATATTATCCCTCTTTCGCTCGGATTGTCCGGTTTCAAGTTTAAATCCAACGACTTAAAGAGTCCCATCATCTGTCCAACCGTTACGTCCATAACAGGCCTATAAGGGTCTGGAATTTCAAATCGGTTATCCCTATCAAACTCTATAGCGTAATCGACATCTCTCTCTATCTCATCATCAATTCTATTGCATACCACGATCTTTTCCATGCCGATGCCTTTCATATTTATCTCCTTCATAAGGTCAAGCTCGTACCTTCTAACGAAAGGATTAGTTGACAAGAAATAAACCACTATGGTCTCATCGTTTATGACAGCTTCAGGTCCATGTCTGACTCCCATAAACGTTTCTGGTTCACAGATTAGCCTGCCTCCAGTCATTTCTTGGAGTTTTAGGCTGGATTCCACGGCGCATCCATATAGACAGCCGCTTCCAAGAAAGAGTGCCCTCTTGAAGTCAGTCTCCGAAACGTCTTTTATAATCTCAGAGTAATCTTCAAAGAGTTTCTCGGTTGCTTCGGAGAGGTCGGTTATTATCCCTTCGTAATCCTTCAGATCGTTTACGCAGGCTAGAAATTGCGCAGTCATCAACATCGTTGTGAAGGAACAAGTCATGGCTAGTCCCCTGTCATTTGTCTCTTCGGAGAGTAGAATTAGGAGTGTGTTACCCCTCTCGTTTCCCATCTTTGCGAGTCTACCATCCTTGTTGCACGTAACGATTATGTGGCTCATCTTTTCGCAGAATTGGTTAGCTAGGATGATGGAGCCGGCGCTTTCTGGGCTATTACCTGACCTAGAGAAGGAGATCATAGTATTGTCTGCGTGTTTAAGAAAGATAGAGCCCCAATGGGTTATTATATCGGTCGCTGCCCTTGCATCGACATCTAACCGCCACTTTTGCCTCAAGAGGTTCTGAGATGTCAAGCCTATAAATGCGGATGAACCTGCCCCTGAAAGGATAACCCTCGGTGACTCCTTTGAAAATATCCTATTTTTTATGAAGGACCTTATCTCCTCTTCTCTCTTCCTGAGCATCTCGAAGTTTTTTATCCATAAACGTGGTTGAGACTCTATCTCTGTTGGCGTGTATTCGATGCCTTTCTCGACACGTTTTTCCTTCGGCAAAATGGTCAATCTATGAAGGTAGTTCATCAGGTTCTCCTCCAATTTTAGAGTTAAGAATGATCTTTAACGAAGTTGAGTACATCAGTTTCCGTGATCTTTTCTTCCGCGCCTCCAATATAGAGGCATGAAAGTGCACCTAAACCGTTAGCGAATCTTATCGAGGTTTCGAAATCCTCCTTCTTGTACAGGAAGTAGTATATGAATCCGGCATCGAAGGAGTCACCGGCGCCCGTTGTATCGACCGGGTTTATCCTTATCGGGTCTACCTGGACGATGCTTCCGCTGTATTTGCCTATCGCCCCATTCTCGCCGCATTTTATTACGACCACTGGAACCTTGGAGCTCAGCTTTTCCAAGGCGTCTTTCACTGTTATCGACCTGCTTATGTCCTCTGCTTCTCTATCGTTTGGCAAGAATACGTCAACGTGTTCCAAGATGTCGTCGATGTATTCGTACTTGTTAAGTGGGTCAGCGTTGGTATCGAGGGATGTTTTTAACCCTTGCCTCTTGGCCTCAGCTAGGATGTCGGCGAGCGAGATCAAGAGCTTCCGCTGTAAATATATGGATGACACATGGAGGTGCCCATAGCCTTTAAACAACTCGGGATTAATGTCCGAGGCTGATAAAGCATCAATGCTGCCCGTGAATGTGATGAGGGCTTTATTCTTAGGATAGGTCAACGATAAAGTTATTCCTGTCCTAATAGCATCTAATACCTTTACTTTATCAATCCCTACATTGCTTGATCTAAGGGTTTTCAAGACTATTCCTCCGTTCTCGTCGTTTCCCACCTTTCCAAAAATATCAACTTCAGCACCTAATTGGGCAAGCCTGCAAGCAAAGATCGAAGCGGATCCGCCCATAACTGTTCGTATATCTTCGCAAGGTATCTCGTGACCTAGAACAGGGAATTGAGGTGCCCCTGTGACGATTATGTCCACGTTTAGATCGCCGATTACGATTGTTCTCAAATCCAACACCTTTTGCTAATCATATCATCTAGATGAGGCTCTATTCCTTGAGATCTTCTAATCTTGAAATAGGATGCTGAGAATTTTAAGCTTTAAGTGCGCCAAAGCGATAGTATGGGAAGGATTTTGTTTGGGTAGCGTGCGTCTCTTAATATTTTTTCAACCACGAAAATCAAAAATATAAATGATTGTAACCTGTAAGTCTAGCAAAGGTGTGCCTATGAAGATCGCTATATGTAATGAGCTTTTCGAGGGATGGACCCTAGAAGACGTATTTAAGTACATCTCTGAGTTGGGTTACGAGGGTATTGAGATATCTCCATTTACAATTTCAGATGATGTGAGGAAGGTGAGGAACAAGGAGCGTAGGGAAATAAGAGAGCTAGCGTCGTCTTATAGACTTGAGGTTGTTGGAACCCACTGGCCGTTAGTAACCCCGAAAGGGCTCCATATAATTCACCCGGATGAAAATATTAGACGGCTAACAAGGCAGTATCTCTGCGAGCTTGTGAGGTTTACGAGCGGCATAGGTGGAAGGATCCTAGTTTTTGGATCTCCGAACCAGAGAAACGTTCTAAACGGAGTATCATATGAGGAGGCTTGGAACTATGCCAAGGAAATTTTCTCCGATTGCAGCCGATTCGCAGAAGACTATGGCGCCATAATTGCATTGGAGCCGTTAGCCAAGCACTTAACAAACTTCATCAACACGGCAGAAGAAGCCATTCAGCTCATAAAAGAAGTCTCCCATCCAAATTTTAGGCTTCACCTTGATGTTTACAGCATGCTGGATGAAGGAAAACCTTTACCCGAGATTATAAAGGGAAGTAAGGAAAACCTGGTTCATTTCCACATAAATGATGATAATCGGTTAGGCCCGGGTTTCGGAAAGGTAAATTACCCGCCGATCATAAAGGCGCTGGAGGAGATAAACTATAGGGGATTCTTATCTGTCGAGGTCTTCGATTTTTCTCCGGGTCCAAAGAAAATAGCAAGTGTGAGTATCGAAAACCTTAAAAAATTGTTGAAAAGAGAATGAGCAACTTAGCAATGTTAATATTCACATGAATAAGTGCGAAAATATGAAAAATGTAGTGGTAAAAGAATCGAAGATACATGGGAAAGGAGTTTTCGCTGAGAAGGATTTCAATAAAGGTGAAGTCATCCTAGATATAAATGACTCTCATGTTGCGACCGACCCCTCTAAATTAACAAAAGAGCAGCATGAGTTTGAGTTGGATTATTTAGCGAATGGTAAAATTGTGATTATGCAACATCCTGAGAGGTATATCAATCATTCGTGTGATCCAAACAGTTACGTAAAAACTGGAAATGGTGTTCGTAAAGTTTTTGCAATGAGAGATATTTAAAATCGGGAAGAAATCACATTCGATTATTTGAATGCAATTGTGGAAGCAAGAACTGTAGAGGGGTTTATCAAGCTAATTTCTTTAAACTTCCGAAATCGCTTAAGATAAAATATCTCCCTTATCTTGATGATGGGTATATATAGCAGTTTAAAGATGACATAGATAAACCGCGACGTTATGAATAAATTTATTCTGGCTATTTCACAGTTTTTGGAAGCCCACAGCCACGCATAAAAGAGAAAACCGAATCGATCATATGATTCAACCTATATAAATTAAACATGAAAATACTAATTTAGGGATGCATTGCGTGCTTTGACTATGGGTGATATATAATAATGATTCGTTTAGGCATCTTTACGGATGAGATATCTCAAGACTTGGAAGAAGCAGTCAAGGTTGCCCTTGAAAACGACATTAAAAACCTTGAAATTCGGGGTGTATGGGGAAAGAATGTTAGGAACTTAAGCAAGGAAGATGTTTCTAGGATAAAATCAATCGTTGATGACTACGGCGTAAGGGTTGCGGTTATAGGTTCCCCTTTCTTGAAGTGCCATCTTGATAACTCAGAGGAATACCGTGCACACATAAAGATGCTAGACAATTTTATTTACCAATCTCATCAATTCGAAACGAACATAATTAGAATCTTTACATTTTGGAGGTTAGAGCCCATTGAGAGACGTTGGGGTTCCATGATAGAAAAACTTAGGATACACGTGAAAAGGGCGGAGAAAGAAGGCGTCATTCTGGGAGTTGAAACGGAGGGAAGCACGAACGTAGGAAATTGCAGCGAACTTCGAAAACTATTTAACAGCCTACCTTCAGACAACCTGAAAGCCGTATGGGATGTAGCCAACTCCTACTTCGGAGGGGAAATCGGCTACCCAGATGGCTACGAACTTATTCGTGGAGAGGTTGTTCATCTACACCTTAAAGATTTCGTGAAGGACCCGTCCACAGGCGCGCATAAACCCACATACATAGGAGAAGGCACGATACCCTATGATGATGTGTTCCGCGACCTACTGAAGGACAGTTTCGACGGCGTAGCCTCCATAGAAGCAGGAGTTGTTCACTTCAAAGAAAAAGGGACACACGCCATTTCAAGACACGTAAGAAACCTTAAGAATGTACTTGAAAAAGTTCAGGGTCATGCGGAAGGATAGGCTGTATTCTCAAGATTGATGTAAACTAGAACGTGAGAATAACCTGCCTCTGTTTCTGAGTTAACTTAACTCGACTACCTTCCCCGTCTTAGAGGACTCGTATATAGCGTTTAAGATAGCAACAGACTTTCTCCCCTCATTACCGTCAACCATCACAGGTGTACCCTTTTTTATGGCTGAAACCATGTCTTCGATTATGTTCCTCGGTCGATTTGGGTCAAGTTGAAATTCGTCTAAAGACGGTTCCAGATTATCTTTGCGTTTGTATAATGAAACTTTTCCATCCTTCCACACTATTGACCCGTTCTCTCCAGTGATCTCGATTGAAGATCCAAGGTCAGGAAAACTTGCAGTAGTCGTCAAAATGGAACCCCAAGCGCCATTTCCAAAGGTAAGTAGAGCTATACTCAGATCTTCGGTCTCGATATTATGGGCAAAAGTTCCAGATCGACCGTAAACAGTTTTCACAGGTCCCATGAACCATTGAATAAGGTCTATGAAGTGGACGCCCTGATTCGCAGCTGATCCTCCCTCGGTTTCCTTCCTCTTGCGCCAACCAGAGGGGTAGCCTCCCTCATAGTACTCCTGAGCCCGGTACCATTTCATCCGAACATCACCGAGAATGAGCCTTCCTAAACGCCCGTATCAAGAGCAAGCTTTATCTTCTGATTTGTTT
>Ga0129297_10000818_pt1 | contig 15419 bp, 14 predicted proteins | sample I18A1metaG_FD_94708 | JGI IMG/M metagenome (GOLD analysis project Ga0129297, IMG submission 94708) | Lake sediment bacterial and archeal communities from Gulf of Boni, Indonesia to study Microbial Dark Matter (Phase II) - ​I18A1 metaG | ecosystem: Environmental > Aquatic > Freshwater > Lake >... | reverse complement strand
TTCTGGTACTGCATCGCGTTCTCCACGATCACGACCCTGGTGTCCGAATGGTTGATGATGTATTCGGCCTCTTCGTCGGTGAGCGTCGCGTAGACGGGGACGAGGACCGCGCCGATTCCCAGCGTGCCCATGTCCGTGTAGAGCCACTCGAGCCTGTTCTCGCTCAGCAGGCAGACCCTGTCGCCCTTGCGCACGCCCAGCTCGTACAGGCCCAGTCCCGCCGCGCGGGCGCGCTCGTAATACTGGTTCCACGTGGCCTGCTCCCATTTTCCGCTGCGCTTTTTCTCCGCCGCCAGCCTGTCGCCGTATTTCCTGACCCTGTTCCTGAAGACTATGCTTATGGTTTTCTCTTCCATCGCGAAACCTCCGGTTCGAATTTATCTGTCTTTAAACGCCGGCTTACGCTTCTCCAGAAATGCGTTAATGCCCTCTTCCTTGTCCTCGGATTCCGCAAGCCTGCCGAAAAGCCTGGATTCGAGATCCAAGCCCTCCTTGAGGGACATGCGCCCCCCGTCCATGACCGCCTCCACGATCGTGCGGACGGCGAGCTGGCCCTTGGACGCTATCTGCTTTGCGAGCTTTTCGGCCTCTCCCATCACATCGGCCTGGGGAACGACCCTTCCGACCAGGCCGATCTCCTTCGCCTCGTTCATGTCAATAAATTTACCGGTGAGCATCGCCTCGAGAGCCTTTTCGGCGCCCAGGAGCCTCACGCTCCTCTGCGTGCCGCCGAATCCCGGCATGATGCCCAGCATGATCTCGGGGAGGCCCATCTGCACCTGGTCGCCCGCGATCCTGAAATGGCACGCTATGGCGAGTTCCATGCCCCCGCCGAGGCACAGGCCGTTGATGGCCGCGATAACCGGTTTCCTGGAATTCATTATGAGATTCATGATCTCATGCGCGCGCGACGTGAGCTTACGACCTTCCTGGGCCTTCTTGACGTTTCGCACCTTGTTCACGTCGGCTCCCACCACGAAGGTCGCTCCCTCGCCGGTGACGATGACCACCTTCACACGGTCGTCTACCTCGATCTGGCGCATCGAGAACTCGAGCTCCAGCATGGTGATCTCGTCGAGCGCATTCATGGGCGGATTGTTGATCTTCAGCAGCGCAATTCCCTGCTCGTTCACTTCATAAGAGCATTTTGCCATTTTCCCGCTCCGTTACCCCCTCCAAGTCCTCCCCCTTTATGAAAAAGGGGGAGGTGCCGCAAAGCGGCGGAGGGGGTGAATTTTACTTTTTCCTGAGACCCATGATCTCGCGCGCCTCGTCGGGCGTCGCGACCTCGCGGCCTGCGATCTCCGCGATTTTCACGGCCCACTCGACCTGCTCGTAGCTGCCCTTGGCGAGCTCGCCGGTGGGTATGCGGATGTTGTCCTCCAGGCCAACGCGCATGTGGCCGCCCGCGAGACTGGACATGGTGATGGCGGGGAACTGGTCGGTGCCCACGCCGCACGTGGTGAAATTCGCGCCCTCGGGCAGCGCGTGCTTCATCGTCATGAACGCGTCCGGCCTGAACGCCTGCCCGCCCGCGACGCCCCACACGAAGTTGAAGTTGTACGGCTTCGTGAAAAAGCCCTGCTTCGAGATGAGCAGCCAGTTGTCCAGCCCGCCCATGTCGTAGAGCTCCATTTCGGGCTTCACGCCTGCCTCTTCCATGGCCTTCCCGAAGTCCTGCAGCATCGTGAAGGTGTTTTCGAACACGAAATCGATGAAGACCTTGCCCGACTTGCGGTCCACCAGCGAAAAGTTCATCGTGTTTGTGTTGAGGGACGCCATCTCCGGTTTCACGTGGATGATCTGGCTGATGCGCTGCTCGGCCGTCTTTCCCATGCCCACGGCGGAGCTCATGTTCACGATGAGGTCCGGGCATTTTTCCTTGATGGCGTCGTGCGTGTCCTTGATGCGCTTGTGGTCGTGCGTAGCCATTCCCCCGTCTTCGCGTGCGTGGACGTGCACCATGGCCGCCCCCGCCTTCCAGCACTTGTACGCGTCTTCCGCGAACTCCTGCGGGGTGTAGGGCACCGCCGGGTTCTGGTTCTTCATGGTTGCGGCACCCGCCAGCGCCGCGGTGATGATGACTTTTTTCGACATTGCTTTCCTCCTTTCGTCCTGTTCCATTTCTTCTTTTGACCTTGGCGCCGCTGCGGGCGCCTGCGTGCGCTCTGCCGGCTCGGAGACCTGGACCTTCGATACCCTTGCAGGCTCAAAATGGTCGATGTCGAGTATCGTGCTCGTGGTCGCCTTTGCGAACACTGCCTCGACCCGCATGCCCGGCTTAACCTCCTCCGGCGCTATCCCCTCCAGGATATGCGCAAATGGGCTGTCCGCGCCGTCGAGCTTGATGAGCGCGAGAATGAATGGCGCCTTCCTGGGCAGGTGCTTGTCGTCATAGCGGATCACGGTGAAATTGGTGACCTCTCCGGTGTTCCGAAGCTCCACCCAGTTCTCGCGAATATCCGTCATGTCGACTTCGCACGTCTGCCGCGGCGGCACGTACACCTTGTTGCAGACCGGGCATTTGACGCCCATGATTTTCTTTTCGTCCCGCAGCGTGGTGATGAATTTGCTCCCCATCCTACCGGCAAAGTAGGTGTAGGGGAGTGCGAGTTTCCCATCAACGACGAAGCAATCCTTACGATCGAAATCAAGACTCATCGCTCCCCTCCTCACTCGTCTATTTCGAAATACTTGATATCGTGAATGCTGCCCGTGAGCGTCTCGTTCCAGACGGGACGCACGCGGGTCCCCGAAACCTCGTTATTGCCGCCCTTGATACGGTCGATCTGGTCGCGCCGTATCAGGTGCGCGAAGGTGTCGTTGCCGGTGCAGCCGTCCAGCAGAATGTTTCCCATCCCGTACGGCGTCTCGCGGGTCTCGCCCGTGAGCGGGTCCGGGGAGGCGTAGTACACGTATTCCATGTACCGGACCTGTCCCTTGGGGCCCACAGTGATCCATTCCGTCGCGGGGACGCGGCATTCCGCGCACACCTCGCGCGCGGGCAGGTGTACCCTTCCGCACTTGGGGCACTTGTTTGTGTAAATCTTCTTCTCCTTCAGGGAGTTGAGAAACTTGCCCATGACGGGGCCCGTTGAAAACTTCTGGTTTACCGATATGGTCCTTTTAAGCATGATGAGCTCCTGCTCCGGCGCCGCCCACGTAGGCGTATACTTCGCGAAGATCTGGCCGAGCTTGAGCGCGAGGCTCGTGTCCCCGACGATCGCCGCCTTGCCCTCCGCGAGGAGGCTCATGGCGTCGATCTTGCCCATCATCACGCGCACCCAGTCGGACGCGGCGACCTCCAGCCGCACGGTTGGCTTGCCCTCGATGGTGTTCTTGAGCGCGCACGTGCCGTCTTTTATGACGGCGGTCCACTGGCCGCCCGCCTCACCCCTGAGATCGTACCCGATCGACGCGTCCAGGCCCTCGCAGTTCTGCGGCTGGAAACGCGATACGATCGTACCGAACATGTCCTGAATGTAGTCCTTGTCGGTGTACTCTTTTTTTGGCGGCGAAAACTTTCGGAACATCTTCGCCGTCTTCCCGAAATCGGAAAGGCTCCCCTCGACCTTCACCTTGCCGGAGGTAAACGCTCCCGCGCCGTCAACCTTGCCTGTGTTTACGCCCACGAATGTCTCGCCGTCCGCGACCATGATCGCCGCGCATCCCGCGAGGTCGTCGGTCTTTTCGATATTCATCGTGTTATTCCTGACCGTAAGCCGCCACGTGCCCTCGCCCTTAATGTCGTAGCCGAACGAGGCACTCACGTCTTTGGCGCCCTCGGGCCTGAAGCGTTCCTTCATGGTATTGAAGATGTCTTCTACCTTTATGCCCCAGTATTCAGCCATTGTTCACCCCCTGCCAGTTAAGTTCCTTCTCGAGCATCATGAGCACCGTCCACATGGTCCCGCCGAATCCCGACGCCAGCGCGTGATTCACGGGCGTGGGGATCTGGTGCGTACCCGCGTCGCCGCGGACCTGCAGCGCTGCCTCCGCCACGCGGATAAGCGCCGTGGCGCCGATCGGGTTGGATCCGATCACGCCGCCCGAGGGATTGACCGGAATTTTTCCGCCGATCATGATTTCCCTGTTTTCGACGAGCTTCAGGTGTTCGTCGCCCTTGAGCATGAAGAAATCGCGGAGCCAGTCGACCGCCCACCAGGACGCCGGATCGTACATCTCGAACACGTCGAAATAGTCGACCGGGCTCGTGATGCCGTTGCGTTTGTAGAGCTGCTCCGCGGCGAAGCGGTGCGTCATCGGGAAGGGGTGCCGGTCGTCGTAGCCGAACATTACGAACACCTCCTCGCGGTGGACCGTGATGTGGTCGCGCACCCATACGGGCTTCTTGGAAAGCTCCTTCGCCTTCTTTTCACAGGCGAAGATCACGCAGCACGCGCCGTCAGACTGCGAGCACATCTCGATGAGCTTGAGATCGCCCACAAGCTTTGGCGAAGTCTTGATGAGATCGTCGATCTGCTCGAACTCGAGGCCGAACGCGCGGTGGGCGTTCGAATTGAGTCCCGCGTGCTTGTCCATGATAACGCGATACATGAGAGAGGCGCGCTTGGCGCGCTCTTCGCCGAACTCCTTTATGACGTCGTACGCCTTGGTGCCCGTGAGGGCGCCCGTCTGCAGATGACGGAACCAGAGCGGGTCGGCCATGTTGGTGATACCGCCCGTCGTGTGCCCTTCCTGGAGTTTCTGGAACCCTATAGCCATTACGATGTCGTACATCCCCGAGGCCACGAGGTTGTCCGCGGCGCAGGCGATGGTAGCGCCCACTGTGCCGCCCGTGGTGATCCGGATGCAGTCCTTCCCGTACGCGCCGGTGCCCAGAGTGTGCCAGAGATCGGGCTGGTGGACCATTTCGAACAGCTCCATGTTTCCATGAACGATACAGTCCACGTCCTTCATCGTAAGGCTCGCGTCCTTGAGCGCGGCGCTCACCGCCTCGTTGATCATTTCGGGCTGGTTGACGTCCTCCCTGTGGCTTGAATACTTGGTCTGGCCGATCCCTATGATGCCTACGTTCCTGTTTTTCTTCCTGTGTGCCATTGCCATCCCTCCTCAGGCTTCCAGTATGACGACGGCCTGGTGCTGACCGGCACCGCCGTATGCGGCCTGCGCAAGGGCCTTTTTAGCGCCCTTTACCTGACGGTCGCCGGCCTCGCCGCGCAGCTGCAGCACGCACTCGATCGCCCGTGCGGCGCCGCCCAGCAGGAGCGGATTCCCGTTCAGCTGACCGCCCGAAAGGTTCACGTTGTACTTTTCCATTCCGCCTTCGTCGATCCAGGCGCCGCCCTTGCCCTCGTCGGCTATACCCACGCCTTCCGCCCACATGGGAAGCTGGTACGCGGCATGGTCCGACAGTTCGAACAGGTTGATTTCTTTGCGCGGGTCCTTTATCCCCGCCTTCTCGTAGGCGCGTTTCGCGGCGTTCTTGAGCGAGAAGTTCGACGTGAGGTCACGGTCGCCCAGGAAATAGCTGTCCATGCAGCTTCCGTACCCGCTTATCCACACCGGTTTTTTCGTGAATTCCTTCACGCGCTCCTCGCAGCAGAGCAGCATCCCGAACGCCCAGTCGGTGTCCGGATAGTAATGCATCTCGCGCATGGGGTCCGCGAGCATGGGCGAGCTCATCACGTCCTGTTCGTCCACGAGCGCGCATTCGCGCGCGTAGGGGTTTTTCCGCGCGTTTTTACGCGAGCGCACCACGACCTTGGCAAGGTGAGTATCGGTCACCCCCGACTTCCGCATGTAGGCGCGGGCCTGCAGCGCGTCCGCGCTCACGAAATCCAATCCAAGCGGCCTGCAGTAGAACGGGTCATACGCGAGGTTCGTGACCATCTTCTTGCTCTCGCCCTGTGACTCCTTGCAGTGTCCCATGAAGAGCACCACATCGTCGTGTCCCGAGAGTATGCTCGCCATGGCGTATCCCAGGCCGTTGATGCTTTCCTGGGCCATCTTCTCTTCGCCGCGGAACTGCGCCCCCACCACGTCGGTTACTCCGTTGTTGGAGATCGTGCGCGCGTCGAAGACGTCGTCGGAACAGGTAATGACCGTACGGATCCCCTTCTCCATGTCGAAGGTGACCTTCGTCTGTTCCATGATCGATTCGAAGCACTCATGCAGCATGTTTTGAAACCGCAGATGCCAGTAATTCGGGTCGTTTTTAATCTGCGCAACGGCGCAGACCGCCACTCTTTTACCCATTACCAATCCTCCTGAAATTATTGATCACCCGATAAAAGATCACCGCCCTTCCTCCTCATTTGAAAAAGTTTTCCGGTACACGGGGTACCGGCGTTCTCTCCGGAACCGCGAACGCGGCATACGCCCCGCCGGATCTCGTCATATATAACAATTCCAGAACTCGCCGCGCTTGACCGCGCGGATAATTGAATCCTTGTCCCTCGCCGTATCGAGCTCGATCCAAGCCCGGCCGATGTTGACCGAGGCGTGCGAATCGTCCGACGCGATCTTGGGGTACGGCATCTCGAGCTCCTCCAACAGGGGCTCGCGAAACCCCTTCGACGTAATCTCCACCGCGTCGATGGGATACATCCGCCTGAGCTCGCCCAGGCGCTCCAGAACCTGGGCCGGCGTAAAATCGTATTCTCCCACATGGTTGAAGATGTGAAGCACCTCCCGGTCGCCCTCTATCCGGTTCACATGGACGTAGCCCTTGAGAAACACGGTAAGCTCCACCCCGGTAAAGAGGAGCAGCTCCGTCTTCACCTCGGCGTACATGTCGCGGTAGAAGGGTTTCAGCAGGTAGTCGTGATCGGTGAAGGCAATGAAGTCGAATCCCAGCGAGCTGTAGGCGTCCGCAACCTGCTGCGGGCTTAACTTTCCGTCCGAACAGGTGGTATGCACGTGCAGCGCGCCTTTTAACAGCATGCCGCGCACCGATCCGCTGACGTTTTAAAAGAACCTCTCATCCCCATGCAGCGGGGGCATTGTGCTTCATTCCGCTTAATTGGGCAGCCAACCAAGTTGTGTTCAAAAAAAATATCTGACCGCCCTTTATTCATGTGTAATCCTGCACCTGACATCACAACAGTCATTCCAGTTCACTTTTCACAGGCGCATCGTATTGCGAACCGGGCTCAATCAGCCTGATTAGCCCAATGTCCAGATTGTTGATTTGCCGACCAATCAACTGTGTACATTTCACAATATCAAATTGGATCGTCAATCAAAAATTATCGCCGTCGGCAAAAAAGTTGGACGGCCGGTTAAGTGATCGTGCTTTGTGTTTTATCCACTACATGGTACAATCGATATACCTGAAAGGGAATGCCTTCGAGGAGCGTACACCATGAAACCTGCCGCATGCAGCGTCAGCAGGAGAAGCGTGCTTTCACGGGCGCGAAACGGCCGGTCCCGTCCCGCGGGCGGGTTACTAATAGTGCTTGACATTTTTAAATACTGGACTAATATAGTCTTGTTTTAATCCACGACGTTTAAAACGGGAGGACGCGGTATGGATGTACTCGCACTCAGCAGGTTGCAGTTTGCAGTCACGGCCATGTTTCATTTCATCTTCGTCCCGCTCACCCTGGGCCTTTCATGGCTCGTCGCCTTCATGGAATGGCGCTATGTCAGGACGGGCGATGTACAGTACCTTCGCATGACCAAGTTCTGGGGAAAGCTCTTTCTCATTAATTTCGCGCTCGGCGTCGTCACGGGCATCGCGATGGAGTTCCAGTTCGGCATGAACTGGGCGGAATACTCCAGGTACGTGGGGGACATCTTCGGGGCGCCGCTGGCCATCGAGGCCACGCTCGCGTTCTTCCTGGAGTCTACCTTCATTGGCGTGTGGATCTTTGGATGGAACCGCATATCCAAAAGGCTCCACGCGGTCTCGATCACCATCGTGGCATTCGCGACCAACCTGTCCGCGCTCTGGATACTCTTCGCCAACGGCTGGCAGCAGCATCCCGTGGGCTACGTGCTCAAAAACGGCCGCGCCGAGATGGTCGATTTCATGGCACTGCTCACCAATCCCAACGGGATCAGCAAGTTCCTTCACACGACCGTGTCCGGCTACGTGATCGCGGCGTTCTTCGTAATGGGTATTTCTGCATGGCATATCTTGAAGAAGAGCGAGCTTCCCGTGTTCAAGAAATCCTTCCGCTACGCGGCCGTGTTCGGGCTTGCCGCGACGCTCGCGGTGGCCCTGACCGGCGACATGGAAGGGGTGAACGTGAGCAAGACCCAGCCCGCAAAGCTTGCCGCCATGGAAGCGCACTGGGAGACGCAGAAATCGGCCCCCATTACCCTGTTCGCGGTCCCCGATCCCGACAACGAGCGCAACCTCGTGGAGTTCGTCAAGCTCCCCTACCTCCTGAGCCTCATGGGTTACCACGACCCGAACGCCGAGGTAAAAGGCCTCAAGGCCTTTCCGCGCGAAGACAGGCCTCCGGTGACCCCGGTCTTCGCGAGCTTCAGGCTCATGGTCGGCCTTGGATCGCTCTTCATCCTGATCGCCGCAATCGCCGTGTTCCTGTCATGGAAAGAGCGCATCGAGTCGTCCCCGCTCTTCCTGAAGCTCATGGTGCTCATGATACCCCTGCCCTACATAGCGGCATGGCTCGGATGGATGGTCGCCGAAATCGGCCGCCAGCCCTGGATCGTGTACGGGCTGCTGCGCACCTCGGAGGGCGTATCGAAGAACGTCGACCTCGCGCAGGTCATAGGCTCGCTCGCGGGATTCACGGTCCTGTACGGCGCGCTCGCGGCGGTCGACATCTACCTGATCGTCAAGTTCGCGAAGAAGGGACCCGACGCGAACACCGACAGCATCGTAAAAATGACGAGAGCATAAGGGAGGCACGCAATGGAATTTCAAATACTCTGGTTCATCCTCTGGGGAGTGCTGTGGGCGGTGTATTTCATGCTGGACGGTTTCGACTTTGGAATCTCCATTCTCCAGCCCTTCATAGCGAAAAACGACGCCGAACGGCGCCTCATCCTCAATTCGATCGGCCCGGTCTGGGACGGGAACGAGGTGTGGCTCATAACGGCCGGCGGTGCGACCTTCGCCGCCTTCCCGACCACCTACGCGGTGATGTTCAGCTCGCTCTACACGCCGCTCCTGCTCATCCTCTTCGCGCTCATCATTCGGGGAGTCTCCATCGAGTTCAGGAGCAAGGGCGACAGCCCCGCGTGGAAGAGCGCGTGGGACAAGGCCTTCGTCATTGGAAGCTTCCTTCCCGCGCTGCTCTTTGGCGTGGCGTTCGGCAATATCTTCAAAGGGCTCCCGTTCGACGCTGATGGGTACCATGGAACGCTTTTCTCCCTGCTCAACCCCTACGGCCTTCTCACGGGCGTGCTGTTCGTGATGCTCTTCGCCGTGCACGGCGCGCTCTGGCTGACCGTCCGCACGAAGGGGGACCTGGCGGAGCGTGCCGCGGGAACGGCGAAGAAGCTCTGGCCGGTCCTCGCGGTCATCGCGGTCGCGTTCCTCGTCTTCACCGCCTTCGCGACTAAGCTCTATGACAATTATCTCTCGTACCCCTTCCTGGCGCCCATTCCCGTACTGGCCGTGGCGTCGCTCCTGGCCGCGGGATACTTTGTGTTCACCGGGAAGACCCTGCGCGCCTTCGTCGCCTCGTGCCTCACCATCCTCATGGTCACCTTCACCGGGGTGGCGGGCCTGTACCCGAACCTGCTTCCCTCGAGCATAGATCCAAAATTCAGCTACACGATCTTCAACTCCTCGTCGAGCCCCTACACGCTCACGATCATGACCGTGGTGGCGCTCGTGTTCGTGCCCATAGTCATACTCTACCAGGCGTGGAGCTATAAAGTGTTCAGCGACCAGATTTCCACCGACGATATCGCCAAGGACGAGGACGCGTACTGACGGCGCGGGGACATGCAGATAAATCGGGAAACCGATTACGCCGTCCGATGCGTCCTCTACCTTTGCGGCAGGAAGGACGGCGCGATCACCATGGCCGACGAGATCTCGTCGGCCATGAACGTACCCAGGAGCTTCGCGTCCAAGATCCTCCAGAAGCTCTCGCGGGCGGGGATCGTCGCTTCGCACCAGGGGGTCAAGGGAGGATTCAGCATCGCGCGCGCGCCGCGCAATATAAGCATGCTCGATATCGTCACCGTGATCGAGGGCCCCCTCGCGCTCAATGTCTGCCTTGAATCCGGGGAGTCGTGCGGCCTGAGCCCGTCGTGCCCGGTGCATCCATACTGGCACACACTGCGCACGGGCGTCGAGGAGCTTTTCGCGGAGCTCACGTTCGACAGGTTCCTGGAGGACCGGCTTCCCGGGAAACCCATGCCCCCGCGTACTCCTCTGCGCACGAAAAAAACTACAAAATAATTCTTTTGACTTCTTTCGCGATTCGTGCTCTTCTATTTCCGTCTCTTGACTATACAAGCAGGTTAATCCAGTTCCATTTTCCACAATCAATATCATCAAAGGAGGTTCCATATGAGTCTATTTGACCTGTTTCAGACGGAGCTTGGTGACGACGAGAGCTCATCCTCCGAATCATCCTCCGAACCCGCCGTGGGCAGCGACGACGAGGTTACCGTCAGGGGCGCAGGCGACAAGATAGTCGACTCCTTCAAGGGAATTCTTGTAGGCATAGTCTGCTTCATTGCGTCGTGGGCAGTCCTGTGGTGCGGCGCGACGAGGACGGAGCAGGGAAAGATCTACCAGAAGGCGGTTCCCGTCGAGGGCGCAAAGGAGGGAAGTCTCGTGTATATAACGGGCATACCCGCCGCAGACGAAATCGGAGACGGCGATCTCCTAAAAAAGGGAAAATATCTCAAGGTAAAAAAGGAAATCCAGTACTACGCGGTCAAGTCCACCAAGAAAAGCGAAACCAAGAAGGAAGGGACCAAGGATGTGACGCGGTCCTGGTACGAGTACAGCCTTGAGTGGACCAGTTCGCCCTCCCCGATCGAAGAACAGGGAAAAACCCGCTGGAAGGATTTCGCCAAGGCCAACAAGCTCCAGGAGGGCATGACCAATCCTACTGTATCCGAGGATGACAAAAAAGCGGGTCCCATTTACACATCCAGTTGCAAGGTGAACGATTACTCGATTGCCATCAACAAGGACGTCGAGTTTATGTCCGGATCAAAGGAACTCGACGCCGTTTACCTGAAAGGCGACAAGGACAAGCCCAAGGTGGGTGATAAGCGAGTCAAGTACTCAGCCTATCCTTCCGACATCCAGTATACGTTCTCCGGCGACCTCAAGGGAAAGACGATCGGAACACATCTCGTTGACAACAAGGGGCAAATAGTAGCAACGTCCGGCGATTTCAACCAACTGGTTGGCGAGAAAAAGTCAGAGGACCGCATGATGTGGTGGGTAATGCTCATCATCGGCTTCATACTCATGTCGGTGGGCCTGAACGGGATGGTGGGCCCCATCACCACGCTCCTGGACTTCATCCCCTACGTGGGCGAATTCGGCGCGAGCGCCATTCGGTTCGTGCTCACGCTCGTGGCCGCGATCCTCTCGATCGTGTTCTACCTGCTCGTCTACTACTGGTGGATCGTGCTCATCATCGTTGCGGCCGTCGTGGGCTTCCTGGTGTACAGGAAGAAAACCGCGGCGCCAAAGCCCGCCGGGGCTTAAAGCATTTACCACATCCATCATGCATCGCGAAGGCGCGGAAACGTTTCCGCGCCTTCGCATTTGATGCGCGGCGCCCTCGACGGTTTCGTCAATCGGTCCCCGTGCCTCCAGTAAAAGAAAAACCCGGCAGCATGATCGCCGCCGGGTGGTGTCACCTCGTATGAAAGGAAATTATATCCAGCCGAGTATTCCTGCGAACACGACGAGCATGGTCACGTTCACGGCGAAGAGGGTCCCGATCACCGCCTTCTGCACCCTGGGCGCCCAGTCGTAGCAGTACATGGACACCACGAAGAACGGGATGTACACCGTCACGAAGACGGGAAACGATCCCCACCACGGGTATACCCACACGAAGGCGGGCGTTTTTGCCAGGAAGATCTCGAAGATCGAGAAGAACGCGGCGTTCCCGATCGCGATGGCAAGCCGGTTGTTCACACCCAGTATCTTCATCTTCGGGTCTTCCGGCAGGATCTTGCTGAACACCAGCCCCGCTACGGAGAACATGAGGCTGAGCTCCGCGCCCACTCCCACGAGCAGCAGGAAGGCCGTCCCGGTGGGCACGGTCCACAGCGCGTGTCCCGAGAAGTGCTGGATGAGCGCGTTCATGATCTCGAAAAACCAGTGCACCATGTAGAGCGAGAGACCGGCGGCGATTCCCTTCCAGTTTTTCCAGGACGCCTCGTTGAAGTACACGTACACGACCAGCGCCAGGAGCGGTATCACGTACCACTGGAAGTTGTCGCCGCTGCGGAGGATGCCCATCGCCTTTGCGGTTGCTTCGGGGTTGTTCATGAGTTTCTCCCTAGAGTTGCGTCATGAGATACATTATGCGACTCGCGCGCTCGCGCGGCTGCATCTTTGAGATGAGGAACGACGTGATGCTCTGCCTGCCCTCGTCCGCGGCGTTCGCGTCCATCTGCCTGAGGACGTCGATCACCAGCGTGTCCTCCCACTTGAGCATGATGGCCACCGCGTCGTCCGGCGGGATGGTCCCTATCTTCTGCGCGAGGTCCTTCACGTTCTTGACGTAGCCCGAGTATTTCTTCTTTTCATTTTCGAGCTTGCGCGCCTCGAGCTCAATCCCCTTCTTGCGGTCCTCGATCTTGTCGCGCTCGGTGTCGATCGCCTTCTCCGCCTCGACCAGGTGCGCCTCGCGCTTGTCCAGCTCCTCGATGCGCTCGCGGAACTTCTGCTTTTCCTTTTCGAACTCCTCGCGCTCCACGAGCGACGGCTCGTCGCCCTTCGCGTCCACTACCCTGGGCGCATCACGATGGTATATTTTGCGGAACATCCTGTCAAGGTTGATCATGCCTATGTAGTCGAGCCAGAAAAAGCCCGCCACCACCAGGAAGACCGAGAGCAGGAACAGGTAGACCACTTTCGCCTTTCCCGAGATATTCATTATGTCACACTCCCCCGTACTTTTGTTCTGTGCTTTTTATGTCGTGGCCTGGTTTCATCGCCGCTTACTTGCTGTTCTGGAGATAATAGGAAATGACTTTCTTCACGTAATCCTGGGTTTCCTTGTAGGGAGGGACCCCGCCGTTCTTCTGCACGGCGCCGTCCCCGGCATTGTAGGCCGCGAGCGCCTTCCTGTAGTCCCCGTTGTAGCGGTCGAGGAGGCTGCGTAAAAGCCCCACTCCCGCGTCGATGTTTTCCTCCGGCGAGTACGGGTCCTTCACGCCAAGCGCCTGTACCATGGAGGGCATGAGCTGCATGAGGCCCTTAGCGCCCTTTGGCGATACCGCATTGGGATTGAAGTTGGACTCCGCCTTGATCACCGACAGGACCAGGTCCTCGGGAACGCCGTTGCGCAGCGCGCTGTCGCGCGCGAGCCTGACGATATCTTCCACGGTCACGCTTTTTTTCTTCGGGGGCGCTTCGCTGCGAGCCACGCGCTCTTCCTGCATCACGGGGAAATAGGCGCCTGTGTACGCGACCCTGTTCGCGGTAGAGACATCCTGAGCAGCCTGCCCCTTCTGCGCGTCCATGCGCGCGGAGAGCTCGGCCTGGAAGCTTTTTTCGGGTTGTGCCTGGACCGGCTTCCTGTAGAGGTTGAAGCGCTTCTTCAGCTCATGGATGCGTCCCATCACCCTGTACATGTCGTCGAGCATACGCTACTCCTGCCGCGCCTCTTCGATCAGGCGCTTTACGTGCAGCTTCTGGTTCATGTCGTCGTTTTCCTTTCCCATTTCCCTGTTGTACTCGTACTGGAATTCCTGCCAGCGTCGGTCTTTAAGGCGCTCGACGACCTTGCGCTGCTTTGACGCCTCGACGAGACGCTCGCGCACTTTCTGGATCTCCGGCTCCATGCGGTCGATCTTATCCTGCTGGTCGCGTATCACCATGTGGGCGAACTCTATGAAGCGCTCGAACATCACCGCCTCGCCATACGAGAACCGTCCCTGCCTGATCCTGCCCGCGAACTTCTGGTGCTGTTCGGTTATGCTGCGCCGGTACTGCTCCTGTTTCATCCTTTCGCGGTTCTGGAGCGAAAGGACCTGGGCGAGCTCGTTCTGGACTTCCCGCTCCTTCGCGTGCCTCAGGTCCAGGAGACGCTCGAGCTTGAACTGGAATTTCTTCATGTCCGCTGCCCGTTCATATCGTCATGCGCCGCGCTGCCGGCCCGCCCTAGCGCGCCCTCCTCTGGCGCGCGAAGAACGGTGTCGATGCGACATAATCTTTTTTGCCTGTCTGATCGACCTTCCTGAAAAGGCCGATCAGCTTCAGGCGGATCCCGTCATACTCGTCCTGCTCGTAGACGCCCTGTTTCAGGAACGCGTCCATCTCTTCCTTCTTTTCGATTGCGCGGTCGATCGCGGGATTCGATCCCCTGGCGTACGCGCCCAGGTTGATGAGGTCCTCCGCGTCTCGGTAGGCAGCGAGGAGTTCCCTGAATTTTCCCGCCGATTCCTTGTGGTCGTCGTCGATGACGTCCTTCATGCACCTGGAGATGGACCCCAGAACGTCCACCGCCGGGTAATGCCCCTTGTGGGCGAGATTGCGCGCCAGCACGATGTGGCCGTCCAGGATACCGCGCACGGCGTCGGCGATGGGCTCGTTCATGTCGTCGGCTTCAACGAGTATGGTGTAGAAGCCGGTGATGCTGCCCGCCCCCTCGCGCGTCCCTGAGCGCTCGAGGAGCCTGGGCAGGAGCGAGAACACCGAGGGCGGGTACCCGCGCGTCGCCGAGGGCTCGCCCGCGGCGAGCCCCACCTCGCGCTGGGCGAGCGCGAAGCGCGTCACCGAGTCCATCATGAGGTTCACATCCTTGCCCTGGTCGCGGAAATATTCCGCGATCGCGTGGGCAAGGTACGCGCCCCGCAGGCGCATCATGGGCGGCTGGTCCGACGTGGCCACCACCACGATAGAGCGCTTGAGGCCCTCGGTTCCCAGCTCTTTCTCGACGAAGTCGCGCACCTCGCGTCCGCGCTCTCCTATGAGCGCGATCACGTTCACGTCGGCGTTCGTATAACGGGCCATCATGGCGAGGAGCGTCGACTTGCCCACGCCCGAGCCAGAAAAAATTCCGATCCTCTGCCCTTTCCCCACGGTGTTCAGGCCGTCGATCGCACGTATTCCCACCGAGAGCGGCTCCCTGATGACGCGGCGCTGCAGGGGATTCAGGGGATGCCCCTCCACGGGATAGCGCATTTCCGTGAATATTTCGCCCTTCCCGTCCAGGGGCTTTCCCGTCCCGGAGATTACGCGCCCCAGCAGCTCGGGGCCCACGGGCACCATGAGAGAGGAGCCGGCCGCGATAACCTCGGCGCCGGGGACGATCCCCTTCATG
>Ga0129297_10000816_pt1 | contig 15427 bp, 13 predicted proteins | sample I18A1metaG_FD_94708 | JGI IMG/M metagenome (GOLD analysis project Ga0129297, IMG submission 94708) | Lake sediment bacterial and archeal communities from Gulf of Boni, Indonesia to study Microbial Dark Matter (Phase II) - ​I18A1 metaG | ecosystem: Environmental > Aquatic > Freshwater > Lake >... | reverse complement strand
CTCCAGTGTTGACCCGTCATCCTGTCGAACCCTCGGCGTGGCGACACACGCGGAAACACGTTTTCTCACGGGAACGGGTTTCTTGGCGAACTATGATGAAAGAACAGCGTTTCTGGAAGACAAGGATCGGCTGGAACGTGGCCCTGATCATCGCTGGTTTGATCTTGGGCTTCTTTTTTGCTGCCCAATGGAACGTTGTGCCGGAAGCCTCTCCCGCGACCCTTATGCGTACTCGCGAAGACCTGGCGGCTACGATCATCCGCCTGGAAAAGGAACAGAAAGACCTCAAGAGTAGCATTGATCAGTTGCGCAAGGAACTGGCACAGCATCAGGAGCGCGTCGCCAGCAATACGAAGCTTTTGGAGGGCCTGACCGCCGATCTCGAAGCGCAAAGAGTGGCGGCGGGCTTGTATGCCCTGAAGGGGCCTGGCCTTCGCGTTACCCTCGCCGACAGCGATCGCGACAATTTGCCAGCCAATGTTGATCCTAACTTTTATATCATCCACGAATATGACTTGCGGGATATTATGAACTTTCTATGGGCAGCCGATGCGGAGGCGATAGCGGTCAATGAGGAGCGGATTGTGGGCACCACCTCTATTTACTGCGTTGGCAGCACCATCATGGTCAATGACACGCGACTCGCCCCGCCCTACACGATCCTGGCCATCGGCGACCCCACCAAGCTAGAGCGTGCCTTGGCCAATCCCGCTTACTTGAAAGAGTTGCGCGCGCGGGTTAAAACATACGGGGTGCAATTCAAGGTCGTGAAAGAAAAAGAGGCCATCGTTCCAGCCTATCGCGGCGGTTTTACGGTAAAGTACAGCAAGCCAGGTAGCTGATCTTGGCCCATGGATGACTTGAAAGTAAGGCATAAGGATGTCTACTCGTTGGCCCCAAATCATCCTCACGCTGGTCTGTTTTCTCATAGGCCTGGTTATCGCCGCTCAGTGGCGCACCCGCACCAGGATCGTCCGGTCGCCAGTCATGCTCAGTAGCGTGGAACAGGCGGTGATGATGAGCAATCTCGTGGAGAGCAACGGCAGGTTGAGGAATGAGATAAGCGAACTGGAAAAGCAGTTGCGCGCCTTCCAGCAAGATGAACGCCAGGGCACGCTACAGAAGCTGGTTGACGAGCTTACACGCCTCAAGATTGTGAACGGGTTGGTAGAAACCTCCGGCCCCGGCATAGAGCTGAAATTCGCTGGCGAGATCATGACCTATGACGTGCAGGATATCATTAACGAGCTACGCAACGCTGGCGCGGAGGCCATCGCCCTCAATGAGCAGCGGTTGGTCATCATGTCCGTCATTGGGGAGCAAGGGCGCAGGATAACGGTGGATGGCGTGACGGTGACAAGCCCTTATGTGTTTCAGGCCATTGGCGACGCGGATACCCTGCAAAAGGCCTGCGCCCGCAAAGGAGGAGTCATTGAGTTGCTGAAGAGCAGCTATCCCAACCTGGAGGTTAGCATAAGAAATCGGCGGGACATTGTCCTGCCGATTTTTCGCCGACCCTATCGGTTTACCCATGCGACGATTGTCAAATAATAGACCTGACGGGTTTTCAAAAACCCGTCAGGTCTCTGCATTCAACGTTTGCACCCCGCGCAGGAACTGGATGCACAGGAACTACAGCCGCCGGCGCCACTGATCGCTTGATTTTCGCCATCTCCTTTGCTGAAACAAGCAAAGCGAGACAAGAGCCGGCGGCTGCTTTCTTTGTGACATGCGGGGCAGATGGCCGGTGCATCGGCCTTGCTAAAGGGCCGCAAAAGCTCAAATTTGTCCTGGCATGTCTCGCAGAAGTATTCATATATAGGCATAACCAACACCTCTTTTCGGCGTCATTATTAGTGCAGCCGGATTTGCTGATATTTGTGCTTTGCATATATTTTATCCTTAAAGACTCTGTCGTCAAGTAACCTTGTCTGGGCAATCGCATTCTGAGCGGAGATTCTTCGGCGCAAAAAACGCGCCGCAGAATGACAAACTGGGTCCCCTGGAAAATGCAATTACCCTGGTGACCTTGTTGTGCGTTTTCGAAAGGAGGCCCTCTTTGAAAGAATTGGTGGATCGCGCCTTGAATCTGGCCCAGGTAAAAGGAGCCACCTACGCTGACATTCGCGTCGTGAGGCGAGAAAACCAGTCCGTCTCCGTCAGGAATGGCGAGGTGGCTAGGCTCGTGCAGGATGAGGATCAGGGTTTCGGCGTCCGCGTCGTCGTGAATGGGGCGTGGGGGTTTGCCAGCAGTTCGCAGTTGACGCCGCGCGAAATAGACCGGATCACGGCCCTGGCCGTGCAAATCGCCCGCGCCAGTTCGCTCGTCAAGACACGCGATGTGAATCTGGGGGCGCCAACTGTCCATGTAGCGACCTATCGCACACCCGTCGTTACTGATCCCTTCCAGGTCTCTCTGGAAGACAAGTTATCCCTTCTGCTGGCTGCTGATGCTGAGATGCGCGCTGTCTCGGGGATCGCCGTCGCCATGGGCAGCCTGGAAGCGATCCGCGAGACCAAGACTTTCGCCAGCACCGAAGGGAGCTATATCCAACAGGAGATCATCGAGACCGGCGCGGGCATCGAAGCGACTGCGGTGGGCAAAGGGGAGGTGCAAAAGCGATCCTATCCCAACTCCTTTGGCCGGCATCAGGGTACGCGGGGTTACGAATTGGCGGCCGAACTGGATCTGGCGGGCCATGCCCGCGCTATCGCCGAGGAAGCGGTGGCCTTGCTCAGCGTACCCCAATGCCCCAGCATGGTGACCACAATTGTTATCGGCTCTACCCAACTTGCCTTGCAGGTGCACGAGTCTTGTGGACATCCCATCGAGCTTGACCGCGTCTTTGGCACAGAGGCGAGTTACGCCGGCACCAGCTTCCTGACCACAGAGAAGCTGGGCAACTTCCGCTATGGCTCGGAGCTGGTTAACATAACGGCGGATGCTACCATACCAGGCGGCCTGGGAACTTTCGGCTATGATGACGAAGGGATTCCCGCACAAAGGACGCCGATTGTGCGCAATGGGATTTTCGTCGGTTATCTGACGTCCAGGGAGACCGCGACCCAATTGAGCCTCGCCAGCAATGGGGCCATGCGCGCCGATGGTTGGAATCGCATCCCTATCATCCGTATGACCAACATCAACCTGGAGCCAGGGGAATGGGAGTTCGATGATCTGATCGCCGACACCGACGAGGGCATCTACATGGAGACCAACAAAAGTTGGAGCATTGACGACAAGCGGCTCAACTTTCAGTTCGGCACGGAGATCGCTTATGAGATCAAGAAGGGCGAGCTGGGACAGATGTTGAAAAACGCGACCTATACGGGGATCACGCCCCAGTTTTGGGCTTCGTGCGACGCTATATGCAAAGCCAAGTACTGGAAGCTATGGGGCACGGCCAATTGTGGCAAGGGCCAGCCCGGCCAGACCGCCCACGTAGGGCACGGCACCGCTCCGGCACGTTTTCGCAACGTGCGCGTCGGCCTGGTGCGATAGTTTTCACGCATTGCAGAGGGAGAAAGACCAATGGAGGATTTGTGGAGAATCCGTCAGAGAAAACAGATGACGGTCACTCAGCTTAGCGGCAGAGCAGGCATTCCCGCTCGCCTCATTCAGGAATACGAGGCAGGCAATAAGCCGATCAGCATGGAAAACCTGGAGAAACTGGCCAGGGCGCTGTTCGTGGATGTTACGGCCATTAAGCCTCTCTCGACTCCTATACCACCGGAGCTGGCGGCCGGCCCCAGTCGTCCGCCTAGAGAGCCTCCTGCGCCCGGTGAGCGCCCTTCGCCTGGGGAACGACTGGCGCCTTCCGCTCCCCCCAAGGTTGCCAGGCCTCCTCGCCCGGCCGCCCAGGAGGCCAAGCCTCCAGTGCCAGCTCGTGAAAGCCAGGTCAAGCATTTGCTTATGTTGGCCGAGCGTTTCGGGTTGAGTCAGAGCGACCTGGAGAGGGAGACCGGCAAACCTCTGGCCGAGTTGACCCGGCCTGAAGCGAGCCGTGCGCTAAAGCAACTCCAGGAGCGTATCGCTACCGAACATCCCCATAGGGCCAAGAAACGCCGCCCTTACCTGCCGGAATCGGTGGATAGCTTTGAGTTAGAATACCTGCAAAAGCAGCAGCAAGGCGCAGCCACTGTGGCATTCACCCTGTTCAACGGGACTAAAATGACCGGGCAGATCGTCGGCTTTGGCCCCTACAACATCACGATCAAGACCGACCAGGGCGAAGTGACCCTCAATAAGCTAGCTATCGCCTATTACCGTCCGGTGGAGAAGGAAGGGCAGAGCGTATGAGTTTAGGCGACTATATGCGGTATCTGCGCGCCATGCACGGCGGCGAGTCTACGGCGGATATCGCCAAAGCCGTCGGCATCCCCACCCCATGGCCGATCAATGAAATCGAACAACGCTACCGCGAGGTCGGCAGCGATGAGCTTGTGGCGAAGCTGGCGGATTATTATGGCGTGCCAGTGGAGGATCTGTTGTGGCGCCGCAAGCTCTCTCGCAAAAAGCTCTCCGAATTCCTCGACGAGGCGAGCAAGAAAGGCCAGAAGGCCAGGCTCTTCTTGCGCACCGGCGAGCGGCTGGAGGGAACGTTGCAGTGGTTCGACCTGGGAGCGCTGGCCCTCAATCTCGCCGACGGCTCCGGCCAAGTTATCATACAACGCCACATTGTTGATAGTTGGGAAATCGCATAGCAACAAGGCGAAAGGAGCAGTATGCGCGGCGAAAAAGAGATTCGCACCATCCTGGAACAGGTGCTATCTCTATCGAAAGCGGATCAGACAGAGGTCATTTTTACCGGCAGGGATAGTCATTTGACTCGCTTTGCTAATTCCTACATACATCAAAACGTATCGGAAAGCAACGCCGAACTGAGGGTCAGGGTGATTGTCGGTAAGAGGGTCGGGGTGGCTTCGACCAATGACCTCAGCGGCGATGGGCTGAGAAAAGTGGTCGAGTCCGCCCAGATGGTGGTCCGTTTCCAGCCGGAGAGGCTGGATTTTCAATCTTTGCCGGGGCCTTCCACTGTCAGCTCTGTCGTTTCCTTCTCCGAGAGGACCGCTTCTTTCTCGCCGAAGGAGCGCGCTTGCACCGTCGGCTTGATCTGCAAACGTGCGCAAAGTGAGGGCCTCATCGCTTCCGGCGCTTTCACAACGGCGCGGAGGGAAGTGGCCATCGCCAATTCCTTGGGCCTCTTTGCCTACTATCCCAGCACCTTGGCCGATTTGAACACGGTCATCATGGGGGAGGATAGCTCTGGCTACGCCAGCCGCACCGCCTGGGATGTGGGGAAGATAGACACAGATCAGGCGGGGCGTGAAGCGATGGACAAAGCCTTGAGCAGCCGCAAACCTGTTGGGATCGAGCCAGGCACCTATACAGTGATCCTCGAAGAATACGCTATAACGGAGATCGTGGGCTATATGAGTTATCTCGGCTTTAGCGCGCTGGCCGTGCAAGAAGGCCGCAGCTTTATGGCTGGCAAACTGGGTCAGCAGATCGTGGACGCGCGCATCTCAATCACGGACGATGGTCTGGATGCCACAGGATTGCCCATGCCCTTTGACTTTGAGGGCGTGCCGAAGCAATGCGTCGAGATCGTCAAGAATGGCATCGCCAACGCTGTCGTCTACGATTCTTACACCGCCCAGCGGGAGGGGAAAAAGTCCACAGGACACTCCCTACCTGCCCCGAACACCTTTGGCCCATTCGCCAGTAACCTGTTCATGAGCGTTGGGAGTAGTAGCAAGGAAGAGATGCTGAAAAGCACGCAAAAGGGCCTCTGGGTCACGCGCTTCCACTATGTGCGCCCTGTGCACCCACTGAAGGTGATCCTCACAGGGATGACCAGAGATGGCACTTTCCTCATCGAGAACGGCCAACTGACCCGCGCTGTTAAGAATCTGCGCTTCACGCAGAGCATGTTAGACGCGCTTTCCAATGTGGAGATGATCGGGAGTACAGCGCAGGTCGCGTCAGATTTCATGGGTGCGATCTGTGTGCCTGCGCTGAAGGTCCGCGATTTTCATTTCACGGGAGTGACGGAGTTCTAGTGATTTATCACCCATATGAGATTTTGGGGGTAAAAACCCTATCAGCTTTTGGCTGTAACGTGACACAGATGGCGCAGATTTGACATCGGCGTGGATCTGCGTCATCTGCGGGTCGGCTTGGAGCTGCTACTCTGATCCCGCCACGGCCTTGTTTGACCGTGGCGGGATTAAGTATTATAGTTACGGGGCACAAGCAGGAGCGTAGAAGAGGCTATTGGAGAGATGAGAATGGGCGCCAGAGTGATCATTTATTCCCAGCCCACCTGAGCGGATTGTCGCGCGGCGAAAGGTTTTTTCGCCCAAAGAGGTATAGAATATATCGAACGTGATGTTACCGCTGATCCGGCGGCCTTGAAGGAATTAAAAGAGGTGGTCGGGCGGATGGCTACGCCGACGATCATCATTGGCGATCAAGTGCTGCTCGGTTTCGCCGCCAGCCGCGCCAAGATCGAGGAACTGCTCAGAGTGCCGGTCACTGAAATTTCCGCTGCCTCTAAGCTGTCCGAGACTGCGGAGGAGCGATTGCCAAAAAGATACCCGCAGTCTGGATGCAGGAAGGCGTGATCAACGAGGTGGTAACCGAGCGCGCCAGGGCAGCGGGGCTGCTGGTTGTCATGGATCGTTGTATGCGCAAGGAGCTTTCGCGGCTAAAAAGCGAGGGGGAACTGTAACCTTATGGTGGCTGACAGGAGGAGAAAACGACGGCGAGAGGCTCGATCCAGGGGTAAACGGTTAAACCTCATACTTTTGACGGCCGTGGTTATCCTTTTGGCTATGGGCGGGGTGTTGTGGGCTACACGCGATTCCAGTCCGCAACCTGCTGCCACGCCCACCGTAATGAGCGCCAGGAATCCGGCCACTATCGCGGCCATGCAGGCTCTTACGCCGACATCAGGCTTGCCCGGGACGCCAACTCCAACTACTTTGCTAAAGGCGTCCCCTTTTCAAAATGTGCCTGTCGCTCAGCCCTCCCTGCCTGTGGGGCCGGAGATAAACCATCTAGCGCCTGATTTCAAGCTCAAGAACCTGGAAGGACAGCAAAGGGAACTGAGCGAGTTCCGGGGCAAGATCGTCTTGCTGAATTTCTGGGCCACCTGGTGCGGTCCCTGTCGCGTGGAAATCCCTGATATCCGGACGGTCTATAACAAGTATAAGGAGCAGGACTTTGTCGTTTTGGCGATAGACATCGGGGAAACATCCAGTGCAGTTTCCAGGTTCGTCAAACAGTTCGACATGAATTTCCCTGTGTTGTTGGATAGCAACCTGGCAGTGGCGCGACAGTACGATTGCTTCAGCATCCCTACCAGCTTTTTCCTGGATCGGCGCGGGGTGATCCGCGAGGTCAGGATCGGCACCATGTCGCAAAGCTACATCGAGCAGGTCGTCTCCAGACTATTAAAGGAGCCTTAGCCAGGATGGAGGTCGCTTCGCCCCAATTGACTTTTGCCTCGCGCCGCCGTCGGATCAGGGTGCTGATCGGGGCCTTGATCGTCGTGGCGGTCATCGTTTACCTGGTCATCGCCAACCTGGGCGGTGCACAGGTGTATTATCTGACCATCGCTGAATTGAAAAGTGGCAGCTACTCCGCCGGGCAGGGCGTGCGCGTCTCGGGGGCCGTGGATGGCGATTCGATTCAGTGGGACGCCGACAAGATGCTTCTGCAGTTTACCCTGGTGGATGGGCCGGAACAGTTGGCCGTCGTCTACCGCGGCATGAGACCGGATATGCTACGCGACGAAGCGACAGCCATCGTGGAAGGCAAGCTGGCGGCCAGCGGCGTGTTTGAGGCACGAGACCTCTATTTGAAATGCCCTTCCAAGTATGAGGCGGCTGCTACGGCTACCGCAGCGCGATAATGCAGGAACTCTATGACTCACATCGGCTATGGATCCCTCCTATTGTCACTTTTTGTCTCGCTTTACGCCACTTTTTCGTTTATTTGGGGAGGCAGGCAGGGACAATCGGCCTGGCAGCAGAGTGCCCGCAATGCCATGCTCTCCATCGCTGCGCTTGTCACATTGACGGCTCTCTGCCTGTTCTATTTGCTCGTGGTCCGCGATTTGAGCGTGCGCTATGTCTACGATCACGTTGGTAGTTACCAGCCCCTGGTTTACACCTTGTCCGCTTTCTGGGCAGGCCAGGAGGGTTCCCTTCTTCTTTGGTTCTGGCTGCTCGCGCTCCTGGCCGGGTTGATCGCCTTGCGCCCCCGAGTTTGGGGCGAGAGCACTTGGTCCTATCTTCTAGCGGTCATCGCCGGCCTGGAAGCGTTCCTGGCCTTTTTGTTGGTCACACAGAGCAACCCTTTCGCGGTCTTGAACTATCGCCCTGTTGAGGGTTTGGGCATGAATCCCTTGCTGCAGAACTTTTGGATGATCATACATCCTCCTGTGGTCTTTATGGGTTATGCGCTCTACAGCGTGCCCTTCGCGCTCGTGGTGGCTGGCCTGGTTTCCGGGGAGCTGGATGCCAGCTTTTGGGCCGCGCTGCGGCGGTGGAACCTTTATGGCTGGCTTTTCCTGGGCGCAGGGATACTATTGGGTGCCTGGTGGGCTTATCTGGAGCTAGGATGGGGTGGCTATTGGGGGTGGGACCCCGTGGAGAACTCGTCTCTCGTCCCCTGGCTCACAGGGACGGCGTTGCTCCATACAGCCATCGCCCAGGAGCGCCGTGGCATGTACAGACTGTGGATGCTCCTGTTGACGGCCATGACCTTTCTGCTTTGCCTTTTCGCCACCTTTGTCACCCGCAGCGGCGTCATCCAGTCGGTGCACGCCTTCGGGCGTTCCTCCATCGGCTATCTATTCCTGGCTTTCATGGCGGCTCTCGCTATCCTGGTTGGCGCCCTGCTCTATCGGCGTCGCGCCGCATATGCGAGCGAATATGAGGTCACTAACCTGCTCTCGCGGGAGGCGAGCTTCTTCCTCGTTAATCTGCTTTTGCTGGGGATGGCCCTGGTTATCCTGCTGGGCACGATCCTTCCCACCCTTTCGGAGGCGCTTCGCGGCACGACAGTCGTTCTGGATGCATCCTTCTATATCCGTGTGTCCGCTCCTCTGTTCGTTGCCCTGTTCGCCCTCCTAGGGATTTGCCCGCTTCTGAGTTGGGGGGACACGCTCTCCTCTCGTCTCTATCGCCGTCTGGGCCTGCCTTTGCTCTTGGCTCTCCTTTTGATAGGAGTGCTTTTTGCCCTGGGCGTGCGGCACCCCTTTGCCCTGCTCTCCTATGGTCTCTGCGCCCTAATCTTTCTCCTCATCCTGGCACAGTTTTTGCGTGATGGGCTGGCTCGGCGGCGAAGGACGGGGGCCTCTTACTTGCAAAGCCTGGCCAGAGCCTTCCAGGAAAGCCGTCGCCGCTATGGGGCGCATATTGTCCACCTGGGGCTGGTGCTGATCGCTGTAGGCGTGACCGGCTCCTCTACCTGCAAGAGCGAGCAGTTCATCAATCTGAGGGAGGGGGAGAGCGCACCTCTCAAAGGCTATGTTTTGACCTACCTTCGCGCGATCCAGGCCAGAACACCAGCCAAGCTGCGCAACGCCGCCGTCGTCGAGCTATCCAGGGATAGCCGACGTATCGCTTACCTGACGCCGGAAAAGAACCTCCATTGGAGCACGAACCAATGGGTCACCGAAGTGGCTATACATAGCAATCTGCTGGAGGATGTTTACCTTATCTTGGGTGGGCTAGATGAAAATGGCAAGGCCAGTTTCCAGGTGCTGTTGAACCCGCTGGTGATTTGGATTTGGATAGGCGGATTTATGTTGCTCCTCGGCACGGGCATCGCCGTGCTGTCACCTTCGGCCAGGAGAATAGCCCCGAAGGTGTCGCTTGATGAGAAGGGGGAGGAGGAGTGATCAGGAGAACTGCCATCATCGGCACGTTAGCCTTCCTCGTTCTCTTTTCGCGTGTGCAAGTGGAGGGGGGAACGATAGAGGGTCGGGTGTTGAACGACACGGACGTCCCTCCCAACGCCCTCCCTTCGCAATCGGTTACGCTTTACGCTTATCAGGGGCAAGAGGAGCAAATCTTGCAACAGACTGCTACCGATGCCCAGGGCCGTTTCACCTTCCAGAATCTCGCCCTCAACAAGGAGGCGCGTTCCGACAAGGGTGTGCGCTACTTGGTGGCAACCGATTACGTGGGTGTTTCCTACTACAGCGATTGGGTTATCCTCACTCCAATAACGCCCACAGTTTCGCTAGACTTGCTCGTGTATGAGAAGACGGATGAGGATAGCGAGATCGTTGTGCAACCGGCCCATCTGTTGGTCACTTTTTCGGGGGGCAAGATTCTCGTGCAGGAAATCCTGTTCGTCGAGAACAAGGGCAAGCGGACTTATGTGGGTCGCCAGGATCCTGCTTTGGACAATCGGGTGGCAACCCTGCGCTTCTCTCTGCCCAAAGAAGCTACCGAACTGAGCTTTGCCGATCCCAATACTGAGAACAGCGTCTGGCGCACGCCGGAGGGATTCGTAGATACGAGGCCGATGTCGCCCGGTCGCTGGCCTTACGTCTATTCTTACTCCTTGAACTATACAGGCACAGCATATGAGCTGCGCAAAGAGATCATCTATCCTACCCAGGGGCTTAATCTTTTGGTTGCTGATGTGGGCGTGCAAGTAGAGAGCGGTCAACTTAGCCCGCAAGGCAGACGCGAAACACAGGCTGGGGCCTATCAGCATTGGGCCAAAGACTCACTGACGCGAGGCACGGGACTGACGGTGACCCTGCGCCAATTGCCCGGCGGTGAACAACCTGTGGGAAGAAGACTGGCCGGTGGCGCGACGGCAGCACCCGCTTCTCCTCTGCACTGGGTTGTCTTGGGCTTGCTCACTCTAGCTGTCCTGTCAGCTCTGGCATATCCCTTTCTGCCCAGGCGAGAGGCTCATTATACGAAAGGTGCAGAATAGCGATGGCACGAGAGTGGCTTCTCGAAGTGAGAGGGTTGTGTAAGTCCTTCGGCAGGCAGGATGCGTTGCGAGGTGTGGATCTGCAGGTGCGCCGGGGGGAATCACTTGTCATCTTCGGCCCCAATGGGGCGGGCAAGACCACTTTGCTGCGCGTCCTGGCCATGTTGAGCCGGCCCTCTGCGGGAACGATCCACTTTCTCGGCAGCGATCTGTACGCGCGGGGGGCGGAAGCTCGCCGCTACATCGGCCTGGTGACCCATCGCACTCTTCTGCACCACGATCTGACGGTGGAAGAGAACCTGCTGTTCTATGGGCGGATGTATGGTCTCCCCAATCTGGGGGCCAGGGTTGAGGAGGCTTTGGGGCGGGTAGCCATGCTCGATTATCGTCAGGCCCTGGTGCGGGCGCTTTCGCGCGGCATGCAGCAGCGACTTGCCGTCGCTCGCGCTTTCCTGCATGAGCCTATCCTCTTTCTCCTGGACGAGCCTTATACCGGATTGGATGCGCAGGCAGTGGCCATTTTGGGAACGCTGCTCAAGGAATGGACGACGCAAGGCAAGACGGTCATCTATACATCGCACGACCTGGAGCGTGGCGCGCGGGGGTGTGACCGGTTGATGATCCTTCGCGCCGGGCGCGTCGTTTATGAGGCGAGTTGCGAAGCGGCGGCACGTGAGGGATGGCAAATCCAGGCCCTCTATGACCGCTATGCTACAGGAGTTTCCCTATGAACTCAGTGCGGCAGATCGGGGCGATCATCTGGAGGGATCTGGTCATCGAGATTCGCGCGAAGGAGTCGCTCAGTACGATGCTGCTCTTTGCCCTGATCACCCTGGTGATCTTTAATTTCGGTTTCGAGTTACGGCTGGGAAATGTCCGCGAAGTGGCTCCCGGTGTGCTCTGGGTGGGGTTCACTTTCGCTGGCATCTTGGGGCTTAGCCGTTCGCTCAGCCGAGATCAAGAGCAGGGGGCCTTGGAGGGCTTGATGCTCAGTCCAGCGGAGCGGGGGACGATTTACCTGGGCAAGATGCTGGCCAACCTGGCGATCATGAGCCTGATGGAAGTGGTTCTATTGCCGCTCTTCGTGGCCCTGTTCAATGTGTCATTGGCTCATCCCTTGCTGGCCCCGGTCACCCTATTGGGGACCATCGGCTTTGTGGCCACAGGCACGTTGCTCGCCGCCATGACCGTCAACACGCGCGCCAGGGAAGTTCTGTTGCCCGTCCTTCTCTTTCCCCTGGCCGTGCCGGTTTTGATTGCCGCTGTCAAAGCAACCGGGCTAATCCTGGATGGTGGAGGCTGGAGCGAGATCAGGGGCTGGGTACAGTTGATGGCAGGCTACGACCTGGTCGCCCTGGTGTTGGCTTATCTCACTTTCGACGTGATATTGGAGCAGTAGTTGCACCCCTCATGGGTGCGTTCTATGCGCAGGCATAAAGCCTGTGACTACTATGGGCGTGCTTTTGTTTGCGTATACGCCAGGAAGTGAAAGGTATCGTGGGGGGAAAAGCACAAAACGAGTCGTCGCGCCGTGGGCTGAGGGCAAAGACCCTGCTGTTGTCGGCCCTTGTCCTGTTTGCTGCCATCCTGGCTGGCTCCGTTTGGTTCGTCCGTGAACGGATGTTGCCGCGACCCGATGTGGTGGTCCTGGTCGCGTCGGCCAGGGATGGAGAGAGGAATTGGGGCGACTGGATTTACCGCGAACTTGATGGGTACCGCCGACGTCTGCCGGCGAATGCCATCGCTGTGCGTCGTGTTCGGCAAGCTCTTACCAGCGCCGCGCAGGCCAGAGCCGAGGGAGATAGTCAGAAAGCTTCTCTATTGGTCTGGGGTCGCGCGAGCGAGACGGGCATGGAGCTTTCCTGCGAGTTCCTTCGCTCCCCTCTCCCCGTGCGCGTCGCAGGCATGCCGCTGGCGGAACCTGAACGACTGGCGCAGAGCGTGCAGGGGAAGCAGGCGGATCTTTTTGCTCGCATGATCGAGGGATGGCTGTACTTTGCCCTGGGGCAGAGCCGCGAGGCTGCCGAAAGCTGGGATCATACCCTGGCGCTGGCTTCACCAGGCGAGGCACCTCACGAGCAAGCCGTCATCCATGTTTATCAAGCTCTCCTCTTGTTGGCAGGGCGCCAGGATACGTCGCAGCAGAGCATATCGGGCGCTGTTGCGCATTTGCAGGAGGCGACCAGGCTTGACCCCAGTCTCTTCGCCGCTCACTATAACCTGGCCCTTGTTTATATGGAGTGGTGCGACCCTGAGGGCGGGCGCGGGTTAGCCTGGAAAGAAGCCCAGGCTGCCGTTGCCTTGCGGCCTGAGGAGCCGCGCGGATACGAGTTGCTGGGCGATCTTTCTATGCTGGAGAAAAGGTGGAACGAGGCGGTGGCTGCCTATACCGCCGCCCTCCGGTATGAGCAAGACCGCCTTGCTCTTTGGAACAAGTTGGGCCAGGTGCACCACGCTTTGGGCAACGTGGCCGAAGCCCAGGCTGCTTTTCGCGCCGCCCTGGATGCCGGGCAGAGAGCTATGTCCGACGTAAGCACCGTGCCTGCAGCAGTTTGGGCTGAATTGGGCCTCGCTTACCGTTACCAGGGATCGCCGGAGCGATCCCTGGAAGCGTACCAGGTGTCCTTGGAACAGGAGCCGGATAACGCCGAAACGTATTGCCGTCTGGCAGATGCCTACAGACAGCAGGGCCAGATAGAGCGGGCAGCCGCTGCCTACCAAAAAGCTCTTGACATAAATCCTGAGCATGCTAGAATCCATGCTGCGCTGGCCGATCTCTATCGGGAGATGGGGCAACTTCAGGCCGCGGAGGCCAGTTATCAGAAGGCGATAGAGTTGGCCCCTTGCGAAGGGGGGGCCTATCTGGCCCTGGGGCAGTTCTATTTCGCCCAGGGGAAATATGATCTGGCGCGGCAACTGCTGCGGAGAGGGCTGGCTATCCATCCCGGCGATGCTTCGGCGCAGCTCGCTCTGGGCACGTTGTGCTATCTGGCTCGCCAATGGGATGAAGCGATTCGTGCCTTTGAGGTCGCCCGCTCTTTGCAGCCGAACAGCGCCGAGCCTTATCTTGGCTTGGCGAATGTCTATCTGCAACAGGCGAGGTACGAGTTGGCCATCGCTGCGTATAGGCAAGTTCTGACGCTTGCTCCTGAGGCAATAAATGCTTTGGTCGGATTGGGCGATGCCTACCGGGAGTTGAAACAATTCGAGCAGGCGGAGACGGCTTATCAGCAGGCCGTCAAGCTCAGGCCGAGGGATGCCGGAATACGGCTTTCCCTGGCGTTGCTCTATGATCGCAGCGGCCAACTGGACAAAGCGGAAGCAGCCTATCGCCAGGCTCTCGCCATGGACACGGCGCGCTCTTTGCAGGACGAGGTTCTGCTCCGTGCCGCCCTGGCCTCCGTCTGCCAGCGCCAGGGCAAGCTCGAGTTGGCCGCACGAGAGTATGAAGAGGCCCTGCGCTTCTGTTCTGAGGAAAACGTGGGCGCAGATTTTGTGTCCGCGTCCGCGCCGGAGTTGATGTCCGCTCTCGCCCTGATTTACATCGCCCAGGATCGAGTGGATGAAGCCCTAGCTTTGACCCAACAAGCCCTCCTGCGGCGCCCGGAGTATGCCTTTGCCCATTTCTTGCTCGGCCTGGCTTGCGAGAAAAAGGGAGATAGGGACAAAGCGATCACGGCTTATGAAGCCGCTATGCGCTACAGCGGCGCAGATCAAACCCTGCGACAGAATGCGGAGACACAGTTGAATCGCCTGCGCGGGCGTCAGTAAAACAGAAAACCGGGAAAGAGGGGTTGAGAATGCGCGTACCTGTCATTGCTGGAAACTGGAAGATGAACAAAACGGTGGCTGAGGCCGAAGCGCTGGTGAAGGAAATGCTGCCGGGGCTGGAGGCGGTCAAAGGCGTGGAGAGGGTGCTCTGCCCGCCCTTCGTTGCTTTGACCTCCGTCGCGCCGCTGCTCAAGCCTACCTCGGTCAAACTTGGCGCCCAGAACCTTTTCTGGGAGGCGAAAGGAGCTTACACCGGCGAAATCTCCCCTGTGATGCTGCAGGGCCTCTGCGAGTATGTGATCATCGGACACTCGGAACGGCGGCAGTATTTCGGCGAGACGGACGAATCGGTCAACCGCAAGATCAAGGCGGCTTTGGCACATGGCCTGCGCCCGATCGTGTGCGTGGGGGAGAACCTGGCGCAAAATGAGGCGGGGCAGACCGAGGCTTTCGTTTCCTCACAAATCCGTGGTGCGCTGGCTGGCCTGACTGTGGAGCAGGTCAGGGGGCTGGTGATCGCCTATGAGCCGATCTGGGCCATCGGCACCGGCAAACCCGCCACCGGCACAGGGGCTAACGCCATCATCGGCAAAGCGGTGCGGGAGACTGTGGCGAAGCTCTACGACAAAGCCGCCGCCCAGACGCTTCGCATCCAGTACGGCGGAAGCGTCACGGCCAGTAACATCG
>Ga0129297_10000815_pt1 | contig 15432 bp, 11 predicted proteins | sample I18A1metaG_FD_94708 | JGI IMG/M metagenome (GOLD analysis project Ga0129297, IMG submission 94708) | Lake sediment bacterial and archeal communities from Gulf of Boni, Indonesia to study Microbial Dark Matter (Phase II) - ​I18A1 metaG | ecosystem: Environmental > Aquatic > Freshwater > Lake >... | reverse complement strand
GTCACTAGAGGAAAGGCGCGTTCATCTCCGAATCGGAATCCACCTAGGCGACGTAATACAGCGGCAGAGCGATGTGCTTGGAGATGCTGTCAATATTGCGTCAAGGATCGAGCCCTTGGCGGAGGCGGATGGGATCTGCATATCCGAGCAGGTCTACGATCAAGTCAGAAACAAAATTGACTACCCCATCGAGAATCTTGGACCGCATCAACTGAAGAACATAGACTACCCGATCGACGTGCATAGAATCCTATGGGAGAAGGACGAGACTGCCAAATTGAGTCTCGACAAGAAGCGAATCGCCGTTCTGCCATTCGTGAATATCAGCCCTGACCCGAAGGATGAATACTTCGCGGACGGGCTTACGGAGGAATTGATAGCGCGGCTCTCGACGATTAGTGGGCTCATAGTGATCGCGCGGACGTCTGTTATGCGGTACAGGGGCACATCCAAGAGTGTTCGCGAGATAGGGAAGGAGCTGACATGTGGCTCAGTGCTAGAGGGAAGCGTCCGTAAGGCAGCGAGTAGACTCCGAGTAACAGCTCAGCTCATTGATGCTGCGACCGAAGGGCACCTCTGGGTACAGAATTACGACAGAGAGCTTGAGGATGTCTTTGCAATTCAGACAGAAGTGGCCCACAATGTGAGTCATGCTCTGGAAACGCAGCTGCTAGGCGAGGAAAGGGAGCGCATTGAGAAGAAGCCTACCGGGGATATCAGCGCTTACACGTTCTACCTGAAGGGTAGATACTATTGGAATGAGAGAAACAAGGAGTCCCTAGAGAAGTCGATCAAATACTTTGAGGAAGCCATAGAGAGAGACCCGGAGTTTGCGCTCGCCTACTCAGGAATCGCTGACTCCTATCTTGTGCTGGTAGATCATGGATACATCGCTCGGAGCGAGGGTATAGCGAAGGCTAAGAGTGCTGCGACGAAAGCGCTCGAGCTTGACGATAGGCTTGCTGAAGCACATACCTCATTGGGCTCTCTTTTGAGTTGGCAATGGGATTGGCCTAGAGCGGAAGAGGAGTTCGCTAAGGCTCTCAGAAGCAATCCGAACTATGCGACGACGCATCATTGGTATTCGATCCACCTTCTATCTCTTGGACGTCTAGGTGAAGCGATCAAGGAATTGAAGATCGCAGGAGAACTTGATCCTCTTTCCCCGATGATACATGCGTACGCGGGTGTCGTCTACCTTATCGCTCGCCAGTACGATGTTGCATTGAAGGAGATTGACAAGGCGCTGGAGCTTGATCCGAATTTTGTGCCAGCACACAGTAACCGTGTTGATGTCTACTTGGCCAAGTCAATGTACGAGGAAGCACTGGCGGAACTGGAGCGAGTGCTCCCTTACCTCCAACCACTCACGACCGATTTGAAAGCAGAAGTCGGATCTTATTATGCAAGGATAGGGCGAACTGAAGAGGCGGAGCGACTTTTGCGAGAATGCGAAGAGGCTTCTGCTCGTGAACGTGCTGAAGATGTGAACCCTCGATACCTAGCGATTATTCATTCAAAGTTGGGTAATAAGGATCGGGCTTTGGAATGGCTTGAGAGAGCGTTCGAAGCCCGCACAATCACTCCCTTCCAAGTCAAGCTTGACCCGTGCTTTGATGAGATCACTTCTGATCCGAGGTTCGATGAGCTGATGAAGAAGACCGTCGGTCCGCTCGCTCCCGAACGAGAATAGTTGTGTGTCTTTCAGGTCGTGCGGGCGTCGTAGTTTGAACCTTCGTCTTTCGGCTATTTCTTGTGTGGCATCCTTGGTGCGACCGCCGCAATTTGAACCGTCACTGGATTCGTTTTGTGTGATGCGATGAGAAATGAGTAAGATGACGAGCGAGATCAAGGCGTCGTATGAGTCTTTCCAATTCGATTCCTTAGCATGGGTTTACTTGAGGTTCGAAAGAGCTTAGCTTGGAGGGCCCTTTAGCGTACTTGGCATCAATCGATAAATTGAAGGCTTGCGACACCTTCTTCGTGGCCAGCTTGAGCTACCGCGCGGTGCTTGGCATAATTTTCGGGCCCGCAGCTTTGTCGGTGGCTCTTTCCGTCATCCTCGATACCACGCTCAGATTTTCTTCTTTCGACGAATTCTGGAATGTCTTCGTGTGGATCATTCCACTTATGCAAGCACTATTCTTCGTGGCAGTCTTGGTCGCTCTAAGAAGAGAGAACTCAAGCCTACGCCAGCTGGTTAATTTCCAGAGAAGACTGGTCGCGAGGGATGTAGGGTTGGGCGTTTCTCTTTACATCGTAGGTTTCGGCATCATCATAGCCTACGTCTACGCGTGGAGCCTGTTTCAGCCTTCCTACGCCTCACCGTCTATTGGCCGGGCGTCCGCGCTCTTCATAATCTTGGTTGGTTCTCTGACAGCTGGTGTCTTCGAGGAGACGATATGGAGGGGCTATGGAATTTCGAGGTTAGAGAAGCTCATGGGTAATTCCACGTCGGCTGCCGTCGTGAGCAGCTTCGGATTCTCATTGTGGCATGTCCCACATCCGGGTGGACCTCTGTACAACATGCCCTACACCTTCTTGGTTGGCTTGGTATACAGCTACGCCTACATCAGGCTAAGAAGACTGTTCCCGCTGATGCTAGGACACTGGCTCACGGATGCAATCGGCTTTACCATGAGCTACCTATTTACTTCATCGTAAATGCAATTTGATTTCACTTTTCGAGTGTGGCCTGGCTTCTGCGTCCTGGGAATTGTGGGCTAGCCCTCGAGTTCCGGCGGCCGCACGGCCTTGGTCAACCATTCACCTCCAAGTCCACATCTTGACGGGAGAAGAAGACTTCCAGCCGGCGGGATTTTCATGAGGACACCAAATTCTTGGGCTCAAAATCATATTCCGTCATAGCTTTCTCGGTATTTGGCACATCAATCCATTCTTCAAGATTCATATGCCCGCATGCCGGCCCGGGACGTAGTAGCCACTGAAATGTTACTGCCGCTGGCAGCATGACTCTTGACTGTCGATGAGGCCTAGAAGCTATCGCTTAGCAAGTCGCTTGCTGACGGTCATGCAGGCGCCTGAGGCCTCTTAAATATATGGAGGAATCGATTGCCCAGTCCACCTGATGTCCCGTCATGCAAGGAGGCTTTGAATTGAATGAAAGTCTCATCGAATACCTAGAGAAAGCGCCGCTTACTCGATTTCATTACGGGTTGCTGCTGCTAAGCAGCCTAATCTACGGACTTACCGCCATGAATGTTTTGCTTATAGCGGCAGTTCTTACGCCGATAATCGCGGACTTCGGACTGAAACAGCAACCTCTCGTTTCAGGTCTACTTCTGAGCATGGGCTATCTCGGCATGTTCGTCGGCGCGTTATCATGCGGCATCCTCGCCGACAGGATTGGAAGGAAGAAAACTCTACTCTTCACAATCTCGACCATGACAGTCTTCACCGCGCTCAACTCACTTGCCCCTGACCCCGCAACGATGGCTTTCCTACGCTTCCTCGCAGGAGTAGGGTTGGGAGGTTCGCTGCCTCAACCAGGGGTTTACATCTCAGAATACGTACCCGCAAAGTACAGAGGCCGCTTCCTGGGCTTGGTTGAAACCTCCTGGGTTTATGGGGCATTGTTGTCTCTCATTTTTCCGCGGCTTCTCTTTCCAATGGTCGGCTGGCGTCCTACGTTCCTAGTAGCTCTGGTACCTCTATTGCTTATTCCAATCGTCCTCTTTCTTGCACCCGAATCTCTCCGGTACCTGCAGTTCAAGGGGAAGACTGGCGAAGCGATAGCCCTCCTCAAGATGCACAATCTCCTCCCGACGGACTTTGACAAAACAAGGCTTCAAAGTGTCAGTGCCGGGAAAATCGGTGTCGGAGCAGCGTTAAAGGAACTGTGGTCCCGAGGTTTCCGGAAGAGGACCGCCCTGCTTTGGATTTCTTGGGCGGTCCTTGTGTACACTTACCATGGGATCTTCATATGGCTTCCGACGTTCTACGCCAGTCCGCCACTGAACCTGACCGTTGTGAGATCGATCGAATGGGTACTCGTAGTCACACTGGCGCAGGTTCCAGGCTACTACAGCGCGGCGCTTCTACTCGACCGTGTAGGCAGGAAACCCATCGCGATCGCCTACCTCGCGTTGGCTGGTGTGGGAAGCGTGCTGCTCAGTCTAACCTTGCAACCGACATCCATACTGCTGTGGAGTATCGTCATATCTTTCTTCAACCTCGGCGCTTGGTCAGCCCTGTACGCGTACACCCCGGAGCTATACCCGACGCGTGTTAGAGGGACCGGTTCAGGAGCTGCAGCCAGCATCGGACGCCTTGCGGGAGTAATCGCGCCAACCGCGACCCCACTCTTGTTCGCTTACGGAGGCTTGGCAGCGGTTTTCACGATATTCGCGCTATTTCATATCGTCGGAGCCATCACAGTTGCTGTGCTCGGAATCGAAACCAAAGGAAAAGTCCTAGAAGAGATCTCCAAGGATGAAGCGCTCGGCCCTTCCCCTCCCCGGGCGCCGTAATCTGTGCTTTATGGAGGTCTCCTTCGAAGGCATTCTTTGGAAGACCGAGTCTGAGGCGCTGCTGCAGAAACATAGTGACCGCACGTTCTTGGTTTGCTCTGGGCTTGGCTGCTTGCGTTTGAGCCGGGTCGGGACCTTGACGTGGATGGATATCGATTGTAGTAACACGTGGGGTCATATCTGTGCTGCTTCCCGGTGGGTCGGACAAAGTGCCACCAACCATTCGCAGTGGTGAAGGTCGGTCGTCCGTTGGACAGTGAGTCAGGTTTTCTCGGCGATCTGCAGAAATCTCTTCAGATATTCGAGAAGTAGGACGCGATATCCTTCCTCGGTAATGTTGCGATCCAGGTTCGTCATTAGATTCCGGAAGTAATCGAAGTGTTCGGCGACGTTCGAGGATACGTGTGAGAGAAATCTTGCGTTCGATTTGGAAGCAGAGCCTCCGATGTCTTCTATACCGTGTCGTGCCATTTGGCCGATCGCGCGAGCGTTGTTTACCATTATCGAGCTATTGACCCAGCGATCTCTTCTGGGGTCGCCTGATTCGACCGGCGTATCCTTGACCCAACCTTGGAAGAAACGGCTGAGCTGTTCCATGGATAGAACTCCGCTTGTTCTGAACACTTTGAGGGCGATGTCGTCGGCGTACAGGTCTTGAATGTGGTTGACGAGATTGTGGAGTACCTGCTGCTGGTATTCCTGCAATGGGGACCTGCTGACAAGCTTGCTAAGGACGGTTCCAATTATTCTCCCGTTGTGTGAGGGATGGTTTGTCTGCATACGGTAGATGTGGGACATCTCGTGGACTAGCAGGCCCTCAAGCATGCCGGAACTTACAGCCGTGCCTGACACGACGATTCTGAAGCCGTCGCCCTGTGGGATCGTGTATCCCATGAACGGAAGATTCGAGTCAACAACAACCTCCACCGGCTGGGCAATTTCGAAGCCAACATCCCTCATCATGCTCATCGCTGACTTTCGAGCTTCCTCTACTGTCTCTGTTACAGCTCTACTGGTTGAACGCGCCCTAACTGCCATCTTGCGTTCCACGGAGTTCGAGGAGCAGGCCGTTATTTACCTATGGCCGACCAGTTGGTCGACCAATAAGGTTCGGCGTCGAACAACGCTACCGCAACGAGCACGAAAGCTAACATGACGCCGAGTCCGTGACCGCCAACATAACGCTTGTTCATCATGACTTCGAGCCGTGTGATGGAAAGCATCTAGGAAAACAGCGCGGTAGCGTTGTATGTCATCGTTTGAAGTATTGAGCGACTTCTGAGGAATGTCTTATATTCGGACGAGGGGGCCGACCGGCGATTGGGGTCTACTGTGGATCCAATAACTACGATTAACTTTGTTCTGTGCGTCGTGATCGTCGCCCTTGCGATAGTCGCCTACAGTAGCAAGAAGAGCTGGATTGCGCTGTACATCGGCATTGCGTTCGGGCTCTTTGGCATCTCGCATCTAGTGAGCCTTCTCGGCCTCGCGCCGGCATTGACAGAGGTCCTCATCGTCATTAGGACGCTCGCGTATCTGGTAGTCATCTTTGCGCTGTACAGGGTCTGGAAGGCATAGACGCAACCTCACCTCGTATTTCTAGTGCTGCAGACAACATAACTGCTAAAGGCTTTTTCCCTCACCGTCGGCAACCAACGTGTCACCCACGACAAGAGAGGTCTTCGAATATCCATACACTAGAAGACCAAGTCTTTGTTCCTTTAGTAATAGTTACGAAATAGCCCCTCTCATCTCATCTGGAGACAACTGCAGTCTATCCGAATGCCGCACAAAGAGTTCATACCGCTTGATATTGTCGTACTCTCAACAACCGCTGGCTGTCAGGGAGCGAATGGGCGTCATGAAGATCGCTGTGTTAGGAACTGGAATGGTAGGAGCCACTATAGGCACAAAATTGGTGGCGCTAGGTCACAGCGTGAGAATGGGATCGCGCACCGCGCATAACTCAAAGGCCGTAGAATGGGTTAAGAAAAATGGTCCGAACGTCTCTCAGGGAACATTCGCCGATGCCGCGGCATTTGGTGAAATCATATTTAACTGCACCGCTGGTGCTGCTTCAATAGACGCTCTCAAACAAGCAGGCGAAAAAAACCTCAGAGGCAAGATTCTCATAGATATCTCTAACCCACTCGACTTCTCACGTGGGATGCCGCCCAGCCTGACCACCTGCAATACCGACTCACTCGCAGAGCAGATTCAGCGTACGTTCCCCGAAGCGAAAGTCGTCAAGACGCTCAACACGGTGAACTGCAACCTACAGGTCAACCCGTCCCTAGTTCCGGGCGACCACGACATCTTCATGAGCGGAAACGATCCAGCGGCAAAATCCAAGGTTCATGAAATCCTCACAGAATGGTTTGGATGGAAATCCGTAATCGACCTCGGCGATATATCGACCGCTAGAGGAACCGAGATGTACTTGCCGCTCTGGGTCCGCTTGTTCGGACTGTATCAAACTCCAAACTTTAACATCAAAATCGTGAAGTAGATTACTGCTGTTGTACGTCACAGATAGAATAATTATGGGAAGAAGCTGGCCCGATACACTCCACGGTACGAGGCTTCCCTCGTCAGCCTGTGAGGCTTAGAAGAGGTGCGGGTATCTGTCCTCCTCGTCTTACGAATCTGGCTGAACTGAACGGGTTAATCGGCATTACTGTTGCTTCTCCGAAAAGTCCACCGAATTTGACCGTCTCTCCAACTTTACCTTCTGGGACTGGGATCAGTCTCACGCCTGCCGGTTTGTTGTTGACTACTCCTATTGCCATCTCATCCAGAATAATTGCCGATATTGTCTCTGCTTCCGTGTCTCCGGGAATCGCGATCATGTCAAGCCCGACTGAGCTGACCGAAGTCATGGCCTCCAGCTTCTCGATTGTCAAGGCTTTCGCCAACGCTGCATGTTGCATCCCGGAGTCTTCACTTACCGGTATGAACGCCCCGCTCAAGCCGCCAACTGAAGACACTGCCATCGCTCCCCCCTTCTTGATTGCGTCGGTGAGTAGTGCCAAAGCTGCTGTTGAGCCTGGGGCTCCGCAATACTCGATGCCCATAGCCTCGATTATCTCCGCTATACTATCGCCCTCCTGAGTCGTCGGTGCCAAAGACAGATCGACCGACCCAAATCTTGCATCAAGTCGCTTGGCCATGTCTCTGCCAATTAATTCACCGGCGCGAGCGACCTTGAAGGATGATCTCTTGATCAGGTCCGCGAGCCCTCTGAAGTCTAGATTCTTTGCCTCCTCTACGACTGCTCTGATAACGCCAGGTCCGCTAATTCCCACGTTTATTGTGGTGTCGGTCTCGCCCACACCGTGGAATGCACCTGCCATGAACGGGTTATCTCCAGGTGCATTTGCAAATGTTACAAGCTTTGCGCAGCCAATACCATGCCTGTCAGCGGTCAATCCTGCGGTCTCTTTGATGACCTCCCCCATCCTCTTCGAGGCATCGACATTTATCCCAGCCTTGGTTGTCGCTATGTTAACGCACGAACAGACACGTTCCGTCACACTCAACGCCCTTGGGATTGAATCAACTAGCACCGTTCCTCCCTTGTCCAACCCTTTCTGAACGAGCGCACCGAAACCGCCTATGAAATCCACATTCACGCGTTCAGCCGCCTCATCAAGGGTCTGTGCAAGCTTCACTGCATAGTCGGTAGCTTCGGCATGCGTGAGGCCATCGACAACGGGTTCAAGCAATAATGCAATCGGGGTCACGGCGAGCCTCTTATTCACTACAGGGATACCGTGCTTCTTCTCCGCCATCTCTGCCTCCTGTGCCAGTTTTCCTGCCTTCTCAACTATCTTGCTGTACACTTTCTGCCGCATCTTCTCGAAATCTCTGTCCATACAGCTGAGAAGGCTTATTCCCAATGTTACAGCTCTAACATTCAGATGTCTGAGAAAGATCATCTCGTAGGTCTCGATGACCTCTTCAGGGGTGAACAATCAACTCCCACCTAAATCCTATGCAGATAGCGGAACACAGACTCGTCCTGTGCGACAACTTGTATCCCGAGTTCTTCTCCTTTCTTTTTCAATTGCTCCTGCAGTTCTCCAACTGAGATCTTTCCCTCTCGAATCTCAGCCAAGATGATCATTACAAACAGGCCGTGCATCTCCGTCGATGTCAAGTCAATGATGTTGACTCCGTTCTCAGCCAAGACGCCAGATATCCCTGCTACGATGCCAACCCGATCTTGACCCATGACAGTAACAACTATTCTCTCTCTTTCAGTCAAACCAAGGATTCACCTGCTCTTCGACGCTTGTCAAGACAACTCTCTACTTATGTTATCCCTTTTCATCGCAGACTGGCATGACTAGTAAAGTGCCAACGCGGGCTCTATCTCTCTCGCAAGATTTGAACTATGGGGCACATGGGCGGAGAGAAAGAATCAGACCCAGCATCTCAAACCATGTGGCAGCTGTGGCGGCTTGCAGAGTTCGTCCCTGAAAGACGGTTCAGTCGACGGGGACCTAACCTCAACCAAGCGTTGAACAGAATTCATGCTGTTGATCAATCCCACCATAACGATTAATGCTGTGCGGAGATCTTACATTCGCCCATGACAAAAGCCGTTCTTGAGAAGGAACTTGATCTCATCAGGCGCCGCCTTGAGGCGATTGAGACAGCTCTGGGCGAAGAGATGACGGCAGATGAGAAAGCGGAACTGGAAGAGGCTCTAAGGGAACACAAACAAGGCAAGAGCATACGGTTCAGACCGAGTCGGCACAGGGCTCACAGATATTGAGAGTCTTTCTTTCAAGCAAAGCCAAGAAGGCCCTCGATCAACTTCTTGGCTCATGGGTCGTATCGTTGGGCCGCCAGGCTCAGCGGTGACGCCCGAGAGAGCAATGGTTGAAAGCATTATCACGTCCTCCTATGCGGCGATGCTCTCCTTGTTCTTAGGGTTCCTCTCTGTCTATGTTGGTGAACGAATGACGTACAACCCAAAAGTAGCCTCAAGCCGACAGTGAGCAGAAGCAAGCAGTTCGGGGCATTCTACGTGAAGTTCTTTACCACTTCTCTGCCGCTGAATACCGCCTCGCTTCCGCTGAACCCGTAGACCCAGTCGCCAGCGAAATAGATTCTTCCGACTGGCAATCGATTCCTTGCGTACGTGCCGTCTAGTACGTAACTGGGCTTGAACGCGGGCCCGTAGGGTTCCCATTCAAATGCGAGCCCAGATCCGGGGATGTAGTAGTCGTGGGCTCCTGGCCAGAACTTTTCGAGCTCATCTAGAAAGTACGCGACTAGTTCATCGGTGGCAGGTTTGCTGACGTGTATTCCCTTATGGGGCTTCCATAGGGCAGTCGCTTCGGGTTCATTGATGTACATTGATATTACTCCTCTTGGATACGGCTGGGTGACTGTCTCGTGGAAGACGCAGTAAGCCCCCCTTGTGACGTTATGATCGGTGTACCCGCCGAAGCCCCACATACCGTATTTCGTTTCGCAGTACTTCTCAGTGAATTCCGCTATTATCCGTATGTTCTTCTGTGCTCCCATCGATTCTAGAGCGGCTTTTCTCTCGGTCGGAAGCTCCGGAACTATGCCGGCTACACTCGGGTGGTCGACGGCGACGATTGCGGCGTCAGCCTTGTACTTGGCTCCCGAAGTCTCTACTTCGACGCCTGTCGCTGTATTTTCCACTCTCTTTGCCTCTTCATTCAGGTGCAAGGTGCCCGGCGGTAGCTTTGACATGAGCGCCTCGATCAGCCCGTAGTTACCATGCTTGAGTTCGTAGAATCTACTGAACTCCCACCAATACCAAGAATCGACGCCATAACCTGCGCTGGTCCACTCGTTTGATCCTCCAGTTTCTCCCTTCAAGTTTAGGTTCACAAATTCCTCTACATCAGTGCGGTGGTGTCGGGTTCCATCTGGTTTCCACAGTATCCAGTCTTTGAGGTCCGTGTAGTCGTATTTCACATAGTCAGTGGCCTCATGCGGAACATCAAAAGGGGCTTTTGAGGCCCAGACCTCATCACTGAAAGCCCTGAAATCTGTGTATCCGCCTAGGGTAGGGTTGTCCCATGGGAGTTGCGGCTGCAAATTGGTCCACTTGTCGAAGAGATATTTGCCTCTCCAGTAGTAGAAGCAGTCCCAGGGGAATTGCGCAATGTCGGAGGACGCGTACTTGAGTTCGCTGAGAAGCCACCACAGGTCGGGGTTGCACTTCCTGTTAAAGAACTCGGAATATGATATGGCGGCGTGTGTTCCGTCTGGGTAGTTGTGCTGCTGACACCTTCCGCCGGGTCTGTGGCACTTCTCCAGCACCGTCACGGTCTTCCCCATCTTTGACAATAGGTAAGCTGCGGTAAGTCCTGCAAATCCTGATCCTATCACAACGGCACTTTTGATAGGAACCGTTTTCTGCGCTTCAACTGGTGGAAGCAAGTCCCTCAGAAAAGCTCTTGCTGTTACACCAGCTATTCCGGTAGCTACCGCGCCCGTCGCAGCAGTCTTCAAGAAGTCCCTTCGGGTTATTCTCCTAATGTCTGTTGCCTCTCTTTCATCTCGGGTACTTGCTATCATGGCGCCCCTGCTCGGCGCTCACGTATCCACAGGAAGCAACGAAATCCATACAGGTCGACAGCGAATCTCGGTAAGGCCGACACTGTACTACGCCTGTCCGAGCATTTCAGACTTTGGGTGCTGTACCGAATTTGAAGCATCTAATACGAGGATTGGTGTTTGCGGATTCCCTCCTCCATCTATTGGGCCCTGTTCGTGTGTGGTCCCCCGTTTCCGCTCGCCGGGAGGCGTTCTTGATTGGTTGTCTGCCTATGTGCGCACGATGAGAGCCGCACCAACTCCTTCCGACTCGAAAGAGAAGATCCCCTTCATCCAACTGCGGGTCGGTGGGACCATGCTATCAGCCCACCCTGATGTCGTGTCCGCGCATATCTGGAACCTGGTAGGCGTCAACCTGAGAAAGACGCGAAACTCCAGGAGTTCTCTTCGAGGCGGCGTGGGCACTGACTCGCAGGGCGTTCTTCCGTGTTTTATATCCTAAGAGCTCTCCATCCAAGGAAGCAAGAACCCGAAACTCTTGGACTCACCAATTGCTTCGTCCGGGCACGAACGCGTCACGAAAAAGGTCACCAGATTCGGAGATGATGAAGATAATAGTCACAGGCTACCCCTCGCTGGAGAACGCCATTGAAGCCGTTAACAAAGGAGCAGACGGCTATATCGTGAAACCACTCAAGACCGAGCAACTCCTATCCACGGTACAAGAACACCTGAGGAAGCAGCGGGAAGCCAAGACATATAGTGAGGAGAAGGTGAGGGACTTCATCGAGACGCGAGCAAGAGAGCTAGAGACACGAAGGTAGCACATCCTTGGAGCTCGTACCTCGCATCTCGTCATCCGACAATTCAAGGTGATGCAGGTATCCGCGCTCGGCAGAGTACAGGTACACAGAGAAAAGAAGATCTAGACGTGGCTTTTTCATATCATTCGGCCAGTGGTCGTGAGGAGCTTGAGTTACGCCATCCCGGGGGAAGTTGCCTTACAACTGTGCACCGAGATTCGGCGAGAGAAGGAACACAAATGGTTCAGTCAATGCTGGGGTTGCGTCAGGTTCTCCAAAGGAGACTTCGCCAAGATGTGTGTCAGCAGTAGGCCGGATTATCGCGGCTGCAACCTGATCAACGAACGCTACGAAAAGTCACAGTTGCACGGCACAGAGTGAGGCGCCACAGAGCCTAGAGAGAGTCGTCTGTGTGCGCGTATTACTTAACGTGTAAGATTCCCCGTTGCTTGCGGAATTACACTTCTGCTCGGTTTCAGCTAGGAATAATCTGCCGCAGGCGTTCCCAAGCTGCCTGTTCACGATCCGCGATGGCGAGCATGAGTTCAGAGGCCCGGGGGAGCAGGGCCGAAGGAGCCTGCGCAGTATACGCGCTCTCGAAGACACTGGCAACTTGCTGCCACTGATGCCCGATCGCTCGCATCTCTTCCCCAGCCTGAGCTAACTGTTCATCACCGGTAATCGAGGCTGCTTCTTTGAGGAAACGTCCGTACATGTAGCGGAAGATCCCTCCGCCTGTGCCCCCTTTGGCGTCGATGAAAATGAAGACATTGAAGCAAGCAAACCGTAGGCTCTCTTCATCCATGATTTTGGACCACTCGAGCATGCGTTGGGCGGCCTTCCGAATGCCCTTGACGCCGAGGTTCGCGATGGGCGGGTTCAGCATCGCTCTGGTTGTCTCGCGGATGGCTTGGCGGACTTCCTGCGGTTTCGGGGGGCGTCTACGGGTGAAGTCGAAGGTGTACCAAGTGTTTCGAGGCGGAAAGGGCTTGAATTTGGATCCTCGTGCGCGGGCTAAGGCGTCCAACGATACGGGGTGCAGCTTTTCCTCGCGGTCCGCGACGAGTACCTGGCGGGTTTCCGGATCATATCCAGCGAGGACAACAACGTGACCTCCGAAGTGGTATTCCTTTGGGAAGTCAAAGTAGGGCAAGAAACCCATGTCAACCTGAACCATGACCGGCTCGCCGCCGAGCAGATCGAGCACAGCCTTCTCCGCTTTCTGAGCACTATTTGTACGAAAACACATGACATGCACGCCCGTCCGTTTCCCGGCGGTCTTTTCCAACCCTTCTTCGCCCGGACGACCGACGTTTGCTCGTCCTCCAAAGAAGGGCGGAGTGCCTTTCATGTGCCAGTAGACGAACCCGACCCCGGCGCCCAACCCCAGAAGCAGATCTTCACTTACAGGATAGCCGTGGAACTCGTAGATGTGACGCATCGACCCTGTCACACAATGATGAGTCCCAAGAGCTCGAAACCCCTGCAATGGCTGGAGCGTCATATACAATTGCACTCTGCAAATCCGATTTGGCCAAGTCTATTTGAGTGGTAACTCGACCCAGGTCGTTCCGTCGGACAGGTCTCTAAGTCTGAAGCCTAACTCCCGGCAAATCCTCAGCATGGCCCGATTGTCTGTGAGCACTATGCCGTAGATCTTCTCCAGTCCCTTCTCCTGGGCAATTCCTATTACCATATCCACAAGCTTGTATCCCAAGCCTTTTCCCTGATAATCGTCATGCACCACAACCGCAAACTCCCCCTTCTTGAAGTCGTGTTCAATTATCAGTCTTCCAATTCCGATGATTCTTCTCTTTTCGGCTTCACGGACTTCTCCTACGATCGCCATCTCGCGGTCGTAGTCTATGTTGCAGTATCTGATCAGCATCTCATGCGTTATGTTCTTGATGACTTGAAAGAATCTGCCCCTTAGCGTCTCCTCAGACAACGTCGTAAGCATTTCGTGCTCGAGCGGTTCGTCCTCCGGCCTTATTGGCCTCAGCATCACTTCCGTCCCGTCCTGTAGCCTCCAAGGGATTACATATCGAGTTGGATAGGGCGTGATCACCAGATGCGGATATGGCGAGGGCAACCCGACCGCGTTCTTATCCAGAACTATCCGAGCGTCGAGAGCGTAGGGCTTTCCGCCTGATATCGCCAGAGGATTCACGTCGATCTCGGCGATCTCCGGAAAATCAACTATTAAGTTTGAGAAGCTAACGATGACCTGTTCCAGCTGTCTGATGTCAGCTGGCTGTTTCCCTCTGTAGCCTTGAATCATCCTGTGTACTCTCGTATCCTCCATGAGCCTGCGCGCGAGCGTTTGGTTCAAAGGCGGCAGTCCAATAGAGAAGTCCCTGAATATCTCGGCGCCTACTCCCCCCATTCCAAAGAGGATCACAGAACCGAAGTCTCTGTCTTTTCTCGCGCCGAGTATGATCTCGTAGTCGATCTTCTCTATCATCTTCTGTACGGTTACGCCCAGAATCTTTGCCTGGGGGCGACTGTTCTTCACGCGCTGCATCATCGCGTCGTATTCTGACGTTAGTTTTTCATCCGAGTCTATACCGGTGGCAACGCCCCCCACGTCGCTCTTGTGCGTGATGTCTGGAGACGCGATCTTGAGCACCACTGGATAGCCGATATCGTTGGCAAACCGTAGCGCGGCTTCGACTTTCTCAGCCGTGTATGGTTTGGTCGTTGGTATGCCATAGTTGCTCAGAAACCTCTTGGAGTCTTCCTCACCAACGGTGGCGATTCCTTCCCTGGCGAGTCTCGCGACAAGTGCTTTCAAATTGCTTTTTGGGGGAGCTTGATCCACAGTCAATTGAGCCGGGGTCTCGTACAGGAGCTCTAGGTTTCTGCCATACTTGTACATGTACAGGTATGTCTTTACAGCATCTTCGGGCGTCTCGTAGGTTGGTATGTCGTTTTGGGCGAAGACTCCTCTTGCCTCTCTAATGGCGTCCCCGCCCATCCAGGTGGTTATGATTGGCTTCCAAGCGCTCTTTGCAATTTCGGTGATACTTTGAGCAAGTTCATCGGGCTTGGCGGCGCCCTGAGGTGTGTAGGCGACTAGGATGCCGTCCACTTCAGGATCGTTCAGACATATTTTGAGTGCATTGGCGTACCTTCCGATGTCCGCGTCTCCTAGGACATCGATGGGGTTGCCCCTGCTCCAATACGGCGGCAACACTGAATTGAGCTGATTCATGCTTTCATCAGAGAGTCTCGCGAGCTGCCCTCCTAATTCTATGAGCTTGTCAGTTGCCATCACGCCGGGCCCGCCTGCGTTCGTGACGATCGCAAGTTTCCTGCCTCTCGGAAGGTGTCTCGAGTCGAGTACGGCTGCGGAGTTGAAGAGATCCCCTACCTCGCTGACCCTGACTACGCCGGCTCTCTTGAAGGCGGCATCGTATACCTCATCGTCGCTAGCCATCGCGCCTGTGTGAGAGAGAGCCGCTTTCGCGCTTTCGGCAAATCTACCTGATTTCACAACAATTATCGGTTTGTTACGCGCGAATCCTCTGGCTGCGCTCATGAATTTCTTTGCGTTGCCGACGCTCTCCATGTAGATCATTATGCTCCTTGTG
>Ga0129297_10000814_pt1 | contig 15438 bp, 8 predicted proteins | sample I18A1metaG_FD_94708 | JGI IMG/M metagenome (GOLD analysis project Ga0129297, IMG submission 94708) | Lake sediment bacterial and archeal communities from Gulf of Boni, Indonesia to study Microbial Dark Matter (Phase II) - ​I18A1 metaG | ecosystem: Environmental > Aquatic > Freshwater > Lake >... | reverse complement strand
CTGTCGGAACCGAGTCCACAGTGAGAGACAAACTGGTTCTTGCAGTTCTGCGCCACTCCTCATACTCATCCGTGAACACTTGGTCAGACGGTGTTCTAGCACCGTACAGGATCTCGAAATTCCTGTATACTCTTCTGTTCTTCTGGATCGTCTGGATCACCGGCCTGAGCGGCGCTAGGCCAATTCCTCCCGCAATGAGAAGCACATCTTTCCCTTTCGCCTCTTTGAGAGGCCATGGCCTACCGTAAGGGCCTCTCACCCCAAGTCTCGCACCAACGCTGTAGCGGCTCAGAACGCTTGTGACATTGCCCACGGTCCTTATCGTGGTGTCGAAGCTGTCAGTCTTCTCTGGTACTGAGCTGAGAGAAAATGGGGCCTCGCCAAGTCCTGGTATCGAGATCATTACGAATTGACCTGGCATCACTCGGAATTTCTTTCTCTCTTGCTCCTTCGCAAATCTGACCGTATAGGTTTTGACGTCAACAGTCTGTCTCTTCACGTTGACGATCTCAACAATGCTGGGCACGTATGGATCGCGCAACCTAGCTGCCTCCTATTTCCTTGGCGACTTCGGTTATGTCGATGCCGACCGGGCATACTCGGATGCATCTGCCACATCCGACACACTTGTGCTGCCCGTTCACTGGACCGTATTGAGTTGCGCCTCCCCAGCTTAGGTTGTGGCCCATAAACTGTCTGAGCCTTGCACTTCGGTCTCTTCTGAAGTTTCCTCCTAGGGCTACCTCTGCAAATTCAAGCAGGAAGCAGGCATCCCACTCGACACACCTTGAAGTCTCTCCCGGAACGTTTCCCCACTGATCTCTAATGTCCATGCAGAAGCAGGTTGGGCAAGACATAACGCATTGAGCACACGCCAGATCCTTCTCGCCAAGTTGTTTCCATATTGGGTGGTCCAGCTTCTTCGCGAAGGTTTCCGCAAGTCTCTTCGTGTTCACTTTCTTTTGGAACTTCACCTTTGCCTCCGAGACGAGAGTGGTCTTCAGTTTCAGATCCGAGTCTTTGGCCTCAATGCCTTTCATCTTCCCTGCGAGACGTCTGCCTTCCGCCGTTGCAGTCTCTACGAGAAATCGATTCCCTAGATCTGTCAGGAGAATGTCAAAGCCTTTGATTGGTACCGGTCCTGTTCCCATGGAGTCGCAGAAGCATGTATCTCCAACTTTGGTGCAAGTGACTGCAACAATGATTGTGTCCTTTCTTCGCTCAATGTATCGAGGATAGGGGATGTCCTTCTGGAAGACTTTGTCTAGGAGCAGGAGCCCGTTCAGGTCACATGAATGTATTCCAAAGATCAACCGCCTCTTCTTCTCCAGCGGCGCTGACACGGATTCTCCAGTCCTATCGAACAAGAGAAGGGTGTCCCTGGGCGGAAAGAATAGCTTCTTGGGTGGAAGGATTGTGGTCAGGTAGTCCAGATCCAAGTCCTGAACATCATCAATGCAGTTGAACACATGTTGAGATCTCTTCTTCTTCGGTCCGAGAATCAAGAATTCTTCTTTCAGTTCGCTGACGAAATCGCGTAAGTCCTTTTTCATGAGGATTGCTGGTTTCACCCGTGCTAGACCTCTTGACCTTCAGCCGGAATCCGGCAGATATTACGGTGGAATATATTTAAGCCTAGACAGATTTCGAGACACCGAGAGGGAATCCGGAAGAAAAGATTTGTTCTATCTCTTGCCTTCTAGCAACTACTCTCTGTGACTTGCTCGAGTCTTGATTGACTATGCTGGTTTGTCGGATAAGTGTAAGGAGAGTGAGCTATTGTTCTTCTCTTTCGATCTTTGTGCGTCCCCAGACATCAGATTTCTCCCAGACTTCTTGAACAAGGTCTTGCCAGTTCTTAAGAGAAATCCGGTACAGCCTTGCATTCTCTATCGCTATCGCGGCATGGCTGGCTATCGCCTCAAGGTACTTTATCTCCTCTTCGTCAAACTGGTGCGGTGTTGACCCGAAGACTCTGATTGAACCAATTATGCTATCTTTGACTTTCAGAGGCACTGCCAATTCGCACCGTATTCCCTCTTTGACTGTTTCCTCAGGATATTGCAGTCTTGAGTCTGCCAACACGTCAGGCACGATTGCAGGTTTTCCAGTTCTAACGTCTTCGAGTCCTTTGTCGCTGTGAATAGGCCCCTTTCTAAGGAAGTTTTCGCTTAGGCCATACGATGCCACCTGCTCAAGCTTCTCTCTCTTCTCATCCAACAGCCTCACTACGCATCCTTTCATCTTCATCGCTTCAGTCGTGGTCTCAGCGATCTTGTTGAAGACTTCTTGGGGTTTCAGGCTGGATGTCAGGACTCGGGATATCTCTACAAGCGTCTCAGTTTCCATCAGCCTCTTCTGAAGTCTCTCGTAGAGACGAGTGCCTTCTATGGCCACTGCCCCCAAGTTTCCAAGCGATTTCAGGAATTCTGCCTCAAGAGTTGAGAACCTATGCTTCTTCGCAGAGTAGACGCAGACCACTCCTAGTTTGTCGTATCTGGTTTGGACGGGCACGCAGAGCATGGAGGCAATTCCTCTCTTCTTCACCTTATCAGGTGACAGCCATTTCGAGAAATCCGTGACAACTACCGGCAGCCCTTTCAACGCCTTCGAGTCAATAGGAACATTCTTGGCATGTTTTTCTCGGAGGCCGTGAACTGCCACAACCTCGAATTTCCCGGTCTTCTTATCCCAAAGTCCTAAGGAGCAAGCCTTCAGGTTTAACACGTCGACAGCGCGCCTCGTGATCAGGTTAAGGACAGTGGAAAGATCTCTCACCGATCCGAGAGCTACCGCTATCTTGTTCAGTTCTCGACAGTAAATGGCTGCTTGGTTCAAGTAAGCATGCCCCTTCAAGACCTAGCCAAGGCATAAGGCGGCTAATTACGTTTACTACGTCAAGATGATTTCGTCATCTTCCATTCTCAACGTAGCCAATCGTTTTCAAAGTAAGCTTAATTTGCGTCTTGAGTGTACGTAGACGGCTGTGCGGGGGTTGCCAAGCCAGGTCAAAGGCGCAGGACTGAGGCTCCTGTCCCGAAGGGGTTCGAGATCAAGAGAAAACTCTTGACGAAAAGGTTCAAAATGAGCGAGAAGCTCAGGAAAATCCCTCCTCCCGCACCTACAAATCCCCACAGCAGGTTGGATCTGCTTCAGAATACATTCGTCGAAACTGCGTAGACTCGGTCGTCATATGCTAGCTGAGAATGGTGCCCGTTTCTTCAGACGGCACAAGCCCGGGAGCCCTTCTCTGCAGTTGGGTTTTGAATTCGGCGGACCCAAGCGCTTCAAGAAAAGCCTTCACCGATTCCTTTTCGAGGCGCTTCCGCAGGACTAGAAAATCGTAGTGTTCCTCCGCGATTGGGACGAAACCAAGCCCATACATTTCGGCGGCTGTTCTGATCCCTAGCCCTGCATCAACTTTTCCATGCGAGACTGCGGCAGCGACTGCTGAGTGTGACTTCGTCTCAATCTCGTATCCTTTGACTTTGGATACCAGTCTCTCAGTAGTTGTCTTCCTTTCGTTGGCGATTCTCTTCATGCATAGATCAAAGAGAACTCTTGTTCCGGAGCCTCTGTTTCTGTTCATGAAGGAAACGTCGCTAGTGAGCAGGTCTTCGATTCCGTTTATGCCCTTTGGATTTCCTTTCGCAACGATCAAACCCTGCTGTCTAACATATCCTTTGACCACTAATGCAGTGTCCCGTATGCCATATCTCTCGAGAAAGGGAAGATTGTACTTGCCCGTGAGTTCATCTAGAAGATGGATTCCCGCAACATCGGCTTCGCCGCGTTTGATTGCATTGAATCCTCCAGCTGATCCAGTGTTGATGATCTTTGAGTGGAAACTGGGATCGCTTCTCCTTATGCATTCAAGAAGGATGTCCAGTCCGACACAGTGACTCCCTATTATCACCAGATCTGGAAGAATCGGCGTTTGACTGAAAAGCTGGACCGATGCTTCCTCCCCTTCTTCCAGGAACTGGGTTTCCTCAGGTATGTCGATGAAGCCATCCGCCATAGCTAAGGACGTTATGGCGCCGGACCCCTCTGTCGTAGGATACACCAGAAGACTTCCAGTCTCATCTTTGATCAAGTGAACAGGCAGGAACTCCCTCCTTCCCTTTGCAGAGTAAATCCTCGATGCGCATTTTGCGACTACTCGTTCTTCTTGCTCAGTTTCTTGTCTTCCTGTCATTCTGCTAATGATCGGACGAACTAAGAGTGTGAAGATCGTGAGAGCTGAAGTTGGGTATCCCGGCAGACCAAAGACAGGCTTACCTCTGGTAATTGCCACGAATGTAGGTTTGCCTGGCTTCACTGCGAGACCGTGCACAATGACTCCAGGTGAGCCATATGAGTCCAATATCCTGTAGAGGAGGTCTCCCTTTCCTGCTGATGTGCTTCCTGATGTCAGAACAATATCGGCATGTTCCAGTCCTGCTTCCACCTTTTGCTTCAGGTCATCTATTGTGTCACTGGCGATTCCTGCGAGTAGCGCTTCTCCTCCGCATTCCGTCACTGCGCTCGCGATCACGTTTGCATTGATGTCGTAGATCTTTCCGTAGGATAGACTGCCCCCGACCGGAATTAGCTCATTTCCTGTGGATATGATGGCAACCTTCGGTCTCCTGCAGACCTTTACTCTCTCTAGGCCTATTGCCGACAGTAGGCCGATTTCTCTCGGGGTCAGTCTCTCTCCTTTGCGAAGAACGAGCTCTCCTGTCATGAGATCACTGCCCGCCGCCATTATGTTCTCGCTTGGATTCGCAGGCCTAAAGACATCGAGCTGGTCGTCTTTGCGCTGGGTGTGCTCCACCATGACTACCGCGTTGGCACCTTTGGGAACCGGTGCCCCGGTAGAGATCTCCGCCGCCTCACCAGTTCGGACTTCAATTCCTGATTCATCACCCACTTCGATCGTTCCAATAACCCTTAGTTTTACAGGATGTCTCTCCTCAGCTTCGAACGTGTCGTTGGCTCTGACTGCATAGCCATCCATTGAGGCCCGATCGAATCCGGGTACATCAATTGAGGAGTGGATATCTTCCGCGGTTGTTTGGCCCAAGGCTTGCCATATAGGCGTCTCTTCAAAGCCAACAGGTTGAGGGGAGAAGTACTCAAGAATTCTGTTTCTTGCCTCTTCTAGGCTCAAGAGAGTTCGGAAAACCTTTCGCTCTGTCATGCTCCTTTCCTCTCGACTGGGCGGAACAGAGTCACCTTCACTTCCTCTCCCGCCTCTATTCCTTCCTTATCTTCAGGGATCACAATGATGCCGTTCGCTTGGGTCATGCTTGAGAGAAGTCCGGATCCAGATGTGGTTATGGGATCTGCAACATAGCCTCCCTCTGACTCTTTGACGACGACTCGAAGGAAGGTCTTCATGCCTGAGGCTGAGGCGATTCTTCTTGAGAGCTTAGCCTCGACAAAAGGTCTTGGTTCCTCTATTGTGCCCAGCAACCGTAGAATCAGAGGCCGGACAAACGTGTTGAAACCTATCATCGCTGCGACCGGTTGCCCCGAAAGCGAAATAACGGGCTTACCTTTCACAGAAGCGAGTCCAGTCGGCATACCAGGCCGAATTGAGATGCCGTGAACAAGCATGCCGGGTTTTCCGGCAAGGTCTATTGCGTCTGGAACGAGATCCTTTCCGCCAACAGAAGTACCTCCAGTTATTGTCACAATGTCTGCCTCAACCGAACCGAGTCGGATGAGTCGACTGATATCTTTCACGGTGTCTTCGGCTATGCCCAGATAGATTGGAGAAGCGCCCAACTCTTCGATCATCGCTGAGAGGAGAAAGCGATTGGTGTTCAGGATCTTTCCCGGGCTCGGAGGACTGCCTAGTTCGATTAGTTCACTTCCAGTGCAGATCATCGCGACCTTAGGTCTGCGAACGACTCGAACCCTTTCGATAGACAAAGCGGCCAACATCGCCACATCAGGGGGTTTGACGCGTGTTCCTTCTTTTAGCGCGAGGTCACCGTTGCGAACATCTTCTCCAGCCTTCGAGACATTCTCACCTGGCGTGACTGGAATAAGGATCTCAACTTGCCTCTCGTCGATTTTCCTAGCATATTCGAGGATCACAACGGCATCCGCGCCCACCGGCAAGATTCCGCCTGTGGCTATCTCCGCCATTTCTCCTCCTCTGAGCTGAAACGTAGGATATTCGCCCATGTCTACTCGATTGACGAGGCTTAGTAATGCCGGACTTGTCTGGGACGATCCAAACGTGTCTACTGCAACAACAGCGTATCCATCCATTGCTGCTCTATCATGACTTGGAACGTTCACTTTGGAGACTACATCTTCCGCCAGAACTCGGCCAAGTGCTTCTTCAGGAGGCACAAGCTCGGAACTCAACTTCTCAACAGTTACATTCGCAAAGAATCTCTCCAGAGCCTTCTCCACGTTTGTTGTTTCTTTGAATCCCTTCAACCTAGGGTGAGCCATTTTGACTACCTTCGGAGGCATTTTCTGTATAGGTGTCTGAAGCCTCCTCAATTTAAGTGAACGGCAAGCGCGCACGCTAGCTTGGCGAAGCGCATCACAACATCCCTCAACAAGAAGAATCATGCGTCCGAAAGACTGGGCACGCAGTAACACCTAAGAGTTGACCAGACGTGGCGCTAGGGCGCTTCAGAAGGAGCGAGTATGCTTTTTGACCTACCGAAATGCCTATAGGAGGACCCCGCTAGTCGTTGCGACGAGAATAAAGTCAAGAGCCATTTCAGGATTCAAAAGTGTTAGAGGGAAGGAAAGGCTTCGGTGCAAACAAGCTTGCAGAAAAAGGAAGAAAACGCGCACTGTAGCGCGAGGTAGTTTCACGCGTGGGGCACGACGGCAAGATTAGGGCACTGAGATTGTCATTCTACGCGATCTCATCAGTCGTGCTTGTTGAATTCGTAGGGGGCTTTCTCGCAAACAGTCTAGCCCTGTTGACCGATGCGGCGCATGCGTCGCTTGATGCGATAACAACTTTCTGGCTGCTCTACGCGACGAGGCTTTCCACGAAACCTCCAGACGCCAATCACACATATGGCCACGAGAAGATCGAGACACTCGGAGGACAATTTGGAGGCATAGCTCTTTTCAGTATCGCTGGATTACTGTTCTACTACTCCATCGCTCGTCTTTTCGAAGGTTCAACAATACTGAAAGACTTGACTTCTGTTGCTTTGCTGGCCGTGGCATACACATTATGTATCGACGTTTTCAGAATGAAGATTCTGGGCAAAGTGAAAAAGCACTCCGCTTCCGCGAAAGCAGATTTCTTCCACGCAGTGGCTGACTTCTCCTCAACATTAGCGGCCCTCGTCGGAGTGGGCGCATCGTCTTTCGGCTTTGTCTACGGGGACTCACTTTCCTCTCTGATCTTGAGCATGTTTCTAGCATTCCTCAGTGTAAGACTGGTTTACAAAACGTCACTGGAACTTAGCGACATCTCTTCTGCCAGAGAGTATCGGATCGTGCAGTCTCTGCTAGAGGGTATTGAAGGTGTAAGAGGATTCAAACGTCTCAGAATGCGTACAGTTGGTTCGACCCACTATATTGACGCTACAATACTACTATCGTCCTCCATTGATATAGAAAGGGCACATAACATAGCTTCGCTTGTGGAAGACCAAATCAAGAAATCTGTCGGAAAAGCCGTGATTACATTACACTGTGAACCTGTTAAAGAGGAGTTGCCTCTCGAGGAAAAGATCGATAGAATCGCTTCAATAGACAAAAGCATAAGGGGTCTTCATAAGATAATCTCCACCAAGACAGACGAAGGTACATTTCTCACACTACACATGGAAACCGATCCGTCACTAACCCTGTCTGAAGCACATCAGATCTCGGAGAAGGTTGAGAGGAGCATCGGGAAGTCATTCCCAAACATCCAGAAAACCACTGTGCACATAGAAAGCTATCCAAAGGAAGACAAGGGCGAGATAGTCCATGAAGAGACAGATTCCGAAAAGATAAGAAAGGTCTTGGCATCAAACCCGAATGTGAAGAGAATTTCTTCAATTAGGGTATACGAAAGCGATAGAAACAAGCACGTCGATGTCACTTGCTCATTTGCTGGAACAGACCCCATAGAGAAGGTTCACAGAGAAATCAGCGTGATAGAAAGGCACATTAAAGAATCCATTGGCGAATGCACCGTGACGATTCATTCAGAGCCACTTTGATACTCGACGAAGGTTCTGACATCCACTCAGCTGTAGCGCGCGCTGTGGCCAGATGGTCCTTAATCGAAGACCGTTCACTTCTGTCCTTTGAAAAGAATCTCCCGTAGCATGTCTGTAGTCAAGTTGCCGCCTGATACTACTAGTGCCACTTTCTTTCCTTTCAATTCATCCCTCATTTTGAGGGCTCCAGCTGTTGAGGCTGCTCCAGCTCCCTCTGCCACTTGATGAGTTGTTTCCAGAAGAAGTCGGATAGCTTCCTTGAGATCCTCCTCACTGACAAGCATGATCTTGTCGATTAGTCGGCGCATGATTCCCATAGTCAGTTCGAATGGAACCCTTGTAGCCAGGCCGTCCGCAAACGTCTCAAGCTTCTCCTTTTCAACCATCTTTCCTGTTTTCCATGACTCGTACACCGCAGGAGCCCCTTCTGACTGGACCCCTATGACTTTGATTGAGGGATTGATGGTCTTCGCTACTATACAGGCTCCGGAGGCGCCACTTCCTCCTCCAACAGGCACGAAAATGACGTCAACGTTCGGGAGATCCTCAAGAATCTCCAAGTAGACCGTGCCGACGCCAGCGATCAGAAGCGGCTCATTGGCAGGGTGGATATATCGATATCTCTTTGCTTGCGCTGTTTTCTCAACCCAGAGCCTTGCTTCGTCAAAATCCTTTCCATGTAGCTCGACTTGCCCGCCGACATCTCTGATCGCTTGTATCTTGTACGGGTTGGAGCCAACGGGCGCGCCAACAATGGCTTTCACTCCGAACAGGGCTGATGCGTACGCTATGGATAGCCCATGGTTGCCCGTGGATGCGGTGATTACTCCTCGCCGTTTTTCTTCATCATGAAGTTTCGAGATGAGGTTGATTCCTCCCCTTATCTTGAAGGCTCCTGTAGGTTGGAGGTTTTCACATTTGATGTATGCATCGCAACCCAGTCTCTTGGAGAGCGGGATGGGCATGAAGAATGGTGTGGGCTTGAGGTGCTTCGCCACTACTTGTCTGGCATCTAGTACATCATTAAGCGTCGGCTCATCCATTAGGAGTCCCTGGCCTGAAGAATCCTTCAGCACTGCTCAAAAAAGGTGTGTATTCAGAGTGGCTCAGCGAGTGGCTGCATGTGTGCTTGTGCTTCTATTGTGGTTTCGTGGGTGTCATTACAGAGAAGCGTTTTCTCTCGCGTCTTCGTGCTTCGGGACGCAGTGATTTCGGTTTATCGCCATTTCCACAGGCTTCTCCGCATGAATAATTCTGGCAGTACAAAGAGGCCCCAGCTCGCCACGGCCGCTACGTATGCAAAGTCTGTCAGACTCAATGGTGCCAATCCAAACATTCTCGCTGTTATCGGTACGTATGCAATGCTGAGAGTGGCAGCTATGGAGACCATTTCAGCGATGACAAATAGTCTGTTCTTGAAGCTGTCTCGTCCCATTCGCCAGACGCTCCGAGTCTCGGAGCGGCAGTTCCATACAACGAACAGTTCAAACAATGCGGCTTGAACAAACGCTGTCGTCCTTGCCTCACGCAGTGTCTCTTCTGTTCCGAATCCATGAGCAGGCCATACATAGTATTCAAGACAGAAGACTAGGATTGTCCCAATTGCTTGCAGGAGGAAGGAGGCTAGAATGAAGGGGCCCATTCCGTATAGGATTCCTTCATCTGGTTTCCTAGGTTTTCGTTCCATTACGTCTTCGTCAGGAGGATCTGTTGCCAGTGCCACTGCAGGTGCGCCATCGGTGACCAGATTTATCCACAGGATCATGGCTGGAAGCAATGGCAGTGGGAAAAGCTCTGGGCCGAATATTCCTCCCAGAATCGCGAATGAGCCGATTACGAGTAGTTCATCAAAGTTGCAGGCGATGAGAAATCGTGCGTACTTTCGAATATTGTCATAGATGACTCGTCCCTGCTCCACTGCTTTCACTATGGTCGCAAAGTTGTCATCTGTCAGGACAAGATCTGAGGCCTCTCGCGTGACATCAGTTCCGGTTATGCCCATTGAAACGCCTATGTCCGCGGCCTTCACTGCGGGAGCATCATTTACTCCATCTCCAGTCATTGCCACGATGTGTCTTTTCGCCTTGAGTGCTTTTACAATTCTCAGTTTGTGTTCTGGTGAGACTCTGGCGTAGACTGCCACGTTCTCAACGATCTTCTCGAAGTCCTCGTCGCTGATGGCTTCTAGTTCGACGCCTGTGAGGACTTTGCTTCCTTCTTTCATTATTCCTATTTCTTTTGCGATCGCCACAGCCGTGAGCTTGTGGTCGCCCGTTATCATTACGGTCTTTATTCCAGCCGTTTCACATTTCCTGTTCGCTTCAATGGCTTCCTCTCGCGGAGGATCGATCATTCCCTGCAAGCCTACGAATACCAGGTCCTCTTCGACGGTTTTCTCGTTGAGATCGCTGAGTTCGCTCGGAAGCCACCTGTAAGCCATTGCGAGAACACGTAGAGCTGAACTTGCCATGGTCTCGTTTGATTCCAGAATGTTCTTTCTTTTCGTTTCTGTGAGATGTTCTTCTTCACTGTTTTCAAGAACTGTACTGCATCTTTCTAGGACTGTCTCTGGAGCGCCCTTCATGAAGGCTATCTTTCTCTTGTCAGGCGTCAGATGAATGGTGGTCATTCTTTTTCTTTCAGAGGTGAAGGGCACTTCGCCTATGCGCTGATACCGCTCTGCTAGCCCCTTTTTCGAAAGGCCGGCTTTCTCTGCTGCAACGATCAATGCGCCTTCTGTCGGGTCACCTATGACCATCCACGATCCTTTTTCTGTCTGTTGAAGTTGAGCGTTGCTGCAGACAGAACCGATCTCAAGCAGCGTCGATGTCTCTTTGTCCTTCAGCGGATTTACCGGGCTGTTGGTTTCTTGGAACTCGCCCTTTGGCTCGTAACCGACTCCTGAAACGTCAACGTATCTGTTGTTTACGTGGAGTCTGCGGGTTGTCATCTCTCCTTTGGTCAGGGTTCCCGTCTTGTCTGAGCAGATGACAGTGACGGCGCCCAAGCCTTCCGCGGCTGACAGTTTCCTAATTATCGCATTTCTTTTGGCGAATTCTCTGGCGCCTAGGGCGAGGCTTATCGTCACTATTGCTGGAAGGCCCTCTGGTACAGCGGATACGGCTAGTGAGATTGAAGACATGAATGCTTGAATGAATCCCTCTAAATCCAAGGCTCCCTTGCCATGCCACATGACCGACGCCACCTCGAAGGCTTCTAATGCGAAGATGACAGCGCAGACGACCACAACGACTTTGGCGATCTTTCTGGCAAAGTTGTCAAGTTTTCTCTGCAGCGGTGTCTCTTCCTCTTCTGCTTCTTGAACAAGTTCGGCAATCTTTCCGAACTCTGTCTTCATTCCTGTTGCTGTAGCTATTGCCTTGCCGCGACCATAGACAATATGGGTTGCAGTGAAGATCATGTTCCGTCTGTCATTGATCGGCGAGTCTGAGGGTAGAGTAGTCAGGGCGTCTTTGCTTACTGGTGTGGATTCTCCTGTCAAGATGGCTTCGTTCGTTTTTAGCTCAACACTCTCTGTCAGTCTTGCGTCTGCAGGCACATGATCTCCCGATTCCAGAACCAGAGTGTCGCCAGGTACGATCTCGCGAGCAGGGATAATCATCTCTCTGCCGTGCCGCATTACGCGAGCTTTCGGTGCTGCAAGCTTCCTCAGAGCTTCAAGGGCTTTCTCTGCTCGGTATTCCTGAACGAAACCTGCAATGGCAACCAAGATCACTATGGCGCCTATCACAATTGCATCAGCGTATATTTCGAGAGCCTCTTTCGGAGGCTCACCGGGCAAAGGAGGTTGCTGGAGCTCGTAATAGCCTATCGCCACTGAGAAAACACAGGCTGCAATAAGAAGAAGAATGAATATGTCTTTGAACTCGCTCAGGAACATCTCGAGAGGCGTTCGACGTTTCTTTTCTTTCAGCTCATTGAATCCATATTGCTGAAGACGTGCCCTGGCCTCTTGATCGCTGAGCCCTTCCTTGGTGCTGTTCATCTCTCCGAAGACTTCGTCAACTGATTTGTTGTGCCAAGGCTGCGCCATTCGACTTTCCACACGAGGCACAATGTTGCCCTCGCACAGATTCTTAAGGGTTTCAGACGCTCCAGCGAGCTGCCCGAGTGTTCGCACTGAGACCTGTTTCAAATACGATCCAAGATAGGCTCTGATCCAGAAGCAGATACTAGTGCAACTTATATACGTGAGATCGACTAGAGGGCGCACGCAGTCATTCGAGGATGAGAAGAAAAATGATTGGGAAGTCTCGAATGTGCGAGGTTCTATGGGAAGTGACTGTATGCAACCCGCATCTTCTGGGCAATTGAACCTTTTGCTCGCAATGGTGCCTCCAATTCTTGCTCTTGTGGCCATGGCAATTTTGTACCGGCAGGTCCGTGATTCCGACCCCGGTACGGAAAGAATGCGGGAAGTATCGCACGCGATCAGGCTTGGTGCTGTTGCCTATCTCAAGAGACAGAATCTCTACTTGGCAGTATTCGTTGGGGTAATGGCTGCAGTACTCGCCTTATCCAGTTTCAACTTTCGAACGGGACAAGCTGACCTCAGATTGACGCTGGCATACACTGTTGGTGCGGCAACATCTGCCTGTGCTGGCTACATAGGAATGCTGGGAGCTACGCTGGCAAATGCTAGAACTGCTCAAGCGGCAAGATTGGGCCTGGCGCGTGCCTTCACTGTCGCCATTTCGGCAGGTTCTCTCATGGGCTTGAGCGTCGTAGGACTTGGTCTTATCGGAATCAATGTGATGTATTCCGTGTTCACCGATCCTGAGATAGTCTTGGGATTCAGTTTTGGAGCAAGCAGCTTGGCACTGTTCGCCAAAGCAGGAGGAGGGATCTACACGAAAACAGCAGACATAGCTGCTGATCTTGTCGGTAAGGTGGAGATGGGAATACCTGAGGACGATCCGCGGAATCCTGCAGTCATCGCTGACAACGTGGGAGATAATGTCGGAGATGTTGCAGGCATGGGTGCAGACCTCTTCGACTCATATGTCGGGTGCATTGTGGCCACTATGATTTTGGGAATGTCTCTGAGTGCCAAGCATGTTCTTCTGCCGATCTATTTCGCGGCGATGGGTGTCATCGCGTCAATAGCTGGAACGTTGTTCGTAAGATCACTGATTAGGATAAGAAAGGGCAAAGATCCTGGAGGCGCTTTTGATCTGGGAACATTCTTCACTGGAGGATTGTTTGCCTTATTCGCGGCACTTGTGACCATGTACCTCAATACTAGTTGGAACTACCTCATTGCGGCTGCAGCGGGGGTGGTTGTGGGATTCATCATTGGCAAAACCACTGATTGGTTCACCTCGATAGATCAGAGATTCGCGATCAACACCGCCAAAGCGGCAAAGGGAGGCGCTGCCATTGGCATTTTGACAGGCTTCTCCTATGGCCAGCTCAGCGTCGTTCCATCAATCATCGGTATTTGCGCGGCGACATGGATAGCTTGGACTCTCGGCGGATTGTATGGCATCTCAATAGCCTCAGTAGGCATGCTCTCGATTGTCGGCATGATAATCTCAGCGGACGCATATGGCCCGATCGTGGACAACGCAAAGGGCGTTGCAGAACAAAGCGGAATCGAGGAAAGCGCAATAGAGATCGCAGATCAACTTGACGCAGTCGGCAATACAACAAAGGCAATAACCAAGGGCTTCGCGATTGGAGCTGCTGCACTGACGGTTCTTGCACTCCTCGGTGTCTACGCCGAGACAACTGGATTGAAAACCCTTGACATCCTTAATCCCCGAGTGCTCATCGGACTCTTCGCTGGCGTGATGGTGCCTCCAGTCTTTTCGGGTCTGGTCATCTTGGGCGTGAGTAAGAACGCCGACATAATGGTGGCCGAGGTTCGAAGGCAATTCAAGGATATTCCCGGGCTTCTTGAAGGAAAGCCGGGAGTGAAGCCTGACTATGCAAAGTGTGTCGACATAGCGGCGAAAGGCGCGATAAGAGAGCTACTGCCGCCCAGCATTCTATCCATCGCGGCGACCATAGCGACCGGTTTCCTTCTCGGCAAAGAAGGCCTGGGAGGCTTTCTTGTCGGCAGCATTCTAAGTGGTCTACTCTACGCCCTGTACATGTCGAACGCAGGCGGCATGTGGGACAATGCGAAGAAATACGTGGAGGCAGGCAACCTCGGCGGAAAGGGCTCCGAGACTCACAAGGCAGCGGTAACATGCGATACTGTGGGCGACCCATTCAAGGACACAGCCGGACCATCCCTCAATACCCTCATAACAGTCCTTTCACTGACAGCATCAATCTTCGCAGCCATACTCTTCACATAGCCTGCAGAGACCCTCCTATTCTCGCATACCGAATCATAGCTAGCTTGATCTAGCAGCTGACAGTCCTCCGGACCTCAGCAGGAGCATCAGAAGGTTTTTTCTTCCACTCCTTATCTTAGCTGGATGTGTGATCGATTATGGATCCTAGAGCCACGGAACATGCAAAGCTTATTGTCACATATGCCACAGGCGTCAAAAAAGGCGATCAAGTCCTTATAATGACGTCAGACTACGGGCTGGACTTGGCGTCTGAGGTCTACAAGGAAGCTGCCAAGGTAGGGGCCAGTCCCTTGATCATGATGACTCCTTCAGAAGTGACCCGTGCATACTATGAGGTCACGCCAGAAGAATACTTGGACATCTTTCCCAGGCATCTATATGAGCTCACCAAGGCCTCAGATGTGGTCTTCTCCATCCGATCTGACATAAACACGAAAACACTTGGCAACGTGAGCCCAAACAAGCTGACAAGACGGGATAAGACAGTCAGACCGATTCAGGATGAGCGGCTCAGCAAAAGATGGTGTCTGACCCAAACGCCCACACCTGGATTTGCTCAAGACGCGGACATGTCCCTTAAGGAGTATGAGGATTTCGTCTACTCAGCCATATTGATCGACTGGGCCGGCCAACGTGCTCAGATGGAGAAACTGAAAAACGCACTGGATCAGGCTGACAAGGTGGAGATTGTTGGCGAGAAGACGAACCTGACCATGTCCATCAAAGGAAGGAATGCTGTCGTCGGAGACGCTACACACAATGTGCCCGGGGGAGAGGTATTCACCGCACCTCTCGACGATTCAGCGGAAGGTGAGATCTGGTTTGATCTGCCGGGCCTTCGATACGGAAGAGAGATCAAGGGGGTTCGGCTCAAGTTCTCCAGAGGCCAGGTCGTAGACTATTCCGCGGAAACGAACCAAGACGCT
>Ga0129297_10000813_pt1 | contig 15453 bp, 15 predicted proteins | sample I18A1metaG_FD_94708 | JGI IMG/M metagenome (GOLD analysis project Ga0129297, IMG submission 94708) | Lake sediment bacterial and archeal communities from Gulf of Boni, Indonesia to study Microbial Dark Matter (Phase II) - ​I18A1 metaG | ecosystem: Environmental > Aquatic > Freshwater > Lake >... | reverse complement strand
GGGCAAAGCTCTTCTGACGGGGTTTACTCTTAGCGACTTTTGTAAAATCTGTTTTACAGGTGCAATCCACCCGAACACCTGTAGATTTTCATTGAAAATAGCTTTGTCACCCGCTCCCTCACGCTCCCCCCTCGAGGGGGAGGAGCTGGGTGGGGGGATTTTCATGGTTTGCGGGTGACGAACCCGTCATGTAAAATTTGTTTGTGATTGTCACTATAGTCTCTAATAGTAACAATCAATTCTGTAATTTCGGACTGAAGAAATTTCTCTATTTACATTACATTTCTGTATCCAGCTCTTTCGAAAGGGCATCGGTTGGATTCCCGGTGGACAGATTGTAACCCATGATCCTGTAAAAATTATCTTTTAACTCCTCCAAGGGTACAACAACTCCTTTAGTAAGACCATCTGGCTTCGGCCCTTTCAATAACCTCTCGGGCAGTGTATCGTCCTTTCGAGCGAGTCCTTCGCGCATATTGAATAGTCGGTAGAGCCGAGACCTCTTCCCCCAACATATTGTCTGATGATCTTCTCAGGAATGTCCTCAATCTCAAATGACTTATTGGATAAGTCGACGATCAACATCCGGGCTTGGCGAATAGTGTACATTTCTATTCCTCCTTACTGTGGCATGAGGGTGGGGTTAGAGTTCCCATCCTTCGAAAGCCCTTTCATAAAGCCTGATCAGATCATCCATCGTGGCTTTTCTTATATTGAACGTAGGGACAGGTGCATTCATCGGGTATTCCATGTTAGGATTAAAAATTCCGTATGGACCTCCCATGACGATTTTGGCCAATCCGAGAATGGCCTTGGGATCAACCTGTGAAACGGAAAATTTTTTAGGAAACCCAAGATCCTTGAGAAGCCTTTTTATGCAAGTAATCGCACAGGGTGCCATGTCGTAGATCGACCTCCCTCTGTCATTCTCTCCCATCGCCCTTGCCAACGTAGCAAATCTCTGATAGGTGGCAGGCAGGTTAAATTCCATTACGTGTGGGAGGAGGATTCCCACAGCAATGCCGTGAGGTATCTTGTATGTTCCTTCCACGGGGCTGCTCATGGAGTGGACCAACCCCAGACGAGAATTACCGCAGGCAATGTTCGCCATGGTACTAGCGATCAAACATGCCTCTTTAGCATCTAAATCATCAGTAGTTGATGCAGACCTCAGGTTTTGATATATCATGTTAACTGCTTGGAGGGCTAGGGCATCGGTGATGGGGGTGGCGAAGGTTGCCCAGTATGACTCCATGGCATGTCCAAGTGCATCCACCCCGCTGACCACGAATTGTCTAAAGGGCAGCCCCTTGAGTAATACCGGATCCAAGATCGCTACCTTCGGAAAAAATAAGGGGCTTCCAGCCACCATCTTCGTGTGCAGTTCCTCTTCTTTAAGGACGATGAATTGAGAGACTTCTGTACCCGAACCCGCGGTAGTCGGGATAGCGATCAGTGGAAGAGGGGGCTTGGTAGCCTTGTCGAAGCCTGCATAATCTCGAATCTTCCCCCCATTTGTTACCACCACGCCAATCCCTCTTCCGGCACAGATGGGACTTCCACCCCCGATCACAACGATTCCATCACATTTCTCTTTGAATGCAAGTTCCGCCCCTTTCCCGACAGTCACTCCCCCAGGATCTTCCTCAACCTCATCAAACATGACCCAGGGTATTTTGTTCTTTTGCAACGATAGGACGACTCCATCCACGAGCCCTGCCTTTTTAACCACCGGATCTGTTACAATTAAAACTTTAGTCACTCCGAGGGCCTTTAACTCCCTCCCTGTTACTTCCGTACTATGAGCACCATGAATAACCTTTGTCGGTAAATAGAACGTAAAAATGTTATTATTCGCTGTTTTCATCATGCGTCTCCATTGGGAAAGTATACAGACGTTAAAGTATTACAGAGTAGTCATATGAGGAGGTCCGTTTCTGTGACTATGTCTGCTCCCGTCTCCAAGATGTTGGACGGCTTACCTGGGTCCAGAATAGACTAACCCGTGGCTGCTTTTCGTTTGACCTGTGAAGCAATCCGGGCTCTTCTCCACTACCGCTACATTTACCCCGCCCCGCAGAAAGCCCCGTGATTTATCACGGGGATGAATGCTATAAATCCTGGGGACCCCAATGCCCCGCGTTTTAACGCGGGGTCGGGGTTTACTTTATACTGAGATAGCTCACGGGCGATCGATGCCCCCATAATGCCTGCTCCAATGATGAGCACTTCTGATTCCAATTGACTTGTCATGTTTACTCAAACCGAGTCAAAGCTTTAGCTCAATACTATGTATCTGTGGTTCATCCTTATGTACCATATCCACCTCAAACATCACTGCGCAGTTTGGACAGTAATATTCTCTTATGATAAAGGTGTTGCTTTTCAAAGCATACGATGCGAGATATGCTGGTTGTGCCTTAGAGATTGGCACAGTCCTTTTCAGGGCAAAGCTCTTATAATCTTCTTTGGCCGATCCTAATATACTTCCACATTTCAGACACCGGTAGAATTTCTCCCTATCTCCCGCTACTTCTAAGTACTCAAGTACTCTTACCATTTCCTCCTCCTTCAATGCCTATCTCACCCCTTCCCGTAACCTCTCTTCTCTCATTCTCTTGCGCAACCTCTCTGTCTCGGATCGTTCGAGAGTAAATCGTTGTGGGTCTATGACCACGCCATAGGCTTCTTTAGCGTATTCAATCGTGACCTCTCCCTGCTGAACATCTTTAAGAACAAGTTCAGGGTCACGCTCAAGAGGGTCCCCATATCCCCCTCCTCCCCCACATAGATAGACCATGACATCATTCGAATTGACCTCCCAAAGGCTCTTCGGATATGGACATTCACTCTCTCCTTGGATCTCATCAGCATCCCGTGGGAATTCGCCACGTTTGAATCGTTCCTTAATGTCCGAGTTTCTTATGATGTGCATCGCGATATTTGGGGCAGGATATCCTCCTGAAGTACCATTGCCTACTCTTGCGTTAAACCCATGGCTCAGCCCAACATTGGTTAAAGGGCTTCCCGCATCCCAGGGCATAAAAGCGGTTGCCAGTGCATTTCCTCCCCTGAATTTGCCGATACCCCCGGTATCAGGAAGTTCCTTGCGGTAGAGTGTCAATATGGGATAAAGGATTTCGTGAATCTCCGCGTCCGCAATCTTAGTCTTTGGACACCACATATTGCCCGCAACATTATCACCATCTCTATCCGGCAACCCACCGGCACCCCCAGCAATCCCCATCATCAGAATAGTTGTGAAGTAAACTCCGTCGTGATTGATCCCCCCGGGCTGAGCATCGTGGATCGGACCTCCTGGAACCCCGCAGCATTCCTTCCTGTCCTCCTCACTGGCTTGAAGCATCTTCGACATCAGCTCCTGCCCAAGCCCCTCGATGGCATAGCCGCTTCCAGAAGGCGTGCTATAGGAAACTGCTCCCGGTTTTCTTGGATTTGCTATCGTGCCTTCCGGGATGTTGAACTTGATCGGTCTGTGGATTCCCGAACTCCAGGGGACATCGTGGCACAACATCACCACGTACGCGCCTAAAAGATTGCCAATGGTTGCAGCATAGCTGGAGTTTTCACATTGTGGAGATTGGGGGTCTGTTCCGCTCATATCATAGGTGAGCGTGTCCACTTCTTTGGTCAGGGTGCAGACCAGTTTGTAATGGGATAATTTTTCGGGATTTATTCCCTCGTTATAGTGGATTGCCCTCCATTTGCCATCCGGAATCCTCCTAAGCTTGGCTCTGACCATTTCTTCTGAAACATCCTGTATCTGCTCAAAGAGGGTCAAGATTGTATCTAATCCATAGCGTTCGCACAGGGCAACCACCCTGGCCTTGATGACATTATTTGCTGCCACTTTTGAAGCGATCTCCACAGTAGAGAAAATGGGCGTCCTCACTGACCTCTGTATCAGATTCACGACATCTTTCCTCCATTTTCCCCTCTCAATGATCTTCATCGCAGGAATTTGTAAGCCCTCTTCATAACAGGATTCCGGTCTGACCATGATCCCACCCGGGTCTCGACCGCCAACATCCATCTGGTGGGAATCCGCTGCAGCGAAGCCAACACGCTGGCCTTTAAAGAAAATTGGAGCCACAAGCGCTATATCTGGAGCATGACTGGCAGCGGTATATGGATCATTGCATATGAACTGATCGTCCTCGAAGATACCTGGATTCTCCTCGTATTCCCTGACGATGTATTTCCCGGCCAGTGAAAGGGATGGTGTCCAATGGACCAACCCTGCGCCAAAAAGGGCTAAATCCCCCTTATTATCAAGGATCGCCTCCTGGTGGTCACCCACTTCCATTACGACAGCACTCCCCGAAACATGACTGATGGTGTAATAGGCTTCGGCAATGATCTGGTCCAATCTGTGCGCAAGTATTTCAAAGGTTACAGGGTCCAAATTTTTCTTTTTCACAATCCTACCTCTATTCAATGGATAATGATGTTCAGATACTCATCCACTTTTGCTTTGCGGTCTGGGGGGATGACGATGGTGGTCTGCGTTGCTTCTATGATAGCGGGACCTGAAATATCGTTCCCGGCCTCCAACTTTGCATAATCATAAATATCGGTTGGCCGATACTCGTTATAAGCCCTGAAAAATACCTTCCTCCTCGCCTTTAATGCTTTGGAGCCATTGGCATCTCGTAACTCATACTTTGACAACACGGGCTTTGGAATCTTACCCATACCATCCACCATAAATGCGGTTACAAATCCTCCTGAAAGTAAAGTGTACTCCGATCCCTTGCCATAGAGAGATTCATAGAGTTTATCAAACTGGTTACATACTGCCTCCATAGTCTTAACATCATACTTCTTCCTCTTAATTGGCATTCTTAAGGCGTAATACTGAGCTCCATACCTCATATCGACTGCGTAGTTGAAAATCCTGTCCTCTTCCTTGATCCCATCTCCTATTAGCGCCTCATTGACCAATTGCTCTAAGGTTTCAAAAATCCTGTTAAACTGGTCGGCATCCATGGGCATGGGACTGAAGTGGAACATGCGATGGCTATGCAAAATATCTGAGGTCGCTAATCCGAAGGCCGAAAAGGTTGAGGCCACCGAAGGGATTACAATTTTACTCACACCTAACTCGCCTGCATAAATTGCTGCATGCATAGGCCCATTTCCTCCATAACCGAATAGGGCAAATTCGTTCGGGTTGTAACCTCGCTCAATCGTAGCACTTCTTACCAAGTCTGCCATCTGAGCGTTAACGATATCGTATATTCCGGCGGCAGTCATCGTAACGTCCCAGCCAAGCTTGTCTGCCAACTTTTCGATAGCCTCATGGGCTTTATCCAGATGTAGTTTCATACGGCCGCCCAGGAAATAATCTGGATTCAAGTAGCCCAAAACCAAATCGGCATCGGTTACCGTTGCCTCCGTCCCACCAAATCCATAGCAGGCCGGTCCTGGATAGGCTCCAGCGCTTTTAGGCCCTACCCGCAACAGACCTGTTAATGGATCAATCCAAGCGATGCTGCCTCCACCTGCACCTATTGAAATGACGTCAACCATGGGAAAGGAGACCGGGAATCGCGAAACCACAGGCTCCCGGGCATACGTTAAAAAACCGTTTACGATCAGGCTAATATCAAAGCTGGTTCCACCGACATCCGTAGTGATGATGTTTTCATGTCCCAGTAAATCGCCCAAATACTTTGATGCAATAACACCAGCAGCTGGTCCTGAGCTGAAAGTAGTAAAGGGCCTGGCCTCACGCCCTATCACACAACCACCATGGGCTTGCATCACCAACATAGGGTGTTTAAGTCCTCTGCTTGAGAGCAATTCATCCAATGATGTCAGGAATTTTTTAACCCCAGGACCGATGTAACTATCAATGATCGTCGTATTGGCTCTCGCATACTCCCCGAGCGTAGGAGCTAATTCGTGTGAGATAGAAAAATAAATCTGGGGATAGTTCTCCGATAGGATTTTTTTAAGTTTTTTTTCGTGCACTGGATTGGTAAACGACCAAAGAAGACAAACCGCAATGCTTTCTACTCCTTCTTCCACTAAGCTTTTGACCACTTGCTTTGCGTTTTCAACATCAAGAGGACAAACAATAGATCCCTTCCAGTCGATGCGTTCAATGACCCCCTTTGCCAGGGCCTTTGGAATTAAAGGCTCCACTTTTTTTGTCCGATACGCCTCCCTGGTTTCGCCTTCTGAAAGCCCAGCCCATTTTGAAAGACCTCCTCTGGCGATATGATGCACATGTTCGTGTCCTACCGTTGTAATCAGGCCAGTTTTCGCTCCTGAGCGATTGATGATGGTATTTGTAGCAATGGTCGTACCCAAAACGAATACCTCTGTTTCATTGAGCATTCCGTCAATGGTTGTTCCCAAGGAAAGAGCCGTCGCCTTTAGCCCATTCATGATACCTTCGGTAAAAGTCGGGGGTGTGGATAAAGCTTTTCCCGTGGTCACTGCGCCCTTCTCGCCAATGACAACGATATCAGTAAACGTTCCCCCGGTGTCGATTCCAATGACGTAGCCCATGAAACTCTTCTTCCTTAAAATAGTTTTTAGACAAACCCTGACAATTTCCGCGTCCTTTACTCCCTCATCTGTTATAGTTTGTAAGGAGGGTAATGATGGGGTGCAGGTTATCTATGCTGCTTATAGTTGTCGGGTTGGGTGGCTTATACTTTTACCGCTAAGTGCTTGGCTTGAATTTCCTTATTATTTTTCAACTCCTCGGGTGTAGACTGATAGACGATTTTACCCTTGCTTACTACATAAGCATAATCACTTATTTTTAAAGCCATGGATAGGTTCTGTTCTACTAAAAGGATAGAAAGGCCCTCACTTTTTAGTTGGAGGATAATGTCGGATATCAGTCGGAGAATCAAAGGGGAAAGCCCTTCAGATGGCTCATCCATCAAAAGGAAATTGGGATCAGTGAGTAAAGCCCGTGCAATACACAACATCTGCTGTTCCCCACCACTGAGCAAATTGCCTTTGTTTTTAGCTCGCTGCTTTAGTATGGGGAAAACGGAATATGCCCTTTCTAAAGACCAACCCTTACCACGCGCACCAATAAGAAGATTTTCCTCTACACTCAACGATGGGAAAATGATCCGTCCTTGTGGAACCAGACCTAAACCCATCTGACAAATCTTATAGGGAGGAAGACCTTGAATCTCTCGATCATGGAAGCGAACGACCCCAGAGCGTGGCGGGGTGAAACCAATGATAGAACGAACAGTCGTTGTCTTGCCCATCCCGTTGCGGCCCAGGAGAGCTACCACAGAACCTGCTTTAACCTCCATAGAAATACCATGGAGGATAGGGGTTTCAGCATAGTAAGTATGCACGTCAACCAATTCAAGCATGCTACTGCTCAGTTCCTAAATAGATCTCTCTGACTTTTGGGTTATTTTGGATTTCTTCGGCCGTTCCTTGAGCCACGATTTGTCCGTAATACAGCACCACCACTCGTTCGGCCAGAGAAAATACTAAATCTAAGTCATGGGCACAGAAAAATACTGTAGAATCTCCCATAAAATTGCGAATCATATGGACTAAATTCCCAGTCTCACCGCTCGTCAACCCAGCACTTGGCTCGTCCAGCAGCAGCAGCCGAGGTTTTGAGGCTAAGGCCAAAATGATCTCCACCTGCCGTTGCTGCCCATGACTTAAAGCGGTAATAGGAGAACCCCTTTCTCCCCATAAATCAACTAATTCTAACAACTCCCGGGCTTTGACAAAATTTCCCTTGTAGGCTGTGATGGGCCGAATCATTTGGTAACGAGTCGCTTGAACCCCTTGGATAGCCAACAAAACGTTGCTGAGAAGAGAGAGGCGAGGGAATAGGGTATTGATTTGAAAGGAACGGGATAAACCAAGAGAGATACGCTTGTGAGAAGACATGTGAGTAACGTCATGACCAAGAAGATATACCCGACCGGCCCTGGCAGGTATAAACCCACTGAGCACATTCAGCAGGGTCGTCTTTCCTGCTCCATTAGGGCCGATTAAGGCTACCTTCTCCGCAGCCCCTATGCTGAAAGAAATGTCTTCGAGTACCGATAAACCCCCAAAACTCTGGGACAAGTGCTCAACTCTCAGGACTTCCATCATCACTTATCCTTTTCCAGAGAATCGTTAGCTGGGGCATAATCCCTCCTCGATAAGACATAATGACTCCAACAAAACAAGCCCCTAAGATCAAAGGCCACCGCTGCGGTGTAAATCCACTTACAAAATATTGAAGAGATAAGATGACCCCACTCCCGATGAAACCTCCCCAAAGGGTTCCGGTGCCACCTATGATCAACATAAGCCAAAGTAATCCAGTCGCCCCCATGCCAACGCCTTCGGGTGAAATAAATCCATTATAATGGACATACAAAACTCCTGCTATTCCGGCGAAAAACCCACCGATGATAAAGGCAATATATCGATAGAGCCAGGTATTATAACCTAAAGCACGTGCCCGGATTTCACTTTCCCGAATCCCCTGCAAGCTATATCCAAAAGGAGATTTTGTGATCCAGTATAGTAACAAGGCACAAAGGATGAAAATTACCCACGTAAAATAATAAAAGCTACTCGGTGAAAAAGAAAAGGAAAAACCGATCTCCGGGTACGGTATTCCCCCTAAGCCATCGCTGCCTCCGGTCAATGCTCCCAATTTCCCTAAACTTGTATTGGCAAACTCAAAAACCAATTGCCCCAGAGCAAGGGTCATGAGTAGGAAGTATATAGCCGACGCACGGAGTGCAATAACACCAAAGACGCATGCAGCAATCACTGCCATCAAAACCCCAGCCGGTGCTGAAAGCCAAAAGCTTGAAATACCATAATGTTTTATGAGTATCGCAGTCGTGTAAGCTCCGATACCAAAGAAGGCAGCGTGACCGAAGGCCATAAGCCCTGTGTAGCCAACAAGAAGATCCAGACTCATAACGAGCAGGGCAAAAATAAGAACCTTCGTAAATAAGCCTATAATAGCCAGGTCTGTGAAAGTAGGTAATGTCGTTAGCAATAATCCAATGATAATAACCGGAGCAAAGCGAAACACACGGCGTTTATAATTTTTATATACCATTGCCGTTGGACTTCCCTCCCGTTTTAAAATTTTCTACCCAGGAGTCCCGAAGGCCTGACCATTAAAACCAGTATCAGAAGCAGGTACATCGTCCATGGAGCCATTACTGGGAAGTAAACCCTGCCAAAATTATCAATAATGCCTATTAAAAGAGCACCCACTAATGCCCCCTGGACCGAACCTATTCCCCCAATAATACACACTGCTATTGCCGTAAGTAACATGTTCACACCATCATTATGGGCAATACTGCCGAATAACTGTACTCCAATAACACAACCGCCCCCGGCGATAAATGAGCCAAGGAAGAAGGCACCGATGTTAATAGGTGTGAGATTGATTCCCAATCCACCCACCATTTCTGCATTATCCATTCCTGCCCGGATAATGGCACCGGTTCTGGTTTTCTCCTGTAACCACCACAGCCCGATGCATATCGCTGCCCCAATAGCTATGACCGCAAAGCGATGAACAGGAAAGTGAGACCCCATAATAGCAACAGAGCCAGAAAAATACGAGGGCACAAAGGCCGCTCTCGGCCACGCACCCCAAATCCATAGAATTACGTTACCGATAATATACACAAAGCCAAAGGTTACCAATACCTGTTCGAGCTCTTGCTTAAGAAGCAGGCGCAAGAATCCCCGCTCTATTATCAGACCGGCCAATCCGCTCGTGAAAGCACCAGCTAAAACGGCGAGTAGGAAACTTCCTGTCCCCTTGGCTATAGTTAGGCCCACAAATCCCCCGGCTATAAATATTGCACCATGGGCTAGGTGCACAATCCCCATGAGCCCCAGAATCACTGATAACCCGGAAGCTATAAGGAATAATACCATTCCGTATGCAACGCCGTTTAAGAGATTTATTATTACTATTCCCATCAGAAGGGCCTAATTACCCGCAGATTTTCTCAGCAACGAGCTACTCCGTGCACGAGCTGTTTAGACAGCTTGGGGGGGCTTCGCTTGCGAAGCCCCCCAAGCAACTATTTATTTACCAGCTTTTACTGACCAGGCTATGGATAATCTTATCCCCCACGCGCTTACTGGCCGCCGTAGAATTCCCAAGCACGTCTGTTACGATTTTATTATCTACCTTTGCGTGGTTATAAATAACGTAATTACCAACCCCCACACGTGAGTCGCCAAAGGCAAAATTACCTAAAATACCTGGAACTTTGATTGCGTCCAAAGCCTTGGCTAATGCATCAGGCGAGGTATTGCCACCGGTTTTCTTCAACGCTGCCAAAGCGATTTGCGCCACACTATAGCCACCATAAGCAAGCCCAGCAGGCAGCTCACCCCACCTCTTTTGGTAGGCAGCGACAAATTTTTTGTTCTCCGCGGAATCAAGGGTCCAAGCATAAGCGCAAGCGGTGATTATACCTACACAGGTGTCGCCCATCTCGTTCATTATTTTGGGATTGGTTGAATGCCCAGATTGGGGCATGATTATGGGTATCTTCACCTTGTATTCCCTAAGTTGCCTAAGACCAGGAATAACCGTAACGCCCATGAACCAGACTAAATGTGCATCGGCTTCCTTTAGGGCGGTAATATATGGAGAGACATCCTTAGTGCCCATAGGGACCCACTGTTCTTGAATGATCTTTCCGCCCCTCTCTTTGAATGCAGTCACAGCGCCACCAATGAACTCGCGACCGGCGACATAGTCTGTGCCCATAGTAGACAATGTCCTATAGCCAAGTTTTTCGTAGGCATAGGCTCCCATGGGATAGGTAACCTGAGATACTGTTCCAAAGGGTGCCCAAGTCCAGGGAGACTTTATTAGTGCATCATTGGCAACACTGTACCACTTTATTATGTGAGGGATTTTGACTTTACTAGCATAGCCAGCTATCGCCCCAACGGAGCCAGCGTGAATGGGACCAAGGATCATGCATACCTTATCCGTTTCCACCAATTTTCTGGCTTTATCCATAGCTACAGCCGGGTCACTCGCTTCATCCTCTACAATTAATTTTAATGGCATACCGGCAACCGAGTAGTTGACTTCCTCCATCGCTAAAATAGCGCCTTGCTTACCAGCCATGCCATGCAGAGCAAGTGCTCCGGTAAAGTCTGATACAAACCCTACCTTTATCTCCTTTTCTGCGGCTTGCGTTACCACAACCAGAGAAGCCACAAAAATCAATACGACCACAACCATAAAAAGAACCTTAGGTTTCATTTTGGCCTCCTTTCTTCTTCAAGTTTCTTTCTTACTCTTGACTTATCTTCCTTTCCTCCTATGTCATTTCTCACCTCCTCCCACCAAGAGTTTAGCGCCATCCTGAATCTCTTCTCCGCTCCCACCTTAAACATCCACGTCATCCGGACAAGTGTCAGTCAATTATCATCTTTACAAGGACTAAGTCTGCTTTCCTTTTTCCTCTTTAAGTTTTGCGCGCAGGGACTTTGTCGCTTCCCCATCGACCTCGAACGTCTTTGGATCTATGATGACTCCGTAGATGTCCCTCGCCGCCTGAACCGAAATATATTCATTAAGGGCGTCCCACCTTACTTTCTCAATTTCTCTATCGAGAGGGTCACCAACCCCACCGCCGCCTCCCGAATCGGAAATAAGTATATCTCCTGGTTCAAGGTACTTCAGATCAAAGGTGCGGTATTCTAATCGTTCCCCCTTTCTCAAAATTCCAAGTTTTGTTTTGGTTCCCCCCTTGCCCCCCATGAAACCGACAGACCCAAACCTTTCACCATCGGCATTGCCTGACATTGTAAGACAGTCAAGGGGCTGCCAGACCTTTGGATCATAGACATTCAGTGCCTCAACATGAGTACCCAGCCCTCCCCTCCACTGTCCAGCACCAGAGGAGTCTGTTTTAAATTCGTAATGGAGCCACCTGTAAGGAATGTACCATTCCTCAACCTCCACAGGAGCCCTCACCAGCGCACCGCCTAAAGGACTAGAGCCGCTCCCGTCAACACCATCAAACCCATAGGCTGCACCGCTTGACGGGCATGCATGAAATGTATGGGCGGTATATTCTGAGATGGACCCAGTCCTGGGGTCAATCATATTACGACGCTTCCCTGCATAAAGAGGGTTGACATGCCTCCCCCACGTAGCCGGCGTTTCTTTGGGCGCCACTTGGCTCATAGCTATCTGGACACACTCGGTGATTTCGAGACCCAATACAACAGCTTGGCATGCACTCGTAGCCGGATACACAGGGCTCAGGACTGTTCCTTCTTTGGTAATGATTTCCATACAGTTAAAAAAACCCTGGTTCCGTATCATTCCAGGTGGCATGCACCACAACAATCCGCTAACAACAGATGACCACACCTGACCCACAGGAACATTGATGAAATCTGCCTGCGAATCACTATCTGAAAAGTCGAATATCAATTGCCCCTTATCCGGTTTGACCGTAAGAGCCAATCTTACCCATACCGGTCTATCAGTCGTGCCATCCCAATCTGATGCACGTTCTGCATAGTATGTGCCACCCGGCCAAGTTGAAATCAATTTTCGAGTAGCCTTTTCAGCTCTCCGTATCAGCTCGTCACATACAGCCATCATTGTGTCTTTACCATATTTCCTGAGTAATTCGATGATTCTTCCTTCAATTTGTCTCATTGAACCGTACAACAACATATTATCCGCCCGTACCATTGCAGAGCCCCTCAAATTCCGAAGGATAATGGAGTACGCCTTTTCATCAATCTTCCCCCCTTCTATGAGCTTAATAGGAGGAATAATTAAGCCTTCACCATGGCAGTCATAACTTCGGGGGAAGTAACAGCCAGGATAGGCTCCGCCACTATCATATTGATGGGTCCGAGCAAAATGATAAAACACAAGCTCGCCTTCGTAGAATATGGGACGAAGAAATGACCAATCCGCTAAATGCCCAAATCGCACAACGAACGGATCGTTTCCAATGATGAAGTCGTCAGGATGGATGTTGTCACGTCCTATCCAGTCCAACATCTCCTTTAAAGAATTATAACTTCCTCCAGTGTGGACAGGCATAAAATTCCCGATGCTCAGGGTTCGCTCATCCTTGTCAAACAGGACCGTACCCAAATCCCGGACATGTGATGTGGGTACAGAGAAACATTGGCGAAACAGCCTTGTCCCCAGTTCCAAATTCATCGCATTTAACCTCGCCTCAACAACAGCCAGCGTCAAAGGATCTATCTTAACGCCTTTCCGTGCACCCATTTGTCTACCTCCTTCTTTGTCTCAACCTATTGGGTTTGCCCTCGGCTTTACAACAGGGTTGCCAGATAGTTCTCATAAGGGTCAACAACCACCTCAGCTCCTGGGGGTATGACCACCGTTGTCTTTCTCTCCTCTATGATTGCAGGCCCCTTAATCATATTTCCATGTTTTATCTTGTCTCCATCGTAGCATGGGACATCTCTAAATCCTCCAAGTTGTTTAAAGTAGACCTGTCTTTTACGTTTTAGAGCTCCAGACGGGTCTTTTTTAGATAAACGCTGTTTAGTTAAGGTAAAAGGAGGTCTTTTGCCTATGCCTCGTACTTTAAGTATGGCTATTATGGCCGGCAACCTCGGATCTCCCCAGCCATAAAGAGCTTCGTGTCTCTCATGAAAGTTCTTAATCAAGTCCTTAAAAGTCTTATTGGTGAACTCTTTTCCCCTTTTTATCTCTGGAAGAGCTACGTTGATATCACGAAGCTGTCCAAAATAACGCATCTCGGAGCCCCGCACCAGAGCCATGTTCTTTTCCTTGACGCCTTGACGCTTCAGGATATCTATGGCTTCTTTTTCTAAAGAAAGAAATATATTTGCCACTTCCTTAACATCCGCTTCATCGTCTCTTTTATAATAAAATCGATTTAAAACATGCCCATAATCAGCTACTGCACCGCCAAAAGCTGAAAATACTGCAGCATGCTTGGGAATATACACCTTTTTCATACCCAGCTTAGTGGCCAAAGCGATCGCATGAACAGGACCAGCTCCTCCCGCCGCAACCAGCACGAAATCGCGAGGGTCGTATCCTTTTTCAACCGTTGTCAGAAAAATTCTCTCCGCCATTACCGTTTCGGCAAGGGATGAGATTGAATAAGCGGCCCCAACGGTATCCATGCCTAATGGACCGGCTATCTTTGTATCAACCGCTTTTTTTGCCAAACTTCGATCGAGCGCAATTCTCCCACCCAGAAAATAATCAGTTGGAATATACCCCAGAAGCACATTAGCATCGGTCAGGGTGGGTTCCTTCCCACCCTTGCCGTAGCATGCCGGACCCGGATCAGCCCCAGCACTTGACGGTCCGACACGGAGAACACCAAATTTGTCAATCCAAGCAATAGCGCCTCCTCCTGCGCCTATGCTCGGTATATCCATAGTTTCGAGAGCATTTTTTTGGTCTCCAATGATCGACTCAGTAGTTGTCGCAATTGTTCGGTTTTTGAGCACACCGATATCGACACTCGTCCCCCCTATATCACATGTAACCACATCTTCAAAACCACCCGTTTCTGCCAAGAATCGACCCATGAGGGCCCCTGTAGCCAAACCGGATCCTATTAAATGCCCAGGATTTTCTAAACACAATTCAGCCCTGGCCACATTACCCAAACCTGTGCTGAAGAGTAAAGTACCGGCAAAACCGGCCTCTTTTAGTTGTTTGTCCATGTCACTGACAAAACGAGTCAGCATAGGCTTCACATAGGCTGCAAAAGTTGCTGTGCTGAGCCGATCGTATTCTATCCATCGCCTTACGATATGTGAAGACAGTACCACATTGGGGTATTCTGTCTTTATGATTTCCGCTGTCCTCTCCTCATGTTCCGGGTTAATGTAGGAGTGTAGAAAACAAACAACCGGAATTTCAACCTTATGTTCCTTCGCCTTTCTTACCGCTTCCCTCACATCGTCTTCATTTAATGGCGTGACTACCTTCCCATCATACTGAATGCGTTCTTCAACTCCAAAACGCAGATACCTGGGGATTAAAACCTTTGGCGGAAGTACTTTGAGATTATAAATATCAACTTTCGGTATTGTACGACCTAGCTCGAAAATATCCTTGAAACCCTTTGTATGAATCAGACAACACCTCGCCCCTTTTTCTTCAAGGATACAGTTCGTCGGCAAGGTGGTACCAATAAGTATCGTATTTGTGCTCGCTAATAACTCTTCTTTTGTAGTCTTCCGTTCTTCAGCTAAGTTCGCGATGCAACTCAAGATACTCCTTGCCGGGTTGGCAGGGTCAGTCTCGGATTTAGCCACACTAACGCCTCCTCCATCACCTACCAGCACACCATCAGTAAAAGTCCCACCGGTGTCAATTAGAATTTCAAACACTTTGTTCCTCCTTTCCTGCTTTCAGAATTTACTTGCATAGTTATATCC
>Ga0129297_10000812_pt1 | contig 15454 bp, 11 predicted proteins | sample I18A1metaG_FD_94708 | JGI IMG/M metagenome (GOLD analysis project Ga0129297, IMG submission 94708) | Lake sediment bacterial and archeal communities from Gulf of Boni, Indonesia to study Microbial Dark Matter (Phase II) - ​I18A1 metaG | ecosystem: Environmental > Aquatic > Freshwater > Lake >... | reverse complement strand
GCTCATGCTTTGCAGTGAGGTGGCTATGCCGTCGCTCAAGCCTTGCAGCGAAGGCGTGCCAAATCCCTCGCCAAGCCCACCTCCTCCACTGAGACCTGCTCCCTCTCCCCTCGCTGCGATAATGATGGGGTGGTGGGAGGTATACCAACCGGGCGCAGGAGTCTCCACCTGCGAGAATTTGCGTATCCAGCTTCTTTCCAGACCAAAGGCGATGGCATAAGGCAGGTATTTGTCGAATAGTTCCTGCGCCTTATTCAAGTCCCTGTATTCTTCGATCTCTGCCAGATAGCGCCGGAAGGCACGCCATTTGGCCGCCTCCAAGGAGCCGCTCTCTGTCTTGCGCGGCATGAAACGGCCGATCACCATCAAGGCCACAGACACGATCCCTGTCCCGGCAAAGGGGAGGAAAAACAGATCAGTGTATCGCCCCAAAGCGGACCCCGGCCACATAACACCAATGGCGGACAGGATCAGCACGATTAACCCAGGGGTAATGTAGAGCTGTCTCATGCGCTCCGGGCTGTGCTCAAAGTATCCGGCCTTGACGACCTCCGTATACATCAAATTGGTCAGTTGGGGGAGATCTTTGTAGAACTTTTCCCTCAGAGCCGATAGTTTCCTCTTCCTGCTGCCTCGGAACAGGCGGTTAAGCAGCGCCGCTTCATAAGGGCGCAAAGGCCCCGTCGGGCCGCCAAGCTCAAAGATGAAATCGCGATATGCGCCGATACCGAGGAATCCTTTCTTTTGGACCTCGCTCATCCTGATGACCCCTCTGCGGGCCAGATCAACGATGGTGGCAACGATATCCGCCATGTCCGCGCGTTCATCCAAGAGCGTGCCTGCCACGCCAGGTGGAAGGTCCGAAGGAGGTTCGGCCAGATAGTCGGCCACCAATGCGACCGGATAGTCGCGGCCTTTGCTGTACCAGATGAGAAACAAGGCGAGCAATCCCATGACTGTGAAACCAATGCTGACCATAGCAACGGCGACGTTCACTATGGGCCGGTAGCGCGCCTGATATTCGAGCCACCGGTCCTCCTTGACCTGCCAGGCAGAAGGAGCACCAGACACTACCCCGTGCGGAAACTGCACGCGGACTTCCAGCTCCCTTCCGGCCGGAATACGGTCTGCTGTGAAGACTACCGTGCGCCCATCCACGATTTCGTGCGGGGCCTGAATGCCGTAGGAGACAATCACAAGCTGAGAGGGGGAGAAGGTGGCGGGCAGATGAACCGTTACTCGGGAGCTTAGCACGGGAAAGTCACGACCGGCGAAAACGGCTTTCCAGAAGAGTTGATCGCCTCCTTCGTAAAAGCGCAGGCCACCTTTTACGGTGTATCTCAGTTTGAAAGTGCGCGTGCTATTCTCGGTGTAAGGGTACCACCAGGTAATGCGCACAGCCCCCCTTTTGACGGAGACCTGATACGTGTTATCGGCCTCGCTGCCCTGACGATAGCGGGTGTTCTCTTCCCAGACCTCGATCTGGGTGATACTTCCCAGCCGCGATGTGGGGATTTCACGGTAGGCGTAATGAAAGCTGCCCTTGGTGAAGACATACTTGTGGGTTTCCTCGATCTGGATATCCGAGTTAGGCAGCACGGTGATGTCTACATTGATAAAGTCCCAGTGATACTCTTTGTCCGCCGCCTGGACGGTCACAGAGGACATCGCTGTCAGGACAAAAACGACAGCTAGGCAAAGCCAGCGCATTTCTCGCCTCATGATCATCCCTCCCATTCGACTTGCGCAATTCGTTCGCATTCATCACCAGGCCCCTTTACGTTTCGCCAGCACACTATAGCCCCATTTTGCTCTCTTGTCAATGTGACTATCTTCCCCAATTGCGATATAATATATGGATGAATCGGATAGTGTAAGGAATAGCGATGAACGAGACCATTTTGGTCGTGGACGACGAACCCAAGATCACGGATTTCCTGAGACGTGGGCTTGTCTACGAGGGCTTCCGCGTGCGCATCGCCCACGACGGCGAGGGCGGCCTGCGAGCAGCATTGGAAGACCGGCCGGATCTGATCATTTTGGACATCATGCTGCCTGGTATGAGCGGGCTGGAGATGTGTCGCCATTTGCGCGAGGTCAGCGACGTACCGATCCTCATGCTCACGGCCAGAGATGCCGTCTCCGACCGGGTAACAGGTTTGGACACAGGAGCGGACGACTATCTGGTCAAGCCCTTTGCCCTGGAAGAGTTGCTGGCACGTACCCGTGCCCTTCTCCGCCGTCACGGCAAGGGGGCAGAGCAGGAGCTACGCTTCGCCGATCTGGCGATGGACTTGAAGACACACCAGGTGCAGCGTGACAGACGCCGCATCGAGCTTTCCAGCAAAGAGTTCGATCTCCTCGAGTTCTTCCTCCGCCATCCCCGCCAAGTGCTGACGCGCGACATGATCTATGAAGCTGTCTGGGGCTATGACTTTGGCGGCGAATCGAACATCATCGAAGTTTACGTGCGCTACCTGCGCACCAAACTGGAAGCGGGAGGCGCGCCTCGCCTTCTGCAAACGGTGCGCGGCGTCGGCTACGCCCTGCGGGAGGAGTAGAATGTCTATACGAGGGCGGATGACGCTCTGGTACGTGGCCCTTCTAGCTTGCATCCTTGCCATATTCGGCGTGGCTCTCTACAGCGCGCTTGCCTACAGCCTGCGCGCCGAGGTGGATCGCAGCATCACTGCCCGCGCCCAAGAGGTAAGCCGGGCGATCAGTGAGATTCTGGCCGCACGGGCGGACCCGCGCACATTCTTCCTGCAAGGGAGGATCATACTTCCTTCCATTGATGTGTTCGCTTCCCCTGGTATCTATGTGCAAGTCTTGACGTCCAATGGCCAGCTTATCACTAAATCCGGCAACCTGGGGGACCAACGCCTCCCCCTTTCCGCTACTGATTTCGATGTCATCTCTAAGGGGGCGTCGCTCTCGCCGAAGACGATTCTCGTTGGCAGGGTGTCGCTGCGGGTGACAAGTGTGCCGATCAATCTGGGAGAGCTTACTATCGGCATCGTGCAGGTGGGTCGGTCACTGCAGGAGGTGGAGGACACGCTGAGCCAACTCGGCTTTCTCCTGGTGAGCGGCTCGCTCCTCGGCCTGGTGATCGCCACCGGCATCGGCAGCCTGTTGGCCCGTCGCGCCCTCGCCCCGATTGACACCGTCACCCGCACGGCGCGGAGCATCGTGGACGCGCAGGGCCTGAGTCGCCGCCTCTCCTGCGCCGGCCCGGCAGATGAAGTCGGGCGGCTAGTAACGACCTTCAACCGCATGTTGGAACGGATCGAGGAGCTTTTCCGCCTGCAACAGCGTTTCACGGCCGATATCTCCCACGAACTGCGCACGCCGCTAACGACGATCCGCGGCTATCTCGATCTCCTCCGCCGGCCTGAGGTGCAAGGGAATCCGGGCGAGAGGGCGGAGATCGCGGCTGCGGCGCAGGGCGAGATCGAACGGATGACGCGGTTGCTGGCCGACCTTTTGCTGCTTGCCCAGGCCGACGTTGGCGTAACGCTAGAAAAACGTCCCGTTGAATTGGACACGCTCCTTCTGGAGATTTACCGCCAGGCCAAGGCACTGGCGAAGGATGCGCAGGTGAAGCTAGGCCACGAGGATCAGGCTCTGGTGCTGGGAGACCCCGACCGGTTGAAGCAGTTGCTGCTTAATCTCGTAGATAATGCCCTTAAATACACGCCCGCCGGCGGCCAGGTCACTCTCGGCTTGGAACGAGAGGACAAATGGGCCAAGGTGATTGTCGCTGACACGGGCATTGGCATCCCGCCCGAGGATCTGCCGCGCATCTTTGAGCGCTTCTACCGCGTGGACAAGGCACGCTCGCGCGAACAAGGGGGCACCGGCCTGGGGCTATCCATCGCCCAATGGATCGCGCGCTCCCATGGTGGGCGAATCGAGGTGGCAAGCACCTTGGGTGCAGGCAGCACCTTTACCGTCTGGCTGCCATTGGCGCCAGCAACATGATGACAAACGCCGGCAGCGTTAACCGAATCTTCACCGATTCTCCATCAGTTCTCCATGTTCTTGCAGTACAATGTAGATAGGATTTGGGTTAACCCAAAGAGAACACAAATCTGAGCACAGGAGGCTATATGAAAAGACTGTACAAGATCGTAGGCGCGGCCATAGTTATAGCGCTGGTGGGCGCGGCCGTCGTTGGCGTGGTGGCCTATGCCCAGGGGACAACGTCGCCGAATCCCTTCTGGCCGTTTGGCTGGGGCAAAGGCGGCGGTTGGGAGAGCACCTATAGTGAGCAGATGTACAATGCCATTGCCAGCAAGCTGGGCGTGGATAGGGCGAAACTTGACAAGGCTGTGCAGGAAGCACGCCAGGAAGTGATCGAGCAGGCGGTCAAGGATGGGAAGCTCACCCGCGAGCAAGCCGATTGGCTGCTGAACCCCGCGGAGGCCATGAAGGCGCAGATCGAGCAGGCGGTGAAGGATGGCAAGATCAGCCGGGAGCAAGCTGACTGGCTGCTCCAGGGACTGCAACAAGGTTTCGTGCCGTATGGGCGTGGTTTCGGCTTTGGTGGCCGGGGCGGCGGGCGTTTCGGCGGCTTCGGGATGCCCCGCGGCTTCTGGGGTTGGGTCAAACCCACACCCTCACCTAGCCAGTAAAGAAAACTAACCGAGTCCCTGGCCAAGCCTCACGCTTGCAGAAACCCGTTTTCTGGCAGAAAACGGGTTTCTGGTCCGTAAGAAGAATCAACGGAGCGCCTGGCCGAGCCTCACTCCAGGGCCGCTGGCCAGGCCCCGGCGCGCGCCCGGCACGCTTTAAGCGGTTCCCTGTGCGACATGCGCTGTAGTTTGAGGTGAGTTAAGATGAGGAGCGGGTGCGCTGTCCGCTCCTCGTCTTTGATTGTCTTATGACTTTTCCTACATCCCATGCTATAATAAAGGTGTGGCAGGCTTTTTATGTCCCAACGCATCCTGGTGGTAGACGACGACAAAGGGATCGTACGCCTGATGAGAGCTTATCTGGAGCAGGCAGGCTTCCAGGTGCTCGTCGCCTACGACGGCAAGACAGCGTTACATGCCATACGAGCTGACCGACCCGACCTGGTCGTGCTGGACCTGATGTTGCCCGACCGCGACGGCTGGGACATCACGCGCATCGTCCGTAGTGATCCTGCACTAAGCAGTACGCTCATTGTCATGCTCACCGCCCGCGTTGAGGACACCGATAAGATCGTGGGGTTGGAATTGGGGGCAGATGATTACATCACCAAACCTTTCAATCCCCAGGTGGTGGTAGCACATGTTCGGGCTGTGTTGCGCCGGGCGAGCGTTGGCCCGGCTCAGCCCCGGCAGCTTCAGGTCGGCGAGTTACTCATGGATCTGGATCGTCACGAGGTATCGGTGGCTGGTCGGCCGCTAGACCTCACACCTACCGAATTCGAGCTTCTGCGCGCCTTTATGGAGCGTCCTGATCATGCCTTCACCCGATTAGAACTGATCGAAAGCGGATTGGGTTATGGCTACGAAGGGCTGGAACGCACCGTTGATAGCCACATCAAGAACCTGCGTCGCAAGATCGAACCAGACCTGAGCGCGCCGGTTTATATCCAGACCATCTACGGCGTTGGTTACTGTCTGAGGGGAAAGCCATGAAAGCCTTGAACACACTTTGGGTGCGCCTCACCCTGGCTTTTGCTGTGATCATCCTGGCGGCCATTGGCGCCGTCGCCATCCTCATCAACCGCACGGCAGATACGCAGTTCCGCCAGTATGTCACGCATAGTGGGATCAGTGGCTCCGGCAGCAGCCTACAGCAGTTGGCAGCCTACTACGATCAAGCGGGCAGTTGGGAAGGCGTCGGGACTTTGTTCGCGGAGGGGGTCTTGGCCCCTGAACCCACAACTCCGCCCGGCAGGGAGTGGCGTTCTGACGCCGTTGGCAAGCCGAGGGATATCGTCTTGGCCGATGCCGAGGGGAAGGTTGTTTTCACTAATGCCAGAAGCCCCGTACCGAAACGACTGGGTTCTGCTCAGCGAGCGATGGCGTTGCCGATTACTGCCCTTGAGGGCGAAAGCACCATCGGATATCTGTTATTGGCCCTCCCAGGGGCTCCCGATAGATTAGGATCATTGGAACAAAGGTTTCTAAACCGCATACGCGGAGCGTTGCTCGCGGGCGTAGCGCTCGCCGCAGGCCTGGCTCTCATCGTTGACGCGCTTCTCAGTCGCAGTCTGACCGCACCCCTGCAGCGGCTGGCCGCCGCCGCGCGCGCTGTCGCTGATGGCGAGTTGGGTCAACAGGTGAAAGTAGAAGGTACCACCGAGATCGCTGAAGTGGCCTATGCTTTCAATGAGATGACCAGCGCGCTGGAAAAGGCGGAGAAGCAGCGCCAGAACCTGGTAGCTGACGTAGCTCATGAGTTGCGTACCCCGCTCAGCGTGTTGCAGGGCAACTTGCGGGCTATCTTGGACGATGTCTATCCACTGGAGAAAAGTGAGATTGCTCGACTTTACGATGAGACGTTGCTCTTGAGTCGCTTGGTGGGAGACCTGCGGGAGCTGGCCCAGGCCGAGGCCGGACAACTTGGCCTTAACCTACGAGCCACCAACATCGGTGACGTCCTGAAGGCGGCCAGCGGCCGATTTGCACCGGCGGCTGAGGCGAAGGGGATTCACCTTAACCTCTTCGCCGCGGATGATCTGCCACCTGTCCAGGCTGATCCCGACCGTCTGGCGCAGGTAGTCTCCAACCTGTTGAGCAATGCCTTGTCTCATACCCCAGACGGGGGACAGGTCACTGTCATGGCCGCGATCGCCAGCGACGCTCAAGATGTTATCGAGGTCGTCGTAGCCGATACAGGGGAAGGCATCGCGCCGCAGGATTTGCCCCACGTCTTCGACCGCTTCTGGCGAGCCGATCGCTCGCGCAGCCGCGAGACGGGTGGCTCTGGCCTGGGGTTAGCCATTGCTCGCAGCCTGGTGGAATTCCACGGAGGACGCATCTGGGTCGAAAGCACGCCGGGCCAGGGAGCGAGATTCACTTTTCGGTTGCCGGTGACTCCTGCTGTAGGAGGAAAACAGAGATGAAGCGGGTCTTGAAGTGGTGGCCCGTTCTGATCTTGATCGTTGTAGTAGCGGGAGTAGGCGCATGGCTGAAGTGGGGCAGGAGCAGTGCGGCCAAAGCCAGCCTGTCACGTGTGTTCACGGTGGAGCGCGGCAGATTGGTAGCGACCATCTCGCTAACTGGAGAGGTATACGCGCCTCTCCAGGAAGAGCTGGGCTTTGACGTCAACAAAACGCTTTTGACCGAACTGAATGTGAAGCCAGGGCAGCAAGTGAAAGCTAGGGATGTGCTGGCCCGCATTGACACCACTGCGCTGGCGCGCGCTGTGAAGCAGGCAGAAGCAAGCCTTACGACGGCGCAGGATGATCTGAAGAAAGTACGAAACCCCTATTCTGAGCTTGACCTGCTGCAAGCTAGGCTGGCTGTGGATCAGGCCAAAATGGACTTGGAGGATGCCAAGAAGAATCTGGAAGAGACACAAAGCCCCGCCACTGAGCTTGAACTGGCCGACGCCAGGCTAGCTGTGATCCAGGCCGAGATAAACCTGGAGGACGCCAAGGAGAAGCTGGAAACTTTGCGCAACCCCGACATCGAGACGGCCCAGGCTGCTGTTCGAGATGCGAATGCGGCCTTGAAAAGCGCCCAGAATCAACTGATCGTGGTGCAAAACAGCCCGGACAATTCGGCGAAATTGCGCACCCTTGAGGCCGAAGCAAACTGGTACCGCAATAACTATGGGGAAGCGCAACAAAAGTTTGCGAGAAACGAAATTGACCAACAAAAGCTCAACTGGGAGTACAGCAATATGCTGGCTGCTGAGGAGAGATTGAGAGTCGCCCGCTTGCAGGCTGAATCCTCTCTCACCAGCGCTCAGAGCAAGGTGGCCGAAGCTGAGAAGGCGTTACAGAGCGCCCAGGCAGATCTGGCAGCGTTGCAAAGCGGCCCCGACGCCTTGCAGTTGACCCACGCCGAGATCCAGGTGATCCAGGCCAAGGGTAACTTGAGCAAAGCCCAGGAGAATCTGGCCAAGGTCGAGGCTAGGCCCGACGCTTCCGAAGTGGCCAAGGCCCAGCTTCGCGTGACCCAGGCTGAATACACCCTGGCAAAGGCGCAGGAAAATCTGGCCAAAATCCAGGCCGGCCCTGATCCTAATGATGTTGAAGTGGCCGAAGCCAGGGTTGTCAGCGCCCAGGCGGCGCTGGAGGAGGCCCAGGCCGCGCTGAAGGCGGCGACGATGGTCGCGCCCTTTGATGGCACGGTCATCTCCGTGGGTTCTCAAGTGGGCCGGCTGGTCTCGTCAGGCACGGTCGTGGTTACTTTGGCCGATCTCTCGAACCTACGAGTGCGAGCCACTGTGGATGAGACCGATATCACCAAGGTTCAGATCGGCCAGCAAGTGGATGCCACTTTCGATGCTTTTCCTGGTCGCCGTTTCCAGGGCAAGGTGCTGGAGGTGCCGTTGCAAGGGACTCTGACGCAGAATATACTGACCTACGCGGTACCCATCAGCCTAGAAGGGGCGAAGGATGTCACCCTGAAACCGGGGATAACGGCCAACCTCAAAATCACCGTAGGGCAGCGGGAGAATGCGCTGCGAGTGCCGGCCGTGGCAGTACAGCAGAGCGAGGAAGGGAACGTGGTCATGGTGCAAGTCACGCCGGGGGGTCTGGTGGCAGCGGTGCCAGTGGAGGTGGGGCTGAGTGATGGCACTTATGTGGAGATCTTGAGCGGTCTAAATGAAGGGGACCGCGTGGTGGCCACATACCAAGCGGCGACGCAGACGCAGCAGATGCCCGGCGCTCGACCTGGCGGCGGCGTCATGGAAGATGTCCAAAGGATGATAAGGCCATGAACCTGCTGGCGAGTGCGGAGGTGGCGCTGCGAGCTTTGCTCACCAACAAGCTGCGCGCCAGCCTGACGATGTTGGGCATCATCATCGGCGTGGGCGCGGTCATCGCTCTCGTCGGAGCAGGCGCCGGCGCGCAAGCGCAGGTCACCGAACGGTTCAAAAGCCTTGGCTCAAACCTGCTGGTCATCTCGCCGGGGGCCAAATTTTTCCGCGGCGTATCTCAGGGAAGAGCCAGCGCCCGACGACTGACAAACGACGATGTGCAGGCCATCGCGCGTCTGGCTGGCGCCGTATCGGCCATCGCGCCCGAGTATTCCGCGAAAACCGGGCAGGTAGTCTACAGTAGCAAGAACACACAGACAACGGTGTTGGGGGTCACGCCGGAATACCTGACAGTAGGCAATTGGCGGCTAGAACGAGGACGTTTCATCGGAAATCTGGATCTTACGAACCAGGCCAAGGTGGCCGTCCTGGGAGCGACGGTGGTCGAGGAGCTGTTCGGGGAGTTGGTTGACCCTTTGGGCAAGACCATCAAAATCAGTCGTCAAAACTATCAGGTCGTGGGCGTTCTGGCCAGCAAGGGGGTTGGCGGCTTCCAGAATCAGGACGACCGGGTGTTGATCCCTTTGACCACAGCGCAGATCAAATTCGGCGGCGCGGGCAATACTTCCGTGTCAGCCATCAATGTGCAAGCAGTCTCGGCGGATAAAATGGATTGGGCTCAGGCTGAGCTGACCGCCATTATGCGCGCCCGTCATGGGCTGACGCGAATCCAGTCCAATGACTTTACTATCCAAAACCAGGCGCAGATCGTGGAGACACTGGAGGAAACGGCGCAGACATTCACCGTGCTGTTGAGCAGCATCGCCAGCATCTCGCTCTTGGTGGGAGGCATCGGCGTCATGAACATCATGCTGGTTTCGGTGACCGAGCGAACGCGGGAGATCGGCATCCGCAAGGCCGTAGGAGCCAAGCGCGGCGATATCATGGCCCAGTTCCTGGTGGAGGCGATGGTGCTTTGTCTGCTGGGCGGTCTCCTCGGTGTCTTGGTCGGCTATGGCGGCGCGCAGATCGTCACGCCCATGCTGGGCAGCGCCCGCGCCATAGTCAGCCCCGGCAGTGTGATGATGGGCCTGGGCGTGTCTATAAGCGTGGGGCTTTTTTTCGGCCTCTATCCGGCCAACCGAGCAGCGGCCATGGATCCGATCCAGGCGCTACGGTATGAGTGAGGAAGATGAGTGTTATGCTCCTGTTCTTTTGCGAGGCCAAACATTGGAAAAATGACTAAGGTTTCTCATCTCACTTTAACCTAGCTTTCATCTCGCTTTAATCTAACTATCGCATAATTGGTAAGGCACAATTGAGGAGGATAGCATAGCTCATGAGCGAAACCATCATCGAAATGAAGGACGTCACCAAGGTCTATAAACTGGGCGAAATAGAGGTGCACGCCCTGCGCGGGGCTTCCCTCACCGTGAACGAGGGGGAGTGCATCTCGATTATGGGCCCCTCCGGCTCCGGCAAGTCCACTTTAATGAACATCATCGGCTGCCTGGATCAGCCGACCTCCGGCACCTACCTGCTCGAAAGGGTTGACGTCAGGCGTTTGAACGACAATCAGTTGGCTGAAATCCGCAATCGCCGCATCGGCTTTGTCTTCCAGACCTTCAATCTCCTCGCTCGCACTACTGCGCTGCAGAATGTCGAACTCCCTTTGACCTATTCCAACGAGAGAAACCATCAGCGGCAACGCGCCATCGAGGCTTTGACGGCTGTCGGGCTGGCTGATCGCCTCAACCATAGGCCAAATGAGCTTTCCGGCGGGGAGCAGCAGCGTGTCGCCATCGCCCGTGCGCTCGTCAACAATCCGGCGATCATCCTCGCCGACGAACCTACCGGCAATCTGGACTCCAAGTCGGGGCAGGAGATCATCGCTATCATGCAACGCCTGAACCGCGAGCGCGGTATCACGGTTATCATCGTCACGCACGACTCGAATATCGCCGCGCACACGCAACGCATTGTGCGTCTGGCAGATGGTCTGGTCGTCAACAATGAGTATGTGGAAAAACCCCTCGTGGCGCAGTTCGCGGAGGCGCAAAGCGAGTTGCAGGTTGCAGGTTGAAAGTTACGAGTTCCCTTTCCAACTGCTAACCTGCAACCTACAACCTGCAACTTTCAACTTAAAGTAGGAGAATGAGCTATGAAAAAGTGGATTATCGGAATTCTTGTCGTGGCAGTCGTCGCCGCTGGCGCTTTCTTCGGTTATCAGCGGATCAAGGCATCGAACAACAGCAAGACACCTCAACTGCAGACAGCCAAGGTGACTAACGGAACTCTGACCGTCACTGTTACTGGGGCTAGCAACATCACGGCCAAAAACCAGTCTTCACTGGCCTTCACCATGTCCGGCAAGGTAAAAGCCGTTAACGTCCAGCGGGGAGACCAGGTCAAGCCTGGCCAGGTGTTAATGGAGCTAGACACGACGGATCTTGAGGTCAATGTGGCCAAGGCGCGCCTTTCACTGGCCACAGCGCAGGCGCAGCTTGCCAAAACAAAGACCGGGGCAACACCAGCGGAGCTGGCCGCGGCCAAGGCTAGCGTAGCGAGCGCGCAACAGAATCTGGATAAAGTCAAGGCTGGCCCCACTCAGGCGCAACTGGCAGCCGCAGAGAATGCCCTAAAGGCTGCACAGGACAACTATAACACTGTAGTAACGCGTCCCCTGCAGGAGGACATAGCTCAGGCCAAACTCAAGCTGGATCAAGCCAAGAACAGCCTGTGGAGCACCCAGTCGCAGCGAGACTCGACCTGCGGGCAACACGGCGGTTCCAGCGCGCCATGCAATAGCGCGCAGGCCTCCGTCCTCAACGCCGAGATCGCCGTGCAGCTCGCCGAGGCGACTTATCAGGACGCGCAAAAGCCGGCTACCGCCGCCGAGATTGCTACTGTCGCGGCCCAGGTGCAAAACGCCCAAGACAGTCTGAACAAGCTGCGCAGCAGCCCCACCGCTGCCGACGTGGCCACTGCCGAGGCCCAGCTCGCTCAGGCTCAGTCTGCATTGCAGAAGCTGATCAGCGGGGCCACAGCCGAAGACCTGGCTATCTCCCAGGCGCAGGTTGACCAGGCGCAGTTGTCCTTGCAGCAGGCTCAGCGGCAGCTCGAGAGTGCCAAACTGGTTGCGCTGATCGCTGGCACAGTGACGGTCGTAAACTACAATGTCGGGGATAATGCGAACGCCGGTCAGACTGCCGTAACTATCGTTGATCTCTCCTCCTTGCAACTTGTTGTACCCATGGCGGAGATGGACGTGGTTCGCGTAGCGCCCGGTCAGCAGGCCAGAATCACGCTTGATGCTCTACAGGGTGTCACTCTCAGTGGCAAAGTCACTTATATCGCTCCTGTAGCTACGATCACGCAAGGCGTCACCAACTATCCGGTCACGATCGAGATTCCCAAGCCTGATCCCGCCGTCCGCGTTGGCATGACCGCCGCGGCAAGCATCATCCTTGAGCAACATGATAATGTGCTCCTGGTGCCCAACCGCGCCGTGCGCACCGTCGGCCGGCAAAAAATGGTAGATGTGTTGGCCTCTGAGGGACAAACGATCTCTGTGCCAGTCACGGTGGGCGCCAATAACGACAGCATGACCGAGATCAGCACTGGCCTCAAAGAGGGGGATACGGTCGTTCTCCGTACGACGACGACGTCTTCCTCAATCCGCGGCATGGGCGGCATGGGTGGCGCCATCTTTATGGAGGGCCCGAGGTAATCCTATGAACCTGACGGAAAGCATTCGCACCGCTTTAAGCAGCTTGCTGGCTAACCGGCTGCGCGCCTTTCTGACCATGCTGGGCATCATCATCGGTGTGGCGGCGGTGATCGCGCTGATGAGCATCGGCCGCGGCGTGCAGGCGCAGATCACCGAGCAGATCGAGAGCCTGGGCACTAACCTGCTCTTTGTCTACCCGGGGGGCACGAGCGAGGGAGGTGTCAGGAGCGCCACTGGCTCGATGCCTACCATGACCCTGGACGACGCCTACGCCCTGGCCGATCCGGCCAATGTGCCCTCGGCAGCCTTCGTTGCTCCTGAGTATAACTCTTTTGCCCAGGTCACCGCTGGCGGCCAGAACACCAACGCCCGCATCCTCGGCGTCACGGAGGAGTACCAGTGGGTGCGCAACATGGCGGTACAGTCCGGCGATTTCATCTCCGCTGAGCAGGTGCAGGCGCAATCCATGGTCGCCGTGCTGGGAACCAGTGTAGTGTCCGATCTCTTCTCCGAAAGCGACCCCATTGGCCAGACAGTTTATATCAACCGCGTCCCTTTCCGCGTCATCGGCGTCCTGGCGAGCAAGGGGGGCGCCGGCTTCAATAGCCCGGACGAGAGCATTGTGGTGCCGATCACCACAGCGCAAAGCCGCCTTTCCCGCGGGGGGTTCTTCCGCGGCGGGCGGATCATCTCCTCGATTAATGTGCAGGTCGCCAACCGTTCGCTGATCAACTCGGCTAAAGAAGAGATCGCTGCGGTGCTGCGCGAACGCCATAGCGTCATCTACGAAGATGACTTTCGCATCATGAGTCAGGAGGACCAGCTCGCCAGTATGACGCAGATCACCAGCATCATGTTCCTCTTCCTGTCCGCTATCGCCGGCATCTCGCTGCTCGTCGGCGGCATCGGCATCATGAACATCATGCTTGTCTCAGTGACGGAGCGGACGCGCGAGATCGGCATCCGCAAGGCAGTGGGCGCTAAGCGGCGCGACATCCTGACGCAATTCCTGGTGGAGGCGGTTTCGCTCAGCCTCTCCGGTGGCATCCTGGGCATCCTGGCAGGCATGGGGATCGGGAGACTGATCAGTGGCGTCAATGTGGGCAACGCTGTGCTCAGGTCTGTCGTCGGGGCGGACTCGGTGCTCCTCGCCGTGCTCTTTTCGGCAGTCGTCGGGCTGTTCTTCGGCGTCTACCCGGCCTGGCGTGCGGCGCAGCTTCACCCTATCCAGGCGTTGCGATACGAATAGAGCGGTCAGCCTTTGTCTGTCATTCCGAGGCGCGTCCTGTGCGCCGAGGAATCTCCCACGACGCGCGTTGGAGATTCCTCGCTTCGCTACTCAGGAACTTGGCGGTCTGTCATGGCGACCCTGAGCTTGCGAAGGGGAAGCGATCTCAGTCCCGTCTTGAGACTGCTTCGCAAACTGCGCTCGCGGTGACAGTGGGGCAAGTTCCTGTCCTTACGCATGACGCCTGGCGGCTTGGCCATTCTCGCAATGACAGCATCGCGTGCAGAAAGCTGATCGCTGAGTTTGATAGCTAGGAGCTTACAGCAAAGGAGTGGCATACTATGAAAACGATCATTGGTATCATCCTGGCCCTGGTTCTGGCGGCAGCGGCTGCTGTTGGCGGCTATCTCTATGGCAACAAGGCCGGCGAAGCCCGCGTCCAAGCCACCTACCAATCCTTCTTCCAGGGGCGCGGCATATCCGTGCCAGGTGACGCAGCCTCTGGCGGTCCCACGTTTTTCCAGGGAGGCCAAACGGCGTCGCAAGGCCAGGGTCAGCAGCAGAGCGGAGTTGGACGCAGCGGTGTCACAGGCCAGGTGACCAGCATTGAAGGGAATACCATTACCCTGACCACTGCCGATGGGCAGGTCAAGGTGTTGGTCAACGAGCAGACGGCCTTGCGCAAAACCACCACCCTCACCCTCAAAGACCTACAAACCAATGAGACGGTGGTGGTAATGGGCGATCGGGACGCCCAGGGCAACCTGGTGGCGCGCAGCATCCAGCTCGGCGTTGACCTCCTCCAGCGCACCAAGCAACAGTAAATGGCATGTTCTTCCTCAAAGGTCGTGCTCGTTCCCTTTTCAGCGAACCCCGTCTGAGGCGGGCCAGCGCTTTGCTGGCGATCATGCTGCTGGCTGCCTGGCTTCGCCTCAGCTATCTTGATCTGATTGAGTTCAAGCAGGATGAGGTGGCGCATTTGCAGTTGGCACAGAGCGTGCTCGACGGGCACCTGGCTCTCACCGGCTCCACCGCCTCGGTCGGACTCCCCAAGCCGCCGGGCATGGTCTACCTGCTGACTATCCCCTTGCTTGTCTCCCCTGACCCGCGTGTAGCCAGCTTCTTCGTCGCTTTATTGAACGTGGGGGCGGTCTATGTGTGCTATCGGATCGGACGCCGCTATTTTGGGGTGGGCGTTGGCCTGATCGCGGCCTTGCTCTACGCCGCGAATCCCTGGGCGGTCGTCTACGCGCGCAAAGTCTTTACGGCGGATGTTTTGCCGCCCTTTGTGGCCTTGACGCTGGACGCGCTGCTTGCCGCTCTAGTGGAAGGCCGCCAGCGCGCCTGGATTTGGGCCTTTGTGTGGATGACGGTCTTGCTGCAGATCACTTTCTCCACGATTGCTCTGATACCTGCTTTCGCCTTGATCGTCCTGCTCTATCGCCGCCGCGTCCACTGGCCTGCCTTCCTCATGGGCATGATGGTCATGACGATTGCCTTCCTCCCCTACCTTTATGCCGGCCTAAGCCAGGGGTTCTTGCGTTTCTGGGAGGGCAGACTCTTAGGAG
>Ga0129297_10000810_pt1 | contig 15461 bp, 15 predicted proteins | sample I18A1metaG_FD_94708 | JGI IMG/M metagenome (GOLD analysis project Ga0129297, IMG submission 94708) | Lake sediment bacterial and archeal communities from Gulf of Boni, Indonesia to study Microbial Dark Matter (Phase II) - ​I18A1 metaG | ecosystem: Environmental > Aquatic > Freshwater > Lake >... | reverse complement strand
CTTACTCATGAGCTATAAGTATATCGAGGGCGAAAGTTTGTCGCAATGGCGGGAGGCCGGGGGTGGTGGCGGTCTGGTAGTCGACTGGGATTTGAAAACCACTCTCGATGGGCTGTATGCCGCCGGAATGCAGATGTTCTCCCCCGAGGACCACAGTTATGCGGCGGCCACTGGGCGGTATGCCGGACGGAAAGCAGCTGCTTACGCAAGGCAGGTTGATAAATCAAAAATATCCCGCGAACAAATCAATCGTGAAAAAGCCCGGATTTATGCCCCGGTGAAACGCAGCAGCGGTCTGGAGTGGAAAGAGCTGCATGCCGGTATTGCGAGAGTCATGCAGTATTATGTCAGCGAATATAAAACCGAGTCGCTTTTGAATATTGGTCTCGATGCCCTGAGAAAAATCAAAGAGGAATCGGTGCCTTTGCTGTTCGCCCTTGACCCGCATAAGCTGATGCGTAGCCTGGAAGATACTAGCCTGTTAACCTACGCTGAAATCATTATTCAGGCTTCGCTGGCGCGTAAAGCCAGTAGCATGCCGCTAAATTTCCGGAGAATAGACTACCCGGCTATGGACCCGCCGGAGTGGAACAAGTTTCTTACGGTTAAGCTGGAAAACAATAAGGTGAAAACCGGAGAGTTACCGATGACATACTGGGGTAACATGAAACAGCAATATGAAGCCCACAATAAAGACTACACCGGCGTCTATAAGGGGAAATGACAGGTTTTAAGAAATTTTAAACGAACGGATTATTGGAGGGAACGATGCCTCAGAAAAAAGTAATCGCCATTCCGAATATCATCACACCGAACAAACCCGTGATTTTCAATCCAGATATCTGCAACGGATGCAACCATTGTGTGGAGGTCTGCCAGATAGATGTGTATATTCCCCATCCCGAGAAAGGCAAACCGCCGATTATACTGCATCCCGAGGAGTGCTGGTATTGCGGCTGCTGCGCGAATGATTGTCCCCGTCCCGGAGCAATGACATTCAACTGGCCGCTGCAGCAACGAGGGTACTGGAAGAATAAGGCCACCGGAGAAGTACATCAAATTTAGCTGCCTGGAATTCGGAAGTATCACCAGTTGAAAAGGGAACAACACTGAATGGCAAGATACTGCTATCTGCGTATCTACCCCAGCGCAGGAGGTGAATCTTGAATCAGATAAAGATTGACCCGGAACGTACTTTAGCTGATATTGACCGCAATATCTTTGGTGGGTTTGCCGAACACCTGGGACGGTGCATCTACGGTGGCATTTACGACCCGGATTCACCCTTTGCTGACGAGCACGGTCTGCGTACCGATGTAATGACGTCTCTCCGCCGTCTGCACCTGCCCGTTATACGCTATCCTGGTGGTAATTTCGCTTCAGGCTACCGCTGGATGGACGGAGTAGGCCCTCTGACGGAACGCCCAACACGGACTGACCTAGCCTGGCAGGCGGTGGAAACCAATCGTTTCGGCACTAATGAGTTTATTGGCTTCTGTCGGAAGTTGAATTCAGAACCGTATCTGGTGGTTAATTGTGGCGATGGCGATATGAGAGAAGCCCGCGACTGGGTCGAGTACTGCAACGGTACCGGGGATTCCAGTTTGGTGAAGCTGCGTCATAAACACGGATTTAAAGAGCCCCACAGGGTAAAGTATTGGGGTATCGGAAATGAAGTGGATGGTCCCTGGCAAATTGGCTACAAGACGCCTCAGGAATACGCCCGTGCTTTTACTGAGTTTGGCAAGGTTATGAAGTGGGTAGACCCGAATATAAAGTTGATTGCTTCAGCCGTATCGCTCTGGGAAGGTGACATTGTCGAGCGGGCACAGTTGCTCGTGGAGCAGGCGGGCAATCTCATAGATTACCTGGCATTACACTGGTATGTGGGTAATCCAAAAAATGACTTTGCTGCCTATATGGCCCTGTCCGAACTCTTTGAAGAACGTCTAAGCGCCTACGAAGGGCTGCTCCGGGCGGTATGTCTGGAGAGAAAAATCAAGCGTCCCATCGCTATTGCCGTGGATGAATGGAATGTCTGGTATCGGACGCACCCAAAATATGGTGGAATACCGAGTCAAAACAAACTGGAAGAAATCTACAATCTGGAAGATGCTCTGGTTGTGGCGATGCACTTTAATGCTTTTATCCGCCACGCCTACTCGGTGAAAATGGCCAACATTGCCCAAATCGTGAATGTGATTGCGCCTATCTTCACTCGTCCCAACGGCTTAGTATTACAGACAATTTTCTATCCCTTTGAGCTCTACAGCAGTACCTGCGGGCAGATAGCCTTGGATGTGTGGTGGCAGGGAGAGACTTTTGCTGGTGGGGAATACACTGGCGTTCGTACTCTGGATGTCTCGGCGACGCTGGATGAATCACAGAAGCAACTGGTTTTGTATGTGGTCAATCGAAGTCTAACTGAAGCCATGGAAGCAACCATAAGGTTAACCACGGGTCGCTTTGCGGGGACAGTCCGGGCCCTCACCGTTAACGGGCCGGATGTTAAAGCGGAGAACACTTTTGATACCCCAAATAAGGTGGGGACGAGAGAGAACCCTCTCACCGCTAAAGGCCAGTCCCTGACTTATGTGTTTGAGCCCCATTCGGTGACAGCTTTGGTATGTGCCATTTCCTGAGAGGAAACAATACAGTGGCGACCCCTAGGGGCATCCAATACCTATGGCAAAACCGTTCCAAGCGCTATGTATAATTACCTTACAATACAGAGGACATCACTGGGAAGACTAGGGGCAGATATTGGGCTTCCTGCATTCAAAGAGCTACTTTTTCACGAATTTCGCTATCCTAGCTAGCAGCTCTTCAGGACTAACCGGCTTTTCAATGTAGTCTTCAGCTTCAAGGGTAAGCCCGCGGCTAACCGGTATCCCTGTTCCCGCACGCTTGGCCGAAAAACCTGTTAACATCAGGGTTGGGATTTTACTGAGTTGAGAGTCTTTTTTGAGCTGTTCAGCAGCCGTGAACCCATTCTTGACCGGCATTATCACATCCAGGAGAATCAAATCGGGTTTTTCCTCTTTTGCTTTCCGCAAGGCCTCATTGCCTTCATGGGCGACTACTACCTCGTAAGCCTTGCTTTCCAAGATAGTTTTGGTTGACTCCACGAAATCAATATCATCGTCAACAAGCAAAATTTTAGTTTTCTTCTGCTTCATTTATTTCTCTCCTCGAGTATTGAGCCTATGGCTAAGTTCAGACCTTCTGTTTCTTTTTGAGAAGCTTCCCCACCCTTTCCAGCAGAATATCAGGGGCAACAGGCTTCTCAACATAATCATCCACATTGAGCTCAAGACCGGTCTCCAGCTCGTAGCGCCGGCGACTAGCCTCCTCCCTTACTGAGGTTAGAATTAGAATAGGAATATCCTTATACTTCGCCCACCTTGGGTCTTCGAGCTCTTTACATACTCCAAACCCATCCATCTTCGGCATCAGCAGGTCAAGAATCATCAAGTCTGGTTTTTCCGCTTTGAGGGTAGCTAAGCCTTCTATTCCATCTCGGGCGGTAACCACCTGATAGCCCTGAGTCTCCAGAATCATGCTTACTGCATCTAAGATGTCCGGGTCGTCATCAACAACCAATATCTTTGCTGGCATATTCTCCTCCTCTGCCATTATAATACAGGTCTAGGCAATAATCCAGCCTGCTTCACAATTTCTGGGACAATATCCTCCCAGCCGACCGCCATAATATGGATGCCGTGAAGTCCGGGTATTTCCTTGAGTTGCTCAATAATCTCAAGAGCGATTTTCGCTCCCTCCTCCTTGGCACTCTTCGCTTCTTCCATTCTGGTGACTATCTCATTAGGGACACTGACCCCAGAAACGTAGTCCCGCATATAGCGAGCCATACCTGCTGACCTGATGGGTATTACCCCGGCTAGAATATGTACCTGCTTATCCAAACCTTTATCGGTAATCATCGCCATCCATTTGGCGAATTTGGCTACATCATAGACTGCCTGGGTTTGAATAAAGTCAGCCCCGGCCTTTATCTTCTTAGCCAGTCTCGTTACTCGGAACTCAAAGGGGTCAGCGTAGGGATTCTCCGCCGCCCCAATGAATAATGGGACTTCCCCGGAGATATCTTCGCCGCAGAGGAATTTCTTCTCATCCCGCATTTTCTTCAAGGTTTGAATTAACTGGATGGAGTCAATATCGAAAACGTTCTTGGCGGTGGGGTGGTTACCGAACTTTTGATGGTCGCCGCTAAGGCAGAGGATATTACCAATGCCCAGAGCTATAGCCCCCAGTACATCGCTTTGAATAGCAATTCTGTTCCGGTCTCGGCAGACTATCTGCATAACCGGGTCAACCCCCTGTTGCTTCAGCAGGACACAACCGGCGAGACTGGACATACGGACGATGGCGGTCTGATTATCAGTTACATTGACGGCATCGCAACAGTTACGGAGTAGTTCACCCCTCCTCAGCATCACCGTAGCACTGGTACCCTTAGGTGGACCCGCCTCAGCGGTAACGGCGAACGCGCCACTTTCTAAGACCTTCTCTAGATTTGTTCCTGCTTTCATCGTTGTTGCCTCCGTTCTGTTTCACACTTAGGTAGGCGGAAGGTAAATTTGCTGCCTATGTTATTCTCAGGGCAAGGGCTCTCAACATATATAGTCCCGCTATGTGCCTCTATAATCCTCTTGGTTATGGATAGCCCTAAGCCAGTGCCCTTCGTTTCCACATTACTGGCGCGGAAAAAGTCTTCAAAGATGTGGGGCAGGTCTTGGGGAGGAATGCCAATCCCGGTATCTATAACTTCAACCCGTATGTCCCTATCTTCTTCCTCTACCCTGACCGTTATTGTGCCCTCAGGGGTATAGGTAATAGCATTACTCACCAGATTGGTTACCACCTGCTGGAGGCGGGGGGTTGAGCCACGAATATTAGGAACTCCCTGGGGTAACTCTACCTTTAGCTTTAGCCCCTTTTCCTTTGCCCGGTCACGCAGGTCATCGCAGCCAGTTTTGACCACCTGGCATAAAGAAATCTCCTTCATCTCTTCGACAAGCTGCCCGGTTTCAATGCGGGGAATATCCAGAAGGTCGCTAATTAAACCTAGGAGTTCATTAATCCTCCTAGTGCTCCTTTCCAGCATGTTTTTTTGTTTGCTGCTGACTTCCCCAGCATATCCGCCCAGCATAACCCATAAGAAGCCTTGAATAGCCGTAAGTGGGGCTTTAAGGTCATGAGCGGCTATACCCAGGAAGCGGAGGAAGCGACTTTTCTCCTCTTCAAGCTTGGCTATCTCCTTTGAGGCTTGCTCTAATTCTCCTGTTTTCTCGTGAAGCAGGCGCTCTCTTAATTGAACCACTTCCCGTTGCCTCTTCCTCAGCTCCCCTGAGATAGCCGCGGTCATATATGTGGTAGCGTAAAGAATAACCGCTAAAGCGGTAAGAACCGACAAGATATAACCCCCCTCCTTATATAGTGTAGGGGGAGCAAAGCCTACTAGATTTACATGAGGTATCACTCCGGCGTATTCTAATCCTACTAGCAACACAATCATTAAAATCGCTGAGGTCGCCAGCAGATATACCATCAAGTAAGGCTGTATTATGCTGGCAATGATAATGTGAAACACAAAGAAGAACATAAACGGGTTTTCTATTCCGCCGGTAAAGTGAAGAATTGTGGTGAGCGCTAGTAGGTCGAAGAAGGTGTTAATGTAGCCATAGTGTCGGGATTTTTGGATTATCATGCCGGGCTTCTCGGTTCGTAGTCTCCGCACCTGATAGATTAGAAGCAGGTTATACCCGGCCAAAGCGACACAGATGATATATACCGGGAGGGTAGGAAAGCCAATGTGGAAAACTTTCGATGCTAACAAGGTGGCAACAATGACCCCGAGAATAGCCAGCCATTTCAGGCGAATGAGAATCCGCCGCCGCATTAATAATGCGGCTTCCTCAGGGGTGTATTCATGCTTCCCTTCCTCCCTCCCCCCATCCAGAAGGTAAGCCAAGGATTCTAGGGACTTATTCCACTGCTTCATAGTGTACTCTCCAAAGTAGTCTTTCTGGGTCCTCCAGCATGGCTACTGCTCCAATCCCGGGGTGGGGCAATTTCCTCTAGCTTGTCTAACTGCCCCAGAGCTTCCAGTCGCTCAATTATTATCTGCCAGGCGCAGGGGATGTCTGGTGATAGTTCGCACCTGCCCTTGGTTGAACCACCACAGGGTCCATTAAGCAGGCTCTTAGCACATCTGACCAAGGGGCATATGCCCGCCGTCTGTGCCAGAACGCAGTTACCGCACTGGGCACAAACCTCGATAAAATAGCCCGGAGTCTCCTCCTTACCAACAAATAATGTGTTCAGGGCTGGATAAACAGGCTTGGGCTTACCCAAATACAAGGAAACGGTTTGCACTCCAAAGGCACAGGTCAGCACTAGGATGCAATCGGCTACGTCAATATCAGCATCGTTCTCCTGCAAAGCTTCCCGCGTGAGCTCATCACAGGCGGTGGGGATGACCATCCATCCGGTTACTTTCTTGCCGGCTGCCTCAAGCTTGGCTTTCATTTCCAGAACCTCAGATTTACCACCGGTTTGGCATAGAGTGGCACAGGTACCACACCCGATAAGATACACCCTCTGGCATTTATCCAGGAATTGCGTAACCTCTTCCCAGGGTTTTTGCTGAGTTATCGTCTTCATGTCACTACCCCCGCCTTAATCTCTTTTCTTATTCGATTATCATAGGCACTTCTAAAATACTGAAGGCTATCCATTACCGGGTTAGGCGCGGCTTGTCCTAAACTGCATAGAGAGGCAAGCCTCATAACCTTGGATAATTCCTGTAAATTTTTAATGTCTTTCTCCGTTCCCTCCCCACCGGAGAACCTACTTAAGATTTCCAGCACTACTTGAGTTCCCTCTCGACACGGAACACATTTACCGCAGGATTCCTTGTTAAGAAATTCCGTGGTTCGGTAAACTGAGTCTATTATATCTCTACTTTCATCGAATACGGTAACCGCTCCAGCGCCAAGAATAGTCTCAAAGGCAAGGGGAGTATCTAACATTTCATAGGGTATAATTCTTCCTATAGCACCGCCTACCTGAGCCATCTTGACCTTTTCCGCTAAGGCTAGTCCTTCGACTAATTCCCTTAGTGGGCTCCCCAAGACCAGTTCATATACGCCGGGCTTCTTCACATCCCCACCCACCGAGAAGACCTTGGTGCCTTTGCTCTTTTCTGTCCCCAATTGACTGAACCATCGGGCTCCGTTAAGGATTATTGGGGGTATATTCATCAGGGTTTCTATATTGTGGACAACAGTTGGTTTCCTCCATAAGCCTTTAGCTGTGGTAAATGGGGGCCTATAGCCAACCTCTATGCGCTTACCCTCGATGGAATCCATAATTGCTGATTCATCACCACTAACATAGGGGGCTGACCCCTGGCGAAGGCCGATATCAAAGTGTGTCAGAAAACCCTTCTTTTTGGCTTGGGCAATAGCGTTGGTCAAGAGAGGAATAAGATAGCGATATTCAGCAGATAGATAGATATAGCCCTCGTCTGAACCTGTAGCATAACCAGCAATAGCCATCGCTTCAATCAGAGTGAAGGGGTCTCTCTCCAGAATATAGCTATCTTTAGATGTCCCAACCTCTCCTCCATCGGCATAGGCAACAACATACTTCTCATCCCCTTGGGCTTTTCTCACCTCTTCCCATCTCAATCCACAGAGAGAACCGTCCCCTCCCCGCTCCTGCAAACCCGACACCTTTACTTCCTCCAGCACTTCTTCCGGGGCCATCTTTTGCCTGGCTTTTTTCAAAGCCTTGAAGCCATCTCTATCCAGATAGGTCTTGATGCGCTTGGGGTCGATTATCTCGCAGTTTCTTAACACAATTCGCTTCTCTGGCATTCTACAGCCTCCTCACCGGACGCGAGCCTGATGGCTTGGTCGAGAGGAATGGGCAAAAAGTGGCAATGCTGAATACCTGGCTGGGGAATATCTTCATCGTATCAGCAACGGTCTCCATAGTCTGCGGAGGAATCCAGCCAGATTCAACTTGAACCTCAGCCAACACCGAGATTAAAGCACCTTCCTGTCCTTTGTAGTTAGCCAATATTTTATCCAATTTGCTTAGCTCTATTTCCTTAGTTTTCATATCATGCTTTCTCAACTTTTACGGCGCACACTTTTAGCTCAGGTATCTTGGCTACCGGGTCCAGAGCTGGATTGGTCAGTACATTGGCGGCCGCTTCTCTGAAATGGAAGGTCATAAATACTGTGCCCGCTGGCACCCGCTCCGTTATGCTGGCTTTAGTCGTCACCGAGCCACGTCGGGATGTTACCTTGACCACGCTGCCATCCAGTACCTGTAGTTTCTCGGCATCGTCAGGATTTATCTCAACAAGTCCTTCAGGATATATTTCATTAAGCCCCTTAACCCTTCTGGTCATTGTCCCGGTGTGGAAGTGATATAAGACCCTGCCTGTGGTCAATACCAAGGGGTAGTCCTTATCGGGGAGTTCTGCCGGGGGAATATATTCCACAGGGGTAAACTTGCCTAGACCTCTGGTAAATTTGCCTTCGTGTAGGAATCTCGTCCCGGGATGGTCTTGAGTAGGGCAAGGCCATTGTAACCCCCCACCTTCCAGTCGGTCGTAGCTCATACCGCCGTAGCTAGGCGTTAGCCGGGCAATTTCCTCCATAATTTGCTTAGGTGATTCGTAAGCCATAGGATAACCCATCCGGGTAGCTAGCTCGGTAATTATCAGCCAGTCAGGCTTTGCCTGTCCGATAGGCTCGATAGCTTTCCTTATCCTTTGTACACGCCTCTCGGTATTGGTGAAGGTTCCATCTTTCTCAGCAAAGCTGACGGCGGGGAGCACTACGTCAGCCAATTTAGCGGTTTCACTCAAGAATATGTCTTGGACAACGAGAAAATCAAGCGCTTCAAGGGCTTCTATGACATGAGTAGTATCCGGGTCACTGAGTGCCGGGTTTTCTCCCATAATATACATTCCCCTGACCTTGCCTTCTTTGGCGGCCTGGAGCATTTCCACTACCGAGAGTCCAGCTTTGTCAGGTAGCTTGCTTCCCCATTCCTTCTCAAACTTTTCTCTAACTGAGGCGACATCCAGCCGTTGATATCCCGGAAATACATTAGGCAAAGCTCCCATATCACATGCCCCCTGGACATTGTTTTGACCCCTGAGAGGGTTGACCCCAGTGCCTTCTTTACCTATATTCCCGGTCAGCATCGCCAGATTAGCTAGGCTAAACACCTTATCGGTACCAGTGGCATGCTGGGTGATCCCCATAGCGTAGATTATTGAAGCCCGTTCGGCTTGAGCATAGAGTCTGGCTGCCTCACGAATATCTATTGCCGGCACTCCGGTCACTTGTTCCACATACTCAGGAGTATATTTCTGTATCCCTGCCTTTAACTCCTCAAAGCCCTCGGTCCGTTGAATGACGAACTCCTTGTCCCAGAGTTCTTCGTTGATAATTACATTTACTAAGCCATTAATAAGAGCGACATCAGTGCCGGCTCTTTGTCTCAGCCATATATCGGCGAACCTGGTCAGTGTTATGGCTCGTGGGTCAGCGATGATTAACTTTGCTCCCTTCAATTTAACCGCTCGCTTAATCCGGTGACTTATTATGGGATGCTGTTCGGTAGTGTTGGAGCCGATAACCAGAATGACATTGGCGCTTTCTATTTCCTCAATAGAGTTGGTCATCGCTCCGCTACCGAAGGCTGTAGCCAGACCGGCTATGGTGGGGGCATGTCAGAGGCGGGCACAATTGTCGATGTTATTGGTACCAATAACTACCCGCATAAATTTTTGCATCAGGTAGTTTTCTTCATTGGTGCACTTGGAGGAACTTAAGCCAGCCAGACTATCGCTACCGTATTTCTGTTTGATTTCGTTCAGTTTCTGAGCCACTAAATCCAGCGCTTCTTCCCAGGAGCTTTCCGTAAGCTCGCCATTTTTTCTGATTAGCGGAGCTTTTAGTCTCTCAGGGCTATTGATAAAACTAAATCCGTAGCGACCTTTAACACACAGGCGCTCCTGGTTGACCGGGTTGTCTTGATCAGGAGTCACGCTGATAACTTCTTGGTCTCGAACATTAAGATAAATTCCACAGCCACAGCCGCAGTACGGACAGACAGTGCGAATTTTTCTGGTTGTTTGTCCCTTGTATTTGATTGACGTATCTGATAACGCTCCTACCGGGCACATTGAGACGCAGAGCCCACAGGATTCGCAGGAGGATTCTTTTAGAGGCTGGTCAAACAGAGTCGCTGGTTTAGACTGGAATCCCCGGTAGGCATAATCAATTGCGCCTACTACGGAGAGTTCCTGGCAGGCTCTGATGCATTTGCCACAAAGAATGCACTTGGTAAGGTCTCTCTCAATAAAAGGGTTGGAGTCATCTATTGGGTAATAGTGTCTCTTATTCCTGAATCGAGGAAGCCCTACTTCGAGGTCAGCCGCAATCTTGCGTAACTCACATATGTTGGCTTTGTCGCAGACCAGGCAGTTATCGGGGTGGCTAGCCAGCAACAGTTCCACTATTGTCCGGCGAGCTTCTACAACCTGTGGTGAATGAGTATATATGACCATTCCTTGAACGATGGGCGTGTGGCAGGAGGCGGCAAGCGTACTAGAGCCTTCCACCTCGACCACACAAACACGACAGGCGCCAATAGGAGTCAACTGCGGGCTATAGCAGAGGGTGGGAATATATATGCCATTTCCCCGGGCGACCTCCAAAATGGTCATGCCCTCACGCCCGCTAAGTTTGGAGCCGTCTATTGTTATAGAAACATTCCCCATTTTATGTATCAAAATATTACGCTGTCCTCGGTCTGTCGTCAAGCGCTGCCCGGTAGCTGCCTTTGAAAAAGAGAAAGCCAGAATGCTATCCATAATGGTTGAAAGTGCCTACTGCGATACCAGCCTAAAGAAAGTGGTTGCCCTGAAACCTGGCATCTCGGCATAAAGCTCATTGGGTGAGGCCCTGTTCGAAACAATGAAATGGCGACCCCGAGGGGATTTGAACCCCTGATCTACGCCGTGACAGGGCGTTATGTTAGTCCGCTACACCACGGGGCCATTCGGTTCTAAGAAGTGAGACAGCAATTGAACCTTTTCTTGCTTATCTTGAGTCTATCAGTGGGAGACACAGTGTGTCAAGCCAACTGTCGGCAGGTTAGACACGTCCGTAGTCGTCTTCAAACCTTTTTGTATCCTCAAGCTCGGGGGTCGATACTTCGAAGATAACTGTGTCCTCTATAGCCTTCAAGCGGTGTTTGGTATACGGGAGTATCCGGTAGCAATCACCGGCAGAAGCTTCGAATCGGGTTAGCTTCCCATCACTGTCTTCCATCTCCATCAGCGCTTTCCCTTCATAGACATAATGGGTCTCGTCCTTCTTTTCGTGATAATGGAGACTGAGCCGGTGCCCCTTTTTGACAAAGAATATCTTCCCGGCATACCTTGGAGTGTGAGCCCATAACAGCTCGTATCCCCAGGGTTTATCAATTTTTTGCGGAAGCTTGTCCTCCATACTTGATTTCCTTTTAAAGCTTAGAGTTTCCTAGACTCCAGCTAATTCTCTACCCAGCTTGAGCAGTTTGTCCACTTGAGCTGGGGTGCTGCTTTCGGCGTAGATACGAAGCAGCGGCTCGGTTCCGGAAAATCTGATGAGCAGCCAGGTATTGTCCGCCAGAACAAAGCGGAAGCCATCGAAGGTGTCAAATCTTGCTACCTTGACTCCGGCAATATCTTTCGGAGGATTCTTTTTTATGCGTTCGATTATCGCCTGTCGTTCCTGCTGATGGAACTCTATATCCACGCGGTCAAAATAATGCGGTCCGACCTTGCTGAAAAGGTAATCTACCAGTTGTGAAGGCGTCTTGCCGGTCTTAACCATCAGGTCGAGGAAATAGAGAGCCGCCAGAATACCATCTCTTTCCGGCGCATGACCGCGAAAGCCAAAACCACCGCTTTCTTCGCCACCAATGAGCGCATTTTCCGCCATCATTATTGGCGCCACATATTTAAAGCCTACCGGTGTCTCGCGAACCGGCACGTCAAAAATTTCCCCCAGGCGATAGAGCATGCTGGTGGCAGTTATCGTCTTGACTATAGCCCCCCGCTCACCCCGCACCTCCAGCAGGTAAAGGCAGAGCAGGGCAAAGACCTGAAGCGTGGTTAAGAACCTTCCCTTTTCGTCCAGGATACCCACGCGGTCGGCATCGCCATCGGTAGCTATCCCCACATTAGCCCCCTGCTCTCTAACCGTAGCGGAGAGCTTGACTAAATTAGCCGCAATTGGTTCCGGTCGAATCCCGGGAAACAGGGGATTGCGCTCGCTGTTGAGCTCTGTTACCTCAATAGTGCCCCCATCCAGCAATGCCTTGAGATAGCCAGCGCCGGCTCCATACATCGAGTCCACGATGACTTTCAACCTGGCCCGACGTAGCCCATCGAGGTCAACGAGCTTAGTTATTTGCTGTAAATAAACTGGAGATAAGTCAAGATATTTAACTAACCCTTGCTCCAAGGCTTCAGCCAGCGGTATTGGCTTTATCTTTTTGGTATTGAAAATATGGGAGATATTCTTTTCTATTTCTTTAGTAACCTCATCGGGAGCACCAGCACCGTCTTCAGTTTTGTATTTAAAACCGTTCCAGATAGGTGGGTTGTGGCTGGCGGTAATAATGATAGCCCCACCAGCCTTTTGGGCGATAACTCCATAACTTATCACTGGCGTCGGGGTGGCTCTGGGGCAGAGATATACCTTTATGCCATTACCAGCAACTACCTCGGCGGCGGCTGAGGCAAAGTCCTCAGAGGCAAAGCGGGTATCATAGCCGATAACCAGCCCGCGACTAGCCAAGCCAGACTGCTTTGAATAGTCAGCCACCGCCTGGGCGCAGACCCGCACGTTATCAAAGGTAAAGTCCTGGGCGATGATGCCTCGCCAGCCGTCAGTACCGAATTTTACGGGGTTAATCAACCTCACCCCCTTAATCCCCCTCTCCTTCAAAGGAGAGGGGGAGGGTTTTTAGAAGAGGGACGAAGTCCCTCTTGGACGCCCCTTGATTGAAGTGAGCGCGCGCCTGAGTGGCATTAGCGTCCCCGGGATGACCAGTAGGCATCGTTATTTGGGTTCATCTGGTCACTTCGGTTATCCATCGATGCCTGATAAGCGTCATTATTTGGGTTCATGGAGTCCGAGCGGTCGTCGTTGGGTGAGCGCCCTCCGTCAGCGTCATTGTAATCGTCGTCCTCGTCTGCATTACCTGCAGGGTGGCTCTCGTGTGAGGACTTGGCTGCAGCCTCCGCGTCTGCGAGCTGTTTGGCCGTCCTAATGGCCTCCGCAGCGTCGATTTGTGACAATGTTTGCTTTGCAATAAGAAGAGCCTCAGTATGGGCCTCGGACGATACTGGGCCTACAACTTGAACCCTTTCGCCTTTTGGGTGGTCCCATGAGTGGCTCAGGCGCAAGTCAAGGCGAAGCCGGTAACCATCCATAAAAGGAATGATTTGGGGACGGCGCCGCCTGTAGTCTTGGGTTGTACCGCTGAATTTCTTGACGCGGTTCTGCCAACCTTCGGCAGTCCAGGTTTGCTCAAGGACGTATTCGAGGTAAGAGCGAAGTTCATTTTCCACCGCAGACTGCACGATAGGAGTAGCGTCCTTAATCCAGGCTTCGATAGCAGCCCGTCGTTTTTCAGGGTCAGACTCAAAAAATGCTGTATAGAACCCGTCAGTGAGTGTTTCGAATACTGTAGGCATACTCACCTCCTCTGTATATTTATATCACATGTAGTATCAAAAATTACTTCCCCGGTGCCTCTTTCCTCAAAATTTTGGCTTTGTCGGTTTTTTCCCAGGGGAGGTCGAGGTCATCCCGACCGAAGTGGCCATAGGCGGCGGTCTGCCGGTAAATGGGACGGCGCAGGTCAAAGTGCTTTATTATGGCAGCCGGCCTCAGGTCGAAGTGCTGGTTAATGAGCTTGAGCAAGGTTTCCTGGTCAACCTTACCGGTGCCGAAGGTTTCCACCGAGATAGAAAGCGGGTGAGCCACACCAATAGCATAGGCAACCTGAATTTCGAGTCGCTCTGCCAGCCCAGCCGCCACCAGATTCTTGGCGATATATCGGGCAGCGTAAGCTGCTGAGCGGTCAACCTTGGTCGGGTCTTTGCCCGAGAAAGAGCCACCGCCATGCCGGGCAACCCCACCATAGGTATCAACCAGAATCTTGCGTCCCGTGCAACCAGTGTCTGATACCGGCCCACCGATAACAAACCGACCGGTAGCATTGACATAGAACCTGGTCTTTTTATCGATTAGTGAAGAGGGGACTACGGCTCTAATTACCTGCTTAATGATATCCTGCTCAATCTTATCGTGGCTGACATCGGGGTTATGCTGAGCACCGATGACAACACTGTCAATTCGTTTCGGAATGCCGTTGCTATACTCTACGGTCACCTGCGATTTTCCGTCGGGGCGGAGGTAAGTTAGCGTTTTATCCTTTCTTACCTGCGCCAGGCGGCGGCATAGCTTATGAGCCAGGGAAATAGGCAATGGCATAAGTTCTGGTGTCTCATTGCAGGCAAAACCCACCATCATTCCCTGGTCACCAGCGCCAATTGAATCTAGCTCATCAACGATTGATTCTGCTTTAGCCTCCTGTGACTTGCTGACCCCCAGGTCAATGTCAGCAGATTGCTCCTTAATGCCATCCAGCACCCCGCAAGACTGATAGTCGAAGCCATATTCAGGGTGCGTATAGCCGACATCACGCACCACATCCCGTACTATCTGAGGAATGTCAACATAGCAAGTGGTGGTAATCTCACCCAGAATAATCACCAAGCCATTGGTTACCGCTACCTCACAGGCTACTCTACCATTAGGGTCTTTTTCCAGGATAGCATCCAGAATGGCATCGGCTATCTGGTCGCATATCTTATCAGGGTGCCCCTCAGTAACAGACTCTGAGGTAAACAGGTATCTGGGTGAGCTGCTAAAACTATCAGTCATTTTTTCTCCCTTCTATGTTCCTTCTTGCCAGCTGGTCAGGTACTTCTCTTGCTCTGGCGTCAGGGTATCAATATCGATACCCATTGAGTTTAGTTTTAACCTGGCCACCTGCTTATCAATCTCTTGAGGTACCGGATAGACCCTGGGCTTAAGTTTTCCTCTATTTTTCACGATATATTCCAGACAGAGTGCCTGGTTGGCAAAGCTCATATCCATAACGCTGGCGGGGTGCCCTTCAGCCGCCGCCAGATTAATCAACCTCCCCTCACCCAGCAGATACAGGTGGCGGCCATCTTTCAGGGTGTATTCATCAACAAAGGGTCGAATCCTTTGCTTATGGCGAGCCAGGTCTTCTAGAGCCGGAATATTAATTTCGACATTAAAATGCCCGCTATTCGCCAG
>Ga0129297_10000809_pt1 | contig 15485 bp, 12 predicted proteins | sample I18A1metaG_FD_94708 | JGI IMG/M metagenome (GOLD analysis project Ga0129297, IMG submission 94708) | Lake sediment bacterial and archeal communities from Gulf of Boni, Indonesia to study Microbial Dark Matter (Phase II) - ​I18A1 metaG | ecosystem: Environmental > Aquatic > Freshwater > Lake >... | reverse complement strand
TGCGCTGCTTTGTTGATCTCTATGCGGATAGTATCGTTGATTCCTGGTTTGCCGAGTTGCTGATATTCCTCTTCCGTGATCTGCATGTCTATCCTGGCGTCCCATTGCGAACCGCCGGGAGCGCCACCGACGATCACTGCCCCAGGAAAAGCTGTTCCCATTGCCTGCTGCATCTGGGAAGCTATGCTCTGTGCCATCCTCTGTTCTTCGGTCTGGTTGATCGGCTCTATCCTAGTCTTGAGGCCAGGCCTAACAAGTAGTAGACGAACCATGCCGTTTCCGAGACTCATCACCTGATTGACTTTCAACTCAAGTATCAATGAATCGCACCGTAGGACTCTTCTTGTGGTCTCCGGCCAAGATAAGTATGTGGGCACATGTTCCTTGGACGCGATTGGGTGAATCATGAACTGAAAGACCGCGACCATGGAATTTTCATTCTATATCTCTGGAAAACGCGTGCGATATGCAGATCTTCATTTCAGGCGGGTCTCTTCAGATTGGACGTACCGTAGTCTTTGGATGAAGGCTTTCTTGAAGTGCGACACTGGGATCTTTACCACTTCCTTCTCACGTTCGCTCAAAGAGTTAATGTGGAGCCAAGCATCCATGACCAGCCCGTGCTTTGCGCGCACTTAACGTGAGTGTCTCAACGCTCAAGACCCCGATCTATGAATCTCTATTAGCTCCCAGCTCTATTCTCTTGTCACATAGAACTGGGAGCCTGAATACAGGATAATGTCTGTTCAGATCCTTCACTGCAGCGACATGCACTTGGACAGAAACTTCAACATGGCCAATCTGGCCCGGGTTCAAGAGAGAAAAGAGGATCTGAACAGGAACTTCTCAGCTGCCGTTGATTACGCTCTGAGTAACAAGCCTGACCTCTTCCTTATTGCAGGCGATGTCTTCGACAGGGTCTCTCCGGGAAACGCTTCCAGGGTCTTTCTGACCGAGAAAATCAGACGGTTGAAGGAGGCCGGTATACATGTCTACTTGATTGGGGGAAATCATGACATACCGAAGCTTGGTGGCCAACGCGTCGCAATAGAAGTCCTGAGCTCCGCAGGCCTTGCCACAGTTTTCTCCGAATCAGATGAATTCGGTACAAGCAATCTTGAGCTGAGTGGAAAGAAGGTTTGTGTGGCAGGTAAGTCGTACTTCTCTCAGGCGGAGAGCGCGAACCCTTTCCACGGACGAAAGGTGCCGATCGAGGGCGATTACAATGTATTAATGATCCATGGCTCGCTTCAGGGCCTGAATGTGGCTTCTTCTGTTCCTGAGATGGCGTCCCAGAACCCGTTTCGTCCCGAGGATGTCAAAGCGGGACTCAACTATTTGGCGTTAGGGCACTTCCACAACTTCTTCGAGAGAGAATACGGAGGCTGCAAAATTGTCAATTCAGGGTCCGTGGAGAAGCTCTCATACGCCGAGATGAATGATGAGAAGGGATTCGTCTGGGCAGAACTCAATCCAGATAATGTTGCAACGGAGTTCATTAAGCTGCAGACGAGGCCAATGGAGGAGTATGCTCTTGAGGTTTCAAAAGAGGGAGACTACTCGCCAAGCCTCAAAGGCTACTTGATAGAGCAGCTTCTGAAACATAGTGATCCTGCAAAGATTGCTCGGCTTCGCCTTCAAGGGCTAATAACTCAGGAGCAATACAAGGAGCTCAGGATCAATGAGCTGATCGAGGCTACGAGAGACGCTTTCTTCCACTTGGGGATCGATAGGAGAGAGCTTGAGGTTGAAGGCTTCGGTAAGGTGTTTCTCGGGAGGGTGGAGAACCCGGTTGAGGCTTTCACAAAACGGCTTGGCCTCTTGATCTCGAGAATGGACGCATCTGACGAGAGGCGCCGCGAGCTTGAGCAGGTGAAAGAACTGGGCAGGAAGTACCTGGAGGACGCACTGGCATGATTATACATCGGCTGAAGGTCTCTGGCTTCCAGATCATGGGAGATCCGGTTTCCCTGGAGTTTCCTGAGGAAGGTAAGATTGGGATACTGGGCCAGAATGAGAGCGGGAAAACGACTCTGCTTGAAGCCATCGAATATGCTCTCTACGGTTTGAAGAGAGGCCGAGGAGCCGATGAGAGCAGAGAGAATGTTGTTACTTGGGGGAAGCACGAGGCTAGGCTGGAGATTGAGTTCACGTCAGGTCAAGACAGGTTCCTGTTGCGTCGGTCTTTCGATGTTCGAGGAGGGCACACGGCAAGACTGATTCCGTTGGTTGACGGCGAGGAGGATTTCACAAAAGCTCTCAACAGTTTGACCGAGATAGAAGCCAAGATTGAGCAGATCACAGGAACGGACAGAGACTCGTTCAGCAAACTGGTCTACATCAGACAGAAGGATCTGGACGCGCTGAAAGAGCTGGCCAAGGCCAGAAGGGAACAGCTTGTCAACAAGGTCATGGGAATAGAGGTTTTCGACCACGCCGTTGACAAGGCCAAATCTGATTCCTCAACAGTGAGGCTCGATCTCGACAAGAAAAGAGTTGAATTGGAGTCTGTTCGGAGGAATGCTCAAACCTACGAGCAAAGAGTCTCCCAGAAGAGCCTGCTGCAGAAAGAGATCGATGAACTTGATCAACAGTTGCGGAACAGCGAGGTCAGGCTTAAGGACACCGAGAAGACACTGGAAGTCTTCGATTGGCTGTCAAGATACGACTCCACGAAAGGGTTAATCGGCTCAATCGTGGAGCAGCAATCTCGAACGCAGCAGGATGTCAAGGCGATCGAAGAGCTGAGAGGCCAATTCCAGAGGTACCAAGTCCTATCTGATAGATATAGGCCGGAGATCACCCGGCTTGACGGTCTGAGGGCCTCCTTCGCAACCGCAGAAAGTCGCCTCGAACAGGCCAACGCCGCCCTAGCGTCTTTGAAGGAAAAAGGGAATGAAGCAATCGCGAGGGCGGGCCTATCGGATCGAGACAGAGCGCTGCTTGATCAGGATCTCCCTAGCAGGAAACAGCATCAACTTATACTATTCACAGCATCCTTGGCCCTCGGGATCGCAATCGCAGCTGTGGGTTTACTCCTAGGGCAGTTCTTGGTAAGCCTCTTGTCACTGGTATTTGGAGCGCTGGCGGCGAAATCATATTTCTCCTACCAGAAGATTGACACGATTCTCAGTTTCGGTGCCGAAGTTCAGGTATTCCAGAAACAGATTGCGTATGCCAGTGAAGAGATTCCGAAAAGGCAGGCAGAGATCGATTTCCTTACGGCACAAACCAATGTCCGAAGCCTGAAAGATATCGAGCAGCTTCTCTCTAATATCGCTGCAGAAATCAAGGAGGCGACAGGCCAAGAATCGATTCAGGCAATAGAGGCACTGAGAGAGAGCAGTCTCAGCAATCTCAGAAAGCTGGAAGCATCGAATCCGAGCAGAAAGCTTGTGGAACTAGATCGTCAGCTTCAAGAAAGGACTGAGGATCTTGAGAGACTTGAGAAGACAAGGCCTGTCTCTCTTGGGGAGGTGCGATACGATGCGAATGAGCATCAGAATGCCAAGCGTAGCGTGGAGGTACTCCGAAAGGAATATGGCGAGAATCATGGAGAGCTGCAGAGAAAGATCGGGACGATGAGTCAGATCGAGGAGGATCTTAAGCATCTGGCAGAGGATTTCAATCGACGTCCGAATGTAGAAGCGGAGTATAGGGCGCTTGAGGACAAGGCCCGGATGCTCGGGATTGTTGTGAGTGAACTAGGTGAGACGAGTAGGGAATTGAGGGGGAAGGTTGTTCCCCACGCCAGTTTCATAATAAACCAGATACTGCCGACACTGACAGATGGTAGGTACTCGCAGTTCGAGATCACCGAGGATCTCAAGTTCAAAGCATATTCAAACGAGGCTGGTGGCTACAAGGAGAGAGAGGTGTTCAGCGGCGGAACTCAAGACCAGTTCCTAATCGCCTTGAGATTAGCTTTCACTCAGAGCATTCTCGACTCACGCGTGATGGCGGACAAGTACTCCTTGCTCATGGATGAATGCATCTCCAGCAGCGATGACCAGAGAAAACAGGGAATCTTCGAGGTTCTGGATGCCATGAAGAAGACCTTCTCGCAGATCTTCATCATAGCGCATGAAGACATCTCAAACTTCGTTGATCACCACATAATCTTTGAGAGAAATCAGCGGGGCTACACTGCGATACGATCCAAGAGCTGGTAAACCATGATTGATATTGATCCAATAGAATCGATCCTAAGCAGCAAGTTGTCTGCGGGCGCACCTTTTCATCCCTCAGAGGTTTTGCTCGAAGAAGGCTTTGTCTCGTCACAGAAGAGCACGGATCTGGAGGAGGGGGAAACCTTCGTTGAGGAGCAGTCGCAGATGGGAATTCCGAAGAAATCTCTGACTCCGAGATATCCAAAGGCGATCCAGGTGATCGCTATCGACTCGACAAGCTTCGTGCTAGGGCATATTCCTGACGGCGTATTGGGAGCTATCAGGGCGTCAATTGTGACGAAGCCTGCCAATGAATCAAAAAGGAGACTAAGCCGATACGGACCGCACATCGTCAAAGTGACAGAGCAAGAGAAAGATTCCTTCTACCAGCAGTTCTATAGAGCGGTCTATGGCATTGAGACTCGTTCCTCGGCTCCAGATCTTGCGGCTACACTTGACCAATCTAGGAACCTCTTCGAACGATACCTACAACAGAAGGTTGTGAGAGAACAGAAGAACAGTCTGATTCTACTGGACGGGAGCCTAACCGCCGCAGCAATAGTCAAGCCGAGTTCTTTTGTTGGGAGGCTCCTCGAGGACGCAGCTCGAAACGGCAGCTCGATTGTTGCCATATCAAAGACAACTAGATTGGTCCTTGAGAAGTCACGGAGGAACATCCTCTCGCTCGTTGAGGACATCCATGGCCCCTGTTCCATAGGAGGCCTCGGGAAGCGCATCAAGCAAAATCAGGACAGATACCTAGGAGAGATCTACGTGGCAAGATTCACACCGTTCGGCGAACCTTTCAGAGTAGACCTGCCTGAGGATACGCCGATCCCGCATGATGAGATCTTGAATCTAGTCTCTGGGCTTGCGGGGGACTATGGCTATCCTGAGGAACTGAGGCTTGCGCACATGACCTGTGTGTTGAGTGCCATCGAGATATTGGAGCTGCAGTCAGCCGCAATATCCTTGCACGGTTTGATCATGAGAGAGGAACCGAGGACCAAGCTCTTCCCGTTGTAGTGATCAGATTGTATCTGCTGACAAAAGACGAAGATGATCTATGGATTGTGTACTCTCCTGAGGAGAAGGTCAAAGTTGGAGACAGCCTCCAGATAGGAGACATCGTCGCCCAAGTCGTGGACATGCGGTTCGCCGACCTTCCCGGGGTCTTAGAACATATTCTTCGAAAGTCTTTGATTCCCAAGTCAGAGACAACGGAACGTGTCCAACCGGAAATCAAGAACATTCTAGACTCTCTGATCGATCAGAAGGTTGCTGTGGCAAAGATCAGGGGAAGAATAGTTGAAGAAAGCCACGGCTCTGGAATCAAGCGCACGTTCAAGACAGGGCTTACAGAGTTCGATGTCAGCAGATCAAGATCACCAATCGAGGTTCTGAGTCAAGACGAGCTCTTCGAGATGCTTAAGATCACGTCATCGAAACAAGCGGATTTTGCTGAGACCATTTCCTCTCTTCCAAAAGGATACGATGTTCCGGCAGAGAAGCTTGGAATAAACCTCATCACAGGTATGAAAGGATCTGGGAAGTCTTACTCGGCGAAGAGACTGCTTCTCAAATTGATTGAAAGAGGCGTGCTCACAATTGTGTTCGATGTCAACGGAGAATACTTGAACCTCTGGAAACGTGATGAGAACACACCGAACGAGTATGCTCCATGCCTAAAGATTCTAACACCGCACATACGAGCACCCAAAGGCTGTGAGGCACCCCTTCTCATCCCGCTCAACGAGATAACCTACGATGAATTCGCCACACACCTGAACATCACCCAAGGCACCCCAACATACCAATGCCTCATGCAATTCTGGAAACAGCGATCAGGAAAGCAATTTGACCTGAACGACCTTGAGGACTACGTAGCCGACCGCAACAATGTCCAGAATGAAGCGGTGCAGATGGCTCTTCAAGGCAGGGTCGACTCAGCACGAGCCTCCGGACTATTCGGCCCGAGCTCCCTAACAGAGCTTATCAAGAATCTTCACGAGTCCGGCGGAGCAATAATCGTCAACCTAGCGCGCGTAAACCCTTGGGAGAGAGGAATAATCGTAGAGTTCATACTCCGCAAGCTCTCCGACCTAGGAGAGTCGAAAACGATTCGAGCTGTCTCGCTATTTCTAGAGGAGGCCCAACTCTACATGGAGACGAAGAGCATAGTCAACATGCTCACACGGATGAGACACGTAGGAGTATTCCCGACATTCATAACAAACGATCCAAGGACCCTTCCAGACGAAGTGTTCACCCTCCTCGACAACCTTCTCGTATTCATGTTCCGAAACGAAGAGGAACTGAAACACCTAGCTAAGTCTGGGCTTATTGACATGAGATCTCTGGGCGCTCTAAAGAATCTGGAACCCAAACAATGCTTGGCCGTCGGGAACATAACTTCCAACTATCCGATCTTCCTAGAAGTGGATCCTCAAGCAGGCGTAATGATGGGTGGAGAGTCTAGAAGACTAATCCCATAGGCCCTGAACAGGGCAACTAGAATCGTCGCAAGTAGCGCACAGCCTCGTCTCGTTATTCCTTGGCTTGACAGGGGGAGGGGGGTGGTACCACCCCGAAGCCTGCAATGGCCATCTGGATTATTAGCGGGCGCGACTGTGCAGCCTTGTCGCGAGATCCGTTGCTTAGACGCTGTTGTGTTGTGTGGAGGTTTAGGGAGAAGGCTGCAAATGGCCCATTTGAAGTGGTTTCTGGGCAGATAGGGATGGAAGAAGCCTGATGAGCCAAGCCCCCTGCCGCCCGCGACCTAAGGAAGCCACCGGGAGACTAGTAGATATTCTGATTTCAGGACAGCTCTGCGCGCCAAAACGGATACAATGGTCTCTTACTGCACGATTCGAACTGGACGCAAGGCTTACATCCATCACCGATCTGAATTCAAGATTGGGAATGTGTCGCATCTCGTTTTCTGTGGTCCTGCTCCTTCTGTTTCTGTCAGCCAAAAGCATGGCCCTAACGGTTGAAGTGGGTGCACAGGCACAGTACACGATCCCTGTTAACTGGCAGCTATCTCCTGGTCAAGTCAATATTGCAGTTCCAGCAACCCCAAAATGGGCACACGACGCGGCGCTCGACGCCATGAAAATCTGGAATGAGGGACAACTATGGTTCAAGGAGAAATACTTCAAAACTGGGAGAGTATACACGTTCAGTGAATCCGCTTCTGGCATAGAAGTGCGATTCGTATATCGTGATCAGAGCAGTACCGGAGTAGTACTGGAAACTCCTAAAAGCAGAGTGATAAGTCTACGATTAACGGACTCGAATAACAATACCATTTCCAGTGTTGTACTCGCAAGCTGTGCGGCACATGAACTGGGCCACATTCTAGGGTTAGGTCATACTTCAGTGCATCTCGACTTAATGAGTGGACTGGTGATTCCAGGCGCTCCGTCTACGTTGGACTTGTACGCTGTCCATCTACTTGCGGGCGACTTGAGAGAGCGAGTAATCGTGACTTTGCCCGGCGACATCCCTTACGTGGCTGTTCCAGAGTTCCTAGATAGCACGCGAACTATTAGCAAGACCACGAAGATGGTTGACTCGACTACGCAGTCAATCGGTGTAGGAACGAGCAAGAATGATTATGCACCATATACCGTTGCTATGGTATCGATTATTGCATTGCTTCTCGCTGGATTCATGGTCTCCAGAAGACGAAGGAACGCGCGGGTGATCCAAAATTGCCTAGATTGAGAGATGCCTAGCAATGCCGTTGGCTTCCCCTGATCCAAGTTCAGGAGGAATTTCCTTGAAAGTTGGAATCTCGGACCACCGTTGCGCTCTCTCCTAGTCGAATTTGAACGCTGAGGGGCAGAGCTTGCTTAGGACGCATTTCTCACACGAGGGCTTTTTGGCGGCACATATTCGTCGTCCATGAAAGATCAGGAGATCAGTGAACTTTGGCCATTTGTCTCTCGGAACAAGTTCCATCAAATCTCGCTCAATCTTGTCCGGATTGCTGTTCCTACTCAACTCAAGCCTTTGCGCCAATCTGCGGACATGGGTGTCCACAGCCATTCCTTCTATGACTCCGAGGGCATTAGACAAGACTATGTTCGCGGTTTTTCTGGCAACTCCTGGCAATGTGAGAAGCTCGTCCATCGTCTTCGGAACATGTCCAGCAAAGTTCTTCGCGAGGACTTGAGCGGTTCTCTTCAGGTTCTTTGCCTTGTTATGATAGAAACCGGTCGACCTTATCTCTCGCTCAAGCGTCCTGATATTTGCGTGAGCGTAATCTCCAGCACTTTGATACTTCTTGAACAGGCTGCTAGTAACTTCGTTGACTACTCTGTCTGTGCACTGAGCAGAAAGCATGGTTGCAACAAGAAGTTCGAGAGGGTTACTGTAGTGGAGCGCGATCTTAGCGTCCGGATGTTCCTTCTCGAGTAGTTCCATGATGCGTTGAACTCGGTTTCTCGTATCCACCTTTCTTTCCCTGATTCATCCTCCCCATACTTCTAAAGAACCTTGGCTCGACGAGTTCTCGGATTTTGCTGGCTGTCAACCCCTACGTTGATAGGAAACCTGTGGTTGTTCTGTTAGCTTCCCGCAAGCAACTTGTCTATTTCCTGCTCTGTTCTGGCCTTGGCTTCTGAGTATGCTTGCAGGCGTTTCTTCTGTCTTTCTTCAGTCAACCTCAGATCCTTCGTTCTGTCATTGATCATTCTGAAAACCTCTGCCGGTGCTGGTCCCCCTACGCTATTTCTTCGTTCCACATTCAGCCTTGGATCAATAGCCTCCGCAACCTGCCTCTTGGTCAGATTCAGCTCCTTGCGCAGAACTTCGCGACTCGCTTCTTGAATCAACTCCAAAGTGATCTCTGATGCCTTGATTCCTCTCTCGATGGCTTTCCTCACAACCCTTCCGGTAACTTGGTGAGCCGCCCTGAATGGGATCCCGGCTTCCTTCACCATCACGTCAGCCAGTTCAGTAGCTATGATGAAACTTGCTCCCAGATTCTCCTTCATCCTTTCCTTGTCTATCTTGAGCGTTGAGATCACTCTCTCAGTGATTCCCAGAGTCTGCAACAACTCATCTACCGAGTTGTTCAGAATCAAATCGGCCTCATACGTGTCAAAATTATGCCCCATCGGAAGCGCTTTGAAGACAGTGACTGCAGCTACAAGTCTCCCGATCTGGGTTGCTGTTCGGGCTCTGACGGTTTCCTGAAGGAGAGGGTTCTTCTTCTGAGGCATAATGCTGCTCGTGCCAGCGAAGGCGTCACCCAGTTCGACCATCTTGAACTCATCAGTCACCCACAGGAATAGGTCCTCATTCAATCTTTCGAGCGTGTTCATCATCAACGTGAGATTGAAGATGGCTTCCAAGATGAAGTCTCTCGTGCTGACGCATTGGAGTGAGTTCTCCACTAATCCATCAAAGCCCAGCAGTTCCGCAGTCCTATGCCTGTCAATCTTGTGGCCTGTTCCAGCTAGAGCTGCTCCTCCTAGAGGCGAGAGGTTGGTTCTCTTCAGAGAATCCTCGATTCGCTCTATGTCGTGGCTAAGAAAGTCGTGGTAGGCCATCAACCAGTGAGCGAAAGTGATCGGCTGGGCTTGCTGGAGGTGTGTATATCCTGGCATAATCGTTTCGACGTTGTCCTTCGCTCTTGCAATCAACGCTGACTCTAGTTGACGAGCCTTATCGATTACCGTTTCGAGTTCCTCACGGGCGTTCATTCTTGATACTGTAGCGCTAAGATCATTACGACTTCTGCCAGTGTGCATAGCACCAGCGACATCACCGATCTTGCCTATGAGATAACGTTCCACGTTTGTGTAGAGGTCTTCCAGGCGAGGATCGAACTCAATATCCTCCGCCTTGATCTCCCTCAGAGCTTTCAGAATCCCTTTCGCCTGATCCGTAGGAATAGTATTCTGCTCAGCTAGCATGATCACATGTGCCTTGTGGATCCAAATATGAGCATCGAAGATCTCTCGCTGTTCCCTCATTCTTCTACCATAGATGTAATCGCTGGCGTCCGGGTCAAGCTTGGTGAGCAGTCGTCCTTCTCTCAAACCAATCCACGACAAATCATAATACCTCAGGACTGGAATACTGCGGCGCACCTATTACAATCTAAGCATTGCAGCTAAAATCATGCTCTGACGCATCCAGAGCCATGTATGCGTTGCAGTGATGAAGAGGAATGGGGAAGCGGCTCTGTGGCTTCAGTGACTGACCCATTCAGAGAGGTTATTAGCTGACTTTAACAGGACTAGGTGCAGGCTGGTAGAGAGTTACCGGAACTGGCAATGTCCATGGATGTGGGTGCAATGCCGAATCGAAAAGAGAGAAAGCTTCCTCCTAACCAGAGTTGGATTGGCCGCATCCTGCGCTGGAATGTGGATCATCCCGGCATTGTTCCAGAGAACCCAAAGACCGATCTGAACTCTTGGAGACTCACCGTGGACGGTGAGATCGAGACCCCCACAGTCCTGACTTGGAAAGATCTACTGGCCCTCCCTGCAGAAGAGTCGGTGAGCGACTTTCATTGTGTCGAAGGTTGGAGTGTGGGAGAGTGCAGGTGGTTCGGGACTAGGTTCAAGGATCTCGTTGGTATTGTGAAGCCTCGAAGTGACTCGAAATACGTCTTCTTCTCTTGTATGGATGGTTACACAACCTCTCTTGACCTTGCAGATCTTATGGGTGAAGATGTGATTCTCGCATACAAGCTCAACGGGGAATACCTAGATGAGACTCTTGGTGCACCGCTCAGGTTGATTGTGCCTCAGAAATATGCGTACAAGAGCGCGATGTACGTGGAGAAGATAACTTTCATGAGATCTAGGAAGCTGGGATACTGGGAGCGACTGGGGTACAGCGATACGGCTGATGTCTGGAGGAACGATCGCCGAGCCAGATGATCAAACGTAGAAACCTGATACGGCTTTCGCTTCTTTCTTCCACGCAAGGCTTCGAAAGGCTTGTTAATTCATGAGTAGCATAGCAGGAGCGGAGGAGCTGAGCTTGTCCGCTGAAGAGCTGAAGAAGAAAGTTCGCAAAGCGATAAGAAGAAGAGCTAAAGAGATCGCGCAGATCGGCGATCAGATTTTCAAGCGTCCGGAGCTAGGCTTCAAGGAGTTTGAAACGGCGAAACTTGTCCAACGCACCTTCAAAGGCCTGGGCCTACCGTATGAATCGGAGGTCGCCATTACGGGCGTGATTGCAGACCTCGAAGGAAACACAAAAGGACCAACAATCAGTGTCATGGGAGAGTTGGACTCGGTGCTTTGCTACAGCCATCCCTATGCTGACAAGACGACGGGAGCAGTCCATGCCTGTGGGCACAATGCTCAGATCGCTGCGATGCTTGGTGTGGCGATGGGTCTTGTTGATGCGGAGGTCATGCATGAACTTCCTGGAGCAGTCTCTTTCATGGCTGTACCAGCGGAGGAATACGTGGAGATAGAGTATAGGCTGAGGCTGAGGGATGAAGGAAAGCTGAAGTTCCTCGGAGGAAAACAAGAGTTCATCCGACTGGGCAAAATGAATTCTGTTGACATGACTGTGAAACATCATACTGGGACTGGAAAGAGGCTGAGAAGGGTTGAGATAGCTGGAACAAACAACGGATTTGTCGGCAAAGCGATTCGATACGTAGGCAAGGAGGCGCACGCAGGAGGAGCTCCAGATAAGGGGATCAACGCGCTCAACGCGGCTATGCTCGGAATTATGGGGGTTCATACGCTCCGCGAAACGTTCAAGGACGATGACCACATCAGAGTTCACCCCATCATCACCAGAGGTGGCGATCTGGTCAACATCATACCGGCCGATGTGAGAATCGAGACCTATGTTAGGGGGAAGACAACCGACGCAATCCTCAGAGCAGGCAAGAAGGTGAACCGCGCGTTGAGAGGTGGGGCAACAGCCGTAGGAGCAAAGGTCGAGATACGGGAGATTCCTGGTTATCTGCCTTTGAAGAACGAGCCAGAGATGAGCAAGATCTTCGGAGAGAACGCGAAGAAGCTTCTGGGACGAGCCGCTGTCAAGCAAGGGGAGCATAAGACCGGTTCGACAGATACGGGGGATCTTTCCGTGATCATGCCTGCGATTGAGCCAACGATCTATGGAGCCACTGGGACTGGACATGGAAGCGACTATGCGATGGCAGACAAAGAGATGTGTTACATGGTCCCGGCTGAGTTGATGGCCATGACTGTCATCGACCTATTGTGGGACGATGCCGCCAATGCTCGCAGAATAGTCGGGAGCTTCAAACCGGAAGTCAAGAAGCGAGACTATACACGGTACTGGGAAAGGTTGCTTCGATAAACGCTTTCGCTGCGAACTGGCGTTACTATCGGAGATCCTACCATTGTCGAAGAATAATCATTGTATTGGTGTTGGCCACTCCACTGACGGTGCGAATCTCCTCAACGCAATGATTCACTTCAGCAATATTCAATGTTGAAATTATCGCGGCAATGTCGTATTGGCCTGTGACCTCGTACACTACTTCAATTCCCGGTATCTTCTTCTTAAGATTCTTGGAGACTTCGGATGTTGGGATCTGCGGGTCCACTGAGACGAGAGCCACAGCCTTCGCGCCCTTCATGAACCCAAGCTGAATCGTGAACTTGCTGATGACTCCTGAGTCCACCATAGCCTTGATTCTCTTCCTTACCGCTCCCTCGGACAGTCCGACCTTCTTTCCGATCTCGATATGAGAAGCGCGTCCGTCTTCCCTTAGGACTTCCAGGATCTTTTCATCGAAGTCATCCAACTGCTGTCACACTCCTCGGCCAATAGGGCTTTGGACTCATTTAACCGTCGCTGGGAAAAGGTGTCGTACTGCTCAGCGAATTGTGCCTGTCCAGCTCATCCTACCCTATCAGCTAAAGTTGCGAAACTGGCGTCCCATCGTTGGTTCGAAAGCAGGTGTTCTATGACGAGACTCGTATTCTCCATCATCTCAGATTCCGAAATAGTTATATATCGTACGAATAATGTACTGGCGCTATAGCGCTCGACAAGGAGATATGTCTAATGGCGATGGCGAAGTGTCCGGATTGCGAGGCAGACATAGAGGTTGCGGACGATGCGATGATGGGAGAGCTTCTGAGCTGCCCAGACTGCGGCTTGGATCTTGAAGTGAAGACAATCGCCTCACAGAAAGTCGAACTTGAGAAGCTTGCAATTGAGAAAGAGGACTGGGGCGAATAGGCCTAGTTTTTCCGGTGCTTTGCCCAGTCGGATGACAAAGAAAAGAAATGGACTTGTTCACCTTAGCGGTGGGAATTTCGGAAGGTCTCCTAGTAGTGTGTTTGCCTTCTTCGGATGAGAAGTTGCGTTGAGTCTAGCTATTCTTTACGAGTATCCTGATACAGATGAGGAAGGAATCAGGATCACAGCCCAAGACATGGGTATTGATCTGAAGTATGTTCCTTTCCGCAAGATCTCCGTCTTGATTGGAAACGGAGTCTTCAGCTTCAAGAGTCAAAGGACTGACTACAATCCTATCCTTAAAGACGTAGCGGCTATTCTCAATCGTGCCCAAAGCAAGAACCGTCGTCTCTACTCAGCTAACATCCTAGAAGGCTTGGGAAAATACGTGGTGAATCCTCAGATAACCGAATTCCTCTGCTTCAGCAAGTTTCGGACTCTTCTCGAATTCTGGAACAGTGGAGTGCCTATCCCAAGGACGGTCTACATTCCCTGCGACTCACATGACCTCACGCCCACAGGCCTTCAAATCCACCATGAAGAGGCGGTTGCTGACCTAGTTCAGCGAGATCTGGCCACCCGTAGGATTGTGGTCAAACCAGACGCGGGTACCCATGGAAAGCATGTTGGCCTGATGGAGGATCGAGATTCGCTTCTGAAGTATCTCGGAGAGACGGAACCGTCAATAATCAATCCTGTAGGTTTTGTGGCGCAGGAGTTTATCGAGAAATGGTTCTATGACCTCAGAATCATAGTTGCTAAGGAATATGGAGCCGTGCCGTACTGCCATCCTACGGCACTCGCGCGAGCTGGCTTGAAGGATTTCCGCACTAACACATATCTTGGAAACATGGTCTTCGGAGCCAATCTGCCCGCAGGTGTGCAGAAGATGGCTGTAAGAGCCGCGGAGGCTGTGGGAAAGGAGGAGGCTTGGGTTCTGGCTCTGGATGCAATGGTCAGTGTTGGTGAAGATAGATTCATGGACGACGAATACATTAAGTCGGAGTTTGAGAGGCTAGAACCACCATTCCAAAAGGTCAAGGAAGTGAAGCAGGATCTTCAAGCCAAGAGCAGAGATTTCAGAGCTTGGAACATGAGCCTAGAGGCGGCCTTCAATGCATACATGGAAGAAGAATCGTATGACAACATCAAGAGGATAATCGAAAAGAGCGTTGAAGCAGGTAAGGAACGGGTTCTCTTCCATGAAGCCAATTCATGCCCTGAGTTCTGGGAGCAGACCCGCCTCGTCGCAGGTATCAATTTAGCAGTTCCACTCCTCAAATGTGCAAAGAGCGTCGAAGGCAGGACTTCCTCCCGAGAGTCAAACTAGAGGACGGGACGGAAGATGCTGGTTGTGGTTAAGGCTGGGGGAAGAGTGCTTGAGAACGGTTTACCTCCTGAAGTGGCCATGGACATCAGATCAGTGTCAGAAAAGAATGGAGTTGTCTTCGTTCACGGCGGAGGCGTTGAGGTAACTGAGATCGCCCAGAAGCTGGGAAAGGAGCAGCGCTTCATAGTCTCCCCTGAAGGGTTCCGCAGCCGGTACACCGACCGGGAAACAGTCGACATCTACACAATGGTAATGGTGGGAAAACTCAACAAGCAACTAGTCACAGCCCTCGAGAGCAAAGGAGTGAAAGCCATCGGGCTCTCCGGCCTTGACGGTCAACTCATCAAGGCGGAGAGAAAGAAACGCCTAGTAGTGATCAACGAACGCGGGCGAAGGATGGCCATCGACGGAGGTTACACGGGCAGAATAGAAGGAATCAACACGGATCTGATTCGTCTGCTCATGGACGCGGGATACGTCTTGGTCGTGTCTCCTGTCGCAATAGGTGAGGAGTACGAGCCGTTGAATGTGGATGGTGATCGAACCGCGGCGAATATCGCAGGTGCACTGAGAGCGGACATGCTTGTTCTTCTAACCGATATTGAGGGCTTGATGATGGAGGGAAAGATTGTGCCGAGGCTTCGGTTGAGTGAAGCGAAGGAGATTCTTCCCAAGATCGGGCCGGGGATGATAACAAAGATTCACGCCGCAATAGAGGCGCTTGAACAGGGAGTGAGGGAAGTTGTCATCACGTCAGGGGTAGGATCCACGCCTCTCTCCTC
>Ga0129297_10000803_pt1 | contig 15547 bp, 12 predicted proteins | sample I18A1metaG_FD_94708 | JGI IMG/M metagenome (GOLD analysis project Ga0129297, IMG submission 94708) | Lake sediment bacterial and archeal communities from Gulf of Boni, Indonesia to study Microbial Dark Matter (Phase II) - ​I18A1 metaG | ecosystem: Environmental > Aquatic > Freshwater > Lake >... | reverse complement strand
CATTCCTGGTCGGCTTAGACCAGTTGCCGCAAGGGGTTCGGAGAGAAGTACGACGAATATCAATGCGAGAGCCGCCAGTAGAACTTTAAAGATGAAGACTGACCTCAACATTATCTCAACTTCCGATCCTCTTCCCTCCGATCGCAGCTTGGCTGAATACCGTGTTAAGGCTGGGCTCAAGCCCAGGTCGATGATGGCTACGGCTAAGTATGGTATGACTAGGGACAGCGCGTACAAGCCGTATTTGGCCGGTCCGAGGAGACGAGCTACGATCATCGCTGCGAGAGCGCTGATGAATGTGGCGGATGCGTTCCCGAGAAAGAGCGAGAAGCCTCCGCGGGTTGACTCCTCCGCGAATTCAACAAGCCTATTGGACAGAGGCTGCACCTTTCCATCCTTCTATACTATTTCGCATTATCGATCCTCACGCTTCTGTGAGCCTTTTCTAGTCAGAGCTATTACCTGTAGGATTATGCCCGCTATGAGGAGTAAGAATGTGTTCGTGACTATGTCGTTTGCTAATGTTGCGTTGACTGAGTAGGTTGCTGCGGCGAGTATCAGGGATAGGATGAATGTTAAGATTAAAGGTGAACCCGGGTTCTCCTTGAGATACTTGGGTACAGGCCCAATCGTTATTCTTAGGGTTAAGCTCTCCGCCGTCAGAAAGTGTCTTCGCAAACTTGCGGCAACGATCGCGGTGAATATGAGAATATTGGTCGTCGTCCAGAGAGTCAAGGTCAATCGAGGGCCTAAGGGAGAATAGGGCATTATCCACAAGGTTGCAAAGAGGATGTTGGGAGCCAAAGCCGCGAGTAATAGGATTGCAAGAATACGACCCGTAGATCGCTTCTTAGAGAAGCCCTGTCCAATTAGGGTCACCAATAGGAACCTCCTCTCAAAAATGAGTTCGATGAGACGTAAAACATCGGAACCTCATCAAATCTTGAACGTGCAGGAGCTGCTGACATGTGGCAGTGGATAGCTTCGCTTCTTAAGGGGCTCCCTGTGATTCCCTCGAGTAAGCCTTGGCCGAGGCTGAGGCGCCTCCCTTCAAGTCTTTGACAAGCATAGGTTGCTGCTTCTAGTATCATGCTGTTTGTTTTATCTGAGAGAACACGCAAGACGGTTCCGTCTGAGGCGATTCCTTCATAGAATCCGCTTTCCGATCTTAGAGAGGATACCTTCTCGATGAGTTTAGATGTGTAGTCGTCTGAGTATACTGCCTCCATCGCAAAGGCTATCTTCGCGTACAGGATCTCCGGCTCCATCACCTTTCCTCCAGCTTGTATGACCCACTGTTCCCCCTCAGCGGTGACGACCCACTCGTACGCGTAGTATGGTGGGTTTGGGTATGGGCCTTCACCATATGCGGTTAGGATGCCTGTCCCCTCGTATCTCCGCTTCTGAGCTTCATATGCGCGGTCTGCGTAGGTTTGGTAGATCCGGCTCGTTCTATCTTCTAGGGTTGCGAGTAGGAGGGGTTCAGATGTGATGCGGGCTTTTGGGTTCCTACTGCTTCTGACCAAGACAGTAAAGGAAACCTCCAAATCTGCCCGGTGGGAATATCTTCTGAAGGTAGCGGTCTAGCGACTCTCCGAGAGGGGTAATAGGCGGAACCGCCTCTAAGATCAGAATCTTCAGACCTGCTTCCCTAAAATATTCTTCTACTTCCGCCAAGGTCAAGTGTCTTCCTACATATGCCATGAAGTCGCCTTTCCACTTCCGCATAAGTTTTCCTATGAGAAATTTAACACGTTTGTAGACTCCTAAAAGCGAATGGCGTGGTACCGCAACTAGTACGTAGCCGCCGCGTCGAGCAACTCTAGCGTGTTCGGCAACGGCTTTTCCAGTTTGATCAAAATGTTCAACAACACCTAGTGAGTATACTAGATCAAACGTCTCTTCATCAAAAGGAAGTGATCGAGCATCGGCTAGAAATCTATGCCCAAGGGACTGTCGCACTCTCTCAGTTATGTCTAAGCAGTAAAAATCAGATGATACGCCGCATTCTTTGAGCAGCTTCACAATTCTACCTTCTCCAACACCTACCTCAAGAACCCTATGAGATGATTTCGCAATCTCAAGAAGCTTCAAAAACACTTTGCGCTCATTTGGCCAGATCACCTCGTTGTCAAGCTTCTTTTGGGACCATATTTCAATCAGACGCCTATCGGAACTTGGCATCATTTTGAGTAATTCCAGAGGATGAGGGTTTGGTAGTTGGTTAGGACGTTATCTATTCTGTAGCAACTCTCGATAGAGATCTTGGATTTTTTCTACAATACTCCTCCATGAATAATTTAAAACCTCTCGCTTATTCCTGATCCCAATACGTCTGGCTGCTTCATCGTCTTGTAGAAGCGTGACAATAGCTTTGGCCAATCCGACAGGATTGCAAGGACTGACCAACAGGCCGTTCAAGCTATGCTTCACTATATCAGTCAACCCGCCGACACTAGACGCTATAACGGGTTTAGCGCACGCCATTGCCTCAAGAGCGACCAAAGAGAACCCTTCATAGAGACTTGGTATCACCACGAGGTCAGAATCAACGTAGATCTCCTTGATTTCCTCCCTTGTCGGACTCACATAAACAACGCTCCTGTCGAGTTTCAAATCAGAGATTAGCCTTCTTAATTCTCCCAAATAACCAAAATCTTCCCCAGCAACCACCAACGTGAGATCAGGGAACGTCTTCAAAATTATCGGCATCGCTTTGAGCAAATATTGGAATCCTTTTCCGAACGTAATGCGCCCGACTGCGGCTATCATTCGACTGTTCGTGTGAACCTTGCGGCGGAAGGCTCCTCGTTTCGGCAGCTTGCGCCAATAGTCGATGTCGATCCCATTTGGGATAAGCGCGATCTTTCTCGGGTCTATGAGTTTTACGTATGTATTCACCTCGGCATTGGAAAGGCAAATGAGTCTTCTCGCCGCCGCCAGCGAGTTAAGACGCGAAAGACAAACATAAGCCCCTGATAAAGGATGATTCAAGAAGAAACCATGGGGCGTAAGCACGAAGGGTATTTTCTTAGCCCAAGCAATAGCAGATGCAACATCGGTCGTGAAGGACCCGTACACGTGACTATGTATTAGATCGGGCTTCTCTTCCAGTAGCCTTGCGGTCATGCCTGGGAGAATTGGATAGTTTTTGAGGAAGGGTAAAGCGTGGAAGCGCCTCACCGGGATTCCATCAAATTCGGACACCCCCTCTGCCAGATAAGCGTAGGATGGAGATGTTTTAAGGAGATTCGACGTGTAGACAACCACATGATGTCCTCGCTCTATAAGTGCCTTAGCTAAGCAATACACCACTTCCTCTGCCCCTCCAACACCTGGCTTGAACCGCGGTGCCGTAATTAGCAGTTTCATAGTCTAGATCCTATGGCAGACGCAATGATCCTTCAAATTTGTCACTTGCACTAGATCTGTGAAGCCCGGGCCGATGGCTGACTAGGAATCTTCCAATTGCGCACAAATAGTCAGATAGGGTCCGTGGCCTATTTTTGAAATTGTGCCGCCTAAGGATCGCATAATGGAGATAAAATCCTCCTCAGACATTCTATGGGATAACTCAGGATAATTGAATAACTTAATCAGGAACAAGTAGTACGCGTAATAGCGAATAGCAGAAATAATCCCGCCTGATAGTGTGTTCTGTATCCCTTTCAACCACATGTCCACAATCACTTTCTTCTTGGATACCCGAGCCAATTCTCTAATGGCTTTCTCGCTATCACGAAGATGAACGAGTGCCTGAATGCAGATAGCGATGTCGAAGGATCTACCCCTGAACGGCAAATTGGCGGCATCGGCACATATGAAATGTCCCTCAGGAATCTTGCTTTTCGCTTCCTTTAAGAAGCTGAGGTTTAAGTCAACTCCGCAAACGTACTTTCCTCTCTCAGCAATTTCTACTGCGATACGCCCTCGGCCGCAGCAAACGTCTGCTATATGTGTCTCATCGACTTCAATCATTTGCACGACATCTCTCCTCTGATTTACGTAGAACTTTCTCAGCGCCCCAAGCTCTGGTTCCCATTTGCTTGGAGGCAGACTACGAAAATACTCTCTTGCTTCTTGCCTTCTGTACAACATGGTCTGCCTTCCACCGTGAGGCACCATCTTTGTGAAGTACCAAGAGAGCCATTACAAGCAATGTCGTGATACTGAGCGCCCCGCCTACCCACAAATATTTCTGTCCGATAAATTCAAGCGTTATTTCAAACTGTCCTTTCTTGTTTATGTAGAAGCCATTGAACAGTAGGTTTACCACTACTGGTCTAATTTCCGCATTGTCAACATAGGCACGCCATAAGGGGTTAGATCTCTCACACAAAATGAGTAGGAATGGGTCGTTAGCTTTCACGTGGACTCTATATTTGTATGGCTTCTCCCGAGCGAATTCCACATAGACATTTTTCTCTACAGCAAACAAGTCTCTTACGTTCATTGTTTTCTCGTGCGCGTCGATGGAATAAAGCAAGAACTTATCGACATCAACGAGACCGTCGCTTTCGAGCAAGAACTTATGTAGACCAGCTTTAAGCCACACGGGTTCTGACTCCGCCCACTCATATTTGTTGTCAGCGTGCCTGGCAAAGTTAAAAACGAGTCTCCTATCCTGGTCAATAACCAAATGCAGTCTGCCGTAGTTCGAACCAACTACTCCACGCCAAGCGATCCTATAATATGAATCTTTAGGAATCCAGAGAAAACGAAATGAATCTTCATTGGTTGCGTCCTTTCCCCTGATAACGAGAGTATTAGTTGAGTCGACCTCCAGTGTTACTAACTCCCAACCTTTAGGTAAATTGGGACCGAAGAATTTTTCTGCCTCCCACAGAAAGACAAGTCTGGTGTACGAATTTCTGATAGCCTCAGTTAGGTGCTTAGCCATCGACATGATAACGTCTGCCTTGACAAGAAGAACTTCGTCTATATCGACTAAACCAGTCCCATCATTCTTTAGTGTAATGACATGATTGCCACCTTGTAACTGCAAGGGGAGGTCATACCAGCTAAAGCCATAAAAAAGTGGAGACGCTAGGTTCAATCTCATTACCTCTTCACCATCCACCAGAACAGTTAGTAAGCCTGTGTCAGGTGCATTAGCCGCCCGAATCAGCAGCGAATAGTATGAGGGATTGCCAACCACTTCGCATGAAACTGTGATCATTGACGTTCCCCGAGTTCTTGCCGTGAGGTAATCAGTTACCATCTCACCTCTTGCAAACCACCAGCGCGAGTCAACCCAATATTTCTCTATGACTGAACGTTCAATATCTGCAAGAGGTACTATGCCTTGGCGGTTTATCCTTGCACATGAAGATTCTGGGAGCAACATGGTGTACAGTAGATCCGTGAACGTCAAATCATTAAGCAATAGTGCGCGGGAGTACGTTAAGGCTGTTTCTAAGGCACCGTTTTGCCAAGCATATAAAATCGCGTTCCCGGCAAAATCAAAACTTGGGATATCGCCCAAGGCGACAAGAGCATTAAGACCGCCGACGACGATTATCGGAGACGAGGAATATATGTGAGGGAAACTAAACTCGTTGCGGTACACCGTAAGCGCATCACCACTAAAGAAAAGTGATGCGCCTTCCTGAAAAGAAAAGAAAGATCCGTACTGAGTCATAAGTTCGCGAACCGGACGACCCGTCTCTGCAGCATAAAAATGAGTGTGCGGCAAAAAGACATATTTCACGTTTAAGGCACCGATGATCTTCATGAATTGGTCCGTCGGAATGTTTGTCATTAAATTGTACAGGAATGATGGTTCATCCGGACTTGTGGGGATAAAGCTGCTGCCCACTATGTCGTACTCCGGAAAAAATAATAGGGGTCGGTTGCCAAGAAAGGAATAGTAGTGCACGGGGTTAGCCGTCGTGTGGGGAACGAAAATCTGCCCATAATCTTTGATTCTAAGCCAAGGATACGCTACGGGAAGGATATAGAAGAGTTCATTGCTCGCTTCACTTGAAGCTATAAGCGCATATGCAGCTTCACTTTCGTCGAATTCTTTGAAGCCCGAAGGATCAAATGTGGAAAAATTATGAGGAGGAAAGAGGTAAATGCTGTTCTGAACAAACATAGCTAAGACAACTAACAGCGAGAGCAGAGCGACGCGAAGATGTTTCAACGTGGTCTGCTGCGTAACCACGTGAAGGCCTTTGACTGCAATCCGTTCTAGACTAGATATGACCTTCGTTGAGATTTCTCTTCTGCCTAGCTCCAGTATCGCCGTCGGTACAAGAAATGAGTACGAGAGGCTGGTTAGAAAACCCCATGTCGTTGGTCTTCTGATCCCCGCGAAGCCAGGTACATTGTTCCACAGTAAGTGGAATAGTTCGCCGAATGGGGCCGACGGCCCTTTGGAAACGAAGATACTAGTGCAAGCGAGGACCGTGAAAAACACGGTGTACTTGTCCCTGCGCAGCAATAGAGCTGAGAACGCAAGAACAGGAAGTAAAAGACCTATACAGACTACTTGGAAATTGCTCAGAAGTGACTGCTCATAAGGAAGTGCGCCTGCATGGAAGGCCACGGACTCGAGCATCGTTTGAGCATAGCGCTGGGCTTCAGTTATGTGATAAACGGTGCTTAGGTAAGGTGTATTGGGAGCGACTACTATGAAGGGCAAGACCTGATAGGATAAGACACCCGCCGAGAAAGTTGTTGCAATAACCAAAATCCTTATCGTTGTTCTGATGTCTCTGAATGAAGTCAAGAAGATGTGCAACAGGCTCGCCATTAACAGAGCTAAAACGCCAAGATATGCTAGGTGCACGCTAGATAGCGTAGTGTAAACAAGGAAAAGCACATTAAACACAAGCACATGTTTCAGTTTCTTGTGCACAAGAACCTGGTCAAATGAAACGAAAAGCGCTGGAAATAGCGAGTAGGCTGCTAACGGAGCGTACGATGCAAAGACAAGCCATATCGCGATAGGATTGACAGAATAAATAACACCACCTAATACACCTGCCCAGAAACTTCGCCTGTAGCTATATACTAGTGAGTATGCGCATATGCTTGCTGCCGCTAGCAGGAGGAATGGATAAAACCTAGGAAGGATATTCAACATGGCTAGAATTAGATATAGCAGTGAAGAAGATGTAGTGAACACGCGTGTTCCCTCAAAACTCCAAAGAGAGAACCAAAGATGAAATCTATTGTTTAGTTCCAAGCCTAGGGGAATCCACAGTACGTCAACTCCCGTTGGTAGTCCTTGTTTAAAGAGCAGGTCGCGGTTCAGAAACACATCGAAGGATATTAGTAGCGAAACGCAAGCAAGGTGTCTAAAGACCAAGGAGAACTTCATTTGAATCCGGGAATCAGAAAGCACATCTTGAGCGTCATATCATTCTGTGGCCAAAGCGCTAGGAATCATGCGATCCCGGCGCGCCAGGCGATTGTCCTACGAAGACCTTCATCGAGGTCAATTTTAGGTTCCCACCCGAGCATTCGACGTGCCCGCGTTATATCTAGCGCACGACTGAATGGTCCCTCAGGCTTTGACCTGTCAAATATGATCTGCTTCGGTTTGTGGTCGGATATCCCCAAGATCTTGCTGGCAACATCCCTAATCTTGTATCGTTTATCCCACCCAAGGTTGATGGGCGTGGCGTCTGTGATCCTCTCCGTTGCTAATATTGTGCCTTCAACGATGTCGGTAACGTATGTGAAACCTCTTTCTTGGTTCCCGCTACCCCACACAATATAGGGATCTTCTCTTCGTACAGCTTTGCCGATTAGTGTTGCGATAGCATGCGATTCATCGAGCTGACCCACCCCATAGACTGTGAGGTAGCGGCAAGTTGAGGTCTTCATCCCATGTTCTTTATGGTATACTCGCAACTGAAGCTCTCCCATGAGCTTGGCGAAGCCGTACAAGTTGTCTGAAGACTCCCAGCCGTCACCGGTAGAGAGTACGTCGTCCTCTTTGAGTAAGTATTCCGAATTGGCCTGAAGTGACCTAGGGTAAACGCAGGCGCTGGATGCGTAGTGCAACCTGTCCACGCCACAACGGTAACTCGCATCTACCACGTTGTGATCTATGCTGAGCATGGCCGAACATTCTGCTTGCTGCACGTCCACAAAGCCGCGGCCCCCGAATTTCGCTGCCAAGTGGAAAACTGTGTCTATCTCTTTATCCCTCAGAACAGCTTCTAGTCGCGTCTTTTCGTACTCAAGGTCGATGTCAATTAGAGGGTTCGGTTCAACTCCGTGATGCTTGCAACTCTCCATGTATCGGTTGACGCGGAGCCTCCACTCTTCAGGGCGGCCCGCGTACATATGATCGACCACCGTTATATCAGCGCCCAGGCTGAGTAGTCTATTAACTAAGTGGCTACCGATGAAACCCGTTCCCCCCGTAACAAGCACCCGGCTCTTATTCCAATTCACAGATTTCTCACCTCAACGACTCGGCGCTAGTTTAGCGGAGCGCAATATCCCGCGCCTTGCTGACATATGATCTCTAAAATTGGAAAAGAAATCTTTGAAGGCATCTCTTATTGATCTCAAATATTGCAATGGTTTTGCGCGTCCTTTCTTAGCATAGTAAAGAAAGTAAAACGGCGAAAAAAAGAGGATGTGAACAATCAATATCGGCAGAAGATTATGGTATGGCAATAGCTTGGTCATTAGTCTCAGCCTGCTTCGAACGAGGAAGTAAAGTCTGTTCGGAGTTCCTTCTCCTACCGTGGTGCTCCTCTGGTGTCTTAATGTCGCCTTTGGTACGTAGAGCACCTTGTAACCGGCCGCCTTCGCTCTTAGGCAGAAGTCAGCATCCTCACCATAAATGCTGTAGTGAGTGTCCAGAAGACCTATCCTTTCAATGACTGATCTCCTCGTGAGCAGAACGGGAACATAGTCAACCTCGCATATGTGACTGTGTCTCTTGGCGTCGTCTTTGCTTCCGCGCCCGATGGCAAAGGTTATTCCCAGACTATATCTCCCGCCAGCTGAATCAATTTTGTCGCTGTCGCCTAGGTACCTCTTACCTCCCACGACTCCGATCTTCTGCGATCGCCGCATGACTTCAACGAGCTCCTTTAGCCAATTTTCAGAGACTAGGTCGTCGCTGTTTAAATCTAATACCAAGTACTCTCCTCGTGCGTGCATGAGGCCTATATTAAGCGCCTCGCCTATCCCAACTCTTCTGTCGAGCTCAATAAGCTTGAACTGTGGGAAGCAACTCTTTACCATCTGTTGAGATCCATCTGTAGAGTGTGAGTCTACGATTATGACTTCGAAACTCGGGTATCGAATCTTCGATAACGCTGATAAGCATGATCTTAGGCAATCCACTCCGTTATAGTTAGAGATAACGATAGATACGGGCGGATACGATTCTTGGATTACTGCGCCAGAAGCACTCGATATATGTTTAGACATGTCTCAGTTCGCGCAAAGACAACTTCGGATGCAAAGAGCCCACATGCATAATTAATGGAATGTATTTGCTTGAACATGTAAGGGACTTGCCCTCGCAAGTTGGAGGCGTCGATACTGCTAGCAGAGAGAGGATTGAGGGGGTTATGTCCACGAGTTCAACTGCTCCTTCTTGGACTTGGCCAGGACAATTGTCACCGCAAATGATGAAGATCCCCTGTTGTGTCGGGTGCTCGGGGTCATAAGAATGCATAGCCTTCGGTCGAATGTACGAATAGAAGTTCGGAAAAATAATGTACCCCGGGTCGAAGAGGAAGATCTCGTCGCCGTATCCGTTACCTCGGAACTCGATTTTAAGCACTCTCTTCTGCTCATTCGTAAGTTGCCTGCAATGGCCTATTCGCTCGATGGCCAGCTTAACTCGTTCTCTTGCCTTGGCATTGAAGTACCACACTCTCATCATCGTGGCATCTAACACGAACATAAAATCGTTGCCGAAGCCATCGAGCTTCGTAAGATGGCTCAGATCGATTCGACCCTTCTCTTCAACCATCCCATGATCCGAAAAAACGATGACAAAAGGTTCCTCACCCCATACTCGCGCGACCAGTCGTACTATACATCTTGCAATGGCGTCAACTGACCTCAGGGCTCTCTTGAATCTCTGCGACCGCAAACCGAACCGATGAGAAACCTCGTCGATGTAGTGCAAGTAAACCATCACGAACTTAGTCTCAGGGTTTAGCTTTGCTATCTCTGCTAGCAGTCTGCGTCTCAAAATCGACGAGTCAAAATATGCAAACCTAATTCGGTTCTCTCTTAGAACATCAAATATGGTAGGATACTCGGAGAAGGGATTTTCAGCAAGCATGGATTTTCTCAGAGTCGCGTCGAACCTGTCTATTATCGAGAAGGGTATGTTGTGCAGGTGAAGTCTATGATAGCCAATGGTTTTGGCCAGAAGTTTGCAGAGAGTCGATGATAGAAGAAACTTCAACCCGCGCCTTATTAGGTCGCTGGGAATAAGATCGACGAATTGAAGCGCCCTGAACACTTTGAAGGGGGATGTTTCGGGCGAGTAGCAATAGGACATCCAGTATCCGTGCCTGTCCGGATATGCTCCAGTAAAGATGGTTGCTCTGATCGCATCACTATAACCAAGCACAGGCCTAAGCGGCAACTTGTGTCCTTGCTTAGCTAGGCCATGAATGAACGGTGTATCACTCTCATTAACGTAATCATAACGTAGTGCATCGATGAGAATCGCAAGGACTCGCTCCAAGGCAATCAGTCCTAAAATTCCATGCTAATCGTCTTCAACCTGCGGAGGCTTCCGGGCTACCGCCAGATACCCGCTTGGGGCGTAGTATCGTCCGCGATTGATCCAACGAGTCACCTGCAGACCCGCGTTTTCAATCAGTCTTAGGAATTCCTCCCGTGTGAAGGGTCTCCAAGGAACAACGGAACGTCTCGGAAAGGTCCCATAGAATCTCCAGAACAACCGTTCTCCAAAAAGAAGTCGTATTCCTATATTTACGCAGTGATAGAAGAACCTCACGACCTTATTTCCCAAACCCCTATTATCTAAAAGTTGACGAAGAGGGTTAGCTGAGGTTACGTCTACAAATAATAGCCCCCCTGCGCGTGTGACACGTTTGAGCTCCCAGAGGGCTGACTGTGGATTCTGCAAATGAATCAACGTCTCCAAGCACACAGTGGCGTCAAAGGACTCATCCCTGAGCGGTAGGCGTTCTATGTCTCCAACCACAACTTCGCCATTTTTGTTGATCAGTCGGGAACCGCGAAGGCGCCATTTAGTTATTCGTAACATATCTACCGAGATGTCTAGAGCCAACACAAACTGCGCCCCACATTTGAGAAAATTTACTGCAAATCTTCCTTTGCCACAACCCGCATCCAAGATGGCTCTTCGGGCGAAGTATTGCGGCTCCGTTCCTAAGACGGCAACTGTAGTTTCAAGATCATCCCGCGGGTTCCACCACTTCACCGCACCGCCCTCTTTGAAATAGCATTTCATCAACTTTGTAGAGTTTCCCGTCGTTTCAGAATCCCAACCCAAGCGTGTACTCGCGTCGCCCAGTTCTCAAAGTCCCATTACTGGCTGAGCTAAACTCCAATACTCCAGAATGGCTTTCCTAAGGCGCCGCCATAGCTCCGCGGGACAATTGAATGCCGGCCTCTTTAGGCACCCCTTCAAGATCGAGTATGCCTTGAATGTCAGGTCAGGGTCACAGCTATCCTTTGATGCCGCCGCCGAGAGAAGAATTAGTCCAGCTCGATAGCGATCCTGTATAAGTATCCTAGAGAAGATGCGTTTCGCCGATATGATCTCCCTTCTCATCATCAACAGTAAAATGCAGTACTCGAAGTTCTTCGTTATGTTCTTGCTCTTGCTTGTTCTCATTAGAACCTCAGTTTGTATCGGCAAATCCGTGGAGTCAGCGTGAAGCAAATCCCTTACCAACTCCTTAAACAGTGCGATCATACGTTCTCTGATGTCGAACCATGTAACTTCATTCGAAGACGCCAAGGTCGAAAAATCGCTGGCATATACGCTGACTAACCTAGAAATGTCTTCTCGTGAATGCCTTGATAACCAGCTCAGGCTGTTAACGATCTTCTGAGCGATACCGTTAAGGACCTTAGTATCTCTCGCCTCGTACCCATCAAGCAGATCCTTCAGCAAAGATGAAAAAAAGGAGAAATACCAATCGGTGGAGATGTCGCGGTAGTCACCCGTATCAACTTTCGCTAGAACATCCTTGCCATATAGCAGTTTAGCTTCTTCTTTTGCCTTCATTAGGAAAAGCGATCCCCTAGCTCTGCCAAGTCGAAATGTTGGAAGCGGGTTCACTTCCACTTTTGATCCCACTTCATTGGTGAGCTTCCTGCTGATCGTCCTTAATCTGCGGAGATAGAAAGGAACGAGCAAAGTCCTTAACACAGCAATGATATCATAGTCGCTCGCGTACCGACCTGATCCTCTAGCCATGCTTCCGACAAGATATGCAGCCATTACCGGCGCGCGTGAAGCAACCTCGCGAGCGATCATTGCCAATGGTGCTTGCTCGAGATCACGCTTGCCGCTAATATTTGCTTCAGGTCGAGGTCTTCTTTGCAATAAGACCTGTTCGTATACTGTTAGCACTTTTTTGGCAACAGCTTCCCAAGAGAAATGCTCTCTTGCAAACGAAATTCCACTTGATGAGAGCTTCTGCCTGAGCCGATAATCCGAGTTCATCTTCTCAATAGCCTTCTTAAGTTCGTCCACATCACCCGTTTTGAAAAGTAGACTGTTCACATCATGTGACAAAAAGCCATTATACACGCTAAGCCCCGCAGCAATTACTGGTAAACCATAAGACATTGCCTCGAAAACAGCCAAGCCAAAGCTCTCAGCAGACGATGGAAAAACGAAGAACGACGATCCCAAGTAATAGTTCGCCAAAGTCGCATCATCCACGTAGCCAACGAATGAGATTCTGTTTCTTACGCCTAATTGTTCTGCCAATCGGATGAGCTTCGGTCTTTCAGGTCCATCTCCAACGATGACAAACCTAATGCTCTGATCTGATAGCCTCGCCGCTTTAACCAGAAGGTCAACCCTCTTTCTACGTACTAGCTGTCCCACGAATAGCCCATACCTGGTCTCACTAGGAGAACTCAAGCCACGTAGTGAAGGAATAATAACCCCGTTCGGTATGAATGTGACTTTGGATGGTAGCGCTCCCGATCTCCTGGCTTCGTCACGCAGTGCAGGGCTTACAGCTATCACGTGGCGAACGATCCTTAAGCATGGAACATCTATCATGAGGTACGCTAGCTTCCGAAAGGCTCGCCTGTGAATGCCGGGATATTGAACGATCCAGGGTGACGCGTCATGCATCGTATACACGATTGGAATCCTGCGGCCAACAAAGACAGAGAGAAGTAGCGCTGCCAGGGCTCCATGACAGTGAACTACGTCAAAATGAAAACTTTCCCTCTTTAGAATTCGGAACGCTACGAGGGAGGAGAGGATGTTGCCGAACAGGTGCTTCATCACCCAACCGGAAAATGAGGTTTTCGGAGGAATAACCCCGCGCTTGGGTGGAACCCTCTGAACAGTCACCAAGGGATCGTACTCTGCACCGGGTCTAGTCTTACTGACGAAGAAGACTTCATGCCCCAGCTTCGCTATGTGATTCGCTAAGTAGTATCCGTGCTTCTCAGCGCCTCCTCCTGAAGACTCGGGGGGAACCCGAAAGATTCCCCTATTAACCATCAAGATACGCATATTCGCTTCAAATCAGCTTGGGTTGAAGAGGTAGACCCCGAACGCGCCTGTGCTCTCTATAAGCTTGAATGATGCGGGAAGCCGAGACATAGTGTACCATCCACTTCCATTAATCCACCAAATCGTGTAGACCCTATAGCCAGAATAATAATTCATCAAGGCTATCTGCTCGATCGCTTTGCTCGTACTCTCAGGCTTCACTGACAAGTATCCCGGTTCCTTCACCGGAACCAGCCTTACCTCCGGTCCTAAACGATTCACAGCCCAAACATATACCGCCTCATGAACCACCAAAGCAGCCCCATCGCCCAAAAGAGATGATGATGCATCAATCGCACGCAGCAAGGACGGCACATCTTGAATCGAGATCGAGTTCTGAAGCGTAGATGACTGAATATACCGCAAGTAGGGATTATACTGAGAGAAGTATGGGAAAGGGTGCTCAGGATAAGAAATCAAGTAGTAGCCCGAGGTTAATGCGATTAAGGCAACCAGACCAATCGCGCTAATCTTCACCATGAAGCCTGAAGGGCTACGCCAACACCTAAATCGCATAGCCTTATCGAAGCCATCCGCGAAATAGAAGGATAACGGATACACCAGCATGAGAGGCCACCGAAACCAAAGCGGAACCGAAGCTACCCCACCAATGAAGACAGGCACAAGAAGAAGAAGGCATACTAGAGTCCAGCTGTTAATGGCGATCCCTCGATCCATTTTAAGACCGAGGAGCGCTAAGGGCAGCAGGAAGATGAAACAGTACGCTAAGAAACCGAGTACATAGGTCGAAGCCTCCAAACTTAAGTGAAATCCAGTAATAGCAACGGGAATAACCGGCCTACCGAGCTGGGGCGAGTACAATTGATAGAGAAGCAGAACTCCAGCAAAAGCTGAAAGATAGAAATGAACCTTAGCTTCTCCCGACTCGCCTCGCGTACATAGCCATAAGCTTCGAAGAATCAGCACACCTAGCAGTATTACAGAAGTGATCTGATGCGACATGAACGTCAGCAAAGTGAATGCGCCAACGAGCAAGTACCTTCGAACGCCAATGAAAACCTCGAGCGCCGTGAGGGCCGCAAACAGAAAGACTACACCAAGCATGTTTCGATACAGTTCCCAAGAGATCCTCAAGCCGACAAAGTAGAGCGTGGCAATTAGCGACGCGAATAAAGCCTTACGAAAATCCCAACGCAAACTTAAACGCCCATAGAAATATGCTGACAGAGAAACGAATCCTATCAGTACCGGGCCGAGCAGTTTCACCGCTATGAATGGGTCTGGCATTAAGTAGCGGTTAAAGCCTACAGCCAATACATAGAATAGCCCAGCGGTCTTGAACAAGCCCAAGATGTCCATAGGAAGGCTCTGCCCACTGAACGGGTTGATCCACCAACGCATCGCTGGAATATAGTATCCAAGCGTATCAAAGCCCAGAGGGTAGGGCCACGCGATAGCCTCAGGTATAAGACGTATGATGAAGGGCAAAGCGATTGCCAGAAAACCGTACCCGAAATTATGTACGCGCGTCGGTAGGGCTGCTGCCCACGGCTGACGGTGCACGCACAACTCTTCTTTTCAATTTCCTTAGAGCCAAGATCGATAGAGCCAAGACGATCATCATTATGGCTATCGGCATAGAGAACTCTGGAATCGGACCTTGAAGAGCGTATCCAGCAGCCTCCAAGACCATCCCATTCGTCTTATCGCTCAAAACCGCAAGATTACTTCCATCCTTATCCATTATGCCGTCGAAGAACCCTTCACTAGTTTGAAGCTTAGATACATGGCTTACCAGCGTCATAGTGTAATCATTCCTCCAGATGGCGTGGAATGCGAAGGCTATCT
>Ga0129297_10000802_pt1 | contig 15559 bp, 29 predicted proteins | sample I18A1metaG_FD_94708 | JGI IMG/M metagenome (GOLD analysis project Ga0129297, IMG submission 94708) | Lake sediment bacterial and archeal communities from Gulf of Boni, Indonesia to study Microbial Dark Matter (Phase II) - ​I18A1 metaG | ecosystem: Environmental > Aquatic > Freshwater > Lake >... | reverse complement strand
CCTTATGCCCATCGAAGACGTGTTTTCCATCACCGGCCGCGGAACCGTTGTTACGGGCAGGATTGAGCGCGGCATGGTAAAGACCGGCGAGGAAGTTGAAATCATCGGTTTTATCGAAACCAAGAAGAGCGTTGTTACCGGTGTTGAAATGTTCCGCAAGATCCTCGACGAGGGGATGGCGGGAGACAACGTAGGCTGTCTGCTCCGCGGTACCGGCAAGGACGAGGTTGAGCGCGGCCAGGTGCTTGCAAAGCCCGGTTCCATAACGCCTCACAAGAAGTTCGAGGCCGAAGTATATGTGCTTTCGAAAGAAGAGGGCGGCCGGCATACCCCGTTCTTCAACAACTATCGTCCACAGTTTTATTTCCGTACGACCGACGTTACCGGCATGATCGCCCTTCCCTCGGGAGTGGAGATGGTGATGCCCGGCGACAATATCAAAATGACGGTAGAGCTCATAACGCCAATCGCAATGGAAGAAACGCTTCGGTTCGCTATTCGTGAGGGCGGACGTACCGTGGGCGCCGGCGTCGTGGCTAAGATACTCGAATAGTATTTAACGGGCTTAGTAAAATAAGTCGAGCCTTGCTGGAAACAGTTGTCAGGCCAAAAATGGTCGTGACAACTGTTATTTTCAGGGGGGATGGTCGCAAAAGAGCAAGTTAGTTTATTGGTAATGGGTTAACCGACGTGGCTAAGATTACAGGGCAAAAAATACGTGTAAAATTGCGTTCATTCGACGCGAAACTTCTGGACCAGTCAGCGGCTAAAATCGTTGCGACTACCAACAGGAGTGGGGCACAGGTTGCGGGTCCGATTCCTCTTCCTACGAAGGTGGAGAAATTCTGCGTATTGAGATCGCCCCATGTTAACAAGAAATCGCGCGAGCAGTTCGAAATTAGGACGCACAAGCGCCTAATTGATATCATCGATCCGAATTCCGATACCGTCGAAGCATTGATGAAGCTCGAACTTCCCGCCGGTGTTTCCGTCGACATTAAATCCTGAATTTAAGGTCGCGTTTAACGCTTGAAGGTGTTCCTTTCCGCTGCCTTAACGGAAGTGGTATTTTTGCTAGGTGTGGGATATGACGATGAAGAAGTCGCTAATTGGAAAGAAGATCGGAATGACGCAGTTCATTAAGGAAGACGGCACGCTCATCCCCGTTACGGTGTGCGAGCTGGGTCCCTGCGTAGTGGTCCAGAAAAAAACCGTCGAAAAAGACGGCTACTCGGCGCTCAAGGTGGGTTACGGCGACGCAAAGGAAAAGCGGGTTCCCAAGGCACAGCTCAGCATTTATAAAAAGCAGAATCTTGCCGCCAAGCGGATAATGAGGGAGATCGAGGTGTTCGATGATTCTCTCGCCGAGGGAAGCGTTATCACCTGCGATATTTTTACTGAGGACCAGCCTGTCAACGTCCTTGGAACTTCCAAGGGAAAAGGATTCGCCGGCGTGATCAAGCGCCATGGATTCAGCGGCGGTCGCGAGACGCATGGTTCGAATTTTCACCGTGCCCCTGGTTCGATTGGCGCGCACACCTTTCCCGGTGAAGTCTGGAAGGGACAAAAGATGCCCGGTCGCCACGGGAATCGTAGTCTCACGACAAAAAATCTCAAGATAGTAAAGATACTTAAAGATAAGAATCTGGTTCTCATCTCGGGCAGCATCCCGGGACGGAAAGATTCTATAATAACTGTAATAGAGAAGTAGGCAGGCTTGCCATGATGCTCGATAAATATTCGAAAGACGGAAAGGTCGTCGGCCAGGTGGAATTGGCCGACAGCGTGTTCAATGTAAAGGTTAATGATGTCTTAATCTATGAACTCATTAACACCGCGAACGCCAATCTTCGCCAGGGAACCCACTGCACCAAGGAACGCTCGTTTGTTTCCGGCGGCGGCGCCAAGCCCTGGAGGCAGAAGGGAACCGGTCGGGCGCGGCAGGGAAGCATCCGCGCCCCGCAGTGGAAAGGCGGTGGAACCATTTTTGGCCCTCTTCCCCGTGATTACAGCCGGGAGCTTCCCAAAACTCTGAAAAGAGAAGCCTACAGGTCGCTCTTTTCTCTCAAGGCAAAACAGGGACAGATCAAGGTTGTCGAGGATGTTAAGGTAGAAAAAGGAAAAACCAAGGAAATGGTTTCAATCGGCAAGTCATTGAGCATCAGCAAAGGTGTATTCCTGACTGAGAACGATGATTCTTTGCTGAAACGCGCCTTAAGGAACATTCCATGGTTCGTTTATAATAATGTGAAGCGCCTCTCGAGCAGGGATATCTATTATTCAAAGACTCTTCTGATCACGGAAAGCGCATTAAAGTTCCTGAATGAGAAATATGCGAAGGGTGAGTAGTCATGGATTACAATGACATTATTGTTAAGCCGGTGCTTTCCGAAAAAAGCACCGAGTTCGCCGAGCAGGGAAAGTACGTTTTCAGGGTCGCAAAAAAGGCGAACAAGCCTCTCATTCGGAAAGCGATTAAAGAACTTTTCAACGTAACCGCGGAAAAAATTAACATCTCCAACGTTCGTGGAAGAAAGAAGCGCGTGCGGTACCAGTATGGATTCACGCCTTCCTGGAAAAAAGCGGTGATTACGCTCAAGGCCGGTGAAAAGATTCAGCTGTTCGAGAACCAATAGGTAAAACAGGAAGCGTATAGACAAGGGTAACGGCTATGGGAATTAAGAAATTTAATCCGGTTACGAAAACACTTCGGTATAAGACCGTTCTTACAAAGGACGAGATTACAGCGGAAAAGCCTTATAAACCTTTAACGGTCGGGAAAAAAGAGTTTGCCGGCCGCGGTCATCATGGCCAGGTCTCTGTTCGCAGGCGTGGAGGAGGGCACAAGCAGCGTTATCGTATCATCGATTTTAAGCGTGATAAATACGGTATTGAAGGAAAGGTTTCCACGATCGAATACGATCCGAACAGATCTTCTTTTATTGCCTTGATAACTTACAAGGATGGCGAAAAGCGTTATATAATTGCGCCCGAATCGCTCAAAGTTGGCGATGTCATCATGTCTGGAGAAAATGCTGAATTCAAAGTCGGGAATACCCTTCCCCTCAAGAATATTCCTCCCGGGTCAAATATCTATAACATAGAGCTTCACAGGGGAAAGGGCGGTCAGATTGCTCGTTCCGCAGGCACTACCGCGCAGATTACCGCAAAAGAAGGCGAGTATTGCCTTGTTAAGATGCCTTCCGGCGAATTGCGCAAGATACACAAGGATTGTTACGCAACCATTGGAGAGGTCGGAAACAAGGATCATATCAACGTGACGATTGGTAAAGCGGGGCGTTCTCGCTGGCTCAATCACAGGCCCAAGGTGCGCGGCGTGGCCATGAACCCTGTCGATCATCCGCTCGGCGGAGGCGAGGGAAAATCTTCCGGAGGACGGCATCCCGTGTCGCCCACAGGTCAGCCTTCCAAAGGATATAAGACGAGAAAGAGGAAGAAGTATTCTAATAATATGATAATCAAGAGAAGGAAGTAACGTATGTCTCGTTCCGTTAAAAAAGGTCCTTTCGTCGACATCAAGCTCTTTAAGAAAATCGAAGAGATGAATTCTACCAATACCAGGAAGGCGATCAAGACCTGGTCTCGAAGGTCCACGATCTTTCCGGAAATGATCGGTCATACTCTCATGGTCCATAATGGTAAGAATTTCATTCCCGTATACGTGACCGAGAATATGGTTGGCCACAAGCTCGGAGAATTCAGCCCGACGAGGACGTTTCGCGGGCATACCAGCAAAAAAGATGATAAAGTAGCGAGCAAGAAGAAAGGGGCGAAATAGGTGATTCAAATGGAAGCACATGCCATTTCAAAGTATAATAGAGTTTCTGCCAGCAAGGCTCGTCTCGTTGCGAACGAGATCCGTGGGTTTTCTTTCCCCGAGGCCGTGGACGTATTGAAGGCGATTCCCAAAAAGGCCTCGGTTATTATTTTAAAGACGCTTTATTCGGCAGGCGCCAACGCGAAGTATCAAAAGCCTGATTTGCTTGAAAAGGATCTTTTCATCAAGAAAATAGTCGTTGAGGAAGGACCGACGATGAAGCGCTTCCGCGCGCGTGCGCGCGGTCGGGCATCAAAAATAAAGAAGAGAACGAGCAGTGTGACGGTCGTTCTTTCGAACGAATAACTAATCTAACAGCAGGAACTTTTTTTATGGGTCAAAAAGTAAATCCAGTAGGCTTGAGAGTCGGAATCAACAAACCATGGGATTCCGTATGGTACGAAGAAAAGAAGCAGTATTCAAAGTACCTTCACGAAGATATCGTAATTCAAAAGCATGTTGAGAAGAAGCATAAAAATGCCGGGATATTCAAGATTTCGATTGAGCGCTATCCTGACCGGGTTAATGTGAACGTCCACGCAGCCCGCCCTGGTCTTCTGATAGGTCGTAAAGGGGCCGACATCGAGGTTCTAAAAGCAGAGTTGCAGAAGCTTGCTTCTAAGAATGTGTATATTAATATTATTGAAGTCAAAAAACCTGAAAAAACCGCCAAGCTTATTGGTGAACAGATTGCATCTCAAATTGAAGGGCGATTTCCGTACAGGCGATCGGTGAAACAGGCTATTGCGGGTGCGATACGCGGTGGCGCGCTAGGCGTGAAAATTGCGATCTCCGGACGTTTGAACGGCGCGGAAATTGCGCGCTCCGAAGCCTACAAGGAAGGACGGATTCCGCTTCATACGCTCAGAGCGGATATAGATTACGGCACCGCCGAGGCGCTGACTACCTTCGGGCTTATCGGTATCAAGGTGTGGATTTACAATGGCGACATTCTCTCGAATAGAGAAGAAAGCGACGAAGATAAGTACTCGGTTAAGAGAAAGACGAAGTAAGGTGGTAGGGTTAGCTCTATGTTGATGCCGAAACGTACTAAGTACAGAAAATTACAGCGCGGCCGGATGAAGGGAAAAGCCCTTCGTGGTTCCGATATAGCGTTCGGTAATATTGCATTGAAGACCTTGGAGTGCGGAAAAATTTCTAGCAAGCAGATCGAGGCTGCGCGTGTTGCCATAAACAGGAAGGTAAAGAGGGGCGGCAAGCTCTGGATAAGGATATTCCCGAATTATCCTTTTACCAAAAAGCCGGCCGAGACTCGCATGGGGAAAGGAAAAGGCAACCCGGAGGGCTGGGTGGCTATCGTAAAGCCGGGACGCATACTCTTTGAGCTTGCCGGAGTGACCGATGAACTCGCGAAAGAAGCGTTGAGACTGGCGGCATTCAAGCTTCCGGTAAAAACCAAGATAGTTTCGATCATCAACAAGGGTGAATAACCCAGAGCCTTAAGAGGAATATGCCATGAAGATAAAGCTGCAGGAATTGTCCATGGAAGAGCTGGATCGCGCGATGCGCGATGCAAGAATTGAAATACGCATGGACAGGTTTAAAAGCGTGACGAGTAAAGTCGATAATCCCAAGAAAATCAGGGAAAACAGGAAGCTCATCGCGCGTATACTCACTTTGAAGAGAGAGTATGCAATTGGGATAAAAAATCCCAAGGCAAAATAACCTGAGATGCTGGGACGGTAAGCTATATTATGGAATCAAAATCTGGCAGGAAGAAACAACTGGTCGGCAAGGTCGTCAGCAATAAGATGGAAAAGACGATCGTTGTCCAGATAGAGGGTACGATGATGCATACGCTCTATAAAAAGTCGGTCAAGAGATCGAAAAGGGTCAAGAGCCACGACGCGAAAAACGAGTGCTCAATTGGAGACGTGGTCCGCATTGAAGAGACCAGGCCTTTATCCAAGGACAAGCGCTACAGGCTGATCGAGATAATAGAGAAGGTAAAGTAGGTAACGTATCATGATCCAGGTACAGACATTTCTCAACGTGGCCGACAACAGCGGGGTAAAGAGAGTACAATGCATTAAGATTCTCGGCGGCACCCGGCGCAGGTATGCTACTGTTGGCGATATAATCATTGTTGCAGTTAAAGACTCCCAGCCCGCTTACGGTCTCAAGGATTCCGTGGGTAAAAAAGTCCATGGAAAGGCGGTTCTTCGTGCGGTAGTAGTAAGAACAAGCAAACCGGTGAGAAGAAAGGACGGATCATATATCCGTTTTGATGATAATGCCGTGGCGATTATCGATAATAAAAATGAGCCCAGGGGATCGCGTATCTTTGGTCCTGTCGCGCGTGAGCTCAGGGACAGGAACTTCATGAAGATAGTTTCTCTGGCTCCTGAAGTATTATAAGAGGCAACCGGATATGATTGGCACTAATTTAAAAAAGAATGATAATGTGGTTGTGATCACGGGATCTGATAAAGGGCGTCGCGGTAAAATATTATTCATCGACGTCAAGAAGGGACGTGTGGTCGTCGAAGGCGTGAATAAAAAGAAGAAATTTGTTCGTCCTTCACAGGAGAATCCGAAGGGCGGAGCAATCAGTCTGGAATTCCCCATCGACATATCCAACGTCGCTCTTTTTTGCGAAAAGTGCAAAAAAGGGGTAAGGATAGGGATGCAGATTAAGGATGATTCGAAGATCCGCGTATGTAAAAAGTGCGGCAAGAACATGGACAAATAGTGTAGGGTGATGTCAATGGCTGCTAGACTCAAGCAAGATTACCAGAAGAATGTGAAGAAACGCCTGATTGAGCGCTTCAAGTATACATCGGTGATGCAGGTTCCCAAACTCGACAAGATCGTACTTAACGTTGGAATGGGAGATGCTCATGCAAATACAAACGCGCTGAATGCCGCGATCGACGAGCTGTCCAAAATAACCGGACAGCGGGCAGTTAAAACGGTGGCGAAGAAGTCAATTGCGAACTTTAAGATTCGCGAAGGATACGATGTTGGGTGCCGGGTTACATTGCGCGGCGAAATCATGTATGAATTCCTCGACAGGCTTATAAACATCGCACTTCCGCGTGTGCGCGACTTTAAGGGACTGTCTCCCAAATCCTTCGACAACTTTGGGAATTATAATTTTTCTGTAAGGGAGCAGATCATTTTCCCGGAGATCGATTTCGACAAGGTAGAGAAAATCCACGGTATCAACATCACGATAGTGACGAATGCCAGGTCAAAAGAAGAGGCAAAAGCACTGCTCGATGAGTTCAAGATGCCATTTAGAGATTAGAGGTGACCGAAGTGGCGAAGACATGCCTGATAGCAAAAAGCAAGATGACTCCCAAATACAGTGTACGCCAGCATAACCGCTGTAAAATATGCGGACGTCCCCGCGGTTACATGAGGCGTTTTGAAATGTGCAGGCTGTGTTTCCGCAAACTGGCCAACAATGGGAAGTTGGCGGGCGTTACTAAGTCATCGTGGTAAACATTATTTCTGGAGTGAAGATGATATGAGCAGTATTTCGGACCCGATTGCTGACATGCTGACGAGGATGAGGAATGCCATTAAGGCAGGGCATCTGAAGGTGGACATGCCCTCTTCCAAGATGAAGATAGCGATTGCCCGCATTTTGAAGGATGAGGGATTTATCAAGAATTTCAAGGTCATTGATGACAACAAGCAGAAACTCCTGAGATTGTACTTGAAGTACACTCCAACCAATCAGTCGGCGATACTGAACCTCAAGCGTATCAGCAAGCCGGGCCGGAGAGTGTACAAGGGCGCGGAAGAACTCCGTCCAATATTTAACAATATCGGGATCTGGATTCTATCAACATCGAAAGGCGTTATTACAAACAAGGCTGCCAAAAAGCTTAATGTTGGCGGTGAAGTGATCTGCGAGATCTCGTAATATTGATGAAGTGGTGAGAGTGGTATCATGTCACGGATAGGAAACAAGATAATTGAGGTACCGGGCGGGGTTAATGTTTCAATGACCAACCGGGAGATTGAAGTGAAAGGGCCTTTGGGCACGGAAAAAGTTGTCCTGGCTGCCGGGATCGATATCAAGATCGATGGAAACAAGATCACCCTTATACGTGTTGGTGAAAATATCGGACAGGTAAGGGCTCTTCACGGACTGTCCCGGGCGCTTTTATGGAACATGATCGTTGGGGTTTCCAAGGGCTTCGAAAAAGACCTGGATATTCTTGGTGTCGGATATCGCGCGACGCAGCAGGGCAAGAGTGTAGTGTTTCAGCTTGGTTATTCGCATAATATTACGTATACGCCTCCGGAAGGCATAACCGTTGAGGTTCTGGAGCCTACCAAGCTTCGGGTAAAAGGAATAAACAAACAGAGGGTAGGGCAGATAGCTGCGAATATCCGCGAACTCAGACCTCCGGAGCCTTACAAAGGAAAGGGAATTCGTTATAAAAATGAGTATGTCCGGAAGAAGGCCGGGAAGGCAGGGAAAAAATAATGGATAAGCTAAGCTTGAAGAAGACCCGCCAGAATCGGAGAAGAATGCGGGTCAAAAGAAAAATCAAACTTGTACATAACAGGTTGAGACTCTGCATTTCCAGGAGCAATCGCGGCTTTTTTGCCCAGATAATAGATGATACCAAGGGGCACACACTGGTATCCGCATCGACTATGGATAAGGATTTCCCCGTGATGAAAAACCGCGGAAATAAAGCGGCGGCGAAAGAGTTGGGAAAAATTCTTGCGGCAAGAGCAGGGCAGCAGGGGATCAAGTCCGTCGTGTTCGACCGGAATGGTTTTCTATATCACGGCAAGGTCAAGGAATTTGCAGATGCGGCTCGTGAACATGGGTTGGAATTCTAGGGGTGATATCGCATGAAGCTTCAAAGGAAAAAAATCAAGTCTGACGGTCTGGAGCTGGTTGAGAAGGTCGTCTCCATAAATCGTGTAGCTAAAGTGGTAAAGGGCGGGCGGCGGTTTTCATTCAATGCACTCTCTGTCGTTGGCGACGCCAACGGGCACATAGGCTTTGGGTTTGGCAAAGCCAATGAAGTGCCGGATGCCATTCGCAAGAGCGTTGAAAGCGCCAAGAAGAATGTTTACTCTGTGAAACGGCACAAGCATACGATTCCTCATGAAGTGGTTGGCAGATTCAAGGCGACAAAAGTCATTCTTAAGCCTGCAACCCCTGGAACCGGAATCATAGCCGGTGCGTCCGTACGCGCAGTGATGGAAAGAGCCGGAATTTCCGACGTTTTAACCAAGGCGCAGGGCTCAAGAAATCCTCTTAACCTCGTAAAGGCAACTATAGATGGTTTACAACAGCTTCGAAGCCTGAAGGAAGTCGCCGATCTGAGGGAAATTCCGTTGAATAAACTCTGGGAAGCGTAAAAGGGATCTGCCATGGCACGTAAAATATTGGTGAAGCAAATAAAAGGAACTGCGGGAAAAAAGCCCAAGCAAAAAGCCACATTGAGGGCGCTTGGTCTCCGCAGAGTCAATGCGACGCGGGAGCACGAAGAAACTCCTGTAATTCGCGGAATGATAGATATTGTCAAGCACATGGTTGAAGTAACCGAGATCAAGTAAGAGAGCGGGCATTATGGAGTCTGTTGGATTGAAAAAACCGTCGTATATCAAGAAACCAAAGAGGGTTGGTCGTGGCACCGGCAGCGGTCATGGCAAAACAAGCTGCAGGGGACAGAAGGGGCAGATGTCGCGTTCCGGGGCGAAACGTCGTCCATGGTTCGAAGGCGGTCAGATGCCTCTCCAGAGGCGCGTTCCCAAACGGGGCTTCCATAATAATTTTAAAATTGAGTACCAGCTTATCAATCTGGCCCAGCTTGCCAAGCTGAACGTGGAAGAAATAACCCCGGCAGTCCTTGCAGCAAAAGGACTGGTAAAAAAGGAAAACGAGCTCATTAAAATTCTTGGAACCGGTACCGTCACCAAGGCAGTAAAAATATATGCCGATGCATATTCGGCAGCAGCAAGAGATAAAATACAGAAGGCCGGTGGCACGGCTCTGGCCAGGGTAGCGCTTCAGGACAAGCAATAACGCTAAGAGGACTAAATGGCAAGCGCGGTTATTAATATTTTCAAAATTCCTGAGCTCAGGAAGAGGGTTCTTTTCACTCTGCTCATCCTCATAGTATACAGGATTGGCGCACATATCCCTATCCCGGGAATCAATGTCGAGGCTTTAAAAGCCTATTTTGAGCAAGCTGCAAAAAGCGCCCAGGGCGGGCTTCTTGATTTTTTCGATCTGTTCGCGGGCGGTGCCTTGAAGCGGTTCACCATTTTTGCGCTCGGGATCATGCCCTACATATCCGCATCGATTATAATGCAGCTGCTTACAATAGTAATTCCCGCACTTGAGCGACTTGCAAAGGAAGGCGCTGAGGGTTATAAAAAGATAAATACTTATACCCGGTATGGTACAGTGTTGCTCTGCACCATCCAGTCATTCGGTCTTACGGTTTGGATGAGCAACATGCAATCGCCTAAGGGGCCGGTTGTGGTCGATAGCGGCATCATGTTCATAATAATATCAGTGATCACGGTCACCACCGGCACAATGATTTTAATGTGGCTGGGAGAACAAATAACAGAGAAAGGAATCGGGAACGGAATTTCGCTGATTATATTTGCGGGTATAGTGGTTAGGGTGCCTGCGGCATTCATGGACACCGTGAATAAAATCATTTCCCGGAGCGATCCCATTATCGGAATCATTCTGATGGGCCTGTTCGTCATGGTTGTTGCGGCATCGATCCTGCTGACTCTGGGGGTCAGGAAGATACCGGTTCAGTACGGAAAGAGAGTCGTTGGCCGACGCATGGTCCAGATGACGTCTCAGGCGATTCCGCTGCGCGTAAACGCGGCTGGAGTAATCCCAATAATATTTGCTTCCTCGATTATTTTGTTTCCTGCTCAGATAAGCAACATGCTGGGTGGAAGCAAATATGCGATCATGAATAAAATCCAGTATTGGCTTTCCCCCGGTCACGGCGTGTATATGTTTACCTACGGAATGCTTATAGTTTTCTTTTGCTATTTTTATACCGCAATACAGTTTAATCCGGTGGATATTGCCGAGAATTTGAAAAAATACGGCGGATTCATTCCTGGAATCAGGCCAGGGAAAAACACCTCCGATTACATCATGAGGATTCTCAACAGGATTACGCTTTCAGGTTCAATATTCCTGGCTATTATCGCAATTATGCCTGATTTTATAATAAATATCTGGCCTGAAGAAGTCTCTCATGAAATGGCATACCTTTTTGGAGGGACATCGATGCTGATTATTGTCGGTGTTGCTCTGGATACCCTGAAGCAGATCGAATCTCAGCTGCTCATGAGGCATTACGACGGGTTTATTAAAAAAGGAAGGATAAAAGGAAGATATTAAGCTATACGTTTAACACCGGTGTGGGGATTTACATTTATAACCGGGAGCAGATTGGTAGGATCGAAGAAGCCTGTCTGATTGCGGCAGCGGTTCTTGATGAAATTGAAAATATTATTGACATTGGAACCAGCACATCGGACATTGACGATCTCGCAAACCGGGTAATAAAAAACTTTGGCGGGAAACCGGCGTTTCTGGGTTATAAAGGGTTCCCTGCTTCAGTATGTACTTCGATTAATGAAATAGTGGTACATGGAATTCCTCAAAAAAGCGTAAAGCTCAATGAGGGTGATATTATAGGAGTAGACGTAGGGGTTTATTATAACGGTTTTTTTGGCGATACCGCCAGGACTTTCACTGCAGGCGTTGTCAACCAGGAGGCTGAACGGCTGGTAATAGCCACCAGAGAAGCGTTATACAAGGGTATCGAAACATGCCGACCGGGCAAAAGGGTTTCCGATATTTCGCATGCGATCGAGCAGCACGTGATCGCATTTGGTTTTTCCCCAGTGCATGAATTCGTTGGCCACGGAATCGGTAGAGGCTTGCATGAAGAACCATCTATTCCGAACTATGGTCCGCCGGAAAGAGGACCGCGATTGAAAGACGGAATGGTTTTTGCGATAGAGCCGATGATCAACGCAGGGAGCTGGGATGTGTCGGTGCAGGGAGATGGATGGACTGTTGTGACCAAGGATGGGAGCCTTTCGGCCCATTTTGAGCATACGATTGCGATTATTGACGGATCGCCTGTGATCCTGACCAGAGGCAAAACCTTTAATTAGGAAGTAGTATAGATGCCCAAAGAGGAACCTATCGAGGTCGAGGGAGTTGTAGTTGAGCCTTTGCCGAACGCGATGTTCAGGGTTAAACTGGATAACGGACATTTGGTCCTGGCGCACATTTCCGGTAAGATGAGAATGCATTACATCAGGATACTGCCGGGGGACAGGGTTACCGTAGAATTGTCGCCCTATGATCTAAGCAGGGGACGCATAATTTTCAGATCGAAATAATAAGAGTACGTTATAAGAGGCATTCAATGAAGGTGCGTGTGTCCGTTAAAAAGATTTGCAGTGAATGTAAGGTAATCAAGCGTCATGGCGTTGTCCGGGTGATATGTTCCAATCCGCGGCACAAACAGCGTCAGAAGAAAAGAACTGCTAAATAAGGATTCTTGAGAGGATATTTATGGCTCGTATTTCCGGTGTCGATTTACCCAATGCAAAGAGGGTCGAAGTTGCACTGACCTACATTTTCGGAATTGGTCCCTCGACCGCGAAGAAAATAATCGCCGAAACAAAAGTCGATCCTAACACCAGGGTTAAAGATCTTACCGACGAAGAGATCAGCCACCTCCGGCAGGCGATAGAAAAGAATTTCAAGGTTGAGGGCGACCTCCGCACGGAAGTCGCGATGAATATTAAGCGCCTGATGGATATTGGATGCTATCGGGGGATCCGGCATCGGAGAGGGTTGCCTGTGCGAGGGCAGAATACAAAGAACAATGCCCGGACCCGAAAGGGCAACAGGAAACCGCTCATGGGTAAGAAGAAGACCAAATAAGGAGATATATCCGTGAAGCAAAAGAAGGTTAAAAAGAAGGAAAAGAAAAACGTCCCTGTAGGGAAAGCATTTATCCAGGCGACCTATAATAATACTATTATTACCCTTACGGACATGCAGGGTAATGTTATTTCCTGGGCTTCTTCCGGCGGGGAGGGATTTCGCGGATCGAGAAAGTCCACTCCGTTTGCGGCACAGACCGCTGCCAAGGTAGCGGCGCAAAAAGCGATTGATTCTGCGGGGGTGCGCAGCATCGAAGTCCTCGTCAAGGGCCCCGGCATCGGGCGTGAGGCGGCGATACGCTCTCTTTCGCAGAGCGGGTTGACGATCACCAAAATTAAGGACATTACTCCGATTCCGCACAACGGCTGCAGGCCGCCAAAACGCAGAAGAGTTTAACGTAAGCGAGGAAGACATGGCAAAGTATCTTGGACCATCATGCAAATTGTGCAGGCGGGAAATGACGCCGCTGATGCTTAAGGGGCAGCGGTGCCTTACTGATAAATGCGCAGTAAAGAAGAAAAAATATCCTCCCGGACCTCCGCGCAAGCGCAGGGGCAAGCTGTCGGAATACGGAGTGCAGCTGAGGGAAAAGCAGAAAATCAAGAGGCACTACGGGCTGCTTGAAAAGCAGTTCAGGCGCGTCTTCGAAGAAGCTTCCAGGGGAAAGGGAGTCACGGGCGATAACATGATGTCCCTCCTGGAGCGCAGGCTTGATAATACTATTTTCCGCGCAGGGTTTGCATCTTCAAGGATGCAGGCGCGGCAGCTCATCCAGCATGGTCACGTGCTGGTAAATGGAACTATAGTCAACATACCTTCGTACCGGGTGAAATTGGGGATGCTCATTGAGATCGAGGAGAAGTTCAAGGCGAACGTGACCCTCGAAGATTCAATCAAGCTGGCAAAAGCGCTCAGCGCCGTTCCTGAATGGATTGAAGTTGACTTTGAAGGAAAAAAGGGCAAGATTCTGCGTTTGCCTACCCGGCAGGATATTTCCGTAACGTTCAACGATCAGATGGTGGTGGAGTTGTATTCCAAGTAATAACCGGTAGCAGGTCACACGCACATAGGGATTATGTCTGTGGCGGTATCAACTGGAGGTTATAATGGCTTCGAAAAACCTTTTAAAAGGTTTCAAGCGACCGAGTAAAATAGTATTCGAGCACGATGAATTGCACAAGGAGTATGGACGGTTTATCGCCGAGCCCTTCGAGAAGGGGTATGGCCTCACGATCGGTAATTCCCTGCGCAGGGTGCTGATGTCTTCGATAGAAGGGGCTGCAATCACCGCGATCAAGATCGAGGGGGTTCCTCACGAATTCTACACCATTGAAGGTGTGTATGAGGACGTTACCAGGATAATTCTTAATTTCAAGAAGCTTCGTCTGAGATATTTCGGGGAATTTCCCAAGGTAATTCATCTGGTCAAAGAGGGTTCCGGTGAATTAACGGGCGCGGATTTCAACATTGATTCCGATGTCGAGATACTGAATCCCGAATTGAAGATTGCAACGCTGGGTGACAAGGCTAAAATTGACATTGAAGTGCAGATTGAAAAAGGCCGCGGTTATGTTCCAGCGGAATTGAACAAGGGCAATACCGAAAGCATAGGCGTAATTCCGATCGATGCCATTTTTACCCCGATCAAAAAAGTGAATGTAAAGGTCGAAGATACCCGTGTGGGGCAGCGTACGGATTACGACAAGCTGATTCTCGAGGTATGGACCGACGGATCGATTACACCGGACGATGCGCTTGCGCAGGCGGCGAAGATCATCAAGGACCATATGACAATCTTCATCAATTTCGAGGAAGAGATAGAGGAAGAAGCGGAAGTCGTAGACGAAAGCCAGGAAAAGATCAAGAGCATGCTCTTGAAATCAATAGACGATCTCGAACTGTCCGTCAGGTCTTACAATACGCTCAAGAGTCTCGAGATACACGATCTTGAAAGTCTTGTTCGTAAAACCGAGGATGAATTGAGAAAATCTAAGCATTTTAGCGACCAGGTGATAAAGGAAATCAAGGGAAAACTCGAGACGAATCACCTAAGCCTTGGCTTGAAAGAGTAACAGGAGCATTGATATGAGACACAAGAACAGCGTACGAAGGCTCGGCAGATCACATTCCCACAGGAAGGCCATGTTCTCCAACATGGTGACATCCCTGTTCGAGGAAGAGCGTATTATCACTACCAAGCAGAAAGGCCGGGAACTGAAGAAGATTTCCGAAAAGCTTATTACGCGTGCCAAGAACAATCTTGCACTGCCGGAAACGGAAACCGGAAAAAAGCTTCATAACAAGCGGATGGTGCTGCGAGTTGTCAAGAATCGGGACGTGGTAAAGAAGCTTTTTGAGGACATCGCGATCAGGTTCCAGGAAAGAAAGGGCGGATATACGAGGCTTTATCTCCTGGGCAGGCGCCCCGGTGATGCGGCGGAGATGGCGATGATCGAGCTGGTCGAAAAAAAGGCCGAAAAGGCGAAAGAGACCGCCAAGCCCAAAGAGAAGGCGAAGAAGAAAAAGGAAGCCAAGGAAAAATAATCAGACGATAATGTTCGAGGATAAACAAGCCCTGCATGTGCAGGGCCTGTTTGTTTATGAAGATGCCTATTTTGTTTTTTTTGTGAGTCTTTCTTTTTCGATGGAATGGATCAGCCTGATATTGTCATTCGCGTCGATTTTAAAATCTTCGGGAATACGGTCGTCAAAGATCGGGGAGAGGGCCCCTGACGAAAGATTGTATTTGCGAAGGATATCCCCCACCATGT
>Ga0129297_10000800_pt1 | contig 15567 bp, 10 predicted proteins | sample I18A1metaG_FD_94708 | JGI IMG/M metagenome (GOLD analysis project Ga0129297, IMG submission 94708) | Lake sediment bacterial and archeal communities from Gulf of Boni, Indonesia to study Microbial Dark Matter (Phase II) - ​I18A1 metaG | ecosystem: Environmental > Aquatic > Freshwater > Lake >... | reverse complement strand
GCGTTCATATATTCTTCCAGATAAGCTGGTGGTCCTTTGTAGTGACGCTGATCACCACGATTATTGTCACCAGAATAACTAAGCCGCCGGCAGAGGAGAAAGTTGAAGGGATAACCTGGGAAAGCGATTTTAGAGCAAAGCTTGGCGAAGTGCTTGATCAACGCGCTGAGAAAAGTGGAGCAAAAGTTGAGGCGATTCCCAAGGGAAAAATTTCCCGTCCTTCCTGGTATCTCAACCTTAAATATTGGGCCACTGCTATCTTGCTCGCTCAGGTGCTTTTACTTTTCTTTTTTGGCTAAGAATTTTTAAAAGGAGGAAATAAGATATGGAAGAAAGAAAAGGAGCTGATCCAAAGCATATCCTTGCTGTCCAGATGACCTCTATCGGGGCCATTCTTTTAATCCTGGGCTTAACAGTTTTACTCCTAAGCTTAGGTTCCCTGAGATCAATGGAGAATTTTATCAGGGTCTGTGCCATAGCCAGCGATTTTAGCATAATTTTGGTCGGTCTGTTTTTTGCCATCGGCGGAATTATTCGCTTAAGGCGAGTAAAAAAAGTATGAAAATTCTGAGTCTTTCCCCCCGATATCCAAATTCTGACGATATGCTCAGAAAATTTGGATCTAAAACCTTTAAGCTGCCCTTCTCGCTTGAGCTCGTTTATCTTCCTTTTCTTTTTTTTCGTTACAGTCTTGCGATGACTTCTCTTCTAGGCAAGAAAAAGAAAGCAGAAGGCCTGTTTCTTGTTGATCTTGCCCAAGGTATTCCGATAAATATCAAGAGGAAGACAAAGTTTGAAATTGAGCTGGGTCTCGAAAAGGAATTTGAAAAATTCATTGATTTAGGCGACATTGACAGCAATAATAAGGATGTTATTTTTATCGAGAGAAAAGAGGTTGAAGAAAATCAGGTTCTACCTATTATTTTAGAGGAAGATGTGGCCATCAAGAAGGGAAAAAAATTGTTTCTCTACGATATAATGAGAATGACAGGAAGCCTGCGCTATCGAAAAGTCGAAATCAGCCCCTCCCAGGAAAAAAAAGTTCTCTATTATCCTTACTGGCTTATTTATTTTCGGACAAAAAAGAAAGAAATAAGATTTGATGTCTGGGATGGACTGAGTGGGCAAAAGGAAAGCGGAGATATTAAGCATTCTATTGAAATAGGTCTAGTAAGAATAGAAAAAAATATCCGAAATCTTCATCTGCTCGAAGGAGAAAGGCCAAATTGAAAAAAAGGAAATTGAGCTTAGGGCTTGATTTTGGGACGAATTCGGTCAGAGCTTTGCTCGTAGATGTGGCTGATGGCCAGGAATTAGCCTCGGCTATCTTCGATTATGAAAGTGGTGAAAATGGGATCGTTATCGATCCATCTAATCCCTATCTTGCCCGACAGAATCCGGCAGATTATCTAAAAGGGATTGAGGTCTCGGTCAGAGCTATTCTGGCCGGAGCCAGGAAAGCTAGGAGAGATTTTGAGTCAGATGAGATAATCGGCATTGGCATTGATACAACTGGGTCGACTCCTCTTCCTGTTGCTCGGAATGGAACTCCTCTCTGCATGTTTGATGAATTCAAGGATAATCCCAATGCCTTTGCCTGGCTATGGAAAGATCATACTTCCCATGCTGAAGCAGCCATGATAACCGAGCTTGCTGCCAAAGAGCATCCTGAATATCTGGCTAAATGTGGTGGCACTTATTCTTCAGAATGGTTTTTCAGTAAAATTTTTCATTGTCTGCGCACTGATCCCGCAGTTTTTGAGGCCGCTTGGAGCTGGGTTGAATGTTGTGATTATATTCCGGCTGTGTTGACTGGCACAACGAAGCCTGAAGCAGTGAAACGGAGCCGCTGCGCTGCTGGCCATAAAGCTATGTTCAACGACAAGTGGGGAGGCCTGCCTTCCAGAGATTTTTTGGCCAAGCTTGACTCAAGACTCGGCGGACTCCGCAACAGGCTTTATGAAAAATCCTACGCTTCAGATGTTCCTGCCGGAAATTTAACCAGGGATTGGGCTAAGAAGCTTGGATTGCCTGCTGGCATTCCTGTAGCTGTAGGAGCTTTTGATGCCCATTTAGGAGCTGTTGGGTCTGGCGTTAAGCCTGGAGTGCTGGTTAAAATCATTGGCACAAGTACCTGTGACATTACGGTCTGGCCAAATGATCAGCCTCTAGCCGATATACCCGGCCTCTGCGGCATTGTTGATGGTTCTGTTCTGCCCGGGTATTTTGGCCTGGAAGCTGGCCAGTCAGCAGTTGGCGATATCTTCAACTGGTTTGTCAATTATATCCAGCCTGGCGGGGTTGCAGGAAGCTTCCATGAAGCCCTCACAGAGAAAGCAGCCAAGTTAAAACCTGCTCAATCCGGACTTTTAGCCCTTGATTGGAATAATGGCAACCGAACTATTCTCGTCGACCAGCGCCTGACCGGTCTTTTAATTGGCCAGACTCTGCATACCAAACCTGAAGAGATTTATCGGGCACTGGTTGAAGCCACTGCCTTCGGTGCTCTTGTCATCATCAACAGGCTTGAAGAATATGGAGTTAAAATTCAAGAAGTCATTGGTTGCGGCGGCATTGCGGAAAAAAATCCTTTTGTGATGCAGATTTATGCTGATGTAACTGGTAGAGAAATAAAAGTTGCTCGCTCCGCTCAGACTTGCGCTCTTGGCGCGGCTATTGCAGGCTCGGTCGTAGCGGGCAAGCGCTCTGGAGGCTACGATAGTTTCCCTGCTGCTCAGGCTGCCATGTGTGGAGTAAAAGAAAATACTTTTAAACCTGACCCTGAAAATAATCTTATCTATAAAGAACTCTATCGCCTCTATTGCCAGTTGCATGATGCTTTTGGCGTCAAAGCATGGTCTGGTACACTTTATAATGTCATGAAAGATTTACTTGCCATTCGCGAGAAATATTCAAAGTAGAAAAAGCAATGCTTGAAAAATTAAAGCAAAAAGTCTGGAAGGCCAATTTAGACCTGGTGAAGTATAATCTCGTTACTCTTACTTTTGGAAATGTCAGCGGTATTGATCGGGAAAAAGGTCTGGTTGTTATCAAGCCAAGTGGAGTGGAATACGAAGAGCTTAAACCCGAAGATATGGTTGTAGTTGATCTTGAAGGAAGAATTGTCGAAGGCGAGCTCAATCCTTCTTCTGATACTCCCTCTCATCTTGAAATATACAGAGCTTTCCGGGAAATTGGCAGTGTTGCTCATACTCACAGTGAATATGCCTCAATTTTTGCCCAGGCTTGCCAGGAGATTCCCTGTTTTGGGACAACCCAGGCTGATTATTTTAGAGGTGCTGTTCCTGTGACTCGTTTTCTGCGAGAAGAGGAGGTCAAAGGAGGTTATGAAAGGAATACAGGCAAGGTTATAGTTGAGCGCTTCAGGGAACTTAATCCTTTAGCAATTCCGGCAGTGTTGGTTGCCGGCCACGGCCCCTTTGCCTGGGGAAAAACACCTGAGGAGGCAGTTAAGAATAATTTCATCTTAGAAAAAATTGCCAAAATGGCGCTGGGAACTCTCCTCTTGAATCCTCAAAGTGAGAGCCTTCCCGAGCATATTTTGCAAAAGCATTTTCAGAGAAAACATGGTCCGGATGCCTATTACGGGCAAAAAAGAAAAAGGAGAAAAAGGAGGTAAAATGAAAAATATCCCCGCGATTAAAATCGGCCTTGTTGCTGTGAGCCGGGATTGCTTTCCGATCGAATTGTCACGAGAAAGAAGGGTTCGAGTGGCCAAAGAATGTCGGGCAAAAGATTTGGAAATTATTGAGATCGAAACCATTGTCGAAAATGAAAAAGATGCACTCAAAGTGCTTGAAGAGACAAAAGAAAAAAATATTAATGCACTTGTTATTTTTCTTGGAAATTTCGGCCCTGAAGGTCCAACGACCATGCTTGCTCAAGAATTTGCTGGTCCCGTGATGTTTGCAGCAGCGGCAGAAGAGAGAGCCGATAGTTTAATTCAGGGAAGGGGAGATGCTTTTTGTGGGCTTTTGAATACTTCTTATAATTTGGGCTTAAGGCATCTCAGGCCTTATCTTCCTGAATACCCTGTTGGTCTGGCATCGGAAATTGCCAAAATAATTGAGGATTTCATACCTTTGGCCAGAATTGTCCTCGGCTTAAAGAATCTTAAAATAATTTCCTTTGGGCCACGACCCCAGGACTTTCTTGCCTGCAATGCGCCTATCAAGCCTCTTTATGATCTCGGCGTAGAAATTATGGAAAATAGTGAGCTCGATTTATATGACATTTATCTTGAGGCCAAAGGTGATTCTGGGATTAAAGCTGTGGCTTCTGATATGGCTAAAGAATTGGGAAAGGGCAACAGATATCCGGCTTTGCTGGAAAAGCTTGCCCAGTTTGAAATTGCTTTAACTAAATTTATGGAAAAAAATCTCGGCGCTTCAAAGTATGCAATTTTTGCTAACAAATGCTGGCCAGCCTTTGAAAGATTTTTTGGCTTTGTCCCTTGCTACGTCAATTCGAGGCTTTCTTCTCGCGGGATTCCTGTTTCCTGTGAGGTTGATATCTACGGCGCTTTGAGTGAATACATGGCCTCCTGTGCAACAGAACTTCCGGCCACAATTCTCGATATCAACAATACCGTCCCCCCTGATATGTATAAGGAAGCAAAAGATAAAGCTCGAAACTATAAATTGAGCGATCTTTTTATGGGCTTCCACTGCGGGAATACAGCTTCTTCCTGCCTGATCAAGCCGGAGATGAAATATCAGCTCATCATGCATCGCTTAATGGAGCCTGACAAAAAGCCGGATATTACACGAGGGACACTTGAAGGAACGATCAGGCCCGGAGATATTACAATTTTCCGTTTGCAAGGAGCCTCAGATACAGCCATTCGAGCTTATATCGCTGAAGGTGAAGTTCTTGATATCAATCCAAGATCGTTTGGCAGCATCGGTGTTTTTGCCGTGAAGGAAATGGGCCGCTTCTACCGCCATGCTCTGATTGGAAAAAGATTTCCCCATCACACTGCTGTTGCCTTCAAGCATGCGGGCAAACATTTATTTGCTTCGTTGAGCATGCTGGGAATCGATGATATCTCTTTTAATCAGCCCAAGGGAATGTTTTATGGAAGTGAAAATCCTTTCAGTTAAGATTAAATCTTCTTAATGAAATCAGCGCTATTAACCGGAATTCGAAAGATTGAATTCAGGGAGGTTCCCGCTCCTCGAATCAAAAAAGATACTGATGTTTTGCTTAAAGTCAGTCTTGTGGGCATTTGTGGCTCGGACATGCACTATTATTTATATAATCATGTCGGTAATGAAGCTATTAGATATCCCTGGGTTGTGGGACATGAATGCCTGGCTTCAGTGGAGGAAATCGGAAAGAAAGTGACCAGGGTCAAGCCTGGGGATGTTATTGTTATTGACCCTGCGCTTGCCTGCTCTGAATGCGACCAATGTCGTAAGGGAAGGCCGAATACTTGCCTTAATCTCGTTTTTTTGGGCTATCCTGGCCAGGGAGAAGGTTGCCTTTCAGAATACATTGTCGTTCCTGAGATGAATTGCCATTTTTGGAAACAAAGCGTTCCTCTCGAGCAAGCAATCATGGCTGAGCCAATATCAATTGGCATTTATGCTCTAAAATTATTGAATAATCCTGAAGCTAAGAAAATCGGCATCTTTGGTTCTGGACCAATTGGCTTAAGTGTTGCTCTCGTAGCTCGTCAAGCTGGGATCAAATCAATTTATATGACCGATAAAATTAATGAAAGGCTTGAAGCAGCCAGACGCAGCGGAGCGATTTGGGCTGGGAATCCAGATAAATCAGATATTGTGGAGGAAATTAGAGCTAGGGAGCCACTTTTATTGGATGCAGTCTTTGAGTGCTGTGGAGATCAGGCGGCAATTGATCAGGCCATCGAGGTCCTCCGGCCGGGTGGAAAACTGCTAATCATCGGGATACCGGTTGCAGCTCGTATCTCTTTTGATATAAATAAATTGCGGCGAAAAGAAATCTCCATCCAGAATGTCCGTCGCCAGAGCAATTGTTTTCAAGCTGCGCTGGATCTCGTCGGAAGCTCAAAGCTCGATTTGAATTTCATGATCACCCATAAATTTCATTTTGAAAAAATTCGAGAGGCTTTTGAACTTCTCGCTGGTTACAGGGATGGTGTCATCAAAGCAGTCATTCAGATTCCCTGATTCATTCATCATAAGATATTTTTTTTTATCTCTGATCAATTGAGGATTTTGATGAGCAAAATGAGATTTTTTCTCCTCTTCGTAATTTTTTTATTTATAGTAAAAGCAGGAGGCCTTGCCCCGGCTATTATTAGCTCAGCTCCGCTTTATCTTGCCGGCCAAAAGGTTGAGCTTTCGCTTACGCCGATAAGCGAACAGGCGATCCGCATAACTTTTCTGCCCTTTAATGCTCAGGGCAAACTGGAGCCAATCACTGATTCTACTGTGCTTGTTCCCCGTGACTGGCCGCCTCCGGCTTTTCGAATAACCAGTCTTGAGGCAGAAAGGATTATTTCCCTCAAAACATTGCGGATCAGAATCATCCCCTCTCCATTATCAGTTGAGATTCAAGATGCTGGAGGAAATATTATTCAAAAATTAGTTTTCAATCAGAAAACAGGAGCTATGGCTTTCAGAATTGGAAATAGCCCTATTTTGGGCCTTGGCGGTGGCGGTAAGCAATTCGACCGCCAAGGAGCCTTTGATCCAATGACCAATGGCCATAGGGCAGGAGAATACCAGATTTTCGGCTCTCGAGTTCCTGTTCCTTTTCTGATTGGTACAGAAGGCTGGGCAATTTTCGTCCACCGGCCTTACAACGGGACATTCGATCTTAGGGAGAAGCAAGGTCTTTTCCAAGCAAAAGCTGAATCGAGAGAAGAAAAGGAGCAACCCTTGCCTCTGGATATTTTTGTGATTAATAGTCATGCCCCTTCGGTTATCATGAGCGAATATGCTAATCTCACTGGACACCCTGTTCTGCCGCCGAAGTGGGCCCTGGGCTATTTCCAGAGTCATCGCACTATTTCGGGCCCTGAAGAAGTTTTGTCTGTTGCCGAGAGTTTCCGCCACAAACAACTTCCTTGCGATGGCTTAATTTACCTTGGAACTGGCTATTGCCCGCAAGGCTGGAACTTGGGTCATGGATCTTTGGAATTTAATCCAAAAAGTTTCGATCAACCTCAGGAGATCATCAATCGACTTCATGAATTGAATTTTAAAGTCATTCTCCATGTCAACCGCGCCCCAAAAACTTTGCATGGGAATTTTCCTCCTCTGGCAGGTGAGAAAACAGGTGCTGATCACATAGCCAATTATTGGGATAGACATAGAAATGTTTTTAGCCTGAGAATAGACGGCTGGTGGCCTGATAACGGTGATGAGTTGCCGATTGACTCGCGGCTTGCCCGTCATCTCATCTATTATCAAGGCCCTCTATCAGAGCGGCCGAACGAACGTCCTTTCAGTCTTCACCGTACAGGCTATGCTGGCATTCAAAGATATGGGGGCTGGGTCTGGTCAGGAGATGTTTTTTCTCTCTGGGAAACTCTTGCTGCCCACGTTCCCATTGGCCTCAATTTTTCTCTAAGTGTCTCTCCCTTCTGGGGTACGGATATTGGTGGATTTACTCCCACCAGGGAATTGACAGGAGAATTGTATGTTCGCTGGTTTCAGTTTATGTCATTTTGCCCACTTTTCCGCTCCCATGGCCGTGTCTGGCACACAAGGCTTCCCTGGGGATGGAATACAGGTGAGCTTGGCCCTTTCGAAATAAATCCTGAGACCAAAGGAACTGCTCCTCCTGATAGCAATGAACTGCACAATCCCGAGGTTGAGCCCATCTGCAGACAATACCTTAACCTTCGCTATCAGTTAATACCTTATATTTATACTCATATCCGCGAAGCTTACGATACAGGCATGCCAGTCATGCGGGCTTTGTGGTTGCATTATCCTGACGATCTAAAAGCTCAGAGCTGTGGAGATGAATATCTCTGGGGCCGCGACATCCTGGTTGCGCCAATTGTGAAAAAAGGTGCGTCCAAGAGCCTTATTTATTTACCCAAAGGCAAATGGTACGATTTCTGGGCGAAGGTGGCGGTTGCTGGCAACCAGGAGATAAGCCGCTATGTCGATTTATCCACTCTGCCTCTTTATGTAAGAGCTGGGGCCATTATTCCTTTTGGCCCCGCAATTCAGTATGTTGATCAGCCAAGCGAGCAACCGATCACCTTGAATGTTTATAGGGGAGAGAGCGGCGAATTTGTGCTCTATGAAGATGATGACCACAGCCTCGATTATCAGAAAAATAAAGCCCTGTGGACAAAATTTAGCTGGGATGATGCTTTGAAGAAATTAACTATCGAGCCAGATAAAAGATCAGTTTTAAAGCAGACAGGCCAGCGAACTTTTGAGGTTCTCTTGATTCCTGAAGGCATCCGCCAATCCATAAAATATTCTGGCGAGCGAATCGAAGTAAAATTCTGACAAGCTAATACAAAGGCATTAAATGTTCTTACATTCCTGAATAATCACTCTTAAAAGGTTAGGCAGAGGCTAAAAAATCAAAAGAGGTGACAATGGTGAGAAAGAAATTAGCCACAGCGATTATGGCATTTATCCTGATTTTTGTGACCTTCGTTGTGGATATTAGGGGAAACGAGGAACCTCAAGAAGCCTCAAGAGGGAATAAACTGCAGCAGGCCGCATCGTCCCACTTTACTTTGAATTTTGACGACGCTGGCATCACAAGCCTCAAGCGGACCAGCGATAAGTATAATACCGATTACATTCTGCCTCACAGGGCTTTAGGCCATGTCGTTGTCCGCTACCGCATGCCGGGCGGAAATTGGCAGGAATTTTGGACAGAAAAAATACCTCCTGAGAGGCGTCGTGTTATTATCTCCCCTTCAGAACATGGGCTTCCCCATCATTTTGTTATTTACAACGAATCCGGTTGGGACGACTATTTCGCTGATTTAGAATTTCAAACCCGCTTCAAGGTGGAAGGTGAAGCCCTATATTGGATGCTTCATTTCCGGAACCTTACCCACAAACCCCTGGAGCTGGGCGACGTTTTGCTTCCTCTTCCCTTCAATTCCGAGCCTCGCTGGGAAAAGACCGTGATGTATACCCGGCGTGTCGTTCCTCATCGCTTTGTCTCCGGAAATGGATCATTCATTTTCTGGATGAGGCCCAACACTGAGGGTCCCTACCTAGTTATGACACCAGTCCAGGAATGTCCTCTTTTTGAAGCGAATAGAAATGAGCGAAACTTCAAAGCGGCAAAACTTGAGTATTACGACAGCCGTGGAGTTTACATCCACTCTTATGGAAGGGGAGAAGAGGCTGCGGCCAAGGGTGGAAACTGGCGTCAGCCCCACACGTCAGCGACTCTAAGCCCTAAATTCTCTCCCAACGATGAGCTCACCTACATGTTTAAATTCCGCTGGGCTGACGACTATGACGGTGTCCGCAAAGTCCTCTACGAGGAGGGACTCTTTGATATTCAGGTCGTCCCTGGTATGACTGTTCCACTTGACCTTGAGGCTCTCATTTCGCTCCACACGCGAAACCAAGGCTTTCGGATTATTCCAGAGTTCCCCGGCCAAACTAAAATTGAGGAACTTGGCCAGAAAGCCACAGACACTTACATCTACCGCCTCCGCTTCTTTCGATTGGGCGAGAACAAACTCTTCATCTCTTTCGGCAAGGACCAGAGCTTGGTTCTTGAGTTTTTCGTCAGCCAACCCCTCGAAACCCTTATTAAAAAGCGGGCTGCTTTCCTCGTTCGAAGGCAGCAGCACCGCAATCCGGTCAAATGGTATAATGGTCTTTTTTCCGAGTGGGACATGCGGAACAAGATTTTGCGAAGCCCTGATGACAGGGATGGGCTACTCCGTTATGTCCTCAATTGTGATGACCCCGGTATTTGTAAGGCTCCCTATATCGCGGCCAAAAACGCTGCCTTCCCCAAGGCCAAAGAGATAGAAGCGGTTGAGTATTATATTCAAAATTTTGTCTGGGGGAAGCTTCAGTGCACGGACAAAGAGGAATACGCTTATGGTGTGTATGGTATCCCGGACTGGAAAGTCAACCGCGAGAGCAGTCCTTTTGACCGCGAAGGATGGGTAGGGCATGTCTGGCGTGTCTTTGACTACCCCCATGTCATCAATCTTTACTGGAACATGTACAGGGTGGCGAATTATTATCCAAGCCTAACCCTTTACTTGAATGCTGAAGGCTATCTTGAGAGGGCTTTCGGGACAGCTAAGGCTTATTTCACCTGGCCTCTCAAAACCGCTGATTGGCCTGCTGAATCTCTGGGGAACTACGATGAGCTGGTTATTCCGGACCTTATTGCTGAACTTGAGCGCCGTGGCTGGAAGAACAAGGCTGAGTGGCTCAGAGAAAAGTGGGAGGGCAAGGTCGAGCATTTCCTCAATGACAGCCCCAATCTTTTCCATTCTGAATATCCATATGATCCAACAGGCTTCGAGTCCTACCAGGCTTTTGCCCGCTATGCGGTCGAGGAATTGAAAAAGCCAAGTCACACCTTGAAGGTCACATCTTCTGATGCCCGCAAGTTCATGGAAGAAGAGATTGCTCTCAACATCGGCGCCCGGGGTTGGCTCGAAACAGCTTACTATCTCCTTGGTGGAGAGAGAAGCCTCCGTTACATGTCCCAGATGGGAGGCTGGGCGATCCTTGATTACGGGCTCTATTATGCCCCAAACCCTTATGCTTATCTCCGGCTTGGATATGCTTCCTTTCTCAGCTCCTGGGCCCTAATGAACGCCGGGGATCCGGAATCTAATTACGGCTTCTGGTACCCTGGAAAAGAGAATGACGGCGGGGCCGGAAGTGCATTTGTCCAGGAGGCATATGGAAGGACCTGGCTTGGGAAGGAACAACCGCGAGGGCCGTGGTTTTACAGCGCCGAGATTGACCTAGGATTTGGTGCTGCCTTAAGAACAGCATCAACTGTGGTTTCGGAAGATCCTCTCTTCGGGCTTTTTGCCTACGGCGGTCTTCTCTCTCGAAAAGAAAAGAACCTGTTTATTATTCCCCGCGATGGACTGCGCCAAAGATTTCATAGCCTTCACCAAGGGGTGAGAATGCATCTTGTCCTGGACCGCGACGGCTTTGCAGCTGAAAAGCCCATCCGCCTTGATGATTCCTGGAACGAAATCAGCTTTACGCTTGAAAATCGCTCAAGCGATGCCCATGATACCCAGTTGAGCATAGAAGGTCTGCCCAATGGAGACTACGAGATCTTTTTTGAGGGAAAGGCCATTAGAAAGCTGCGTTCTTCTGCGCAAATCCTCCTTCCTATTTCAAAAAAGAAAGAATTCAATATCTTGATCAAGAGAATAGGGAGCTGAACAGATAGAGACTGCCCGAGCCCATCTTTATTTTTTATTGGCGGGCACGAAAGAGCTGCCAATAGCAAGTGAAAGGAGGCAATAAATGATGAGAAGAAGAAAGTCAGGTTTTATTCAAGCTCTTATTTTTTTCTTTCTGGCTTTCGGCGTTTCTTGCGGGAAGAAAATAAAGTCTGATTATCCGATTCAACCTGTTTCTTCGGCTGCAGTTCATTTTACAGACAATTTCTGGGCACCTCGCCTTGAGACGAACCGCAAGGTAACCATTCCTTTTGCTTTTAAGCAGTGTGAGGAGACAGGCCGCATCGATAATTTTGTTATTGCCGCAGGATTGAAAGAAGGAAAGTTCTGTTCCCAATATCCTTTTGATGATTCTGATGTCTATAAAATAATCGAAGGTGCCTCTTATTCTCTCGCTCAGCATCCTGATCCTGAACTCGATAAATACTTAGATGAGCTTATTGCCAAAATAGCTGCAGCTCAAGAGGATGATGGCTATCTTTACACAGTGAGGACAATCGGGGGTCCATCGCCTGTTGATTGGCCGGGGCCTGAACGCTGGTCAAATCTTTACATGAGCCATGAGCTTTATAATCTTGGCCATTTTTATGAGGCAGCCTCGGCACATCTTCAGGCGACAGGGAAAAAGAACTTGCTCCAGATAGCTTTAAAAAGTGCTGACTTAGTCTGCAGAGAATTTGGTCCTGGAAAGCGAAGAGGAGTTCCCGGTCATCAGGAGATTGAAATCGGCCTGGTCAAGCTCTATCGCTTGACGGGCGAAGAAAAGTATTTAAGACTGGCCAAATTTTTCCTTGATGAGCGTGGAAAGGCAAGTGGTCACAAGCTTTATGGTGAATACTCACAGGACCACCTTCCTGTTATAGAACAGACTGAAGCTGTTGGCCATGCTGTCCGCGCCGCCTATATGTATTCAGGTATGGCTGATGTGGCAGCATTAACAGGAGATCAAAGCTATGTACTGGCCATCGACAGGATTTGGGAGAATGTGATTGGCAAAAAGATTTACTTGACTGGCGGGATTGGAGCCACAGGGGCCTGGGAAGGCTTCGGCCCTGATTATGCTCTCCCCAATGCCACTGCTTATGCAGAAACATGCGCTTCTATTGCCAATGTCTTATGGAATTACCGCATGTTTTTGCTACACGGTGATGCCAAATACATCGATATTCTGGAGAGGACACTTTATAACGCCTTGCTTTCTGGCATTGGGCTCAGCGGCGATAAATTTTTCTACCCCAATCCTCTGGCCTCTTTCGGTCAGCATGAAAGGAGTCCTTGGTTCAGCTGTGCTTGCTGTCCGAGCAATATTTCCCGTTTTGTGCCCTCAATTCCCGGTTATGTCTATGCCTCAGCTGATGATAAAGTCTATGTGAATCTCTATGTTCAAGGAAGAGGAAAAATAAAGATAAAAAGCACGGAACTCGAAATCGAACAGACAACCGAATATCCATGGAAAAGTGAGGTCAAAATTCAAATTCGTCCCCGCCGTTCAGCTCAATTTACCCTTTATGTGCGCATTCCTGGCTGGGCCCAGAATCAGCCAATTCCGAGCGATCTCTATCGATACCTGGATGACCTTGTGGAGAAACCTATTTTAAAAGTGAACAATGAAGTTGTGCCTCTCCAGCTTGAAAAAGGCTATATCCCTATTAGCCGGCGCTGGAGAAAAGATGATACAGTTGAGCTTAACCTGCCTATTTCTGTCCGCCGCCTGAATGCTCGTGAAGAAGTGAAGGATGATTTGGGCCGGCTGGCAGTTGAGAGAGGCCCACTCGTTTATTGCGCTGAATGGCCTGACAATTTAGGTCGGGTCAGCCATTATGTCCTGGAAGACAGCGTTCCTCTCTCCGCAGAATTTCGGCCTGATTTGCTCGATGGTTTGCTGGTTATAGCAGGCGAGGCAACTGCTTTCAGGTATAAAGAAGGCAAGAAGGTTCGAGAAAAACAAAAACTCCAGATGATTCCCTATTATGCCTGGGCTCATAGGGGAAAGGGAGAAATGGAAGTCTGGATCGCCCGCCAGCCTGAAAAGGCTCGTCCCCTTCCTGAGTCAAGCATTGCTTCAGAAAGTCAGCTACTATCTTCAGGGGGGAAAGGGATTGAGGCCTTGAATGACCAGTTCGAACCTGAAAATTCTAATGACCATTCCACTCGCTATTTTCACTGGTGGCCAAAAAAGGGAACTGTAGAGTGGGTCCAGTACAATTTTAAACAGGCGAGAAGAGTTTCTGAGGTTTCTGTTTACTGGTTTGATGATACTGGTCAGGGTGAATGCCGGGTGCCGGCTTCATGGCGCATTTTATTTAAAAAAGATGGCCTCTGGCTTGCGGTCAAAAATCTTGGACCATATGGGCTGGAGAGGGATAAATACAATATTGTCCGCTTCCAGCCTGTTCTGACAAATGCTCTCCGGCTGGAAATCCAGTTACCTGAAAAATTTTCAAGCGGTCTTCAGGAGTGGAAAGTTAAATAGGTTTATTTTATTTCCAAAACCACGACTGATTTTGAGGGAAGAATAACATTCAGGAAATTGTTTTTAAGCGATGCCTCTTTAAAATCAGCTGGCTTGAGGGCATCAGGCTTTTCAAAAGTATTATGAGTTTTCATGTCAGCTGAGGTCAGGATTTGACCTGTGACAGTCTTGGCCATCGAGCCGCGTAGCTCAATTTCCATTTTAGCCGAATTATCAGGATCGAGGTTACAGAGAGAAATATGAATTGCGCCTGAGCCATCCCTGGAAGCTGAAACACTTAAGGCCGGAATTTTATCGCCCTCGAACTGATAATCTTTGGCTTCGAGATTTGTGGGAAGAAGAGTTGCTTCCTGATGAACCTTATACATATCGAATACATGATAAGTTGGCGTCAGAATCATTTTTTCATCTTGAGTAAGGATTACAGCTTGAAGCACATTAATCGTCTGAGCGAGATTTGCCATTTTCACTCGGTCACAGTGGTTGTTGAAGATGTTTAACGTCAAACCTGTGACGAGCGCATCACGGAGAGTGCTCTGCTGGTAGAGAAAGGCTGGATTTGTCCCCGCTTCAACCTCATACCAGGTTCCCCACTCATCGACGATTAAGCCGACATGCTTTTTGGAATCATATCGATCCATGATGGTTGAGTGCATTTTTATCAACTCTTCCATGCGCAAAGCCTTTTTCATGGTCTCAAACCATTCTTTCTCGCTAAACAGGGTTGCCGAATTCTTTTTTCCCCAGCCTCCCGGGACAGTGTAGTAATGGAGGCTCAAACCCGACATCATATTCCCTGCTTCACGCATCAAAATTTCAGTCCACTCTCGATTGTCCTCATAACTTCCACAGGCAATTTTGTAAATTCTATTTTTTGAATAATTTCGAACATAGGTCTGGAAACGACGATAGAGGTCAGCATAAAATTCAGGCCGCATGCTGCCTCCACAACCCCAGTTCTCGTTGCCGATACCAAAAAATCTAAGACTCCAGGGTTTTTCCCGGCCGTTGTTGCGGCGCAAATCATTCATCGGGCTTTTTCCATCAAAGGTAATATATTCAATCCATTCCTGCATTTCCTGGACTGTTCCGCTTCCCACATTGCCACAGATATAAGGTTCGCAGCCCAGCTGTTCACAGAGGTCCAAAAATTCGTGAGTTCCAAAATGATTATTTTCAGTTACGCCTCCCCAATGGACATTGATGATGGTGGGGCGTTTCTCTTTTGGCCCAATCCCGTCTTTCCAGTGGTAGGTATCAGCGAAACATCCTCCAGGCCAGCGGAGAACAGGAATTTTAATTTTTTTCAGTGCTTCGATTACATCATTTCGTATGCCATGCGTGTTAGGGATAGGACTGTTTTCTCCAACCCAGAATCCACCGTAAATGCAGCGGCCAAGGTGTTCAGCGAAATGGCCATAGATAAATCTGCTGATAGTTTCTTTCCCTTGATCTGCGTTGATTACCAGACGATCAACTTTTTTTGTTTCTTCTGTTGATAAGTCAGAACCCAATACAAGTCCCAGACTTATCAACAAGCAGATGGGAAATCCCAAAAGGATTTTTTTTAAGCACATATCCATACCTCCAGGTCGATTTGGGGATAGGTTTGTGAATAGAATTATCATTCAATATCTTTGATGTCAAACAGAAAGCTTCTCTGAATATTTGATCTTTATGATAGGTGCAGGAG
>Ga0129297_10000799_pt1 | contig 15602 bp, 11 predicted proteins | sample I18A1metaG_FD_94708 | JGI IMG/M metagenome (GOLD analysis project Ga0129297, IMG submission 94708) | Lake sediment bacterial and archeal communities from Gulf of Boni, Indonesia to study Microbial Dark Matter (Phase II) - ​I18A1 metaG | ecosystem: Environmental > Aquatic > Freshwater > Lake >... | reverse complement strand
GCCTTGTAGATGAGGATGTCGGCCGCCTGCAGGATGGGGTAGCCCAGGAAGCCGTACGAGCCCAGGTCGGCCTCCGAGTTCTGCAGCTTCTCCTTGTAGGTGGGCACCCGCTCCACCCAGGACAGGGGCGTGATCATGCTGAAGAGCAGGTGCAGCTCTGCGTGCTCCTTCACCTGGGACTGGGCGAAGAGCGCGGAGCGCTGGGGATCCAGCCCCGCCGCCAGGAAGGTGGCCGCCACCTCCATCACCGCCGGCTCGATGGTGCCCGCATCGTCGAAGCGCGACGTGTAGGCGTGCCAGTCCGCGATCATGTAGAAGGTCTGGTACTGGTCCTGGAGCTTCACATAGTTCTCGAGCGCCCCCACGAGGTTGCCGAGGTGGAGGGAACCGGAAGGCTGGACGCCGGAAAGAACGCGCTGCATGGAAACTCCAAAAAACGAATATGGCTATTAACTGGTCGGAAAGTACATATTTACATCAGCCCAGGATCAAATTGGCGATCGGGCTCAGTAAGAGATAAGTAACCTGCTCAATTGGAACAAACAGGACAGCGCCGAGTCCGGAAACCATAAGCAGCATAAACGCCATCCATATGTATGGGTGGTACCGAAATCGGTTGTATTTATACTGCATCCGGTCCGGTAAAAAGCCACCGAGTACACCAGCTCCATCAAGTGGGCCGATCGGAATGATGTTAAACGCGGCTAAAAGAACATTCAGATGCACTAGGGCACCACCGAGGCCGAGCAGGAGAACCGCAATGGGTCCAACTCCCAATCGAATCAAAGCCTCCGGACTGGAGAAGGCGGCGCGAAACAAGACATCCCTGGCCCCAGGGTCTGGCGCGGACCAACGGATCACCAAGCAGGTTAACGAGAGGAACAGGATGCTTTGAACAAGGTTTGAGGCTGGACCAGCCAAGGAAATCAATGCGGCGGAAACCTTCACTCGGAAACGCCGGGTCAGGCGAACCGGATCGAACGGCACGGGTTTGGCCCAGCCAATGAAAAACCCACCAAAAAACAATCCCATTAATGGAAAGATCACTGTTCCGATCAGGTCGATATGGGCCAAAGGGTTTAAGGTCATTCGGCCCATCTTTGCAGCGGTATCATCCTCCAGCCAGTAAGCTGCCGAGGCGTGGGCTGCTTCATGGACACTCAGAGCAAAAAGCAAAGCAACGTAACTGATCAGGATAGTGGGAATGGATATGTGGTCGAACACCAAGACTCCGTGCAGGTTTCAGAATACCCGATAGTCCTTGGATGCTCGCACCAGGAATAGAAACGGCCCCTTCCGGAGCCGTTTCAGAACAGCTTCCGACGTTCCTCAGATCACGATCTTCTCCACGATCAGGTTCCCTTCCCGGAACCGTCCCCAGCGCAGGGGCGTGCAGTCCACGGTCTGGTAGCTCCCGGTCATGATGAGCTCCGCCAGACCGATGCCCACGGCGGGGCTCTCCATGGCGCCGTGACCGCTGTAGCCCACCTGGAGCATCAGGCCGGGGTGATTCTCGTGCCAGCCCACAATGGCGTTGTGGTCGGCGGTGACGGAGTCGTAGAGGCTCGCCCAGCCGCTCTTGAGCTTGCACACGGCGGTGCTGGGGATGCGCTCCTGCATGACCTGGTTCACTTCCTCCACGTAATACTCAGGGTCGAAGGTCGTATCGAAGCTGTCCGGGGCATCCTTCTTCGCCTTGCCGATCATGAAGTTGCCGCTCTCGTGCTTGAAGTAGATCCCCTGGTCGATGATGGTCAGCGGGATGTCCTGCCAGCGGGGGTCCTTGTCCGGGAAGTCCGTGATGAACATCATGCGCTTCTGGCTGATGATGGGCATGAGGTCCGTGTCCGGCAGCCCCGAGCGCGTCAGCAGCTCGTTGGTCCAGGGGCCGGAGCACAGGGCCACCATGCCGGCCTCCACCGTCTCCTCCACGCCGTTAGCATCCTTCAGGCGCACACCCGTGGCCTTGCCAGACGCATCGAAGGTCACGGCTATCACCTCGGTCTTGAGCTGGAGCACCGGCTTCTGGGCGAAGTCGTTCAGGGCCCGCTCGAAGTAGCCCACGGCGGCCTGGGAAGGGTCGAAGCTCCCGCAGTCCTTGCCCAGCACACCGCCCACGATGGGCTCGAAGCCCAGGTACTCGCACACATCGGGATCGATGTGGTCCACGCCGCACTTCATGCCCGGGATGCGGGCCTCGATCTGCGCAGGGTCCAGCAGCTCGAAGTTGACGCCGTTGGCGGCCCAGATCTCCGCCGCCTGGGGGATCTTCTCCCAGGACTGGGCGTAGTAGGTGAAGAGGTAGCCGCACTGGTGGAAGCCGATGGCCACGCCCATGTCGTCCTGGAAGCTCTTGAGGATGCCGATGGCCTTGGTGCAGAGCTGCTGGTTGATGGGGGTGGTCCAGAGGTTCCGGAAGCCGCCCGCTGAGAAGGCCGTGGGACCCGTGGCCACGGCATCGCCCCGGTCCGCCACCAGGATGGAGCCCGTGAAGCCCTGCTTGCGCAGGTTGTAGACCAGGGAGCCCCCCCCGATGCCCGCGCCCACCACGATCAGGTCGAATTTCCGCAAGATGCCCTCCGTGCAAACCACCCAAGTCTGAAGGGAGCCTCCCCTCCCCGTCTATGACCGAGGGCACCGGAGCGCCAAATCTAAACAGGACACCCAGATGGGCCGATGAACTCCCGGATAATTGGTTGAAGACTGAAACGCCCCAGCCGGCAAAGGAGTCGCGATGTATCTCAAGCCCAACCATCCCGCCATGGCCCACGCGGGCAAGACGATCATCGGCTTCAACTGGATCGGGGGAAAGGAATTGGAAGGGGACCTGCCCTCCTTCGACTCCAAGTCTCCCGTGGACAGCCGCGATACGGTGGGCATCTTCCCGGAGTGCGGCGAGCGTGACCTGGAGAAGGCGGCCAAGGCGGCGGCGGAGGCCTACCGGACCTGGAAGGATGTCCCGGCCCCCGTGCGCGGCGCACACATCGCCCGCATCTGCGACACGCTGGAGAAGAACAAGGAAAAATTCGCCAAGATCATCACCCGCGAGACGGGCAAACCCCAGCGCGAGGCCCTGGGCGAAGTCCAGGAGTCCATCGACCTCTGCCTCTTCTACCAGTCCGAAGGTCGTCGCCTGCACGGCCAGACCGTGTCCTCCGAGCTCAATGACCGGACCCTGCACACCTACCGTCGCCCCGTCGGTGTCTGCGGCGTGGTGACCCCCAGTTGCTTCCCCTTGGCCGTCCCCCTGATGAAGATCCTGCCCGCCATCCTCTGTGGGAACACCGTGGTCTGGAAGCCCTCCTCCCACACCCCCAGCACCGCCTACCTGCTGGGGCGGGCCATGATGGACGCAGGCCTTCCCGCCGGCGTCGTCAACATCGTGAACGGCAAGGGACACAGCGCCTTCGGCAAGCACCTCCTGGCGGCCATCGACAAGGGCTTCTTCCAGAAGTTCAGCTTCACGGGCTCCACTGCCGTGGGGCGCCACATCGGTGAGCGCTGCGGGAAGAACCTCATCCTGCCCAGCCTGCAACTCGGCGCCAAGAACCCCCTGGTCATCATGCCGGATGCCGACCTGGACCACGCCCTGGCCGGTGCCCTCTATGGCACCTTCGCCACCGCGGGCCAGCGCTGCACCTCCGTCTCGAACCTCATCGTGCACCAGGACGTCATGGGAGCCTTCAAGGAAAAGTTCCTGGCGGCCGTCAGCCAGCTCCCCATCGGCAACCCCGTGACGGACGCGGATGTCTTCTACGGGCCCATGATCGGCGCTCGCCTCACCCATGCCTTCGAGGAGCACTGGGAGATGGGGAAGAAGGACGGCGCCACCCTGCTCACCGGCGGCGCCCGCTGGAACGCCGACAACCGGGATGACCGGGTGAAGGGCGAGATCGCCAAGGGCGCCTACATGCAGCCCTGCGTGTGGGAAGGCGTGACCCCCGCCATGGAGCTCTTCCAGCACGAGATCCTGGGGCCCACGGTAAACCTCTGCACCGTGGAGAGCTTCGAGCAGGCCCTGGACTACGCCAACGGCACCCCCTACGGCCTCTGCAGCGCCCTCTACACCGAGAACCGCCGCTGGATCGAGCGCTTCACCCGCGCGATCAAGGCCGGGCTCACCAGCATCAACAACTCCACCGTCGGCTCCGAGATCCACCTTCCCTTCGGCGGCCATGGCTGGAGCGGCAACGGCACCCGCGAAGGCGGCACCTGGGCCCTGGACGCCTACACCCGCTGGCAAGCCGTCAACGACGACACCAGCGCCAAGCTCCAGCTCGCCCAGATCGAGACCGACTATGGCAAGCGGGCCAGCTATGACGTGACGAAGTGGGAGACGCTGTAGAGTGCTTTCCTCCCAGAAAGACCAGGACTTCCGATAGAATGTTGAGCTTTCGCGACATGGAATAATTCGACATGCCCGACATTCCCGATGCAGCGCTGTCCCAGGTCCGCGTGGGAATCTGCATTCTCAACTACCACCAGCCTGAAGCCACCCTCGCCTGCATCCGACGATTGCTCGAGGTGGAGGGGCCGGAAACACGGATCCTCTGGCTTGAGAACGACTTTGATACCACACAAGGTGACATCATCGGCTTCCTGGAATGCAGCGGACTCAGCTGGACACGCATCGACCCAGAGAAGGATGACCTGCCAGGCAGCGGTGGAATCGCCTTCGTCCCAATTCCCAGAAATCTTGGGTATGCCGCCGGCAACAACGTCGGACTGAGATACCTGCACCGCCTTGGTATCGAATACGCATGGGTAATGAACAACGACACGTGGCTGATGAAAGGAAGCAGCCGGGAGCTTCAGCGCGAAGCCGACCACAACCCGGACGTTGGCATTTGGGGCACGTGCATCCGGACAGAGCACGATCAGACCTACTACGGCGGCATCGTTCAGCTGAAGGACTTCTCCATCACGTATGCCAACGATCCCAGAGATCTTGCCGAATCCGAGCGCTGCTTTATCAGTGGCTGCTCCATGTTCGTTCGAACCAAGACAGCCCAAGAGGCCGGCTGGATTCCTGACGACTATTTCCTCTATTACGAAGACCCGGCCTTTTCCCTGGAGATGAGAAAAATCGGGAAATCCCTGGGCTATTGCCCATCCGTCGAGATAAGGCATGACGAATCCCTGAGCATAGGTCGGCGGAGTAGCCTGATGGAGTTCTACAATCGACGGAATCGTTGGCTGTTCATCCAACGCTACTTCCCTGAGCACTTAACGATTCAGCTCTGCCGCCGCTGGTATTGCTACCAGAAACTTTTCTTCCGAGCTAAATTCCGTCGCATGACCATCGAGCATTTTGCCCTCAAGGATTACTGCGATGGCCTGAAAGGTCCGACACACCGGAGCTTCTCCTGAACCGCATCGCCCTCAGCCCGCGTCTGCTTCCGCACGATGCTTCACCGCCTTATCCATCGATCTGGAAATCCTGCTGCCCCATCGCTGGATCAGACAGCAAGCAGCCATCCAAAGGTGTTTCATCCATCACGTTAATCTGTGGAACGAGGCCTTGAATTCACACGGGCCCTTCAGGAAAGCTCAAAGACCCACAAGCGCCACTCGCTTGGCTGGCCGCATCACGATGATCCACAGACCAGAAAATCCGCAGACACGAAAGCACTCACTCTGGAATCAGCCATGAATGCAACCAACTCAAACTCCTGCCGATCCTCCTCAGACCATCGGGAATCGAAGGAGGAAGGAGTGGCAATCCAACACGAGCAGGCCCATCAACGTAAAGGCGAAACACATGCCACGACGGGCAGCAAGCTCCGCTCGTTCAGAAGGAGAATCGTGAACCTTTTCACCTACCCGTGGAGACGCAAACGGTTCCTTCGACAGATCTTCCGCGCCGCGGAGCAGAGAAGCGACAGCCAACCTGACCATGTGTTCCATGAGCCCCCTGAACTCGATCCGGACACACTCCCGGTCAAAGCTATCGCCTTCTACCTGCCGCAGTTCCACCCCATCCCTGAAAACGATCAGTGGTGGGGGAAAGGGTTCACCGAATGGACCAATGTCACCCGGGCTGTCCCCCAGTTCCTCGGTCACCAGCAGCCGCATCTGCCTGGAGACCTTGGATTCTATGACCTTCGGCTCGACGGGATCATGAAGCAGCAGGCCGAACTGGCAAGAGCGTACGGCCTATTCGGATTCTGCTTTCACCACTATTGGTTCGATGGCCGCCGGCTCCTTGAGATGCCCCTGAACCACTTCCTGCAGAATGGAGATATTGATATCCATTTCTGCCTCTGTTGGGCCAACGAGAACTGGTCCCGAAGATGGGATGGATCCGACCACGAGATCCTCATGGCCCAGGCCCACTCGCCAGAGGACGATCTTGCCTTCCTCGATTCCCTTGTCACTGCCTTCGAGGATCCGCGCTACATAAGGATCGACGACAAGCCCGTTCTCATCGTTTACCGAGCCACGCTCCTCCCTGATATCTCTGCAACGGCGGAGAGATGGCGGAGACGGGCTCGGGAACGAGGGATACCGGATCTCTACCTGGTCGCGGCCAAGTCCTTCGACGTGGGCAATCCGGCCACATTCGGTTTCGATGCGGGTGTCGAGTTTCCTCCGCATCAGCTCGGCCTCAAGGAGACTACGAAGGAGTTCCAGTTGGTCAATCCAGATTTCAGAGGAAAGATCTTTGACTACACCACCTGTGCAGGACGCGCAGGCAAGAGGAGGTACACCGACCACACGTGCTTCAAGACGGTCATGCCTTCCTGGGACAACACCGCCCGGAAACGCTCTTCAGCTCACATCTTTGCAGGGAGCACACCAGAGCGATACGCGCTCTGGCTGAAGGATGCGATTCGCGCGACCCTCGATCTCAAACCGAGTGAACGCTTGCTTTTCATCAATGCATGGAATGAGTGGGGTGAAGGTGCCTATCTTGAGCCCGATTCCCAGCTTGGGTATGCCTACTTGCGTGCGACAGCCGATGCACTGGCTCAATCCCCTGAAGACAAGGGAAGCACCTAATCAAGAACCAACAGACGTTCAGCCAAGCGTCACATTCGTTGCTGATCGGGCCATGACGAAGGCCGTAGATCCCACAAGTATTTGACCTTGCTCCCTTGTGCGTGCCGTCGGGTAACCGCGCTTCCCTGTTCTGAACGATCATCCAGACAGCGTAAACCTTCCTCTCCTCCACAATTGGGGACTGGGGCACCAGCTTTCCGCAGAGTATCCTGGCTGCTGCCGCAGGAGGACATCATCATCCCTCGAGGGCGTTCCCTTAGGAGTGCAGGCTTGAAAGATACCGGGCGCGTGAAACAACTTCTGCGGAACCATTGGGTGCTTCTGCTGCTGTTCGCCGTGGCGATGGCATTGTGCTGGGGAACCCTGGATATGCCCCTCCTGGAACGCCACGGTTTCAGGCAGACCCAGACCGCCATCACCGTGCAGACATTCATCAACGAAGGCATATCGCTCTTTCACTACCAGACACCCGTGTTGGGATACCCGTACACGGCCCCCTTCGAGTTTCCCATCTTTCAGCTATCGGCATACGCGATGCACAGGCTCATAGGGGGCAACCTTGATGTGTCCATGAGGCTCGCCAGCCTGGCTTGGTTCTTCTTGTCGGCACTCCTGCTGGATCAGATAGGTCGCCTTTGGTTCCGGGATTCCCGGGTCCGATACTGCATCCTTGGCTTCTATCTCCTGAATCCCTTTTCCCTGTTCTGGAGCCGGACTTCGATGATCGATTTCTGCTCCGTGGCCCTCTCACTGGCTTTTCTGCTTGCCTCGATGCGATGGCTAAGGTTGGGAGGATGGCGAGATTGGCTGCTTGGAATCGTGTTGGGATCCCTCGCCTACCTTGCGAAGGCCACTAGCGTCCTTCCTGCAGTCTTTGTCCTGGCGGGGTATTGGTACGCGAGGCTCAATGAAAAAACAAAGGAGGCAGCCGTGCCCTCCTCCGGCATCTTCCTCGATTTCCGTTCCCTCAAGACGGATCGGAAGCACCTGATGCTGCTCGCCGTCCTGGTGGCACTTCCCCTGCTTGTGGGTTACCTCTGGGTCATCCACACGGATGCAGTGAAGCTCGCCAGTGGTCAGAAGTGGTTGACCTCCGCCAGCCTGAAGACGTGGAATTTCGGGACCTGGGACCAGAAGACCAACCTGGCCAACTGGGGCATCGTGTTCTCACACGTCACAAGCCACGCCACGCCCTGGGCTCTCACTCTGCTGCTCATGATCCCGGTGGTGGGAAGCAGTTCCCTGAAGGCAGAAGAAACATCGGCCGCCCGCCTCTGCCTGCTGGCGGCCTTGGCCACTCAGTTCACCTATTTCAATCTCTATTTCGTCCATGACTACTATGCGATAGCCCTGATGCCCTATGTGGCCGTGGCCTGTGGCGTCGGCGCAATGGCAATCGTGCGATACATCTCAAGCGTGAGAATAACCTTCGTCAGGTTTTCCCTCCTGGGCGCCCTGCTGATCATCGTCGGTATCTCACTATGGGGGACCACCGACTACCTCAAACTGCTGTATGGCAAGGAGAGACTCACATACGGCACGCACCCGGTGGTTCAGCTGGGGCGGTTCTTGGAACGCATGACCAAAGAGACAGACACCATCATCGTGACCGACAACGACTGGTCCTCTGATCTTCTTTATTACGCCAAGCGGAAAGGGCTCATGCTGCGCAAGGGAAAGGACCAGCCGCTGCCGCCAGGACATCCCGATCGAGTAAACGCCCGAGTCCTAGCTTCCCGCGAGCCAGAGAACTATCCTCAGCTATTTGCCTCTTTCCCCCGAATCGAGTCCCTGGGGGTGATTTCGGGGTTCCATCTGTACCTCATCAACGAGTCTGGAGCTCTCACTCCCTCAAGCACCCTGGGCCCAAGAGGGATCGAAAATCGCCGGAGTCCCTGCAATTGGCGAGCGTCCAAAACGGTGGCCAGCCATATAGAAAAAGCACTACCTGATCCGGCTCCCAGCTTCCGGGCGGAAATCTCGGGCTGGGCATTCGCCGATCCCCAGGGAACCCATGACCAGACCGTGGTGATCCTGCTGGAAAACCCCCATGGGCTCCAGTATTTCTTCGAAGCGGAGCCTGTGGAGCGTCCCGATGTCTGTGATTATTTCAAGAACAATGCCCTGTTGCGTTCAGGCTTCCGATGCATGGTAAGGAGCTCCGACCTTCCACCGGGGCAGTATTCCATTCGGGTCTTGGTTGGCCGTGAAGATGACTTCCAGGCGTCCGGACCCAGTCCAGCGGAATGGATCCGCTAGGCAATGCATAGGGCACCTCTGCGATTAGCCTTGATACGCTAGGAACTGATAATCACCTCAGCAGCCTTCCTGGGGGCAAGACCTGGAACAGCCATCTATTCCATTTGGCCAAGCGACTGACAAACCGAGGCGAGGAGACTTCAACTGATGGACCATTCAGCACGATCCAAGACCACCATCACCATCGTGGGCGGTTGTGGCCACATAGGCATTCCCCTGGGCCTGACCCTGGCTGAAGCCGGATACAACCTCTACCTCCTGGACATCAGCCCCAAGGCTGTGGAGGGCATCAATGCGGGCAGACTGCCCTTTGTGGAAACCGGTGCGGAGGAGCTGCTGACCAGGCACGTGGGTCGCAACCTCAAAGCGACCACGGATGCGGAGGTGCTGAAGCAGTCCGATGTGGTCGTGTTCGTGACCGGGACTCCGGTGGATGAGCACCACAACCCCCGGATCAACGATGTGCTCCATGTGGTTGAACAGTATCTTCCCCTGCTCAAGCCATCGACCCTCATCGTCTTGCGGAGCACGGTGTTCCCCGGCGTGATCGAGCTGGTGGAGCATCGTCTGGTCCAGGCCATGGGCTCCTGTCGCCTGGCCTTCTGCCCGGAGCGCATCGTCCAGGGCGAAGGCATCGAAGAAATCCGGAAGCTCCCTCAGCTCGTTTCGGGCACCACCCCCGAGGCCGAAAATGCTGCTGCCGAGTTGTTCGCCTCCATCGCCCCGAAGGTGATCCGGATCTCCCCGCGGGAAGCCGAGCTGGCCAAGCTGCTCACCAATGCCTGGCGCTACATCGAGTTCGCCATCGCCAATCAGTTCTACATGATGGTGGAGAGCGCCGGGGTGGACTTCTACAACGTGTTCAACGCCCTCCGGGAGGACTATCCCCGGGCGCGGTTCTTCGCCCGCCCCGGGCTCGCTGCCGGCCCTTGCCTGTTCAAGGACACCATGCAGCTGGCGGCCTTCCACAAGTACAACTTCTTCCTGGGCGAGTCGGCCATGCTCATCAACGAGGGGCTGCCCGTCTTCCTGGCGGATCAGCTGGAGGCGAAGCTGGGTGGATCCCTGAAGAACAAGAAGGTGGCCATCCTGGGCATGACGTTCAAAGCTGACAACGACGACATCCGGGAGAGCCTGTCCTTCAAGCTCAAGAAGGTGCTGGAGATGAAGATGGCCAAGGTTCTCCCGTGCGATCCCCATCTACCGGACACCTTGCCCCTGGACCAGGCCCTTGAAGAGGCGGAGGGTGTCATCCTGGGCGTGCCCCATCGCGCGTTCCTGGGCCTGAAGGTGTCCAAGCCGTTCGTGGACTGCTGGGGTGTCTGGCCCAAGAGCCGCTGAGGAGAAGTGCCGTGAAGATTCTCGTTACAGGTTCAGCAGGGTTCATCTGTGGGTACTTGGTCCAGGAGCTGCTGGATCATGGACACGAAGTGGTTGGCATCGACAACTTTTCCAAGTACGGAAAGATCCAGAAGTCGTACGACCGCCACCCGAACTACCACTTTGTGGAAGGCGACGCCAAGAACACCGCCCTGATGAAGGAACTGATCGCTGAATGCGATCAGGCCCTGGCGTGCGCCGCCATGATCGGCGGCATCTCCTACTTCCACGAGATGGCCTACGACCTGCTGGCGGAAAACGAGCGGATCACCGCTTCCACCTTTGATGCGGCCATCTGGGCCTTCCAGCACCAGCGGCTGAAGAAGATCAATGTCCTGAGCTCGAGCATGGTGTACGAATCCGCCACGACCTACCCCAGCCGGGAAGGCGACGAGCGTTCTTGTCCGCCACCCCTCAGCACCTACGGTTTCCAGAAGCTCGCGTGCGAGTACTTCGCCCAGGGCGCCTGGGAACAGCATCGGCTGCCGTACACCATCATCCGCCCCTTCAACTGTGTTGGCATTGGCGAAAAGCGGGCTCTGTGCGACAAGGAGATCATGTCCGGCAACGTCCAGCTGGCCATGAGCCATGTGGTACCCGATCTGGTGCAGAAGGTCCTCAAGGGACAGGACCCCCTCCATATCCTGGGTGCAGGCAATCAGATCCGGCACTACACCTATGCTGGAGACCTCGCCAGGGGCATCCGCCTGTGCATCGAGCAGGAAGCCGCGCTCAACCAGGACTTCAACCTCTCCACCCCCACTTCCACCTCGGTGCTCGAGCTGGCGGAAGCCATCTGGAAGCGCATCAAGCCCGAGGTTCCCTTCCGGCACGTCTGCGATAAACCTTTCCAATACGACGTGCAGAAGCGGGTGCCAAGCGTGGAAAAAGCCCGAACGATGCTCGGGTTCTCCGCAGACACGAAACTGGATGTCATTCTCGATGAGGTAATCCCTTGGATCCAAGAGCAGATCCAGATCGGCGGGATCTAGTCACCCCTTCCCTGCCAGGTCTGGACATCATCATCCCGGTCTTCAATGAAGGGCCGGCCATTCGGCGGGTCTACGAACACCTTGCAAAGGCCCTGGACACCCACGTGAGCTGGAGGGCGTTCTTCGTCTATGACTTTCCGCAGGACACGACGCTGCCGATCCTGGAGGAATTGGCTCAGAAAGACAAACGAGTGATCCCCACCCTCCAGACGTATGGCAAAGGGGTGGTGAACGCTCTCAAATTCGGGTTCCATGCCACCCACGATGGCCCTGTGGCCGTGGTGATGGGCGACGACAGCGACGACCTTGAACAGCTACCCGCCATGCTCCAGTTGTACGAACAGCACCAAGCCGCGGTGGTGGCTTGCTCCCGCTACAGTCGAGGCGGTGCGTACCTTGGTGGAAGCTGGCTCAAGAAACACCTTTCCAGGCTTGCAGGTCGCCTGCTCCACTTCGGGGGAGTGAACACCAGCGACCCGACGAACAACTTCAAGCTCTACCGGAATTCCTTTCTTCGCCAAGTCTCAGTGGAAAGTCGCGGAGGATTCGAGATCGCCCTCGAACTGACCCTCAAGGCGACCATGCTGCGATTGCCCGTCTGTGAAGTCCCAGGCACGTGGTCCGACCGTGTGGAAGGCGTATCGAAGTTCCGCCTGTTCAAGTGGATGCCCCACTACCTGAGCTGGTTCAACCGCTATTGGTGGTGGAAGCTCGCGGGCTGAGCTGCCGCGTATCACCCCACTGCCGGAAACCTGCCCAGCTGCCGACCATAATCAGTGCCACCAGGGCAGCGGGGTCCAAATCGCGACAGGACTTGATGGGCGAGATTCCCCAGACCACGAAGGTGTAGAAGAGCTGGAGACCAAGGCCGAGGCTGAAGAGCTTGGAGTAGTTCGTTTGCACAATGGAAGCCCCGGCAAAGGTCATCCCGAGCAGGGCAGCCATCGGCCAGAGATGGATCACTGGTGGGGGGAAGAACACCGCCGTCATCAACAGCCAGGAACACAGGGCAAGCAGGATCAGCATCCTGCCCGGGGAATGGAATTGATAGGTCGTTCGACGGCCAGCCAGAGTAATTACCGGGAAGACTACCGCCAAGAGGTTTCCCTTGCTGAAGAGCAGAAAGTCCCAGGCCCTGAATCGGTCGAGAGCCGTCGTCCCGAAATCGTGATTGAGCGATATCCGAGCAATGGCGTTGTCAATAGGGACAAAGGGCTGTAGCAACATGATGGCTTTCGTCCTGAGGAGCTGAAACCATCCAAGACTTCTATAGTGCTCCATGATTGCCTGGAAGAGCCCTAGATTCGGAGTCTCGAACCCGAAATGGCCCGTCAGCGCGTACCGGGTCACAGGATTGAAACTTGGCAGTACGATTCGCTTGTAGAGGAACCACCCTCCGAGCAACCAGGCGGACAGGATGGATCCAGCCAAGAGGAAGCGCTTGTGGCGCTTCCAGTGCCAAACCACCGCGAACAAGCCTAGCGGGGCTAGGAAGAGGGCGGTGGATTCATGCGCCAGCATGCTCAAAGCAGAAAGAAGGAAGAAGCACATCAATTCTTTGGAGGACGACTCGCGCCCAGGTTCGCGGGATAGCCAAGCCTGTCCAAAAGCTGCCAAGGCAAAAGCCGCTCCAAAGAACTTGGGCCATCCATAGATGGAGTTGAAGACCACGAATGGGAGGGCTCCAACGAACAGCATCACGAGATAGGGCTGCGCGTTCGGTGTTTTGGGCTGGAGCTTCCGGATGAACCAGAGCAAGGTGGGTGCCCACAGTGTATTCAAGAGCACCGCGGCAGCGTTGTAGGCCGGGCCAAGCAGATAATCGCCATCGTTGTTCCAGCTCAGCAGCCGATACATTTGTGCAAACAGGAGGTGTGCCCCAGCCATCAGAGGAGGACGGTCCGTTGGCAGCCAGCCTCCCCCGAAAAGGCCCTTGAGCGGAAATCCCTGGCGTAGGGCTTCGGCAAACATCCAGGGCAATTCGTTATCCGAGGACCAGGCAGCCGGCCAGAAGCGGTAATTAGGCTCCCAGTGGGCATTGCCATTGAAGGTCAGCCCGGAAAGCGCGAAATAACAGGTGGCGACCAGGAACCAAACTTTCAAGTGGGGGCCAAGAGACCGGAGGGCGGACCGCACCGGCCGCGTTCCCGCCTGCACCAGGATGAAAAGTAAAACGAAACCCAGCAAAGAGGCAGCAATCCCTGTGCTGCACCATCCCATCTGCGCAAACCGCGCAGGCAGATTTGCCCAGTCCGCTTGCATCAGAGCGCCATACAAGGCGCTGGAAAGATAGAACATGCCAAGGGATCCAAGTCCAAGCCCGGCGAGGGCAGCCGGGAATGGATCCAACTCCCAGTCCAAGACATGGACCAGGGCCACAGACATCACTGCAATCAGGGAAAAGATGAGGAAGGCGGCCACAAAGTAGGGAAGCCTCCCAAAGAAAGAGGACTTGGCGTAGGAGATCGCCCCTATGCCGAAGACCGAGCCTGCCCCTACGTTGATATCCGCTTCCGTTGAATCCAAGACGAGACGGACCGGTTTCCCCACCCAGGAACGAGGAGGGGCCAACAGCGATTCAGCGCCATTCACGTTGACGCCCCCTCTGAATACCTCGATCCGCTCCAGTGTATCCATCCGCTCCAGGAAACACTGGATTTTACCGGAAGGAGTCTGGTTGGTACCCGTGATGGCAATCGAAAGATACCGCCAGCACAGGAAAAGCCCGGAGCGGACCTGGATGGGTACGACCCCCTGATCAGGCGTCCAGGTCCGGTAAATTACGCCCTCATGATGCCTTACTACCGAGGTTCGGAAGTGCTGAAATTGACTTGGGAAAGCAGAAAGGGGGACCTTGGTGCTTGCAGGGGCAAGGACTTGCCACTCGCCACCCTTGGTGAGCAGGGTGGCCGGTTTTTCTGGCATCAACGCAAGCCAGCAGGAAGCAATGAGAACCATCAACAGGGATAACCAGCCCCAACTCTTACCGTAGTTCATATCTGCACTCTTCAATCTGAATCGGCGGCGACCATTGGCTTGGCACAAGCCTGCACACACGCCGCAGCCTGTGCAGATAGAGGGAAGGAACCACGGGCTTCGTAACCCGATTCATCGAAATGGTCTCAAATGGAACTGAGCGAAGCAACGGTGCCGTTCGATATCGCGGAGTTCAGCGATCCCGAACACATCACTGGGCTCGAGAGCACAGAGTCATGCGCCGCAAAGCGGTGCTCAAGATGATCGAGGAGCTGTTCGATGCTCTGCTTGCGGAGCACGGACCGATTATTGACCTCGCCGATTCCCCCTGGAGCGCCTGGATACAGTCTCAGGGCACACGGGCCGCTACACCCACCGCGTGGGTATCGCCAACTCCCGCCTGCTGGACGTCGGCCCCGGCCATGTCACCTTCCACACGAAAGGCAAAGGCACGGTCGCCCTGCATCCCGTGGACTTCCTGGGTAGGTTCGTCCAGCACGTCCTGCCCGACGGCTTCCACAAGACAAGGCCCCAGAGCCCATCAGCGACGAGCCTATCCGCTGCACCCACTGCGGTGCCCTCATCCAGCGGATCCGCCTGGCCCGCGCCCCGCCACTGTCGGGCCCATGTGTATAGGCCCGACAGCAGTCAGGAAGTGCATCCAGGCTCCACCCGAGTTGGGCGAGGCGAAGCCCTGCACGACCGAGGGTGTGAAGACCTTCGAGGAGTCCGCCGATCTCAAAGCCGGCTCGCCCCACACCTGCCGGGTGACTCAACCGAGCCTCAGAAAGAGAACGCCGGGCGCGATTTCCGCATAGCGGTCACCCCGGCCCTCGCCACTCCGGGCTTGTTCAACACCGCATTCGCCGGTGGAGATCACGCCTGCCTGGAACTGCCGGATGGCACCGGCGGAATGCTTACTGTTTAGTCGGCCCTGACAAACCCCTCCAACTGAATCAGGCGGTCGCTGGAGTGAGCTGAGGTGGGAATACG
>Ga0129297_10000796_pt1 | contig 15622 bp, 13 predicted proteins | sample I18A1metaG_FD_94708 | JGI IMG/M metagenome (GOLD analysis project Ga0129297, IMG submission 94708) | Lake sediment bacterial and archeal communities from Gulf of Boni, Indonesia to study Microbial Dark Matter (Phase II) - ​I18A1 metaG | ecosystem: Environmental > Aquatic > Freshwater > Lake >... | reverse complement strand
GGTGCAACGTTCTTCGTTGAGCCCATGGCGTTACGGTCTGCTTCTTGGCTGAAGCCGCAGGTCACCGCAAGGAGCTGTCTGCCGTCCTCAAGCCCAGGCCTCGAACACCACGTGGGTCGTACCCGACATATAGTCCAGGACCTCCTTTCGGCCGCCACGGTCGACCCCGCCCGCCGTGCTCAGTCCTTCGGCCGCATAGATCTCGTAGTAGGTCCCATCGGTGAACATGAGGAAGAGCTGGGACCTCGGTGGCGTCGGGCAGCTCTTGACGATGACCCCGGCCAGGGTCTTCCCGACGATGCCTGCGAGCTCGTTCTTGATCACCTTGTCCTCCTTGAGGTTGTTCTCCAGGTTGCGTGGTTCTGTCCTTACAGGCGCTCCCTGCTCAGGTGACTTGGACCGCCTTGCGATGGCCCACCTTCTCAAGCGGCTTGTCTTTCGAAGTAGGCGTCCGCGGCCCAGCCGATGGCTTCGGTGATGGCCATGGCTGTGCTAGCGTTGATGGCGTTCCCAAGACCCGGGATCCAGCCCACCAGCGCCTGAGAGAGCGCCCTTCCGCCGTAGCCCGCAGGGAAGGTGAGCAGCAGGTCGGCGGCGGCGGTCTTGGTGAGGCTCACCCCATGTTCCTGGGCGATGGCGACGATCATCGCCGTCTGCAACCCCACCAGGACCGGCATGTCGGAGCCGGGAATCTGGGCCAAGCCGCCGCCCACCAGACCGGCGGACGCAGAAGTGGTGTGGATGATCCCGTGGACCTTCTGGTTCCTGGTGGCCATCGCATGTCCCCTTGCGGCCTCCATGGGAGCACCCCTGTGCTCCAGGCGATCCGGACGCAAGGTTGCCACCTTCCGGTAAGGTTGCCGGGCCGGATACGGGACGGCTCCAGGAAGACACTTGGGTGTCCAGACCGCCGAGGAGGTTCCGATGCTCAAGTTGCTGCTCAGCGAGGTTGCCCACGGCTACGCGCGCGACAGGGTCCTCGAGGCCGTGGACCGGCTCTCCGCGGAGGAGGTGCGGTTACGGATCCATCAGGCAGCGCCCGTTCTGGGCCGGGTCTACACCCTCTTGGCCTCGGAGGAAGGCCAGCGTGGCAAGCTCCGCGAGACGGTGCAGGAGCTCACCGACGCCGAGCTCCGGCGGCTCATGGCGCCGCATGTCCCGCCGCTCGTGGGCAGGGTGCTCTTCTGGCTGGACGAAGGGTAGGGGAGGAGGAGTCCTTGATCTCACCCGTTCGCCGTTCCCATGAGACCCCCCCGAGGCAACCCCCATGCGGTTCTTGGGACTTCCAAGAATCCCAGGGTGGAGGTGGAAGGGTGCAAAAGGTGCGAGCACGGCCAGCTTGAAAGGCGCTCTGTCTATGACGAGGACTCGCCGGGGCTCAAGGACTCGATGAACAGGTCGATGGTTGCGGCCACCTGCGCAAGGCTGTCCAGGTCATCGGCGAAGGTGCTGCCATGGGCGACCATGTTCCGGACCCTCTCCACCTCGGGGAGAACAGGTGGAAGGCTATGTCCGAGACGGTTCCGCAGGTCTCGGATGCTCTCCACGAGCTTTTCCCGGCCCTTGCGGCTGAGGCATTGCTGTGCGGCGGGCCAGAGCTTCGACGAGCGCATGAAGATCGTCAGCTTATCCGTGAGGGAGGTGCAGTGGACCCGATGCACATCGGAGTCACGATTCTTCTTGCTCGCGTAGAGCTCTTCAATCGCTTGCAGGCGGCTTTGGGACAGCCCCCAGTCCTTCTCGTCCGGGTGCTCCTGTCGGATGGCCTCTGCCAGCATGCCCTCGAGGTGGGCGATGATCGTATCCAGGAAGACCCGCACGGGCAGGGCCTCCAGGTCGCTTCGCGTGACGATCCCCTTGATCCGGTTCTTGGCGAGCACCAGGAAGAAGTGGTCCTTGCTCCTGCTGAGCAGGCGGATCAGATCGCGGATCGGCGTGTCGCTGGAGAGCAGGTCCTCCGGTCCCACATGGCGGGTGCCAAGCGCCTTGTGTTCGCTCAAGCTCGCCAGGAAGACCCGGGTGACCGACCACGGAGGCTCTTCTCCAGGCGCCTCCCGGAACAGCGGAATGCAGGTGAAGCCATGCTCGAGGCACGCTTCCAGGAGCACCCCCCGGTCCACGTCTTCATGAAACAATCCTTCACCCTCCGTTAGCGGCGTGGAGATGAGGCTGACGGTTAGAGCGCGCTCCAGTGCGGTCAGGGTGGCATGGTAGACGGCGGTCCGGTTCTCCACGGTGGGCTCCAGTTGGCAACGGCCTAGTCGAGGTTCCGAGCGCCAGCATACGTGACCTTGGCTGGGGGGAGGTAGGGCTTCGCACCGCATCTACCGAGGTGCTTCGGCAGGACGAGCCCGGGTCCTTCACTCGGTCTTCAGACTTCGGGGAAGGCATGAAAGGCCCTGGATGACCCGGAGCGCTGGCTGGTGTCTGCGAACGCTGGCTAGCCTACGCACAGCTGATCGCACAGGACCCGTTCGAATCGGTGGTGGTCACTAGAGGGAGGGAGCGTGAACCTGGGGCAGTTGATGACGGAGAGCGCCTTCAAGACATGCAGGTCGTCCCAGCGGCTCTCCAGGTTCGGACAGTCCATCACGACCAGATTGTCCACGATCCACCCTCGTGGGATTCGAGGCAGCATATGCTGCATAAGGATGACGGAGCTTGCGCAGAGGGCTTCCGGCAGGTTCCCCCAGTCGCCCATGCTTCCGCAGAACCGGAGACCATCCTGGGTGAGGATAGGACCTTGCAGCTCGTGGGCCCAGGCTCTTCGAAGGCCGGGGCTGGGCGGCTCACCCAGGATGGACCACGGGTGGATGCCCCAATACACCTGCAGAGACTCGACGATGGGCCAAAACAAGTCCGGGTGTTGCCGGATGATTTTGGCCGCGCGACGGACCCGCTCCCGCTGCCCTTCGGGAGTCGTAGGGGGGGTGGACAGGACGAGGCGCGCCACCCGCCCACAGGGGAGTCCCGTGCTTCGTAGCCTCTCGATCTGGTCCTCCACGTTCATCGCCACCACTTCCCAGACCAGCAGCGAGCTCCAGTGGGGTAGGGCCCAGCTGGGGAAGTTCGCGGTGGCAGGGGAGGAAGTGTGGGACGTCACGGTATCAGTCTCGCCCCTGCGTGCGACAGCTGCTGGCGCGAACCCTGCGCCAGGATGGCTCCATGGAACAGAGTCAACGCACGAGTAACGAGACGATCCATGCCTGGATGGAAGCCCATGCCGCTGGCGTGCGGGACGCGTGGCTGCTGAAGGCGCTCAATCGCCTCGCCTGGGAGGCCTTCCACGACCCGTGGGAGGTCTGTCCGCCCCTGAGGAAGGCCCGGCTACCGCTCGACGCATCCCCCACAAAGGTCGAACCACTGGCCTGGATGCGGAGAGGGCATCTGCCGCTTCCCGAACCGGGCGAGACTGGGGAAAGGGAGGCTGGGCATGGCCTCTGAATCCGCGGAGCCTTCCAGCTTCCGACCCGGTCCTCTGACTCAGGGCGAGAAGGACCACTATGCGATGGCCAAATCGCGTGGGAGTAGTGTTCGCGCCTTGAAACAAGCGGCACTCAGGGCGCCTGACGATCACGCCTCGAGTCGTTGCGCCGTCCAAGATGGCAATGAAGCGAGTCCCTCAGGATTAGATCGGTTATCAATAGGCGGAAATAAACTCGGGAATGGAGGTAAGGCCAGGAGAATACTTAGGATACCATGGGATTCATAAACCAGCAATGCGGCTTCATTGCGATTCCTGCTGCAGCACCTTCAGAGGCCAGAATGTCCCCTCACATCCCTAGAAATTTCAGGAATCACTCAAACCCCTTTACCCTTCGCGAGTGCGACTCCAGAGACGGGGAGTCCCTTGTGATTGCCTGGGATGAGGCGCCAGAGTCCGTGAAAGTAGAGTTGACAAGAGCGTTGGCCAAGCATGAGCCTATTACCTTCAGGATGTATTGTCAGGAAGCGGGCATGACCGGCTTCCAGCCTAAAGTAATAGCAGGTAGGCCTCCGAGTGTCCGCGCCAAAATGGACGATTTTGTGCGGAAATTCCCAGGTGTCATCAGGGACATGGTCCGTGCCTATTTCACTAAATGCGACCGTGCCTTAAACGATACCTTCTGCCACCGAATGGAGGAGAGAGGCATCAAACGGCCCTTCGGCGATCCGGACATTGTCGAGGAGGTCCTTGCCGACCTACGAGCAATGTGGGACCTAGAGCACCCGGCATATATGAGGCTATACGAAGCGGGGCTTCGTATCCTCGAGCATCATTGGTGGGAAGGACCGAGGCCCGGCGTTGAGAGTTCCGAAGACGGAGATGGGTCCTCGGAGGAAGACGTCCAGCTCTCAGGAGGACAACAGGGAAGGGGTCCGGATGGGTCTGAATTTCAAGGTCAGATCGCCCCAACTCAGTTGGAGGCCATCAGGGACGTTGAAGCCTTGCCATGGTGCCAGGACGTGGAGTTCGAGGACCAGATCAAAGGCCTGTCATCCCAGCTGACCAAGCTCTCATGCGAGATCAAGTCCGTAAGAAGTGCGTCTGACCTATCGTCAATCACCAAGCGAGCCCAAGACCTTGAGGCTAGGTTCCCACCTATTCCTGACCCTGGGTCTCGATGTGGGAGCACCCCAGAAATCAGGCAATGCTGCGAGGCCTTCCGAATTCAATTAGCCAAGGGCTTCCTTGGAACGCAAACTATTGAGGCCCTGGATTCACTCTTGCTGGCCATCGAGCATGCGCGGGTCTTTCAATGCCAACTTGAGCAAATTGCCGCGGAGTTGCGAAAAGGGTTGGACTTTCCTCTGACGGAAGAAACGGAACCTGTCACCTGTATTAATTTTGGAGCGGTCTTAGAGGATCTCCAGAAGGGAATTGAATCTCTTAAGTTGCAATTTTCCAAGTGTCAGGCAGAAGCACAATCCCGCCTCGATGCCCTGGAGGCCTTGCCGCTGAAGGCTGAGCAATTGGAGAAGGTTGACCTTCTGCGCAAGAGTTTTAATTCAGGCGTACCCATTAGGCAACTAATAGAGAACATAGCTGAACTTGAGGCTGTGTTGGCAGAATCTCCCGGGGGCCTGAGTTTGGCGCAGGTGGCCGCCTGCCTTCTTGAGGAAGGCTTCCAGGGACCCAACTTGATCCGATTGGGTAGGGCTATCTTGGATGGCGGGGACCCCTCCCTGGCGATGCTCTACTTCCGAATCCTTCAAGAGCATCCCATCGAGGATAGCGGCTTAGATGATTTCAGCTCATTCGTGGATTCCCTCCTGCTTTCCCTCGTGGCACAGGGAGGGCCTAAGGTATGGCTGGACCACCTAAGGGATCAGCCTTGGCTTCAAGCCCTCACGCTCGCTGATCTCAGGGATGAAAAGGTAGCTGCCGCGACCGCGGCCATCCTTCTGGCCGCGGAGCATCGCTGTAGGGGATCCTTCTCCCACTTGTGGAACGGTCTCCGTTGCCCGCAGGTGCTTTCGGTTTTCCCGACCATCGGTCGCATCGCAGAGGCGGTCACGAGGCAGCAGGAATGGGCTTGGTTCGATCCCAAGAGCGCGGAGAGGCTGGCCATGTCTGACCAGAAGCTTGAGGCCTCCTCCACCCAAGTGCTGATTGAAATTCACAGAGACCACAAGCAGTTCCGAGAGTTCTGTAAGGAAGCCCAGATGGACCTCCGGAGGGCCTGGAACGATGTCCGCGAAGGTCGATCCCCCTCCCTGGACCCGCGGGCCCTTTGCGAGGCCTTCGCCGCCGAGGCCAAGGGTGCGGCCTCAGAAACCTTCCTATGCAAGAAATTCAATGGGTTGGTCTCGGACTATTTCCAGGCCCTAGAGGAGCACCTCCATCTGGTGAGGGTCCACCACGAAGCCCCGAGCCTCCAGGTCCGCCAGGAGGACTTCTCCGCGGAGCGGGAGATCCTATCCAACGGGAATGAGGCCTTGCAGCGGCTTTGGAGGGCAGCGGAAGAAGCACTCCTAGGGGAGGGGGAGATCCTCCTTCCAGATCGCGAGGCCCCCCCATCCGTACCGGTTGCGCTCGCCTCGCCCTCATTCGCCCGGTTGCTGCCTGAGGTGATTGGGCGATTTAACGCCGACCCTTCGGCCGGATTCCTTCAAGGTCATTTCCAAACCCTAGTGGAGCGCCTAGCTACCCCCCTCGATCCCCATGTGGCCTTGACGATTCTCGTTTCGTCGAGGAGCCTTCATCAGGCCTGGGAGCTCCGTGCGAGCGATGGCCTCGAGGCGTTAGTTCCCTCGCCGGAGGAGTTGGCGGACCGCCTCTCTTCTGAATTGCACGCCTACCCTGCTCTCGCATTCCGCCAGGACCTTCAAGTGGCTATTCGAGAGGGGCGGTTCGCATGGGTCGAAGGCCAAATCATGATGGCCGTGGACATGATTGAGAGAGAACGAATTTCCAGGTCTGCCCAGATCAATCGCAGCCTAGATGACGTGAAGAGACTCCTCCAAAGTCTGGAAGACCAGGCAAACGTCTCGGATGCATCCGAATCATGGAAGGACCAGACCCAGGAGGCCCTTGGAGGCCTGCTCAACCGGGTCCAGCGAGCCTTACGACCCCAGCAGACCTTGGACGAGAAGCAGCAGACCCTTGATGGTCTCCATAAGATCCTGGAATACGTGAAGGACCACGTCGCCTACCGAGCCGAGAACTTCGATCTTCTCCGGTTCCCGGCAAGGGAGGATGAGGTCCCAGCGCCCGAACGTCTGACACCCTGGGCCGGGGATCCGGAACGAGCCCTCATATGGGAGGCGATGGCCATTCTTGGTGAGCAATCTGATCTAAAAATCGTTAGAAGGCACCTAGAGAGCTTTCTGCTTGGGTTTGCTAAGGCGACGAAGATGTATTGCAACCCCTCAGATCGCTGCCAAGTCGTTCAGATGGTCGGCTTCCCATTTGTTCATCTGCGGACGTCGTTCCATAAGTCTGGCTGCGAGGCATTTAACAAGCCCCTGCACCTCTTCCTCCTTCCTGGCCCGAATCCTAACCGATCCCAATTCGAACAGGTTCGGCAGACTGCCGAGAAGGGTCGCCAGCAAGCCATTACCCTGCTTCTTTTGCCGGGAACCACCAAGGATGCGCAGAGGATCATCGAACGAGAGGAGAAGAATGGCCTACTAGTGATCATGGACCGTCCTCTACTCGAGCAGGCCCTGGCAGTTGAGTTCGCTCATAAGCCCTTGCGTCAGCTTCTACGGCGGCGCATTAGCCTGGAGGACGCCTCTCCCTTCCTCAGCACAGGAAACCTGGACAAAGATGCTCACCTCTACGTTCCCATTGGGAAGATAGAGGGCAAGATTCTCAATGGCCACAGCTGGGTCGTCCTAGGGGGACGGCGAAGCGGCAAGTCGACGCTCCTCCACGCAGTCAAGAAGACGCTGCTAAACAAGAGGGTGCCATACCGATGCGCCTTCGTATCACTCGAGTCCATTCCTGAGAAGCTGGCTCAAGGGGGAGATCCCGACCTCCTTGTGGCGCTCGAGATTGCCCGCCAATTTGGATGGGACTATCCGGCCGAGGCTGGGGACCTCGCGGAGTTCGAGAGGCTCCTCCGAGACCAGTGCCGGATGACTAAGACATGCGTCGTCCTAGACGAGTTGGATTCCTACATCCAGTGGCATGGCAGTCGTCAGCAGTATCGCTTCCCTGTTATTCGCTGCCTCCGGAGTGTTTCCCAGGAGTTTAGGTCCAGTTCGGACAACCTTGTCTGCCTGTTCGCAGGATTCAAAGACCTCATGCGCGCCTTCAAACACCCAATTCCCTCAGACACTAGCTATCCCTGGGGGAATTGGCTGCGGGAGGTTTGCATGCCACGGATGGACATCAACGAGACGAAGGAATTGATCGACCAAGGATTTAAGGAAATCCTGGGCCTCGAAGTGGATGCTGAGGTACCCAACCGGATTTACAGATACACTGCCGGGCACCCGGCGTTCGTCCAGGAGCTCTGTGACGGTGTCCTGGCAAGGCTTGAGAGGCAAGGGAGGGCGTCTGACCTAGTGCGAGTCACTTCAGACGAGGTAGACAGGACCTACTACCACTTCGTAAACACCACTGAGGAGCGGTCCTTCATACGGTATGTCCAACGAACCTTGGACCTCAACCTCAGCAACCTGGACAAGGTGGTTGCTTATATCTTCGCCATCTTCCTGATTGGGCAGAAGGAGAACTACGAGGCCCCGAAATCCAAGGATGAGATCCTAGAGGCTGTCGAATACTGGTTCCAGAGCTATAGTGGGCGGGTTCCGCCCCCTGAGAAGATCGAAGCTGCCCTTGAGAACCTTGAGATGACCGGGATGCTGACCCCCGTTGACCAGGGTGGGGCATTCAGGATGACCTTCCATTCCTTCGTGGAGATTCTCCGAAGGCTCGAGGCCGCCGATAAGGACACCATTTGGCGCCTTATTCGAGAGATGGAGGATTGAGGAGTGCGAATCCATCAGTGCATCAATACAGTTCGTAAGTTCCTGCAACGAGGACGGCGGGGCTTTAGGACCCTAGTCCTTTCTCCCTCCTCCTGCGCCCCTGACGCTATCGGCCGGGTCTTCAGCGCCTGCACATCCTCATCCGAGAGTCACGAAGGCTTCGCTTGTCCTGCCGCTGGTGCAGCGCTTCTCCTCACCTGCCGGGCGGACGGCTCGTTGGCGGTCACAGACGGCCGTGGAGAAGCCGAGTTTGGCCTCGAGCTGCCAGACCATTTCGGGGCGGGAGAGTTAGCTACTTTGGCAAGGCAGATGGGGAAGGCGCCGATCCTCTTCTTGACCCAGGTGGAAGCATGGCCATTCGAGCTCCTCGCAGACGTCCTTTCAAGCCTTCGCAACGTTATTAACGCTGGCATCGAGGTTCGGGCCCTGGTCTGCGGAGGGTTCCGGAGAAGAGCGTTTGATCAGTTCTGGTCCGAAAAAAAGGATTTCCATTCAGCAGTGCTTGACGAGTCCACCTTCTGGCTCTGCAGCTATGACGGCAAGGACGCCTGCGAGTTGCTCAGAGGCCGGATTTCGGGTATCTCGGACGACCACCTGGAGGTCCTTGGTCGCTTCGTAGAGAGTCACACGGGCCTGGACCATCGCTTCATGGAGCACTTGCGGCACGCCCTCGAGGAGCGACCGGTTCCCTCCGGGGTTCCCGGGATGGTCGACCTGGAAAGGCTCCTATACCGGTTCGCGGATGATGGTCTGCTCTCCGAGGAGGTCTGGGATACCCTTCAGGGATTGTCCGCACAGCACCTGAATGTCCTAGAGTCCATCCTCCGCCACCAGATGCTGCAACTTGGGGAAAAGAGCCCAATAAACATCCTTTGCGAGGAACTCTCCATTCGTGGGCTACTAGCCCCTCCGGAGGATCTGACGGGCATGGTCCTTTGGCGACCGGCCTCCCCGGCGATCGCCGCCATTCTGCGCAAGCAATGGTGTCGCAGACATATGGATGCAAGGCCATTCCCTCCAGAGGAGGAGTTAATCCCGCTGACTCTCCCAGTCGCGGCCCCGGCCCAAGACCTTGTAACCCGCCTGGAGAACACGCTTCGAAATGCGCTTGTGCTCCTCGGGAGACCCAATGATGGCCAGCATATCTTGGCCCTGGCACCTAGCATCGAAGGCAAGCAGCTCTATCGAGAAGCGACCCGGTTGGTGGACGAGGACCTAAGGAACCCAAATTCCCGCCTCGTGAGCCGTCAACCCACCAGCTTCCTCACGACCAGACAGCTCATGGCGGTGTTCGAGAACGGCGCCCTATACGAGACCTATTTTTCGAAGTTGTTCCCTGATAAGCGGCAAGCGATGGAACGTCTGGAATCCTTCATCGACCTCCGTAACGCGGTGGCCCATAACAAGGTTCTCTCCCTGCGGGCGCTGACAGACCTTCAATCTCACCTCGAATTCTTTGAATCCCGGCTGGGGATGGCTGCCGCCGAAACCCTCGAAGAAGATGCAAGGGAGGAGGTGAGCATTGAGGAGTGCATCCTGCAGTCACAGAAGGGCGGAAGCTACTCACTTCGAGGGAAATTATCGACCTCCCATAGGATCTTGGATGTGGATATCCAAGGGCGGGCAACCGCTCTTGAGGGCGGTCCACTCCTCCAGACCCTTCCACACCGCCTAGAGGTTAAGCCCCATTCCCCAGCCTTCTTCAACCTCCCACTTCCCACAAGAGGCCTAACGCCGCAGGACGATGGAATTGAGATCACCATCCTCAAGGCAAAGTCAAAGGGCTTGCGAGAGTCGAGTGAGTAACGTGGAGGCTCAAACACCCTACCAACCCGACTGTGGTCCGGGTCGACCTCGTCAAGTCCCACCTCGGAACTCACTCACATATGGGGAAGTCGGACAAGAAGGTGGTCCAATCAGCATCTCCATCGGAGGAAGAAGCTAGCATCGAACGGAACAGACCGAGTTCAATGCTGCTGGTGGTTCAGTTCCCCCCAGGTCTATGGCGCATCGGCATATCCCAGTGTGATCTACGAGTCCAATTTGCCGAATGCTGTCAACTGGTGATCGGAGTGAGCATTAATCAACTCCTTTGTTAGCCATGAAGGCTTCCGAGCGTTCGTGGATTGCATGTTTCGCCAATGGATCTTCAGGGAGTCCATGTGCGATGTGGTACCCTCTTCTACCGGCCCACTGACCCGGTTGCTGAGGCAGTGGCTCACACCCTGCGATCAGGCGCGAGGGTTTCTGTGGCCGATGACCTGCCCAGTGCTTCAGTCAGGCAGCGGCCGGCAAGCCTCTGCAGGGCTGCATCTCCTGCCGTCAGCACGCCCAGCAGGTCGCCCATTTCCTTGAGGAATACGTTTGCGAAGGCGGGATCGTGGGACAGGATGGCGTCAGCGTTGTCCAGCAAGTCGGCGAGTTTGATCGTCTGGGCTTCCGGGGATGCCTTTGCAAGATGGTCTCGGTCCTTCGCCTTGCGGACGGCGCGGTTGCCATCCTCAGGCCGGCTGACGTCCGTCAGCTGGAGCACCAGTGAAGCAACCCCGGGACCGAACTCCCTCTCGAGGTGTTCCATTGAGACCGAGGGGACATCCTCGAGCACATCGTGTAGCCAAGCCGCGGCGATCATCTCCTCGGTCGCGTGCAGCGTCTTTTCGACGCAATCGGCCACGGCGGCCAAGTGGTTGGAGTATGGCTCCCGAGTGTACTTCCTAAGGTGCTTTACGCTCGTGTGGGAGTCCATTGCGAACTGCTGGGCTCGCGAGAGCAGAGGTACCGCCCCATCAGAGGGGACAAGGTCGAAACGCCAGAGGGTGAGGGCGGGCCCGATCGGTTCCGGCTTCCCCGCTACGCGCAACCAGAATCCATAGTCTCTAGCTATCTGCTGAAGATGGTGGAGAGTGATATCAATTGTCTCCTTGGAGCCTTGTTGTCTGGGAATCTCTCCGCGGCGCACACTCTTCATCCACTTGAGGCACTTGGGTATCAGGCTGGAGGCGACCTCGGGAATCTTCTCCCCCAGCTCCTTTCCAAGTGCCGGAGGTGCTTGAAGGACAACGCCTGAGAAACTGGCAGCCCCGACAGGCTTAGGGGTGCGCTCGAATCCAAACAAGAAACCTTCCACGTAGCGTTCAGGAAGACTGCACATCACATCGTCTCCACCCAGGTAGACGAGCTCGATCGGAAGAGTCGGCAGAGGGGCTTCTTGATTCCAGGCGGAGAGGGATGAACGGATGCCTTGTAGGAGGCCTTCCTGGGTCTTGTCGAAGATGTCCAGTCCTGCCGGGAATGAGCGCAACCGGGGGAGTGACCCAAGAGACAGGCCGACCTGGTCTCCATCGAGCTTGAGATAGGCTACGCCACGCTCCGATTCACCCAGGCATCTGAGTCGGTCGCCATGCAGGTTCCGAAGGACGAGGGAGTGGTACCCCAAGCTTTCACCAAGGCCTTGAAGTGTGTCGGCGAGATAGGTCCCGCCGGCGAGCGACCAGGCCAATCCGTTCAGTCCGATGTTCTGATTGGCCAAGCGGTCTTCCAGCCATGGGACATCGTTGACCTTTGTCAGAGCGTGGTCGCCTTTCACGAACTCGCATACAGGTCCAGCTTTGGTTCTCGGTGTCAATGAGAGGAAGCAGCGGCGCCCCTCCTGCTCCTTCCTTCGCTTCTCCCCCTCCCGGTCGGCCTCGGCGAGGGGCGTCCTCGCCGCGCATAACTCAAGAAGTGACACCCCGCGATCGGTCTCAATGCAGTAGTCGGGCAGGCAGGGCGCCATGCCGGGAGCCGCCTTCCCTTCGACGCCCTGAGAGGCGAGGAAAGCCGCAAGACGCGGGTTGTGGTCTTGAATCCTGCGCTTCAGGAGTTTCCGTAAGATCTGCCGGATGGAACGGCACTCGGGCTCCTCGAAGCACGCGAAGCGCTCGAGCGCATCCACGTCGGTGAGGAGCAGGAGTCGGGGCAGCCCTTCTTTCCCGCTGCGCGAAGACTCGAGGAGTAGTTCCCTCCCCAGCGCCAGAGCTTGGGAGATCCAGACGCTGGCTCCTCTGGTGACGAAGAGCCTCTTGGCGCGCGCGATCCGCCCCTGCACTCCGTGCGTTTTGAGAGTGATGAGCCAGACGGGCGTTGAGAGCAGAGCCTCGATCAGTTTCCGGTTATGTATCACGGTGGGTGGGAGCTGTGCGGTTCCCGACTCAGAGCAGAAACCGGCGATCAGGGCGGCCTCGGCGGCGGTCCCCACGATGATATCGCAACCTCCGGCGACCTCCAGAGTTCCGTGGCCATCCTCGGCGCATAGCTTGCACTCTCCGGAGGGGCGCTTCATGCTCCTGAGCTTCGGGGCATCCTTTGGAGCCATCCCCAGAGCCGCGAGGAGTCGGTGGAGGCTCCCCTCGTCGGACTCTCGTCCCGTGATCCGCAACACCTGCCAGATAACCCACTGGAGGGCCTCCTGGGCCGCGGTGTCCGGCTGCCTGCACGTCGGGAACACCCGCCCCTCCACAAGCAGGACGTAGGCATACAGCCAGCTCCCGAACGGGCAGCCCATCCCCTCTGGGAGACTGCTCCAGCGCCCGAGCACCTGCTTGTGCAGAGACACCGCGCACGATACGGCACGGCGGCTGGAAGGATCGGTCGGGAAGTCCCGCGGACGCTGCTGCCCTCTGATCAGGGGATGGCCCATCAAGGTGTCGATCAGCCACCGCCAGCGATGCAGGTGGGTCAGATACCAAGGCGGTGCAGGTGTGACGCCTTCACGCAGCGAGCGGATCAAGGCCTCGAACAGCCCATTGAGTTCGGTCTGGTGATCGTCTTGCCCGGCGTGCGGCATGGGGTCTCCCGGGGCTTTCCAGTCTTCTTGTGGATCAATGTTACTGGACTCGCCCTTCCCAGCGGCCCCCATCCGAGCCTGGGGCGGGAATCGGCAGGGCCAGGGTCGGCTCGCGGCTGGTACCTGGTGATGTGCAGGTGACGCATCCGTCCTGATGGGACTACCCGGAACGGGTGTACAGTCCCCGTCGCACGAGACTCCGATGAGGACACTCTCCTCAGTAGGGTCGGAACCGCACGAAGCAGAAGCTGTGGGTCATCACTACGGACCCGTCCGGACGCAGCTCCTCGGTGGCATCCCGCCGGGTGGTGGCGGTGAGGGGAACCAGACCTTCGGCCTGCAGGAGGCTCACCAGGGCATGGACGAGGGAGAACTCCCCCATCACGAGCGCCGGGTCCCCGGGCAGTGCTCCTGCCTCGAGCAGGGAGCGCCGCACCACCTCAGCCAAGCGGAGGACTTCTTCCCGGCTCGACTCAGGATCGACAAGGGGGAAGGGGACGTCGCGGATCAACCTTGGGCTCCCGCCCCAGACGCGGGCAGCCGCCACCTGGGCTTCCGACCAGGACCGGTTGGAGGCGTGGTTGCTGAGGTTCCAGAAGACGGCGGGCATGGGCCTCTCCATGATGGCGCACTGAGTTCACCGCTGAAGGCCCGGGGCCGCCGGAACCCGCGCGCCAGCAGCTGGGCCTCAGTCCTTGTGGAAGAGGCGGACGAGGCCGGGAACGCCCGCTGTGGCGACGGCGCCGATGGCACCGGCTCCGCCGGCAAGGGCGCCGGTGGTAGTTCCGACGGCTTCCTGGGTCTTCATGGGATCCTCCGAGAGGGGGTGGGACCATTCCCGTTTCCCCAGGATCCTTCTGCAAGGGTGGCGGGGCATGCGCAGACAAGCTTGTGTCCCTGAGGCAAGCCCGGAGATCTGCTGGTTCAATTTCGGGTCCGCCGATGCGGGCCTCTCCTGGAGATCCCCAAGACCACTGCCCCCCGCGACTACACCAGTTCCTACTAGGAGAAGGGGCTCTGGAAGAAGCTGCGCGGCTTTGGCCGGAAGCTGGTGGAACTGGCCCTGCAGCTCTACTACGCTCTGAAAGAGCCGGGGATGCCCCTGTGGGCGAAGACGGTGATCGTGGGAGCCCTAGGGTATTTCATCAGCCCGGTGGGCGCGATCCCGGTGGTCGGCTACAGCGACGACCTAGGTGTGCTCCTGGCCGCAGTGGTGACGGTGGCCTCGTGCATCACGGACGAGATCAAGGCCAAGGCGGAAACTCAGGCCTTCCGGTGGCTTGGCTGAGCCTCAGACCCGGTCGGCACAGCGCTCGCGGTTCAGGCAGTCCGGACAGCGGGCGCGGCGCCCGGTTGGATGGGGAGGGCGGGCTACGCGCTCCAACTCGCGATGCGTGTGGACTGGTGAGCAAGGCGTGAGGGGGAGGGTGATGGCCTCCGGCTAAGACCCGACCCAGAGCTCCGGCAGGGTCGGCTCAGGTGGGGCCAGGACCCAGGGGTTTCCGCGCTCAGCAAGGATCCATGCCAAGAGCGTGGCCCCGGTTCTCAGGCTGGGGGTCGCGGGGCCATGCCCAACTCTCCACAGCCCGACTGCGCTGCGGAGCCGCTCCATCCCCTCATCCACGGAAGCCGTGAACGCGGGCCTTGCTTTGTTTACAGGAGATTCAGATGTCGATCTGCATTTCTACCAGCTTCATTTCGTAGACCTCGTCAGCAAAACCGAGGGGGCCGTTCTTGCCCCAGCGACTCTTGATGGTGAACCGCTCAAAGGCTGGGTCGAGGTCCATCAGGCTCTCCTGGAGGGCGGTCTTGATGGGACCGAAGGTCTTGCTGTTCTCCAGCCACTTGTCGACCACGCCGTCGAGTTCCTCTTCTTCCGCATTGCCGATGATGCGGTGCTTGCGGAGCAGCAGCAGCATGTCCTCGAGCGGGCCTGCCGCTTCCTCCCGGCGCACCGGCTCCCCAGAGCGGATCCATGCGCCGAGCATGAGCATCTGCTGGACGGAGATGTGCTCACCGATCCAGCTAAAGGGCTCGTTTCCCCAGGCCGCGGCCAGTCGCCTGGATGCTACGCACAGCCTCAGGCGCGGGATGGCGGTGGCCCGATCCACGGCCTTCTGGAGCGCCACGATCATCCCCTCGCCCAGGAGGTTGTTCAGCCGGTGCCCCAAGGCGAAGTCCCTCAGGCGCACGATGGGCACCTCGAAGGCGTCGACACCTACCTCCGAGTAGTCCGGATGGCCGGGGTCACCTGGGAAGCCGAAGCCCGACTTCATGACGGCCTGTTCCTCGATGCCCTCGGGCAGGCGCAGGAGGACATGGAAGGCCCAGTCCCCCGGCCGAGCGAGGAAGGTCATGGCTTGCTGAAGTGAACTG
>Ga0129297_10000795_pt1 | contig 15638 bp, 15 predicted proteins | sample I18A1metaG_FD_94708 | JGI IMG/M metagenome (GOLD analysis project Ga0129297, IMG submission 94708) | Lake sediment bacterial and archeal communities from Gulf of Boni, Indonesia to study Microbial Dark Matter (Phase II) - ​I18A1 metaG | ecosystem: Environmental > Aquatic > Freshwater > Lake >... | reverse complement strand
TCTCTTATGTCTACTCACCGCAGATGAACGTGATGATCGGTCCAGCATATCTGCTAGCCAGTAATTCCGTGACACTTGGAACGCTTGCCTTGAGTGATTTTCTGAACGTGCTGATTATGGTCTTCTTCTTTAGAACAAGTACACTCTGCGACGTACTGGGGAGTCACTCATGCCCGCCTCCTTGGGGACGAGAAAGTCCGGTACAATGGATAGCATTCTCTAGGATAGTACTCCTGTGGGTTTTCATAGCCTTCATTGCACTCCGTATGAGACTCGAACGGAAACACTACTGTTCGGAAAGCCAAACAATGTCTGCGACCGAGGGGGAAAGGCCAAACCGGTTGGTTCAATAGTGAGCTAGACTACGCGCCCGACACCGGCGTGACGACGATGCAGCCTAGAACTCATGCGAGGGAAACCCAGAACCCAAATTTCAAGAATCTAGCCGCTGCTTCACAGGTCTTCAGGCTCACGGATACGTCGAGTTTAGTTTGACCCACATGTAGAGAAAGTCGCCCAAGATGGATGGAAAGGTTCACGAATGGCTTTGAATCTTATCGAAGAGTCGGCGTACAGAGATAGAGAGCTCCTGTTCAGGGATAGATTGCAAGCCGGCGAGCTCCTCGCGGAAAAGCTTCGCCTCCGCGTCGCCGGCCGGGACATGCAACTTCTGGCAGTTCCCGCGGGTGGCGTTCCAGTTGGCTACGTGATCGCTGAGAAGCTCAAGATCCCGCTAGATGTCGCAATAGTGAGAAAGATTCAGATCCCATGGAATACCGAGGCGGGTTTCGGTGCCCTGACCTGGGATGGGAGAGTACTACTCAACGAGCCACTGGTCGCGGAGCTGGGACTCAGCACGGATCTCATACAGCAGTGCATTGCTCGAACTCGAGAAATCCTATACGAAAGAGTCCGGAACTTCAGACGCGACAGACCTTTCCCGGATCTGAACGGCAGAACCGTCGTCCTAGTCGACGATGGGTTAGCGTCAGGTTTCACGATGCTGGCTGCAGCAGAATCCGTCAAGACTCAGCGTCCTAGGAAGATCATCGTTGCTGTGCCTACGGGATCTGCCAACGCAATAGACCTCCTTGCACCGAGCGTTGACGAACTTGTATGTCTGAATGTGAGAAGCGGACCGATCTTCGCTGTAGCGGACGCCTATGAGAAATGGTATGATCTGTCGGACAATGAAGTCTTGGAGTTCCTGAGAAGAAGTTGGAAGGAAAAGTAGCGTCACGCACGATCGTCGCAACAGGCATCCTTCACCCGAAGTAACCGTGGTTAATTCCCGAACAGTGCACGCTGTGCAGAATGATGGCAAGAATCGAGATCATCCTGGTTCCGGACCTCAGAAGTTCGGGGGTGAAGGCTGCCGATCTTCTTCAACGCGGCACTGACTTTGACGTATTACTCTTGGATTTCCCCGAGACACTACGGACGAAAATCAACGACCTGGCAGAGTACGATATCAACTACGAGGAATTGATCAGCACAATCAGACGGGAACGCATCCTGCCGGAGCCCCTAGAAAGCTGGACGTACCTCGCAGAGCCAATCCTTAGAGCTCTCCCGAGGCTGAGATTACTAAGGCCTGAACTAGAGATATGTTGTTACACGCCGGCTCAAGCACCGTTTTCTGCTGTGGAGAGAGCGACCGAGATCGCGCGCCTTGCCTTCCGAGTCAGGGCAACAGGAAGGATCGAGACCGATGAGTGGAGGAATGTTCTCACAACTTCCCTGACCCGAAGTCGCGAGTTCTTCGATGTCGAGGTTTCCAAACTAGTCCTTGAAGCACGGGGACGGGAGGCGGTGTGTCTCGCTGGGCTCGACGCGTTCCGATTGAAACGGCGCATAGCGGAATACTGGGACCTGGCGACCCTTCGATCCACTCAGTCACTCTATTATCGAACACCTCTGGAGGTATTGCTGTCCCTCCTTTCTAGAGGTGGGATTTCCGATGAACGGCTTTCGATGCTTGCTCTAGCCCATGTGGAGTACGTCTATCGCTACGTGCTGGCGTCTAGAGACCGTGACGAAGCCTACAACAGATGGGTCAAGGAGAAGGTCCTCGGGGGGAACAAGCAAGTCAGACCGTGACGAGAGCAATGCTGGATTGGGTTGTCTAGACACGTTGTGGAGGCCTACGAATCTGCATATCCTATAGATGGCGAGGTGGGTCCCCCCCAGGGGGGTGCCCAAACGGCGAAGTCGTACCTGCAAAGGCCGTACATGACGCTCTTTGGACCGTTCTTCTGCATGTTGACGCAAATATTGCCACGTGCCGTTTAAGACAGGCCATCAGTTTCGTAGTGCTTTCAGTCCCGTCGCCATTTGATGGAGCATCCGAAAGGCCTGGTCTGCGGCAGACGAGGTTTCTTTCCTGTAGTGATAGCGTCCAGCGCGTTCTTGAGATCGTGCGTCGTCACATTGGTGGGGTCTCTGCTGTCGTCGATGCGGCCGTGATAGACGAGCTCCCTTTCCTTGTCGAACACGAAGACTTCAGGTGTGCATACGGCGGACAGCGCTTTGGCAAGGGTCTGGGTCTCATCTCTAATGTAGGGGAAGTTGAAGCCTTTCTCCTTCGCACGTTTGACCATGTTCTCGTAGCTGTCTTCCGGATAGTCCTTATCGTAGTTTGGGTTCACAGCTACGAAGCCCACGCCTCGATCTTTGTAGTCGCGTTGTATAGCGATCATGCGATCCTCATACGCCTGCACGTACGGGCAGTGATTGCACGAGACAATCAAAACCAGCGTCGGGATATCGGCAAAACTGGCGAGAGAGTACTTCTTACCGTCGGTTCCAAGGAGGTCACGGAAATCCGGAGCAGTTTCTCCTATTCTCAATGCCTTCACGACACTGGCCCGTAACCGTCAGGACAGAAATGAACCATTCTGCTTACATTCACAAGATAGCTCGCCTAAATTCGGCGAGAACGTTCGCTCGTGTTCCACGTGCTTGATGACGCCGGCGAAAAGACATCCAGTTATTTGACGGGAAAGTCACCAAGGCAAATAGAAGCGCTCATCTTTCGTACAATGACAGAGGCTTAGCCGCACCAGTCACTGAAGTCGATGTGCGACGCCTCGCCTGTGCTGCCGATCTCTTTCCAGTATTCATCTAGTTCCGCGTCCGAAGCAAGCTTCAGACATGAAGGACAGAAGTAACCGGCCGCCCGGCCCGATGCGCTCCCTTCAGCAAGCGCCGCTCGAGGCCAGAATCTCTCTCCGCACTTCCCACATCTCCTCTCAGTCGTGACCACCCTAGTCCGCAGACTCTGCGCGTGTCCCTGGGCGATCTTCGTTGCTTCTTGCAGTGAGATTCCTAACCCAAAACAGTCTTTGACTCCCTCGTACGGCCCTCCAAGGTCGCTTATCAGGATGAGGTCCTCTCTTGTTCTCCAAACATCAAACGCGCCGTGTCTGGGACACCCTCGGTCCTCGTTTCGCACCTCATTTCCTCTGGCGCCAAGAAGGCATGGTTTTCGGTCGAGTACACAGTAGCTGCGTTGGACGTAGTTGAGGCACAAATCGGTTTGCCCGCTTGGAGAACTAGGCAGATTGGGTCAGGTGCCGAAGATAAGCATTCACGGAGTCGTGCCTAGCAGCTAGCTCGACAAGACGGTTATGCTTTCGACATCGTCGTCATTGAGGACGGGTGATTTGATCGGGTGGGATCTCCATGTCAGCCTTCTGACTGGGTGGTCAGATCGCCTGCCCATGCAGCATCGAGCTATGTGTCTCTCGCTGATGCTGGCGAAGAGGCCTAGAGACGGATCGAACGGGATCCACATGCTTCTAGCTGTCTGAACCTCGGCCCACGCATGCCAATCGAAGGGCCTCTCCTCGTCCCCTCGACCATGATAGAACAGTCCCACGACCCGTCTGCAGGGAACCTTCTCTACCCTGCATAGTGCGATAAAGAGGTCCGACAATTCGTCGCAGTCCCCTGTCCGGTCTCGAATGGCACGTGCTGCACCGAAGCGGATTGGCTCAGGGTCTCGAAGTTTGATATTGTCTCTAACCCAGGCAAACGTAGTCGACAAGAAGTCGTTCATATCCCGTGAAGAACCACGGATCCTCTGAGCGGTTCGTCTTATCAGCGGATCGTTTGTCTCCCAGAATTTGTCCCGTCGACAATACTCATCTGAGATGCTACTTGATTGGATCTTCTGATCGAGCTGAAATGTCAATTTCGAAGTTGTATATTCCAACTCGATTCTTGAGTCGAAAGTCTGCTCGGCGTTCAGCTCTCGAATCTTCACGAGCGCGTGCGTATTCCCTTCAGTTCCACTCTCGATGTGAGGGCTCGGCGTCGCTCGGAGAATGGCGAAAGACTGGCCTGCCGAGGGCGCTGCGACTATCACGTCAAGTTTTCCGCCAAGAAGTCTCGCACCTGACGTGTTCGTAACACGGCTGACTAGAGAGACACGGAACCGCAGCAGCCTTTCCCAGCATTGAGCGGCGATCCGGCCTCCGCCCAAATAAGCTTCCCGAAAAGTGACCTGTCAACCAAGAAACGACCGTTGCGAGTCTCTGGCAAAGGCTTAATCACTACGATCTTCGCTGACCGATCTGGCGGGACGCAAGAGTAGGAGCGTGGTCGTCCATGGCACTTTCAGACTCCGAGATCCGTGACGCCTTGCATGGCGGGAATCTCGTCATTGAGCCTCTTGAAGAAGCCAGCCTAAACCCAGCGGGCTACGATCTAAGACTGGCTGCCAGAGTCGTCCTAGAGCCTGGGGAACACCGACTTGTCGCTACGCTCGAGAGGGTTCAGCTTGGGCCTGAACTGGTCGGAATGCTGCACATTAGGTCATCTTTGGCCCGTGAGGGCATACTTGGAAGCCTCGCTTTGGTGGATCCTGGTTTCAGGGGCCAGCTTACCATCTCGCTCTTCAACAGCAGCAGGAAGGTGGTTCGCCTTGAGGCTGCAGAAAGGTTTGTCCAGCTCACGCTTGTCAAACTCGGCAGAGGAGCCGCCAAGAAGTACGAGGGCCGGTATCAGGATAGCAGAGGCATAGTAGGCAGACGTCGCTAGGCTACCCGATGCCTTTGTGTTAAACCCGAGTGGAAAGTGTTATTAGGCCTAGGCATGAACATGTTAGTGTGCCGTCTCCCCCAAAAGAGACTGGTTTTGAGAGGAAAGAGCTGTGAGGGCAGGTTCTAGAATTTCTGACCTCAAATACAAGCTGATGACGATCGAACTGCTCAATCTCGCCAAGAACTACTACACATACAGGGAATTAGCGCAGATTATCGGCCTGCCAGAGACTGTGCTTAGCAGATACGTCAAAGGACACGTTCTGCCCACAATTGACCGCGCTCAGTCAATCAATCAGACCCTTCAGAAGATCATGCGCCTAGAGGGCGAGATACAGCAAAGAATCCGATTCGACGAGCTGGGTTACTTCGACAATACACGTCTTATCTCGGACACACTTCTGCTAGAAAGAGCAGTACAGCACGCGATCAACGCCTTCGCAGGCAAGCGAATCACAAAGGTCCTAGCCGCCGCGGTGGACGGCATCCCGCTTGCAACCTTGGTCGCCCACAGACTTGGGGTTGGACTCATCATGGCCAAGAAGACACGAGAAGTCGGCGTACGCGAGTTCATCGAGGAGATCTACATTCCAAGCAAGACCGCGATCATGATGAGCCTCTTCGTGCCGCGGGACGCCATCAAGAAGGGAGACTGCGTCCTGATCGTGGACGATGTAATCGACAGCGGGGAGACCCAAGTCGCCCTAGCCCGGATCGTCCAGAAAGCCAAGGCTGAGGTGAGCGGGATCTACGCGCTCGTCTCGATAGGCACCGATTGGAAGGTCAAGATTGAACAGGTTGCAAGGGCACCCGTAGAGATCGTATTGCAGGTCGCGAAGAAGCCACTTCAGGAGATTCAGTAACCTAGAACGTGAAGCTGAACACGTACTCGGCGACGGCCCTTATCCCGGCCTCGATTCTAACCTCGGGTTCGCTTACGAAAGTGATTCGCGTGTGTCCGGCACCGTTCGCTCCAAAGAACGACCCCGGTATCAGTACTACGCTCTTCCGCTCGAGGAGTCTGTTGCAGAAGTCTCTGTCGTCTCTTTTCATTCCTTCCAGATAGTAGCTGAGGTCCGTGAAGAAGTAGAAAGCACCCTGCGGTACCGAGATTTTCGCTTCAGGCAACTCTTTCTTGATGCACTTCGCCATGAAGTCCCGTCTTGCCTTGTAGGTAGGCAAGACCGTGTCCTTCAGGTATCTCTGTTTGATATCGTCGGAGAAGAGCTTGATCATGCCAATCTGACTGAGGGTGTTAGGAGCAAGGCTAGTGTACTGCTTGATCTTTTCCACTGCCTCTGCTACTTCCGGTGGCCCCATAACGTATCCTAGGCGGAGACCAGGGATGGAAGCTTCCTTCGAGAAACTACCCCCGACCACAACATGATCTCGTCCGCCTGGAAGGCTGCAGATCTTGAGGTATGTTCCCTCGAAGATTATTTCTCGGTACGTCGCGTCGTATATGATCCAGAAGTTGTGATCGACAGCGAGATCGACCAATGCCTTCACGAAATCGTCGTTGACGACCCTCCCAGTCGGATTATCTGGTGAAAGGAGGACGAATGCCTTCGTCTCTCTGGTGATCAAGTGTTTGAGCTTCTCGATATCCGGCTGGTAGCCCTCATCCACACTGACCGGCAGCAGGAGCACTCGCGCTCCCGCAAGCCTGGCCGCCTCAGGGAAGCCTAGGTAGGTCGGGTCTGTGAGAATCACTTCGTCATTTCTGCCGAGCAGAGACATAAAGAGAGCAAAGATGCCTTCGCTCGCGCCATCGGTAATGACAATTTCCGTTTCAGGGTCGTATTTCGTCCCTTCCTCCTTCGCAAAGTCCTCGGACAACAGGCGACGCAGCTCCAAGAGACCCCTCGTTCCGACGTATGAGCATGCGGCTTTAGGGTCCTCCGCGAGCACTCGCTTCATTTCGTCCAAGACTTCCTGCGGCGGTAGTAGACTTGGGGCACCGCCGCCGAAGGAGATTATGTCCCGCTGCTTCCTTGCTTCGGCCAGAAGAGCGGCGACGCGTCGTATGGGAGATATGTGGAGAAGATCGATCCTGTCAGAGACTGTGGGCAATACCCACTCCAACCGCCAGCCCGCGCCGCAAGCACGTTTGCTGGCGTGCTACGCGTACTGATCGAGGGTACCTTTAGGTCCTTCGCCCACGTTGATGCTGCTGATTAGCGCATAGCAATGGACTGTTGTGCGTCAATTCTACTGCTGAGGCGAAGAAACGCATTCGATTAGAAATCGAGTGCGACTCTTCGCCGCTCGCTTTACTCTTCTGGTGCAGGAGCTATGAAGCCACTTGACATCATACTCTTCGTCAGGTCGCGTGCTCCCTTGATTATTCCTGAAGAGAGTTGGTAGAGTTCGTCTCGGCTGATCTTGAGTCCGGCTATGCCCTGCTCTTGGGCTTTCATTCCCACCGCAACCGCCTCTCGCGGAAATACTTCCCACTCGTCCATGTTCGGCGCGATGTAATCTTCGCTTAGTCCTCGCTCTCTGGCGCACTTGGCAAGTTCATCGGCGGCTGCGATGCACATTTCATCCGTGATTGTTCGAGCACGAACATCGAGGGTTCCTCTGAAGATTCCCGGGAACCCGAGGGAGTTGTTGACTTGATTGGAGAAGTCAGACCGGCCGGTTGCGACCACTCTCGCCCCAGCTTCCTTGGCCTCCCAAGGCCAAATCTCAGGTATGGGGTTCGCACAAGCGAAAACTATGGCGTCGGACGCCATCTTCGCGATCCATTCTCTCTTGATCGTACCCGGTCCAGGTGCGGACAGTCCAACGCATACGTCGACGCCTTTGAGTGCCTCTGGAATTCCGCCCGACCTCTGCTCCTTGTTTGTCTTCTCACAGAATCTCCACTTGTCCGCAAACTCGGCCTTCTTCATCTCAAGGTCCTTTCTTTGACGATTCAGTATGCCCTTTGTGTCGACTACGAAAGTGTTCTCAGGTTTCAACCCATAGGCAAACATGAGACGGGCACAGGCGACGTTTGCAGCACCTGCCCCAATCATGGCTAGCGTGACTTGGTCAATCTTCTTCCCGACGAGCTCTAGAGCATTAATCAGACCTGCAAGGGTGACTGTCGCGGTTCCCTGTTGATCGTCATGCCAGACAGGTATCTCCGCTTCTGCGCGGAGCCTGTCCAATATGTAGAAGCACTTCGGGTTGGCGATATCTTCGAGGTTTATGCCGCCGAACGCCGGTTGAAGCCACTTGACTGCGGTGACTATCTCATCGGGATCTTTCGTGTCCAAGCAGATCGGAACAGCGTCGACGCCTCCAAGATACTTGAAGAGAAGCGCCTTCCCCTCCATCACCGGCATGCCGGCCTTGGGGCCAATATCTCCGAGGCCGAGAACCCTAGTTCCATCGCTGACGACCGCAATCGTGTTCCACTTGCTCGTGTACTCGTAGAGAAGCTTCTCATCCTTCGCGATGGCACGGCACGGCTCAGCCACGCCAGGTGTGTACCATATCGCAAAATCGTTGAAGTCACGGATCACGCACCTCGGAACGGTTTGCATCTTGCCTTTGTAGAATGGGTGAAGACGCATTGCATCCCTTGCAGGTTTCTTTGCTTTCTCAAGCAGCTGCTCCTTGGTCACTACAGTCATCGTGCCTTTGCTCTCCGGAATCTTCGTAATCTGGCGGTAGAAACTGCGTAAATAGCTATGTGTGTTCCCTATATGCTATCAATGTTCTATTCGAAAAGGACCGCGCAGCAGGAACCGGAAGAAGCTTAGGGTTTCATTCCGGCTGCTGTCGACGTGTACCCGAGCCCTCGCTCCACAGCCAGCTGGTTCAGCTCAAGCAGCCCGGCTTTCTTTCCCGCGAGGAAACGCTGCAAAGTCTCTTTCAAATACTCTCGCGCGGTTTGGCCGGCAGTTGTTCCTAGGTATGCGCCGAACATGACCGAGTTCGCTACGAACCTGGTGTCCTTCATATCCTCTAGCGCGGCGGAACTCAGCTCCTTCCCCAGTGAGTCCGCAATCTCTGTCGCAGGAACAGCGATCTTTCTGATGTCGTCCCTTTGAGGCGGGCCATCGATCAGTGAACTATTGTAGAGTAGAACACCTCCTTTTCTCAGGAGCTGGACAAAATCCATTGACGGTTGATTCATAATGATCATTAGATCCGGTTCTTCCGGGATCGGTGTGTCTATTTCGTCATCAGAGATCACGACATAGCACTTCGCTTTTCCGCCCCGCGTCTCAGGACCGTATGACGGAGTGTAGACCACATGTTTTCCGTCGAGCATCGCAGAGTAAGCGATGTAGTCTCCTAGAAGAAGTACACCCTGCCCGCCGTGCCCAGAGAGGAGGATCTGAGTCTTGGTCACTTCTTTTCGATCCCGAACTTGTCCTTGTACGTTCCGAGAGGATACTGCTTTATCAGGCGCTCGTTGACAAAACGCTTGGCCTCCATGATAGGCAGCTTCCAGTTCACCCAGCAGCTTGAGAGACACTCAACGAATGAGAAGCCTCCCATCATCTGAACCTTGAACGCGTTTTCGACCGCTTGCTTCGCTTCGAGAATGTTCTTGATGCTGTAGGACCTGCCTCTGGCTGTTTCGATCTCGCTGACGGCGAGGCTTACCCTCCTGACGTAGGCGGATCCATCTATCGTCGATATGAGTCTCGACGCGTCGATAGGCGCCCCTGTGAAGTGAATATCTCTGCCGTAAGGAGTTGTTGTGGTGATCTGGCCTTCCAGTGTAGTTGGGGCCATCTGTCCGCCCGTCATACCAAATATCGCATTGTTTACGAGAAAGACCGAGATCGGCTCTCCACGGATAGCTGCGTACATGATTTCCAGCATGCCTATTGCCATAGCGTCGCCGTCTCCCTGAACTGTGTACACGACGAGGTTGGGTCTAACCCTCTTAAGGCCAGTAGCGATTGCGGGAGCTCGACCGTGAGGCGACTGTACGTGGTCGATGTTGAAATAGTCGAAGGCTAGTGCGCTGCATCCTACGGAGTCCATCATCACCGTTCTTTCTCGGATCCCAAGATTCTCGATCGCGCTGGCGATCAACCGGGTCAGTTCACCATGTTCGCAACCTTGGCAGTAGTGCGTGGGCTTCTCTGTCAAGGCTTCCAGCTTTCCCAGCTTCACGCGATACTGTTCCAGGCTTGGTTCTTGTGTGGTCAAGCTGCAATCGCCTTCCCAGCAAGACTCTCCAATCTGTTCTCAATCTCTCGTTCGGTCGGGAGAAGACCTCCCACTTTGCCGAAGAACTTGACCACCGCCCTTCCCTCCACGCCTAGGCGAACATCCTCTACCATTTGTCCCGTGTTGAGCTCGACGACGAGGAACTGCTTGGCGTGCTCCGTCAACTTTCGAACCTCATCGTATGGAAAAGGCCACAAAGTGATCGGTCTGAATAATCCTATCTTTGAACCCCCCTGCCTCAGCTTGTTCACGACACTCTTGCATATTCGCGAGGCAATGCCAAAGGCGGCAACGACGGTCTCGGCCTCGTCGGTCAAGTGTGACTCGTATCTGACCTCGTTCTGTTGGATCGTCCTGTACTTTTCGTCGAGATGCGTTACGTGCTTCGAGTGGACTTCCGGATCCAGATTGATCGAGTTGATCACATGACGCTCTCTGTCCTTCGCTCCCGTCACAGCCCATGAAGAGATGTCATACTCGGTCGCCTCAATACTCGGAAATACGATGTCCTCCTTCAACTGGCCCGTGAAAGCGTCCCCGGCGATGCAAACCGGGTTTCTATACTTGAAGGCAAGATCAAACGCGATCTTTGGAAAACTTGCCATCTCTTGAACGGAGTTTGGCGCCAGCACAATCAGGTGGTAGCTGCCATGTCCGCCTCCCTTCGTCATTTGGAAATAATCCCCTTGTTCGGGTGCGATGTTGCCGAGTCCCGGACCGCCCCTGTTGATATTCACGACAACAAGCGGCAACTCCATTCCGGCCGCGTATGAGAGTGCTTCCTGCTTGAGACTGAATCCTGGGCTTGATGTGGCGGTCATGGCCCGGACTCCGCCGGCCGCTGCGCCGAGTACCATGTTTATGGCTTCAAGCTCGCTGGCGGCCTGTAGGAACACTTTCAAGTCCCGGTACTCTTCGCTTCCAAACTCCTTGGCGAGGGTCTCTGGGATCTCGCTTGAAGGCGTTATCGGATAGGCGAAGTACGCGTTGAGCTTTGCCTTGAGCGCGCCGTATGCGAGTGCTTCGTTACCTTTCATGTAGACGCGTTCGGTCATCTATCAGGTCCTCACCAAGACCTCGTGTATCGCAAAATCTGGACAGACCCAGTAGCAGATCCCGCACGCTGTGCAGGGCCCCTTCGTGCCCACGTAGCGCCACACCGCCGGGTGATAGCCCATCCTGTTCAACTTCTCTGATAGTGTGAGGTTCCCTTGAGGACACGCGACCACGCAGAGTTCGCAGCCCTTGCAGCGTTCGTCAAGAATCTTTACTAGCGATTTTTCCTGCGCAGTCTGGGCCAAATAATGTCCCGACCTCAGGGCGCCTTGCGGTCTCTCTGCGGCGCTTAAGTGTATTTCGTAGCTAGTCTAAATGCAGCGGCAGAGCTCAACTGAACTCGAATATGGATCAACCTATTTAGCACGACTGGCGTACGGTGCGCGCAATCTTCGACAACTTGCGTCGAAATACTGAATCAATTTCCCCCAGAAAGAATCGGATGTGAGGCAAGACGAGGGCTAGACTCATCGTCAAGGGCATCGTTCAGGGAGTTGGCTTCAGACCCTTCGTCTACAGAATCGCAACCGCAAACAGACTTGTTGGATTTGTTAGGAACCTTGGCGACGCAGGTGTCGAGATTGTAGTTGAGGGCGCCCAGGAGGCTGTGTCAAGATTCATGGCACAACTCCAGACCGAGCGGCCGCCAACGTCGGTGATACATCAAGTCGACGCGACATACCCGCCTGAGACCCGAGAGTTCAAGGAATTTCAAATCCTGAAGAGCAACGACTCACGGACTCATGCCGGCTCGGTCATTCCTCCCGACATCGCCATATGTGACAACTGTCTCCGGGAGTTGCGCGATAAGAGAGACCGCAGATACGACTACTTCTTCATCACGTGCACAGACTGCGGTCCCCGCTACACGATCATTGACGCATTACCATACGATCGCCCCCACACAACCATGAGGGATTTCGAAATGTGTGACAAGTGCTTGACAGAGTACAAGGACCCAGGGAATCGTAGGTTCCATGCGCAGACTGTTGCGTGTGCCAAGTGCGGCCCTTCAGTGACTCTTCTTGCGAGCGACGGAAAACGGGTCGATTCACCTGATCCCATACGTGAGGCCGGCAAGCTTTTGGAACGCGGCTACATCTTGGCGATCAAGGGTAATGGCGGATTCCACCTAGCATCGTCCACGCTCCTCACTGAACCTATAGTCAGACTTCGGAAGACCAAGTTCAGGTTCCAGAAGCCCCTTGCAGTGATGGCGAGGGATCTCAAAGCCGCTAGATCGTTTGCCGAGGTCAGTCCCGCCGAAGCGGAGCTTATGACCTCGTATGTTAGACCAATAGTCCTGCTTCGGAAACGTCCCGAGTTCGATCTTTCGGAGCAGATCTCTCCCGGCCTTCACAATATCGGCGTGATGCTTCCCTACACAGGACTTCACAGCATGCTCTTCGACGAGACGACAGAGCGAGCCTTCGTTATGACGAGCGCCAATCCTCCGGAAGAACCGATCGTTAAAGACGATGAGGAAGCCATCACGAGGCTGAGAGACATCGTCGACTACTTCCTGTCGCACAACCGCAAGATCTCACAGAGATGTGATGACTCAGTTGTGAGATCGATTGGCGGGACGGTCACCCTACTCAGACGGTCGAGAGGCTACGCGCCCGCGCCGATTTCAGTCTCTGTACCCAAGAATACGTGCACGCTCGGGGTTGGCGGCCAGCTGAATGTGACCTCTTGCCTCGTATACGAGAGACGAGCCTATATGACGCAACATATCGGCGACGTGGAGACCCTTCAGACGTTCGAATTCCAAAAAGAGGCGACGCGTCACCTCCTGATGCTTACGGGCTGTAAACCAGAAAGGATCGGGCGAGACCTACATCCTGTCTTCAGCACTACGAAGTTTGCGGAGGAACTTGCGCAAGAATACGGGCTGGGAGTGATTCCTGTGCAGCACCACTACGCGCATGTTGCGGGGCTCATGGCTGAACACAACGTCGATCAGATTGTAGGCGTCTGCTGTGATGGTTATGGGTACGGCGACGACGGATCAGCCTGGGGTGGAGAGATCATCTTTGCAGATCAAACCGAGCACAAGCGATTTGCGCACTTGGAACCGCAACCGATGGTCGGAGGAGATCTTGCAACAAAGTACCCCCTAAGAATGGTCGCTGGCATCCTAGGGGAGGATGCCGAAATCGTCGATTGGCTGCTTGAGAGACAGGACCGCTTCCCTCACGGAAAAGAAGAGGTAGACATGATCACCAGGCAACTTTGCTCCAGCCAGGTGCCACTGACGACCAGCTGTGGGCGTGTGCTGGACGCCGTCTCTGCTATCTTGGGTCTCTGCTACGAGCGCACCTACGAGGGTGAACCAGCGATGAAGCTTGAGGGCGCTGCGATAGGCGGCAAGGACTCGCTCAATCTCAGACCGGTCCTCAATGGGAACGTGATCGAGACGACTGGAATGGTTCGCGAGGTCTTCGCGAGCCTTGGCCGCCTCCCGGTTCGCGATCTTGCATACTCGGCACAGTCATATGTGGCGCGCTCACTGAGCGAGAGCGCGATCGCAGCCGCGATGGATTTGGGTGTCAAGTCAGTAGGATTTACGGGCGGCGTAGCGTGTAACGAGCAGATCAGTTGCACCCTGAGGGCGGCCGCGGAGAAGGAGGGGCTGCGCTTCCTAGTGCACGAGGCGGTTCCGCCCGGTGACGGCGGCGTCTCATTCGGACAGGCTGTTGTGGCAGCCATGGTTTCATAGTTGTAGGCCGCAAGCAGTATACGTGAGAGCCGTCCGTCGTCTAGACGAAGACGGCACAGATCTGAGCCTAGGTCTCAGACACACCTCCTGTCATAGTGTATCTAAGTCCGCCAGGCATCTCATACTGCACAGGTTTGGGTTGCTCTGCGCCTATCACTACGTCCTTGAGAGTTTGGCGACGAAGCTGAGGGGGCTGCGGGCCGTTCCGTCGCCGATTCCGCCAACCAGTCCCGCTAGAGTAATCCCGCGCCGCTCATGGTGGAGCATACCCTCAAGTCGAAACACGAAAACCTTGCCGCTCGAGAGGCTTGTGTTTCCGTGAAGCGTGACCCAGCCGAACTTTCGCGCGACCGCCCGTCCCTCACCAGACTTTACCGAGTAGACGTTGTCGCCGAATGAGATCTGGCCACCCGTCACGACAAACCTGACGTGGGCCTTGTTCACGCTCGTCACGGTCAAAGTCAACACCAGTGTGGCTTTCATCGTCCTATTCGCGCTCGGGTCATGTGCAATGCCTCTGACTGACTCCAGCTTCAGCACGTCTCCGACCTGGGGACCACGAGGCTGCTCCGCAACCGCCTCATGGATCGGAACCACTAGGGCAAGGGCAATCAAACCAAGAATCAATGCGGACACAAGTTTCCTTTGCAACGATCTCTTATCTCTAAGCTGAGCGAGGCTACGTGAACGCATATAGGTTATCTGAATGATTCATCCTCGCTGCAATCTTCCGAGCAACAGTAACGCTAGGCCAATAACCCTAATAGTTCCTGTTTGCATCCCTGCGAAGGTCTCCATGTGTCTCGCCTTTCCGGGTCGAGTCATCAGCATAGACGGCGACTTCGCCAAAGTCGATTTTGGCGAAGGCACCTCGAGGGAAGGCATCAACGTCTCCCTTGTTGATGTGAGACCCGGCCAGTACGTGCTCGTCCATGCAGGATACGCAATACAAGTGATGAACGAGAGCGAGGCGCAGAAGACCCTCTCCTATTGGAGAGAAATCCTCGCCTACGAAGAATCGTCGAAACCCGCCACTCGGTGATCACTTTGTCAGTCCTAGACGGCTACAGGGATCCTGAACTAGCGAAGAGACTGAAGAGCAAGATCAACAGACTCAGCGAGGACATCGGACGAGATATTCTGATCATGCACGTATGCGGATCTCATGAATGGACCATCACACATCACGGCGTGAGAAGCCTGCTGCCCGAGAGCGTAGAAGTTCGCGCGGGCCCCGGATGCCCAGTATGCGTGACGCCGGCCGCCGACATTGATGCCGCAGTGGATCTCGCGCTCGATGGCAAGACCGTTCTGACCTATGGGGACATGTCCCGAGCGAAGGGATCGAAGCAGTCGTTGACTGAAGCCAAGACTCTTGGCGGCGACGTGCGGATAGTCTACAGCGTCCACGACGCAGTCAAGATCGCAAAATCACGACCGGAGAAGGAATTTGTCTTCTTTGCCGTCGGTTTCGAGACCACAGCGCCAGCCACCGCATACGAAATACTTCAGGAACCGCCCTCGAACCTTCGTTTCCTGACATCCTACCGCTATGTGCCATCGGCGGTTGAGGCCGTCTCAAGATCACCAGACCTCCGCGTTGATGCTTTCATCAACGCAGGACACGCCTC
>Ga0129297_10000794_pt1 | contig 15640 bp, 15 predicted proteins | sample I18A1metaG_FD_94708 | JGI IMG/M metagenome (GOLD analysis project Ga0129297, IMG submission 94708) | Lake sediment bacterial and archeal communities from Gulf of Boni, Indonesia to study Microbial Dark Matter (Phase II) - ​I18A1 metaG | ecosystem: Environmental > Aquatic > Freshwater > Lake >... | reverse complement strand
CGCTGGATCCCGCCGTGCAATACTCAACGGACGCCATGAGAATCGTCCGTGCCGTGTACGAGAAACTTCTGGACTACAAGCCCGGAAGCGTGACCGAATTTGTGCCAGGCCTCGCCGAAACCTGGGAGGTTTCGACTGACGGAATGACCTACACGTTCCATCTGAGGCAGGGCGTCATGTTCCAAGACGGGACGCCTTTGAATGCCGACGCTTTTGTGTATTCTTTTGAAAGGTTGAAGAGTATCGGCAAGGGCCCATCTTGGTTCATAGTTGGGCCGGTTGACGCAGTGAAGGCAGTCGATCCGTATACGGTTCAGTTCACCTTGACTGATGTCTACACAGACTTCCTGCATAGGATTGCGGCCGGGTGGGGTTTCTACATTGTATCGCCTACAGCCTTCCAAGCTCAGGCAACCAGCGACGACCCCTGGGCCGAGAAGTGGGCGTACGACCACATGGTCGGTACAGGACCTTACAAGCTTCTGGAATGGATGCACCATGACCACGTTACTCTTGTCAAGAACGACGCATACTGGCAAGGTTGGGCCGGGAAACACATCGAACGCATAATTGTAAGGGAAGTCAAAGAAACTACAACGCAGAGGCTTCTTCTCGAGAAGGGTGACGTGGACATCTCCTACGCCATGACCATACCCGACCTGCTCGAACTGAAAGCCAACCCTGATATTGACGCAGTTATCGAACCCAGCTTCAGCGCGCTGTACATTTTCATTCACACGCAAAGGGCACCGCTCAACGATGTGAGGGTGAGGCAGGCGATATCCTACGCCTACGATTACAATGCAGCCGTTCAGACCGTGCTGCACGGGACAGGGAAACAGATGCAGGGTGCACTGCCGAGCTCCATCTGGGGTTGGGATCCGAACGCCCCGTATTATACGACCAACCTAGAGAAGGCTAAACAGTTGATGGCGGAGGCGGGTTACCCAGATGGCGTAGAGAGAACGATGGTCTACACGTATCCTTCGGGTGATGAACCGAAGAAGTCGGCTGGCGAGGTCCTGAAGGTCAGCTTAGCAAACATCGGAATCAAAGTTGAGCTCAAAGGCCTGGTTTGGGCTGAGCAGGCTGCCGAAGCACAGAACCCTGAGACAGCTCCGGACTTCTTCTCACTGTACTGGTGGCCAGACTATGCAGACCCCATTGACTACCTTTACGCCATGTTCCACACGTCAATGCAAGGCGAGTATGGGTACAATTGGGCGTACTATAGCAACCCTCAAGTCGATGAGATTCTGGACACGGCGACGACCACGCCAGATGTGGCAAAGCGCACGGAAATGTACAAGGAGCTTCAGAAGATCCTGATGGAGGAGGCGCCAAGCCTCTACATCTTCGAATGGCCCTACACTATGGGAATGAGGAAGTGGGTCAAGGGTTTCGTTTACAACCCGCTCTTCATCGGGACCTTCAACGTTTACGAGATGTACAAGGAACTCAGCTAATCGCAATCTTTACTTAACCACTATCCCTCTCTTTTTCTAAGGTCATCCATTAGCAAGCATGTCGCCTATTCTCAGGTATATCTCCAAGAGACTGCTGCTTCTGCTATTCGTTGTGCTGATTGTTGTAAGCATCACATTTGTTCTGTCCCATGTCATTCCCGGCGACCCTGCACGGTTGTATGCGGGCCCTCACGCCCGGGCGGACCAGATCGAGAGAGCGAGGGTTGAATTAGGACTGGACAGGCCCCTCTGGGAACAGTATGGCCTATTCTGGATCAATTTACTAGCGGGAAACCTAGGCATGTCGATACACACGCGCAGACCCGTCACTCGGGACCTCGCGGATTATTTTCCCGCAACGTTTGAACTGACCACTGTTGCCATGAGTATTACTGTGGTTGTGGGAATTGTCTTAGGCGTCGTTTCAGCGCTACACAAAGACAAGGCCCCGGACCATGCCTCGAGACTATTTGCATTGACTGGCGTTGCGATGCCCATCTTCTGGCTAGGCATACTGGCTCAACTGGTTATCGGCCATATGTTAGGACTACTGCCGATCAGCGGAAGAGTCGACGCAATGATCGAACTCATCTATCCAACTCCGAAGATAACTGGGCTACTGTTGGTAGACAGCCTCATCTCAGGAAACATTCCGACTTTTGTGAGTGCGTTGTCACATATCATGCTACCCGCATTAGTGTTGGCCTTCGGAACTCTAGCCATCGTTTCGAGAATGATGCGCGCACTGATGCTGGACGTTTTGGATAAGGACTACATCAGGACAGCTATGAGCCTCGGCCTTCCCAACAGGATGGTCATCTACAAGTATGCATTGAGAAACGCACTGATACCTGTAATAACAGTGATAGGCCTCTCATTCGGTTATTCCTTGGGCGGAGCTTTCCTTGTCGAAACTGTTTTCGACTGGCCCGGACTGGGCCGGTACACAACTGACAGTATTGTGACGCTGGACTACCCGGCAATCCTTGGCGTCGTGATTGTAACTAGCATGGTTTACGTTCTCGTCAACTTGGTTGTCGACATACTCTACGCATACTTGAACCCGAAAATCAGATACTGAGATCTGAAGAATGGCAATCATCAAAGATTTCAGGTCGGAGCACCGAGCGGATCTCAGGGAGTTCTCTTTCACACTTCGCATGATATGGCGCTCGCCACTTACTATTATGGGCGTGGTGATAGTGTCGGGGCTAGTGATACTCGCCGTTCTCGCGCCGTCCATCATTCCGTACCCGCAGGACGCTTACGTGAGCATGCATCCCGAAAGTGCACTATTACCTGTCAGCTTGGAGCATCTATTTGGAACAGACGAGCTGGGGCGTGATCTGTTCAGCCGGTCAATTTACGGCGCAAGAATATCACTTCAAGTGGGAGTCATCGTCATTGCTGTTGCTGCAATCGTAGGGGTCGCGCTAGGAGGTGTCGCTGGCTATTTCGGGGGAGCGGTCGATGAAGGCATAATGAGGATAACGGATGCATTCCTCTCAGTGCCAGCACTCATCCTAGCTTTGGCGGTTGCTGCAACGCTGGGGCCGGGTCTCAATAACGCGATGGCCGCCATTGCCGTCACATGGTGGCCTTGGTATGCCAGGCTAGTGAGAAGCCAAGTTCTCGAAATCAAGCAAGAGTTGTTCGTTGAAGCAGCTAGGTCGATGGGTGGAGGAAAGCTGTACATAATATTCAAACACATCATGCCGAACACGCTCGCGCCGATTGTCGTCAACGCATCTATGGATGTGGGATTCGCCATCCTGACAGCGGCTTCGCTGGGCTTCTTGGGCCTGGGCGCTCAGCCTCCCGCACCCGAGTGGGGCCTGATGATTAGCACCGGTCGCAAGTACATGCCGACGAGGTGGTGGTACACAACATTCCCAGGCCTAATGATCTTCGTAAGCGTGTTAGGATTCAATCTACTGGGCGATGGTTTGCGAGACCTGCTTGACCCTCGAATAAGAAGAAAGGGCAGAGTCAAGAAATGACGGAAGGTTTGCTCGAAGTCCAAGACTTGAAAGCGTACTACGAGGCCCTCGAAGGAACAGTCAGGGCTGTTGACGGCGTAAGCTTCGGGGTCAAGAAGGGAGAGATCTTCGGCCTCCTAGGTGAAAGCGGATGCGGAAAATCGACTGTAGCCCTGTCAATCCTCAGGCTCATACCTGCTCCGGGCAAGATTGTCGGCGGCGAAATACTGTTCGAGGGCGAAGACCTGCTCGCAAAGACTCCTGACGAAATGATGAAGATACGTGGCCAGAGAGTCTCGTACATCTCCCAAGATCCCACGGCGGCGCTCAACCCTGTCTTCAAAATTGGCGAGCAGATAGCAGATGCACTGACCGTTCATCTCAATCTATCCAAGCAGCAAGCCCACGACCTAACAGTCAAGAAACTGGAGCAAGTACAGTTGCCAAACCCCGAAGGCGCCTACGACAAGTATTCACATGAATTGAGCGGGGGAATGAGACAGCGGGCTATGATAGCGATGGCTCTAGCTTGCGACCCGAGCCTCCTGATAGCTGATGAGCCTACTACCGCTCTCGATGTGACCATTCAAGCACAGATTCTGGAACTCTTGAAGAATCTATGCAGAGAGATGGACATGGCAGTCCTACTGATAACTCACAATCTCGGCATTGTTGCCGAGATATGCGATAGACTAGGAGTTATGTATGCGGGCAGGCTCGCGGAAGTCGGCCCTGTTGAGAGGTTCTTCGGGACGGCTATGCATCCTTATACACGCGGTCTCCTGAAGGCAGTACCGAAGGCCACCGAGGAAACAGAACAGCTCTACGCGATACGAGGCGAAGTCCCGGACCTGATCAATCCGCCTGCCGGCTGCAGGTTTCATCCCAGGTGCCCGCATGTGATGGAGGAGTGTAAGAGAATTGACCCTCCTTTCTTCAATGTCGGGCCAAAGCATGAGGTCTCATGTTTTCTATACAGTCGGTAATGCAATTGGAGAAGTTGATCAATGTCAGTGACCTGAAGAAGCATTTCCCAGTTTCGAGCATGTTCTTCGCTCGAAAGGCCGGTGTAGTTAGGGCTGTTGATGGTGTCAGCTTCTCGATCGGCAAAGGTAAGACCCTGGGACTTGTGGGGGAGTCTGGTTGTGGGAAGACAACTACTGGTAGAACCGTTCTCAGACTCATTGAACCGACATCTGGAACAATAGAGTTCGACGGCCAAGACATCACGACGATCCCCGAGAAGGAGCTGAGACTCTTCCGCTCTAAGATGCAGATAGTATTTCAGGATCCATACTCATCATTGAACCCTCGATGGACAATACGAAACATCGTCGGCGAACCGCTCAGTCTGCACGGTATCGCCCATGGCGAAGAGGTGACAGAGAGAATTGCCGAGGTCTTGAATGTCGTGGGCCTTTCCCCGGACTTCATCAACCGTTATCCGCACGAGTTCAGCGGCGGGCAAAGGCAGAGGATCGCCATAGCCAGAGCGTTGATACTGAAGCCGTGGTTTCTCGTCCTCGACGAGCCAGCATCGGCGCTTGACGTTTCAGTTCAGGCACAGATACTGAATCTCTTGAAGAAACTGCAGAGCGAGTTCGACTTAACCTACCTCTTCATCTCGCACGACCTGAGCGTCATAAGGTTCATGTCGAATGATGTCGCAGTCATGTATCTCGGAAAGGTCGTCGAGTACGCACCCAAAGAAGCGATCTTCACATCGCCTCGTCATCCGTACACTCAAGCCCTTCTGTCCGCAATACCTATTCCTGATCCCGAACGCAGAGGCAGGAAGCGAATCATACTCCCCGGAACACCTCCGAATCCTGCAAGTCCTCCGAGCGGATGTCGGTTCCATACACGATGTCCCGCTTACATTGGTGAGATCTGCAAATCGCGGGAACCGGAGCTGCTCGCAGTTGACGGGGGACACTATGTGGCTTGTCACTTATTCAGTTGACCGGAGAGACGAAGGCCCCCGTCAGGAGGGGGTTGGGGTAAGTAAGACTAGTAACGTCTCATCTTCGGACTGGGGAACGGGAAGGCCTTCTTGCTCTGAGCTAGGCCTAGTCTGACCAGATCTTCAGCTATCTTAAGCGCGACTTCGCCCGGGTCGATGACAGGAACATTAAGCTCCGTCTGTAGCTCAGCCGCCAGTCCGAGCAAACCTCCGCAGCCAAGGACTATCACATCGGCACCATCATGGTCAACCGCTTGCCTTGCCTCAGCTAGCATAGTACTCTGTAATTTCTCGCGGTCTTTCCTTATGTCGAGTACAGGAATGTTGACGACCCTGACAGAAGCCAAACGGCCTTCTAGCCCGTACCGTCCAACCTCATCCCGTGCACATCCGATTCCGGGTTCTCCTCCCACGCTTACGATCGAAAATCGTCTACCTAACATTGAGGCCAGGTGAATACTGGGTTCCTGAATGCCGACCACCGGAATCCTAAGCTTCTCTTTCGCCGCTAGCAGCGCTGGGTCATCAAAGCAATATGATATGACGGCATCGTACCGTTCTTCCTCCGCCCTCTCTAGCTCACGTAGGGTGAAAAGCTCCGCCCAAGCGACATCATAATGTTGCTCGATCGATTCTGGTCCTTTCTCCAAGTTCGCGACTGTAATCTCTGTTCCGGGATCCTTGATGGCTTCGTAGGCATCCGAAATCATTTCATTCCACATACTTGTGGTAACCGGCACAACAACCTTGATGCGCAAGGCAGTCAACAGTTAGTTCTTGAAGATCGTTAGCCGTTAAATCCCTTTACTGCTTCTGAGCATCAATGGCATCAGGCATTTTGCTGCGCCAAAATCTGCTCTGTAACTCGATAGCACTTTATACGCCCTCCCGGTATGCCTCGGAGCAACTGCGATTCTAAGACAGAGTTTGAGGTAAGGAAAGTGGCTGAGATCAACTTAGACTTTCGAGTCTCGTCCGCTGCTCTGAAACTCACTCGCGACATGGCAAGGATAGCGGAAGGTCAAGAAGTTCTCATCTATGCTGACTCGGATGCCGACTCGACAGTCGTGAACGAGACGGCTAAGGCGGCTCACAACCGAGGCGCGAAAGTTGCTGTGATAAGATACCCCACACCGCGCGGTGTAGGTGAAGAGGCAACGAAGGACCTTCCAGCAACTCTAGGAGCTGCGATGCTCAAATCCGACGTGCTAATCGAGTTTTCGCGAAACTACTTGCTATACTCAAAGCCGTGGGAAGAAGCAATGAAGACCAACCGCATCAAGTATCTCTGCCTAACAGGGTTAACGCGCGAGATGATGATACGGTGCATAGGAGACATTGATGTCCAGACCCTGATTGAGTTTCAAGAAAGACTGGTTGAGAAGGCACACAGAGCAAAGAAAGTAAGAGTCACAAACCCTTCTGGCACTGACATAGTTTTCGATAACGACGAAAACCGCCCGTATTTCTCCGAGGGAGTGGTCAGGGACAAGCCTGGTGACTACATGCTCATCGGCCAAGTTGACTGGGCACCCGTCGAGGAGACCATGAATGGACGAATAGTCTTTGATGGATCAATCTGGCCTCCCGAAGAAATTGGGCTTCTAAGGACACCTGTCTCCTTGAAAGTGACCACCGGAGTTGCCGAGGACATCGAGGGTGGCCCGGAAGCCGTTACTTACAGGAAATGGCTTGAATCACTTAACGACGCAAACATGTTCAACATCGCGCACATCTCGTTCGGCTGCAATCCGGGGGCAAAGCTGACCGGGCAAATCTTGGAGGACGAGCGGATATGGGGCTGTGTCCAATGGGGCCTCGGACATCAAGGCTATTCCTTCAAAGGAAAAGCTGGTCCAGCGAAATCACACACCGATGGCATCTGCCTCAACGCTTCAGTATGGTTCGACGGCGAGCAAGTTCTCAGAGACGGAAGCTTCGCCCACAAAGACCTGAACCAATTAGAGAAAAAACTCAAACAGTAACCTTCTGTCCGAAGCTATAGTGCTTGGCTGTCCGGCTCGGCGTATGCATTGCTTGGAAAAGAAGAAGGTTTTCCACTTTTCATTCCGCTAAGGTGCCGATCAAAGCGGAAGGTTTACTGACCAGAGAACGCACGTCCTCCAAAATGGAAGCCGGAACAGCACAGAGAACAACTGTAGAGGGCCCAGCGGACTTCTTCACATCAACGCTCACGCGCCGCAGTAGCTTGAAATTCAAGTGCGAATCCCGTGCCAAATTGTGAGCCTCGGCCGAGATTCCCCGAGAACCGACTGGAAGAATTTCATGAACTGAAGGAAGTGTCTGGAGAGTCTTGATGTCTCTTGTGTCTGCTATCTTCCCCTTCTTCTCGCCAAGGAGAACCTCTCTTCCCACCAGCGGCATTCCCACAGCCAGCACAGCATCTCCCAACTTACATCGGCCCATCTTCAAAGTTGAGAGCCAAGCTGATGCTAAGACCGTGACTCCAACACCGGTCTGCTTGACGTGAAAGTTCTTCTCCGTGCTGTAAACCATCGGGACACTCAGTCCTGCGGCCTTCAGCTCTCTGCGAACGCCTTCGATAATTTCGTTACCGGTGGGGATGGGCTCCACGGAGAGAGTGTTCGCAACGCAGAATGGTGTTGCTCCCACAGACAGCGCCTCCATTAATGCAACTCTTGCAGTGAATTTTCCGACAACTCGACCGGTCACGCAGAGACTGTCCAGAGATTTGGGCCCAATTCCCCCTGCTGAGTCGCATGCTACGACAAGTGCCCGCCTATGATCCAGCTTGAAGACTAGGATGTCTCTCCGCGTACTTATCCTGCGCATTGCAAAGGCTTGTCTCAAATCCTGAGTCTTCCCTTCACGCTTCCATACGCGAGTGCCGCGATAGCAGCATTGATAGTTGCTGCGATAATGAGGAAGGGTGTGAAGGCTATCGCCCAATCCCATCCCAAGACAGGCACAACCAACACAACTAGACCAACATTGATTGCGATCCCTAGAATCAGTCCTAGCCCGAAGCTGCCCGTGAACCTCATCCTGCTGACTAGGCCAATTACGCCACCGGCACCTGCTAACCCGAATGCGATTGGGAAATGCAGGATCCCAAGCGGGAACCCGTTGATGCTTGCGGTCGCGAGATGCCCAATGCCACTGACGAGCGCTCCGTCGAAGGCACCGTAGAAGAGGGCTGCGAAGAAGCCAGGGGCAGAATCCAAGGCCACCGTTTGAATTGGACTCGGCAAATGTAAGAAGGATCCTATGACAGAAAAAGCTGAGAATACGGATATCCGCGCGACTCGATACGTCATTGGCACTCTTGGTCTGGCAGTCAATGCGGTCTCTCGCAACGCTCTCTCGCGAGCTTCAGTTCCTGGATGCTGTTCACATTAAGAATGAGCAATTCGGAACCCGTGACAAGTATCTCCTCGTCAAGTTCGCCCATGTCCACTTTCGTGCCATCGATGAGGTTTATTCCAACAGGCACCAAGCCTCTTTCACCAGTTTCGAAAACGTATGCGGGACTGATCCCAAGTCTGTCATAGAGAGACGCCGGAGCCATTACTGCCAGTGCAGGCTTACCGCACGATCTGAACCGCTGGACAACGCGCTTGATGATCCCAGATGTGATAAATGGGATGTCTGCCGAGACAACCAATACATCAGAAAGGCCGAGGTTCTTTATTGCGTATCTCATGTCGGCTTGGTAGCCCTGACCCGGAGTCTCAATGACCTCAACGTTCATCTTCCTTGCCTTGCCGGCTGTGAGGGGCGTTCCGGCTGTCACCGCGACGACAATTCGATGTACGATGTTTGACGCCCTCAGGGCGTCGATGACACGTTCAAGCATTGGTTTGCCACCCACCTCTAGGAGGGCTTTCTCCGACGTTGAGTTCATCCTCGTGGCCCTTCCGCCTGCCATCACGAGTGCGCTTACAACCACTTCGAAAACACCAGGATTCCGATGAGCGAAATCAAACGTGTTACATCGTTTGTTGCTCCCAATACGTCGCCGGTTACTCCACCGAACTGGCTGTTTGAGATTGCGAGCATCGCGCTGGCTGTTAGAACTGAAATAATTACTGATGCAACCCCTGCGACCTGTAGCGTGGGCACGCTCAACAACGCCAGCACTCCGAACGCGGATGCAACGCGCACCCACCTCAGCCTGCCATGCATAGAGTTAACGAAGACTGTGTTAATTCCTGTAAAAGCGGACCTTCCTACAGCGGCCTGAAGCAGCAGCGCGAACTTTGCTGCTGCCTCAGATGCAACTAGAGTCTGGATTGCGATACCCCTATGCACTTCTGATATCGCAATGGCTGTTGTCGTAAGGACAACTAGGCCGAGGCTGAGCCCGCCAGCCCCGGTTTGCGGGTCGTGCATGATTCTGATCTTGTCTTCACGCGATCCATGGAACATGATAGCGTCACCGAAGTCTAACAGTCCGTCAGTGTGCTGTGCTCCGGTGACGAGGAGAAGGACTCCCAACCCAAGCATGCCAGCTATCAAGCGCGGAAGGATGACTTCGAGCATCCAGACTGAGACACCGGCAATGAAGCCGATAATAGCTCCAATTACCGGAAAGACGGGCATATACTTCGCAGCTTGGACAAGCCCGTCCTTGTCCATCCCGACATTAAGAATTGTGAGGAATGCGACAGCGTTCTTGATTCCGCTTAGTACGCCCAATCGGAATCAGTCCATGCTATGTCTCAAGGCGCGAGTGTACATGTTTGATGAACAGCCCGCTACCAAACCCCCGATAGCATCATTCGTTATTGGGCCTAATCTCCTCAGGATACCTGGCTTCTTTTGGTCGAATCTAATGAACTCGAAGACCCCTCTTGCCCCAGCAATGTATGTTGCCAAAGTCATTCCTAGAAGTTCATCCGCGACTAACCCCGGTCGGCCTCTGAACCTTTCACGAGTCAACCCAGGAACTCTGCCTCGTTTGGCGTCCTCCTCCGCGCGGTAGCAGGCAATAACCAAGGTTGAAACGTTGACATCGGATAATGCATCGTTCAGTTCATCAACAAGGATTTCTGTCGCTCTCTGCTTATTCGGCACACCCGGGTGAGCGATGAACATCTTGAGCACTGCCTGAACCATATCATTTAGCGTAACGCCCTTTTGCTCAAGGTATTGCAACAGCGGCGGTTTTGGTTCAAGCGGGTTGGTTTTCGGACGGGGCATCGTTCACCAGCACCGTTAAGTATCCTGGCTGGATAATCCAGCCACGCCGATATAATCCCTTGCCGCTCAATTCACGAACGTTAGCTTTGGCTTCCACATTTGTCGCGGTTGGCGCAGTGACTAGGGTGGTCCTTGGGAATATCGCTCTCGAATCACCCGTTCCACTCTATGGGGTTATTATCAAAACTGGGTTGACAGAGACCCTGACGATCACAAACGGTATTGCTTGCGGACCGTTGGCGGGCTTTCTCACGGGGAGCCTCATCATAGTCGTTTCAGACTTGTTCATGATTCCCGGGCCTTGGACGCCTTTCATAGCGGCCATCATAGGCCTGCTGGGTTTCTTGGCCGGAATGGCTCGCGGTTGGGTCAAGAATCCGAAGGCGTTGAACCTTGCAGCCCTGGCTGTACCGCTCACGGTTTTGAGTGAATTTCTGCAGAACTCATGGGTCAGTCTGTTCTATAACTTCCCAGTCTTGGTAACGATGATCAGTGGGCTTCCAGCTCTGGTAACAGCGCTGATCAACAACCTGATCCTTATGACAACGGCTGGTCCTAGGATCGTTAGACTAATCCAGGCAGTAACGAAGAACGCTTCTGTTCCATCTTCCTCCTAGCCACGTCTCCGGTTAGGATAAGAAACTCAAAACTGCACCTCTACCGGTAAATTGACGTTCCAGCATTTGCCTCTCACAACATCAGCTATACCCACACGAAAGCGGTTTCTCGCCGGATCGGATACATGTCCGGTGAAAACCTGCGTGGCAATTATCGTTATGAATACTCGAAACGCTTCATTTTCAGGGTTCTTTGGCGACTCACATTTGCCATCACAAACCAAGCAGGCTGGGAGGTCTTCCCTGACAGCGAGAGCGAAAAATGCCCGGTGCGCTTGGCGAAGCAAGTTCGCGGATCTCCATGCTGATTCTGCCAAATGTGTGAGGTGGTGAGCCCAAAGGTGAAATTGTGGGCTGAGGCAGAGTTACCTCTCCTGTTGCTTCTATTGCTCAGCGCTTGGAGTGCGCACCCCACTCAGTTTCTTACAATCAATGATGGAATTCGGAACGCAAAACAGTACCTGATTGCTCACTACAATCCGTACGTGGGCCTAGTGTACGAGAGTGAGGATAGGGGCGCACATTGGCTTGGGCGCGAGATACCCGAGTTCTCCTACAAATACTCACAGACATACTGGTTGACCTCAGACAATCTTTTTGCTTCACTGGCGCTCCAGCCGCTGGACAGGGATTATTCTCAGGCAATCAACGTGACAATAGAAGCCTACAGAACGCTTGGCATTCTGCCATCCCATGATAAGTTTGAGGCAGTGGCCGGTATCCCTGCTGGGCCAGACAGGGTAAGAAACAATCTAGTGATTGAGAGGCGCTGGAACTACGTAATAATGGCCGAAGTGCACAACGGCAGTGTGATCGATTCTGAGTGGAGATATGCGGACAATCTTGTCTATGGGGCTCTGACCCAATTTTACGTTGGCAACAGAACTACTGCTCGAAACATGATTCTGCAAGCCTATGGCATGTGGAACGGTACATGCATAGTTGATGACGCGGTAACCAGCCCAGCAAACCCAATCGGTGACCCCCCAACTGATCATGGCAAGTGCACCAACTACAAGATTGCCCTACTGCTCTTCGGCGCTAAGGTTGTGGGTGTAGAGCTCCCCGATGCCTTCTTGATGGAGGCATTACTCTGGAGGCAGCAAATAGACAACGGAGGAATTGCGTCCCTCTCAGACGGTCACGGTCATCCCATTGGAAGCGCGAATGCTGAAACTACATCCCTGACGCTGATGGTCTACAATGACCCATTAATACAAAGAAACTCGGTGCAATCGAGGTACGAAGCTTCTCCCACGCCAGATGCTTTCCTGAGAATAATGACCGGAGATGCCTCACTCGAAGGGGGAGCCTCGCTACTTAGGCCACTTCTCGCACGCGCAGAGTTCATGTCGCCGGGTCTGCAATAATTCCACGTGCTAAGAAAGGTATGACGCGGCGAAAGAAAGCCTGAAAAATCACGCCACAAAGCTATGTTGCATCAGTGGAACGCAGGTTATCAGAGTACTGATCGTTGCTTTCTCCTAGATGTAGATGTACGATTCGTCCACAACGCCTTTAATTGGCCTTCAATTTCGCGCGTACTTGAGGTGAGTTGATTGCCAGTTCCAGTGGGATTGTTGTTGACTGGTCTGATAATTCGCACGATTTTGGGCGCGGTGGTGGTAGTGGCGCTCGTCTTCTTCTTGTGGAAGGCTGCAAAACTCGCAGACGCATACGCGGAGAAGCTTAAGGCGGCACAGTCTTCTAAAATGGCCTAACGGCCGTCTAACATTGCCAGCGTCGGACCCATCTCTTCTTCTGATGGCGGCTCTCCAAAATTAGGCCTTCACACGCGCTCGCATGACATCATATATGACCACTTGGTATATCGTCAGGCACTCATGATCGGCTGCAGGATCCTCGAGGAAGGACTAACCATCATCGATAGTAAGAAACAATAACGCTCACCGGCATTTTGTATCGTTAGGAGCTACCATATGGGGAGCCAAAGGTCAGATGTCAGCGGATCAGCCTTACGCCTAAGAAAATTGGGGAAACACATCTCGGAGAACGCGCTCGAGGGGGTCATTCTCGTTCCTGGCCCCAACCTTTGTTACTATACAGGCGTCAAATCCTTACTGTTGGAGAGGCTGTTCCTCTTCTTTGTTCCTCGCGACGGTGATCCTCACCTTGTTGCGCCAACATTCGAGGCTGGCCCCTACCAGCGGCTGCCCTTCAATATCGTGGTCCATCAATGGGATGATGGTGTAGGCCCCTCCCCTGCACTTCATAAGCTCGTGAACGGACTCGACCTAAAGGGAAAATGGGGTGTGGAAGGTGGAGTTCCCTACCGCTTCATCCACCTGCTACTGAATCATGCAAGGCCAGAACTTGAGGATGCCGAGCCGATTCTCCAAGGAATAAGGGAGAAAAAAGAAGCTAAGGAAATCGGCCTTCTACAGAAGGCCGCCACGATTCTCAGTAGGTCTTTCCAACGGTTTCCCGACATAATGAAGGCTGGAATGACCGAGCTGGAACTTGCAAGAAAGCTGTCAGAAGTGATCTACTCGAACGGTGCTGAATTGGTCGGTGATATGCTTGTTCAATCGGGCGCGTTGGCGGCGGACCCACATCATCTTGCCTCGCGAAGGAAACTGAAGAGAAGGGAGAGCATCGTCATAGATGCTGCCTGCACCTATTCGGGCTACTACGCCGACATCACTCGCACCTTCATGATAGGACACGACAGAAAGTTCGAGGGCTATTACCAGAAACTGTTGGAAGCGCAGGAGAATGCGATCGCTCAATCCCGAGCAGGCGCAACTGTTGGTTCAGTGGATGAAGCCGCGAGAAGCCACCTCAGGAACCATGGCCTCGACGAGTTTTTCATCCATAGGACAGGCCACGGCTTGGGGCTCGAAGTCCACGAGGCCCCCTACATCATCCCTGCGGGAAGCGAAGTACTTCAGCCCTCGATGGTCTTCACGATCGAACCTGGCGTATATCTCCCGGGCAAACTGGGAATACGAATCGAGGACAACATTGCGGCTGCAGAACATGGAGCCCGGGTGCTGACTAGAAGACTCCCCAAAGAATTCGGCTGGTGGCGCTGAATTTTGTCAGATGCCTGTTGGCCTGCCTCGGATCAACCCACAGCTTAGACAAGCAAGATTATTGCACGCCAGAGCTTTCTCGTCATGCTCAATGAGAGACCGCGCCCTCTCCACTAGTTTCTTCATGGGATGAAGCCTGACAGGCGCCAAACCAATTTCGGATTCTTTGATTTCTATGCCGTCAAGATGCTCCTTCATCTTGTGAAAGCCACCGCTGCATCCAAGAGCTACGATGTCCACCCAACTCATACCCTTGGACGTCACAACCAGCGCCCGCTCCTTGACGAACTTCGATCGAAGTTTCTTCTCTTCTGCCAAGTGGATCGCGCTCACCATCTCAAAACCTACACCGATCGTCAAAACTAACGGATTATACTTCATCAGTTTCTTGATAGGTAATAGCGGATCAGCCGTTTCGTATCCACTCACGAGTTCATCGCTGTGTCTTCCAACAGCTACGAAAGAATATGCGGGATGTTTGCTGCGCCTGGAACCGGGCCAACTGCACAACCTATGAGCAATTGCCCCTATGTTCTTGTCTGGTTGCAGTTCTGGAATAAACGGTAGGTGCCTGTCCTCCTTCCCTTCACACCAGCATCCGGGTCTCGTGAAGTTGTTGTGAGTTGTACCATGTCTAGTAATCGAAGTGAATGCGGGCATCAGGAGAGTTCCGCTTTTACCTATCACGCCCAAGAGGCGGTGGAGGACCATCGCGGCGCCTCCCTCCACAACACCGAGAGCTTCGAGGGAGGCGTGCATTTCGATTGAGTGACCGTCGCGAAGCCCAAGCCGTTTGAAGCCGCTAGTCAAGTCGTCTGGGAGGACCTTTGCCTGTTTCGATCTTTCCAGCGCGGTAGGAAGCATGGGTGATGTAGCAAGGTATGTGGCTGTAAAGCTATGCCAAATCCTTGTGGGCCGATCGAGGTGCTAGCTTATCATGCTACAAGCTCGACTTTTGGGTTCAGTAATTTGTGGTGGCCCATTGCCGAAAAACCGCTAGGGTTCCGGTTTCAAAGAGCATGCTTGTCACGCGAAGCGCTTCTGGAATCGCGAATTGTACGAATGAAACCGGTCCGTCAGTCAGCCGGGCAACGTATACTCGGGTTCGGTGTCTTCACTACATCTGCAACAGTTCGGACAGAAACCGCAATAGCTGCATAGAAAATGGGCTTCCCTATTGCATTGAGGACAGTTCGCGTACTGGACCTTGCTCATGCCGTATTGTAGTCTCGGTACGTACACATAAGCCTCGCCGGTCGAGTTCCAATTTTTCGCCAGCCGTGTTCAATTCGCTGGGTCGGACATCGATTTTATGCTGGCAACCGTGTCGAACACTTAATGCCTCAACCCGGAACGCCTTGCCTTGCACGTGTTG
>Ga0129297_10000791_pt1 | contig 15670 bp, 8 predicted proteins | sample I18A1metaG_FD_94708 | JGI IMG/M metagenome (GOLD analysis project Ga0129297, IMG submission 94708) | Lake sediment bacterial and archeal communities from Gulf of Boni, Indonesia to study Microbial Dark Matter (Phase II) - ​I18A1 metaG | ecosystem: Environmental > Aquatic > Freshwater > Lake >... | reverse complement strand
GTTCAATATACTATCCAGCGTCTCGGCCTGGACAGTCAGCCCATCACGAAATCCATGCCTGTAGATGGCCTTGACCGCTGGGAGTGCGGCGGCGAAATGGACATCACGTTTGAGCGTAAGGGGGTCGAAATTACCTACAGGCTGGATTGCGGCCTTCCCTATACATTCCGCCTCGATGAAAATGACGAGCTCGAGCTCTACAGCGGAGCTCATGGACTTTTCGGCGTGGCTGACCTGGCGCCGTTTGTTTCAACGCCGATGGTCGTCGTCGATAAGATGCTTGAAATGGCCAAAATCGGGAAGAACGACTTTCTCTTTGACCTTGGCTGCGGCGACGGCCGCATTGTCATCACCGCAGCAAAGAAGTTCGGGACCCGCGGAGTGGGCATTGACATCGACGGCCAGCGCATCGAGGAATCCAAAGCAGCTGCCAAGAAGGCGGCCGTGGAGAATTTGGTGGAATTCAGGTTGCAGGATGTCATGAAGGCGGATTTTTCCAGGGCAACTGTTGTGACGCTCTACCTTCTGCCGGAGTCCAACGCGCTTCTCCGGCCTCTTCTCGAAGCCCAGCTCAAACCGGGAGTCTATGTCGTCAGCCATAACTACTCCATTCCGGGCTGGGAGAAGAAACAAGTGGATTACGCCTCTCTTCAGGATGGCCTGGGCAAAGAGCATACGATTTTCCTGTACAAGAGATAGTCCCTAGGAGGATAAAAATGATTTCTCGCAAACAGAGAGCTCTAGTGAAATTGCCGGTCCTGTTGTTTTCCATAGCGTTATCGCTCACCAGTCTTTCTTTAGCCAGAGGTGTGCTGACGCCCGAGGACGTTTTAAGGATCAAGACATGCTCGTCAGCAGAAATTAGCCCGGACGGAAAATGGATTGCCTACACGGTCAGCGTTCCGCGGGAACCCGGCGACGAGCCCGGCGGATCATACAGCGAGCTCTACGTTGTCTCTGTCGAGACCGGCGCAATCCGGCCTTTTGTTACCGGAAAGGTCAATATCAGCTCGCCGCGCTGGAGCCCGGATAGCTCAAGGATCGCCTTCCTCGCTGAACGCGGCGAAAAGGCCTTAGCCCAAGTCTGGATCATTCCCGCAGACGGCGGAGAGGCCGAACAGGTTACTCAGGCTGAAACTCCGGTTCTCGGTTTCCGCTGGAATCCATCCGGGGACAAAATCGCTTATATCGCGACAACCCCTCAGACAAAACGCGAGAAAGAGCTGGAAAAGAAAGGCTATGGGTTTATCTTTTTTGAGGAGAACCTCAAGCACCGAAACCTTTATCTCGTCAATCTCTCAGGCGCAAAACAATCCGAACAGCTGACGGACGGCGTGACCATCTGGAGTTTTGAATTCAGTCCGGACGGCCAGACAATCGCTGCCGCGGCTTCTCCCAAGAACCTGGTCGATCATAGCTATATGTTCCAGAAAATTCATCTCTTCGACCTTAAGGCAAAAAAATTGATCCGTCTGACTGAAAACCCGGGAAAGCTCGGCAATTTCGCCTTTAGCCCGGATGGCAAAAAGCTCGTCTATACGGCTGGCCTGGAAAGAAAAGACCACGCAGTTAGTCAAGTTCTTGTCGTCTCGATAGAGAGCGGACCGGCCAGGAACCTCACCCCGCCGAATTTCCGCGGCCACGTCAACTGGGCGGAGTGGAAAGACAAGAACACTATAATCTATCTTGCCGATGAGGGTGTCTGGCCGACTCTGAGCCAGGTGAACATGGACGGCGGAGAAAGAAAGATAATTCTGAACGCAAAAGATACAGGCATCATCTTTGCGTCACCGAGTTGTACGCCTGATTTTAAAAAATTTGCTCTGAGAGGAAACACGCCTGAGATCCCTGGAGAAGTCTATTTCTGGGAACCGGGCCAAGCTCCTAAAAGAATGACAGGCCTTAATCCGTGGCTGGCCGAAAGGCAGTTGGGCAAGCAGGAAGTCATCCGATACAAGGCCCGCGATGGCCAGGTAATTGAGGGTCTCCTCCTCTTCCCTGTGAACTTTTCCCAGGGCAAACGCTATCCTCTGGTCGTCGTCGTTCATGGCGGCCCCGAGTCTCACTATTCCAACGGCTGGGTCACAAGATATTCTGAGCCCGGCCAGCCCCTGGCTGGCAAGGGCTACGCTGTTTTTTATCCCAACTACAGGTCGAGCACGGGATACGGCCTGAAATTTGCCTGGACGGGCCTCAATGACGCCGCAGGAGTGGAGTTTGACGATGTCGCCGACGGAATCGAGCATCTCATCAAGTCTGGAATAGTCGACGCGAATCGGGTCGGGTTGATCGGCGGCTCGTACGGGGGGTTTGCGGCAGCGTGGTTTTCCTCGTACTTCACCAAAATGGTCAGGGCCGTCTGCATGTCTGTGGGCATCAGCGACCTGATCAGCAAGCGTGGAACAACGGATATCCCCTATGAAGAGCTTTATGTCCATTCCGGAAAACCCCTCGAGCAGATGTGGGAGCAAAGTTTGAAGCAAAGCCCGATCTATTGGGCTCACCAGAGCAAAACGGCTGTCCTGATCCTTGGAGGGACGGCGGACACGCGAGTCCATCCATCACAGAGCCTGGAATATTATCGCATCCTGAAAATGAACAACCACCCGGCTGTCCGGCTGGTCCAGTATCCTGGCGAGGGACATGGCAACCGGCGTCAGCCGGGCCGGATCGACTTTCTATTTCGGCAAGTCCAATGGCTTGACTGGTACGTGAAGGAGAAACGACCTCTTGACGGCCCAATGCCACCGCTGGACATCAGCTCAAGCTATGGACTGAACCTGGACAATTGATCTTGTATCAGGGTAAAACGATTCCGCTCCGCCCCAGCTGTGGAAGGCAGTAAGCCTTCTTCCTTATTGTCTTATGCGCCAAAATAAAGTTGGGGATAAACATAAGTTTGTAGCAGCGCTAAAGAGATAGCCAAGTTCCAACTCCCCTTTCCAAAGCAAGCCTGTACACCAGTGGGGCTGTTGCCAGATCATCCAGAGCCAGGCCCAGGTTGCAGGTCATTGTCCGTTCAGCGCGGTTCTCTCGGCCGGGCTTCCCGCCCGTCACAAGCTCGCCAAGGTCAGCATGAATAGGCGGGATGTTCTGGAAATATCCGGCGGTTTTATAATAATCAAGTTGAGGAACATCGTCCGTGCAGAATTTGTCAACCTCCCGGAGGGCATCGGGATGCCAATAGGAATCAAAATCGACCAATGAGGCGAAAGCACCTGCGTCGAGCCAGCCCGGCTGGATGGTCGCATGAGGAATCTTGAGAATTGGCCCAGCCGTGACCACGATGTCGCAACCGGAAACAGCTTCTTTCGGCTCCCTGGCAGGAAGGACTTCAAGGCCAAAGTTCTCCGTCATCTCTTTAATATAAGTATCTTGGGCAGAAGCATTGATGTCGTAAGCCATAACCTGTTTTAAGGGGAACACAATCTTCAAGGCCTCGAGGTTGCTCCTCCCCTGCACTCCGCAGCCAAGAATCCCGACGACTTCGGAGTCGGGCCGGGCGAGATATTTCGCCGCTATCGCTGTCGCTGCACCGGTGCGCTTTGCAGTAATCCATGTGCAATCCATGACGGCTAGAGGTAGGCCTGTTTCCGGGTCATTGAGGATGATGAGCCCGCTGATATATGGCAATCCCTTGGCCAAGTTCTCTGGATACCCGCTGACCCATTTCAGTCCTGCAGAATTTAGTTTGGGGATATAGGCGGGCATGGCGTGAATAAAGGAGTCCGGCCGGGGATGGATGCCGGGTTTGGGCGGCATCTCTACCCGGCCCTCGCCCTTTTCGCAGAACATCTTCTCCACCGCTGTGATTATCTTACCCATGTCCAGGTTAAGGGAAACAATATCCGCCCGAGAAAAATAAAGAATTTTTTCAGCCATCGGCGTCCTCCCGTTGAGGGAACGGTCCTTTTTCCCCCTTACCGGCTCCCTCAAGGCAATTGTCATTCACATTCCTCTGTTATCTTAGCTATTTTTTCTGACTTGTCCAAGAACAATTGCCGAAGCGCAAAACTTGGCAAGATCAACCTGCACAAAATTTGGGCAATTTGTCAGAACTTCAGGAAGATCAGTCTTTTAAAAAAGAAAATCCCGATTTTTCCACAAAGATATTCACAGAAATAGTGGAAATTTTGAGTTTCGAAAAACTTGACTTTTTCGGCGGATTTATTAATGTCTTCATAAACGCTTCTTAAGAAGAAAGCGCGGGATGAATAAGCAACAAACCGTGAAATCAGCAGAAAGATATGCCGTCGGGATAGACTCAGGAACCCAGAGCGCCAAGGCCCTAGTCATAGATTGCAATGGGAAGGTCAAAGGCCGCGGCCAAGCTCCACACAGGATGGCTAAAAATCTCAACCCAGGCGAGAGCGAGCAGGATCCCCGCACTTGGATAGAAGCTCTTGAGAAAGCCCTAAAAGCAGCGCTCAGGGAATCCAAGATCAATCCAGGCAAGATCGTTTCTCTGGGCGTTTCCGGGCAGCAACACGGGTTTGTTCCCCTGGACAAGGCCGCCAAGCCCATCAGGCCGGCCAAGCTCTGGAACGATACCTCAACGGTCGAAGAAACGGAAATGATCGTCCAAAAAATGGGCGGGAGAAAAGCGTTCATCGAAAAAGTCGGGATCAGCCTGGCTGTCGGGTACACTGCCTCTAAAATACTCTGGCTCAAACGGAAAGAGCCAGCGCGTTATGCCAGGCTCAACACGGTCCTCCTGCCGCACAATTATCTTAACTTTTGGTTCACCGGCAAACTCTCCATGGAGTACGGAGATGCTTCGGGCACCGGCCTCATGGATATTCGCGGGCGCGTCTGGGACAAAGATGTGATCGCGGCGATTGACCCAGAACTCGAATCCAAGCTCCCTCCCCTGCTCCACTCTGCCGAACCTTTGGGCTACATGAAAAAAAATATTGCCTCCCACTACGGGATGAAAAAGGTCCTTGTCTCAAGCGGAGGCGGCGACAATATGATGGCCGCTATCGGCACTGGAAACGTTTCGCCCGGGGTGACGACGGTCAGCCTGGGGACTTCAGGGACAGTCTATTCTTACTTCCAGGCTCCATTTGTCGACCCTCAAGGCGAGATTGCCGCCTTTTGTGACAGCACCGGCGGCTGGCTCCCGCTTCTCTGCACGATGAACGTGACCAATACAACGGAGTATTTCAAAGACCTGCTCTGCCTTTCCAATAAGGATCTCGAAAACACAGCTTCCAAAGCTCCGGCCGGAGCCGGGGGCCTGATTTTTCTTCCCTTCATCGACGGCGAGCGTGTCCCGGTCCTTCCGTTCGCCAACGGCGTCCTCTTCGGTCTCAATAAAAGGACCTTCAACTCCGCTTGCCTGGCCAGGGCGATTATAGAGGGCACAATCTTTAATCTCGGCTACGGGTTTTCTAGGATGCGCTCTCTCGGACTCAGGCCAGCAGAAATCAGGGCCACGGGCGGGGGCGCCAGGAGCGGGTTATGGCTCCAGATCGTGGCCGATGTGTTTAAAACGCCGGTTGTTACCCTGGCAGAACAGGAGGCAGCAGCTTATGGCGCGGCGCTCCAATCGCTCTGGAGCTATCGCCGAGAGAATGGAGAAGAGATATCAATCCGGGATATCGTCCGCGAGACGGTCAAAAAAAATAAACGAGACGTTAAGCCACAGACTAAGAACTCAGCCCTTTACGACTCTCTCCAGGATCGTTTTAATTCACTCTGGAAAACGCTCGTTGAGGAATTCAGAGCCCACAAGAAGCTTCAGGCTTGATCAAACCCAGCCATATTCATACCCAGCATCGTACATGGCAATGATATTTTCAGGCGGCGTTAGGGGCTGGATATTATGGCAGGGCGCAAGGATATAGCCTCCTCCATCCCCAAGAATCCGCAGATTATCCATAACCTCCCTGCGCACGTCGCTGCGGCTGCCGAAAGGAAGCGTCTGCTGATTGTCCATGGCTCCATGGAAGATAACTCTGGAGCCGAAATCTCGCTTGAGCTCTGCTCGGTCCATGCCTGCGCTCCGCCACTGAATGGGATTCAAGATGTCGATCCCGGCCTCGATCATATCAGGAATGATGCGCCGACAGTTGCCATCGTTATGGTGGAAAACAAAAGCGCCCGCCTGGTGGGCCAGGTCGATCATCTTCTTCATCCCAGGCAGTAAAAATTCCCTGACATGAGCCGGTGAAAACATCAGGTCATTCTGGCCGCCCATATCTTCGGCAACATAGGTCAGCAACACTTTCCCAGGAACCTTGTCATAAATCCGGAGGGTGTTCTCATAAGCCAGGCCGAAAAGCTTGTCCAGGCAATAAAGAACGATCTCAGGGTTCTCGACCAGGTCGATAAAAGCCTGTTCCTGGCCCCGGAGGTTTTTGTAGATCAGAAAAGGCTCCGAGCCTCCCCCCCGGATGGGATACATCTCTTTTCCCTTGAGCTGGCTGGGAATAGAGCTATAATCCCACCAATCAGGGCTCGGCCAGCAATAATGGCGCTCGATCTCCTCCGCTGAATGATAGCCGGCCAAAGGATTGTGGATGCACTCGTTATAGACGCCCGCGCCATAATCGGCTTTCCTAAATCTGCAGCCAAAGATATCAGTGCGCCGCGCCAGCCGGGGCCCTGTGTACTCTGGCTCTATTTTGACGACATAATCCACATGCAGCTTCTGGAGCATTTGCCTCTTCGTCCGGCAGCCCAAGTATTTCTTGAGGATATCCGTCGTTTCCGTTGTCGCCCAATAATCCATAGGAATGCGATCAGGCTTGCGGCGGTGCAGGACCGCCAGCCATCGTTCCTTTGGCATCAAAGACTCTTTGGGCATGGATTTTTTGGTTAAGGTGCTGCGTACGTTATCAATGGCCTGAAAGGAAAACCCTTAGTGCCGGTGCAGGTCCTTGTGCATGATCTTCCGGGTTTCGTGCAGCCGGTCGTCGGCGGGAAGGTCAGCCAGTTTCTGGTTGATCGCTTCGTCGTCCTCGGCCTGAAGAAGCCTGGCGACGTAATCAATGACGCTCGGCGGAAATACTCCGTCCCGCTCATAAAGCTCGCGCTTCTCTAGAAGGATGCGGCTCGATCCGACGCAGCTTCGCGGGAGCGTGGGCAACTTCTGAAGCAGAGCTTCGTCGGCGAAGATGTTTCCCTGGACATAGAGCTTGTCGGCGAGCTCCAAGGGAAGGTTTTTCTTAAACAATGATTCATTCTCCCTGAAGCCCCAATCAGCGGCCATGACAACGCCAGCCAGCAACAGGTGGATGATGGCGCTGCCGTCGGGGCTTCGCACCTCGACGGTCTGCCGGCTCTTGATATCCTCAAAGGGCGCAGTTTCTTGAGGATTCAGCTTTTTGGCCAGATGCCGGAGGTTGGACCAACCCAGGGGAACGCGGATCATGGCGCTCCGGTTGAGGTCGCTCCAGCAGACTCGGATCGGCGCCTCCTGGTTCGGGACCAGGCGCAGATAAGCAGAAGAGACCGTGTTCCCGAAAGCCGTGAGAGAATCAGCGTAGGCGCAGAGTCCACCGATGAGTCTTCGGGCCGAAGTCGACAATTTTCCGGCCGGGTCAAGCATGATATTTTTTTGGTCTTGGAGAAGCTCCAGATGAAAGTGGAGGCCGTTCCCGGCGACCCCTTCCTCGATCTTCGGGGTAAAGGTGGCCACGCAGCCATACTTGTAGGCGATATTCCGGATCAGCCAGCGGCCCAGGACAAGGGCATCGGCCATCTCCTCCACAGGCCGGGGGAGGAACTCGATTTCGAGCTGCTCCGCCTGTTTGCCGCGGATTTCGTCCAAGTCGCTGCGGACACTATCGACGAACCCGACTTCGCTGTGGGCGTACTTCACGGCTCCGGTGATCTGGGTGATATGATGAACCATCTCGTTCAGAATCTGGCCGCTCTTGATGTAGGGCGCGGCCGAATGGTAGCCGTGCTGCTTTTGGGCTGAATAAAGATTAAGGTTCCGGTCGCTGAGCAGAAAAAACTCAAGTTCGCCGAGCATGTTTAAATCGAGTCCCGTTTTCTGATGAAAAATCCCGTAGGCGCGGCTGAGAACGCTGTCGAGGGCAAAGGGCGCAAGGTCTCCGTCCTTGGTCAGATACCGGCAGATGAAGTCGATGCTCCGGTCGTCAAACGGGTTCAAGAAAGCAGTCCTGTAAACAGGCACGACATAGAGGTCGGAAAGGGCGGCATCGACCATTCCCTTAAAAAGGGATGAGCCATCCACCCGCTCGCCTTCAGCCAGGATGGTTTCCGCCTGCGCCGCGTTCGCTACCGGGAGCTTCAGCTCTTTGAGCTTGCCGTCTAGAGCAGTGTAGTGAAAGGTGATGCGCTCGATGTGCTTTTCATCGATAATCCGCAAGAAATCCGCGCGCCTAAAATCTCTGGGCGGCTTATTCAGGATCACCGAAAGAGGATTGGCCAGGGCATAAGTAAAAGCTTGGCTGGACATGGAAACGTCTCCTTAACCTATAGATTTCAGATTTTCAGGCATCCAGGTCAGGTTTGTCGGTCTGAGTGCGTATTTTACGCAAACGGGCTTGATTTTTCAATTCAATAATGACCGGGAATTTCTTTCAAATTCGTTCTAATAAAGAAGATACGGTTTGCGCAGCTGGGCGAAGTCGGCCAGGCCTTTATCAAATCCGGCCACGATTTCCGACACTCCCAACCCTTTAATGAGCGATTCCCGGACTTTCGCCGTTCCCATCCAATGGTCAAATGTATCGGCCTTGAACTCGAACCTGTCCGGATACATCTCCCGAATCGTTTTGATAATATGCAGTGCGGTTTCAAACGGCCGGTAGACATTTCTGTCAGTGACATGGACCTGGGCCCCTCCGCAAAGCTCGCCGGAGAACTTGGAGAACGTGGGCGTGAACCAGGCTTCCCTGAATTTTACTCCGGCCAGGTTGAGGCTGTTAAGCCGGCGCGTAAGCTCGTTGCCGTCAATCCAGGGAGCTCCGAACATCTCAAAGGGCTTGGTCGTTCCCCGGCCTTCGGATACGTTCGTTCCCTCTAAAAAAACTTGACCCGGATAAACCGTCGCCGTCTCAACACTCGGCATATTCGGCGATGGGATAACCCAGGGGAGGCCCGTCTCTTCATACCACATTGTCCGCTTCCAGCCTTGCATCGGAATGACCGTCAAGCTGGCCTTTTTTTCTAAGAATCGATCGTTATACAGCCGGGCCAGCTCGCCCACCGTCATTCCATGTCTAACGGGGACGGAATAGACACCGATAAAAGAGCTATATTCCGGGTATTCGAGGATGGGGCCCTCAATGACTACGCCATTGATCGGGTTGGGACGGTCCAAGACAATGAAATCGATGCCATTCTCCGCGCAAGCTTGCATGACATAGGCCATTGTCGTTGGGTAAGTGTAGACTCTTGTCCCGACATCCTGGATATCAAAGATCAGGACCTCGACGTTCTTGATCATCCCGGCTTCAGGAGTTTTGCCCAAACGGGTCGTATCGAAAGAGCGCATGTACTCATCGATGTTCTTAAGCATATCCGGGGCAGGCTTAAGCGACTGGCCGTACAGGCTGAAGACCGGAAGTTTAAATTTTTCATCGAAATAGAAGGGAACGTACTCGCCGGCCTGGGCATTTCCCCTGATCCCATGCTCGGGTCCGTAAAGGGCCACAAGGTTGATCTGCGGATTTCCGTGAAAGAGGTCACCGACGCTCCGGAGTTGGCTGTCGACGCCCGTAGGATTGGTGATGAGGCCGACTTTCTTTCCTTTGACCAGGTCAAGATGACTTTCCAAAAACATCTCAACACCGAGCTTGACTCCACGGGCAGGCGCGGCTGCCGTTTCTTTCTTCTCTTCCGCGCAAGAGCCGAAAAAAATTACACCGGCAAGAAAGAAAAAAAAGGCTCTCTTTTTCATCTTCTTCTCCCCAAATTTTTATGAAAATCTCCTTCTTACAGAAAATATATATAAATTCGCCTTGGCGAGCGCCAGCAACTTATTCCCTAAGATCGATCCGCAGTAAGCGGCGATGGCATTGGTCCCGAAAAACTAAAAATGGCGTGGCCCACTTCTTGGGGGAAAAAAAGTCTACCCGGTCCTCTTGATGACGATCATGGTCATATCGTCCATCGGGGGAACACCCTGAGTAAAAGTCGCCAGCTCATGGCAGATTTTCTCCACAATTTTGGCGGCCGGCAGCTTGACATTTTTTTTCAGAATTTGGGCGAGGCCCTCTTCGCTGAATTCACGATTGTCCCTGTCCCGGCCTTCCGTAATCCCATCAGTAAATAGAACGGCGACGTCCCCCACCCCCAAAGTTGCCGTGTAGGCCTCATACGCGACCGAGGGAAACATACCCAGGCAAAAGCCGCTGACCTCCAGCCGGCTCATCTTCCCGTTCTTTTCCATGATAAAAGGAGGATTGTGGCCAGCGTTGATATAGCGGAGCTCACCCTTCTCCAAGTTCAGTTCGCAGAAAAGGAAAGTGATGAACCGTTCCGGGGAGGTCATGCGATGAACGAAGTCGTTGAGTTTCGCCGCCATCGCTTCGATCCGGTAGTGGGGATTGACTTCCGAGTGAAGAGCCGCCCTCAAAGAGGCCATGAGAAGCGAGGCGCCCATCCCCTTGCCGGACACATCCGCGATGACGATGCCCAAGCGATTCGGGTCGATGGAGATAAAATCGTAATAATCGCCGCCGACCTGATAGCAGGGGATATTTGTTCCAGCAATATCATAGTTGTCACAGGCCGGATCCTGCTTGGGCATAAAATCCTTCTGAATCTGGGCGGCCAAGGCGACTTCTTTTTTGATCCGCTCCTGCTCAATGGCCAATTCGACTGCCTCAGCATTTTCAATCTTAACCGCGGCCAGGTTAGCCAAAAGCGTCAGCAGTCTCAGGTCCTCTTCGGCGAACTGGTCAAGCAATGAGATCCGGTCGGCATAGATCACGCCGATAATTTCCTTGTTATTCCAGAGGGGCACACAGATCGCCGAGTGGATGTTGGACTTGATCACGCTGTCTTTCATCTTGAAACGCTCGTCCGCTTGCGCGTCCGTCGTCAGGATTGATGAGTGCTTGTCAAGGACGAGGTTGACAATGCTCTGGCTGACCAGGATTTTTTGTCTAACCAGGTTTTTATTGTTGATCCGGATGACCTTGGGGATAAGCTGAGGAGGGTTGCCCTCTTTTCTCATCAGGACCGCCCGGTCCATCGGCATATAAGTCGAAATCAACTCCATGATGCGCTCGAGCAGATCATTCAGCGGCTGATGGAGGACCAGAGCCTTGCTGACTTCATTGAGGACCGCCATAGACTTGTAGTCTGATTTGATCCTCATCAGATCCGCTGGGGTGGCCAGGCTCTGGATGGTGGTTTCGATATCAGGAACCTTCAGGATATCGCGCAAGTGAATGACCGTGTTGATATTGCGAGACGGCGAGATGATCTCAGTCAGTTCGACGTTACTGGAAAGCTCTTTATCATAAATCAACCGGGTTGAGCCGACGAGGACTTCATCCCCTTTTTTGAGGTCCACTTCCCCCTGAATTTTCTTCCCGTTGAGAAACGTTCCATTCTTGCTGCCGTTATCGCGAAGGGCAAACCCGCTATCCTTGGGAATAATGAGCGCATGGTGACCTGAGGAGAATGGGTCGGGCAGGGCGATGTCATTATCTTCGGATCGTCCTATGGATACCCGTTCCTGTTTGAGGTCAATAAAAAATGTGTCCCCTTTCTTCGGATAAACAAAAAGTCTCGCCATCTTTTCTCGCGACCATTATTATACTCCGGAAGGGCCCGCACTTCAAGACACGTCAATTCTTTCTATGCTCTTGAGCATCCTCCGGCTCATCCTCACCTTCTCCTCGAAAGACGTGTCCTCTATCAAAGGCAGCAGGATATCTTTGACCTCTTTTTTCAGGATGTTGTCCAGAAGCTCAATGCTATAGTCCAAGGCCTTTTTTGTCCCAGCGCTAATATTCTGGTAGGCCTTGATGATATCCTCCTGAGGATAGATGAGGCCGAGGAGATCAAAAATATGTTTGAGCGTACGCGCCAGGTTATTCTCTAGGTCCCTGGCCAGGACTTCTTTCTTCTTGTCGGCCTTCATTTCATAAATCTGGATGATCAGCAAATAGCACTTCTTGATCAAGGCCACAGTCTTGACCAGGACCGGTCTCTCGGAGAAACGGATTCGGGGGCTGCTGAACCTCATCTTGTGGAGGGCCTCGATGAGCTCCTTCTCCAAGTCCGTATTTTCTTTTTCGAGCTCTAGGAGCAGTAGCTCCGCCGCTCTCGGAGACCCCGTCCGAGCCAGGATGGCCGGGATCGCCTTGCGGGCCCGGATGTTTTCGTCGGGGTCGCTCAAATAGTCCCTCAAAGTCCCGATGATTGTGTTCCCGTAGGCGGTGAGTGCCTGAGCGGCCGCTTCTTGTGTCGCCGGTCGGCTCAAGTGGCCGACCAAAAGAGGCACCCATTCCCTTCTTTTAAGCCGTCCGGCGCTTTCTGCGGCGTAGCGGACGACTTCAGGAGACTCGTCCCTCAGAAGCTTCTTCAGGTTCCTGGTCAACGGAGCATTGGGTTCCATCATCCCCATGGCCTTGGCCGCTTCCATCCTAGCGATCTCCGCCTCAACTCCTTTTTCTTTGGCCGCTCTTTCAATCTGTTCTTTCATCAGTTGCTGATAAACATCCAGGGACATGATTTCCTTGACCTGAGCATCCAAGTCCTCCGGCGCGATCGTGTCGTCTAGGTCCGGGACGAGAACCTCTCCCTCGACATCCATGAGCGCATCCATGGAACGGGCCCTGATTTCAGCGGATTTATTGGAGATCAGGTTCCTCAGCTCGGGGCTCAGCTTCTCCTTCTTGATCAGGTCCAGGAGATTCATCGCGTACAAGACCGAACTTCTCTCGCGGCTTTGCAGAGTGTCAAAAACCAGCTTGGTCATATCAATGTCGATCTTTTCGGTCACCAAGCGGTCGGCATCCGGCCATTTGATCTGGAGATTCTTTTTGACGATGCCGACATATTCTTTTGTGACCCGGAGGACGAGGCTGAACCAAAGCGCGATGCAAATAACCGCCAGTCCGCTGATCTCAGGCAGGGTGAGTTTGATGAACGACGAAAGGACGATGAGCAACAGGCCTGTCAGCCCGTCGGCAAACTTGTTCAGGAACATGTCAATAAACACCTTGGCTTTGTACTTGACCTCCGGGGGCACGGGGATATAAAGGAGTTCCCGGACGGATTGAGTGAGTGAATGGGACAGGCTTTTGTCTGCTCCCTTGATGAAAATGGCCCAGGGGAGGAGGCTCGCTCCTGCCAGGGCGAGAGGAAACAAAGCCAGAGACCCGAGGAGCAGCATAATGGGAAGAATAAGAAGGGCGACCCGGAAGCCAAAATGTTTGAGGATGCGAGAGGTGAGAAGAACAGCAAGGAAATAAGACAAAATGAGCATTCCGAGATTGAACGACCCGAAGAAAGAGGTCAGGTCATTTTTCTGCGTATAAACATCTCGGGCCACGGTTTTATACTGAAAATCCACAAGATTTGAGACGACAATGGCCGTGATCATCATCCCGCTCAAAAGCAGCAGATAGCGGCTCTTCTTCAAAGCCGACAAACTGCCGCCGAAACCAGTATCCTGTCTTTTTTGGTCCAGTTTAAACTCCACTTCAATCCGGGATTCCTGCGGAAAGCGACGAGTCAGAACCAGGATAATCAAGACGCAGAAAGCCAGAATCGCGGGACAAGCGAGAACAAGATTTTCCGTTCCTAACGGACGCGCCAAAAACCGAGCGACAAGAGACCCTCCGATTCCCCCCAGGAGTCCGCCGCTCACCAAAAACCCAACGCGCTTCTTTGCCAGGCGCGGACTAAAGAGGTCGTTGACAAGAATCCAAAATTGGGTGACGGATGTCACCAAAAATATATCGCCCCAGGACCATAAAAGATAAAAAATCCCCTTCCAAGGGCTTGGCCGAGTCAGGAGAAACCAGAAAATCAGACCGCCGGCGATGAAAAACCCCAGAGTTGACGTAAGATAGAAAGACCTCTTCACCTTTTGAAGGAACCGGGAGTTAAGGGCGACAGCCAGGGCCATCAAGACCGCGGTGAGAAGGAACGCATAGGGAAGCCCCCGGCTGCCGAGCTGGTGCATGAACAGGGCGTCTTTGACCGGTTTGATGATATAAACGCTAAACGTGATCAAAAAAAAATAAAAAAACATGAGGAGAGACAGTTCTGTCCCTTCAGCCTTTCTGACGCTTGTCATTCTGACCTGCTTCAGGCGAAAGACGGGCGAGCAAATTCCGGCATTTCGTGGCCCGTTCTTCCGAGGACAGATCTTCGATCAGGGGGAAAACAGCCTCCCTCATCTCCCTGTCCAAAATATTGTCGAGAAGCTCAACAGCATAAGCCACGGAATCTTTTGTTCCTGTCTTGAGGTTTTGGTAAGCCTTGGAGATATCCGGGCGGGGATAAATCAGCCCGAGAAGCTTGAAGATATTTTCCAGTGTCTTGCCCTGCTCTGCCTGTTGGGCCTGGTTGATCCCTTTCCATTCGCCTTCCCTGAGCTTTAGAGAAAAAGCGACCAGGCTCCGGCAGTACGTTGTGATCTCCTGGCGAATTTTGGGTTTAATGATGTCTTCAGGAAAATGAACTTGAGTGTTCACCGAGCGGATTCTGTCCAGGCCGTCGATGATTTCCGTCCTCAATCCGCCGTCGGCCTCGGCCAACTGCCAGGTCAAGAAATCGGCTGCGTCCTGCGTACCGATGCAGGCCAGGATAGAAGAGACGGCCTTCCGAATTTCCGGGTCTATGGCACTATCCCCAAGATAATCGGCGAGGGTGCCGACAATTTTGGGGCCGTATTTGATCAGGGCATCCATGGCATCTTCCCGAAGAACGGGGTGGGAGAGTTTCAGCACGAGCGTGGGGACGGATTCTCTCCGCTTCAGCGCGGCGGCGCTAGCAACAGCGTAATGGCTTACCTCAGGCGATTCATCCATCAGAAGATCCTCGAGTCGGTCTGCGACAGGAGCATCCGGGGTCATCAGACCGATAGCCTTCGCTGCTTCCATCCTGGCTATTTTGCCCGCTTCACCGCCTTCAGCGATGGTCTGGTCTATGTAGCTTTTCATAACTTCCTGATAGGAATCCAAGGAAATGATCTCTTCGACTTCCTTTTTCAAGACCTCATCGCCCAGTTGATCGTCTAATTGAGGTCCTAAACCCGTTTCGCTCTGCTCAATGAGGGTCCCCAAGGACGCCGCGCGGATCTCATCCTGTTTATAAGAGATGAGATTTTTGACTTCGGGAGTCAGTTTGTCCTGCTTGATGAGATCATAGACATGCATGGCATACAAGACCGAGCTTCGGTCTTTGCTCTCCAAGGCGTCAAAAACCAGCTTAGTGTAATCGACATCGAGCTTCTGCGAGACGAGCCAATCTCCCCTCTCCCATTTCGGCTTGATCTTATCTTTCACCGTGTTCGTGTATTCGCGGCCGACCCGGAGATTAAGATAAATCCAGCCAATGATGATGAGCACGACAACAATGCTGAGAGCTCTCACAACCGCTCCGTTGAACATCAGCAGAAGAATCACGATAAGGACGGCGCCGATTCCCTTGGCAAACCGGTTCACAAACATGTCGATGAATATCTTTGACTTGTATTTTTGCGCCACCGAGATGGGAATAT
>Ga0129297_10000790_pt1 | contig 15671 bp, 7 predicted proteins | sample I18A1metaG_FD_94708 | JGI IMG/M metagenome (GOLD analysis project Ga0129297, IMG submission 94708) | Lake sediment bacterial and archeal communities from Gulf of Boni, Indonesia to study Microbial Dark Matter (Phase II) - ​I18A1 metaG | ecosystem: Environmental > Aquatic > Freshwater > Lake >... | reverse complement strand
TGCGACATCTCTCCTTCTTGGGCAGGACCACCCTGTGCCTAATCTGCCTGGGCCTCTGGATTCCACTTGCCGCACAGGAGGGGTTCTGGCCCTTTGACAATCGGCTGGCCCATCGGGTCAGGCGGGCCACTGGATTCGAGCCCGACACCGCATTGCTCCAGCGGCTGCAGGGTTCCACCGTGTTGGTGGGGAGCGATCCTGACTCCGTCCGAGGTTCCGGCTCCTTCGTCGGACAGGAGGGGCTGGTGTTGACCAACCACCACATCGTGGCCCCTTTTCTAGGAAAGGCCGGCAAAGACATGCGTGTCATCGCAGGTCAAGGATTCTTGGCCCGAACGGGGAATGAAGAGCTGCCGATTCAAGGGCTAGAGGTGCTTCTTCCTATTAGCGCCAGGAACTTCACTGGTGAACTAGATAAATCCTTGGATGAACTGGAAGCCTCTGGTCAGTCACTTACCCAGGAGGTGTTCGATTCGGTTCTGCAAGGCTTTGAACAAAGCGAAGCTCGCAAGACCGGAATGCACTGCCGGTGGTCCTTTCTGGATCCACAGAAGGAATATTGGCTTCAGACCTATCGTGTCTTCAAGGATGTGCGGTTGGTCATGCTGCCGGCTCGCGAGGAGATCGCACCTGGAGGCAGCTTGGAGAGCTCATCCATCGATATGCACATGCTGGATTTCGGTTTATTGCGGGTATACGAGCGGGGTAAGCCCTATCGTCCCGTACATCATTTGAAAGCCAGCAAGAAAGGAACTCAGGATGGCTCCTGGGTCTTCATTGCTGGATTCCCAGGTAATTCCATGCGCTGGCAATCCTGGTCCTGGAGCATGTTTGAACGAGAAGAGCGAGCCCGCTTACGCGAGGCCTTGACCTGGAACATGCGCACGCTGCGGGCTTGTGCGGACACGAACCCCGGTTGCCAATCGACTTTGCTTAGCGAACTAGCGAAGGCTCGGAAAAGACATGACTCGATTCGTGCCTCACTCCGTGTCTCACAACCAGAATACGAAACGCGTCTGGCAGTCTCTCAGCGAGAGCAGGATCTGCAAGAAAAGATTCTTCGGGACGGGATGGAAAGCATTCAGGTTTCTATGAGTCAGGAACGACTGAAGGACGTATTGGAGAAGATGGGGACCCTGGCCCAAGCGCACCAGCTATTGTTCGGGCCGGAGAGCAACTTGGTGCGAGGCCCACTCCGGCGTGCCCTGATGTTGGTGCGCGCTGTGCGCGTTTCCGAGCGGAACATCGCATCCCAACCCGACGGCGCTCCCAATCCCGACTTGCAAGCGCTGATCTCGGAATGCATGGACTTGGCACCCATGGATCGAGGCGTGGAATACATACGGCTCAAGGCTGCTCTCGAAGAGGCTGAAAGCAGGCTCGGCTCAGGTCACTACGCGATCAAGGAGGCCTTCGCTGGTCAGGATGCTGAGAGCATTGCGAGGCAGGCCATCGACGGAACCGGCATGGACGATCCCATTTTCATTCAGCTGGCCGCAAGGAAAGGCTACCGGTATCTTCAGAACTGTGCGGATCCCATGGTGCGTCTGGCCATGGTCCTCGATCCCTGGCAGCGACGTGTTGGGGAAGAATGGCAGACGCTATCCTCGGAGGCCTATCGGCATCGAAAGCTCCTGGAGCAAGCCAATCGGAGATTCCTCCGTCATGACCAGTACCCGGAAGCAAACGGGACACTCCGCTTCGGTTTCGGGCGGGTCATGCCGGGAAGGGAGGACATCGGGAAAGGGACGGCGATCGTTCGGTTTAGGGATATCCCAGCCTGGAATCGACCTCGTTCTTGGCAGACGGGCAAGAGCCTGCCCGGGATGGATCTTGCTTTGCGTTTCCGAGCCACGTACGACTCGATCGGCGGATATTCAGGAGCCCCCGTGGTGAATCAGCACGGAGAGGTTGTTGGCGTGCATTTTGGTGGGAATGGGTGCCCCTATGCGTACATTCCAAGCTCAACCCGAGGCATCTGTGTCGATGTTCAAGCCATCCTGTGGCTGATTCAGGAGAGGCATCAAGCGAATGCGCTCTTCAATGAAATGACGGCTTCCCAATAACTGGATCAACTGACTATTCGGACAAGGCTTCTTCGGGTTCGAACCTTGATCCCAGTTTTCATTGAGTCTGCAGGTCATCCTGCTTCTTCGGAAGGTGACATGAAAAGGGCCCGCGCCTGGGCGCGGGCCGGGGTCGTCTGGCACTCCCTCAGTAGCGGTAGTGCTCCGGCTTGTAGGGTCCGTCCACCGACACGCCGATGTACTTGGCCTGGGTCTCCGAGAGCTTCGTTAGCTGGGCGTTCAGCTTCCGCAGCTGCAGGCGGGCAACGCGCTCGTCCAGCTGCTTGGGCAGGGTGTAGACGCCCACGGGGTACTGGCCGGAGTCGCGTTTCGTCCACAGCTCGATCTGGGCCAAGGTCTGGTTGGCGAAGCTGGAGGACATGACGTAGCTGGGGTGGCCCGTGGCGCAGCCCAGGTTCACCAGGCGGCCCTTGGCCAGCAGGATGATGCGCTTGTTGTCGGGGAAGATGACATGGTCCACCTGGGGCTTGATCTCCTCCCAGCGGTACTTCTCCAGGCTGGCCACATCGATCTCGCTGTCGAAGTGGCCGATGTTGCAGACGATGGCCTGGTCCTTCATGGCCGCCATGTGGTCGTGGTCGATGACATTGAAGTTGCCCGTGGCGGTGACGAAGATGTCCGCCTTGTCCGCCGCCCAGTCCATGGTGACCACGCGGTAGCCCTCCATGGCCGCCTGCAGGGCGCAGATGGGATCGATCTCCGTGACCCAGACCTGGGCGGAGAGCGCCTTGAAGGCCTGGCAGCAGCCCTTGCCCACGTCGCCGTAGCCGCAGACGACCGCGACCTTGCCCGCGATCATCACGTCCGTGGCGCGTTTGATGCCGTCCACCAGGGACTCGCGGCAGCCATAGAGGTTATCGAACTTGCTCTTGGTGACGCTGTCGTTCACGTTGATGGCGGGGAACTTCAACTCGCCCCGCTCGTGCATCTGGTAGAGGCGGTGCACGCCGGTGGTGGTCTCCTCCGTCACGCCCTTGATGGCGGCCAGCTGCTTGGCGTACCAGCCCGGCTGGGCGGCGATCCGCTTCCTGATCGAGGCGAAGAGCACGCGGGCCTCCTCGCTGTCGGGCTTGTCCAGGACATGGATGTCCTGCTCGGCCCGGGCGCCCAGGTGGATCAGGAGCGTGGCGTCCCCGCCGTCGTCCAGGATCATGTTGGGCGTGCCCTCCGCGAAGTCGAAGATGCGGTGGGTGAACTCCCAGTAGTCCTCCAGGCTCTCGCCCTTATAGGCGAAGACGGGCGTCTCCCCCGCGGCGATGGCGGCGGCGGCGTGGTCCTGGGTGCTGTAGATGTTGCAGGAGGCCCAGCGCACCTCGGCGCCCAGGGCCTTCAGCGTCTCGATGAGCACCGCCGTCTGGATGGTCATGTGGAGGCTGCCTGCGATGCGCGCGCCCTTGAGGGGCTGCTCCTTGGCGAACTCCTCGCGGATGGCCATGAGGCCGGGCATCTCGGTCTCGGCGATGGCGATCTCCTTGCGGCCCCATTCGGCCAGGGAGATGTCAGTGATGCGGTACTGCTCCTGGGTCACCGTGCTCATGGTGGACTCCTCAGTGGAATGGGAATGGGATCCGCGGCATCTCACCCGAATCCAAACCCCGAAGGTTTGTCAGGTGAGCGCCGTTGGATCCGTTGTGACCCGCGGGTCTGGTTCCGAGCCTGGGACACCGGGTTGGTGTCTTGCAGCGCCCCTCGGACAGACCCCAATCATAGGCAAATTCAACATGGGCGCCAATGGTCAGACGCCAAATCTTGGATGCCGGTCAGTCCTTGACGTTCAGGTGGGACCAGCAGTTGTCCGGGGAGGACTTGCAGAAGGCGCCTTCGCCTCCCAGTTGACCGAAGAGGATGAAGCGCCGCCTCCCGATGGGGTCCAAGTACTGGGAGGGGCAGTTGGGATCCCGCTGCACGTCCTGGTCCTCGTCGCCCTTGCTGTTCAGATGCCCCGGAACACCGCAGGCATGCCCCATCTCGTGCATGGCGCAGAGGGCCACCATCTGTTGGGTCAAAGCTTCTCTTGCGGCCTTGTCCTGGGTGTCCAAGCGCCGCCTGATCTCGGTGAAGGGAATCCCGAGCCCCTGCAACAGCTTGGCCTCCGCCTGTTCCTCGGGAGTGACCGGATCCGTCACCGCCGTGCGCATGAGGGTGGAGATCCGCACGATCATGGCCCGGATGCGGTCGGGGAAGATCCTGCACGCCTCGGTGGTGCGGGGAGTGATCCCGATCGTATAGGCGTACTGCTTGGGCTCGTCCTTGATCACCACATTGCCTTCGTCGTTGGCGGCCTCCTCCGTGGTTCCGGGCTTCAGCTCAAGGTGGACGGCGTATTTCCCATTCCCCTCGGCGGTGCGGGTGTTGAAGTCCACCTTGCCGCCCCGAGTCATCTCTTCTGTGACCTTATAAGTGTGGATACCGGTTGCCTTGCGCCATCGTTCCAGGTCGAACGCGCCGCTTGGGTCGATGACGAAGTGGATCTTCTCCCTGGCCTTGAGCCGGGTCCAGTCCTGGTCCACCGTGCGCACACCCCGGTACTTGGCGAAAAGCGGGAGCCCGTCGCCCTTGGCGGTCTGGCCTTTCACCTCGGCCTCATCCCAGGTCTCGGGATAGTCCGTCACCCCCTCCTGCTTCTCCCAGGCATCCGCGATATGGTTGTCGTTGGCGTCGTAGGGGACATTCAGGCTCTCTGCTCCCGATGCCTTGGCATTCCGCCACTTGCCATCGAGGAGGACTTCGCACTGGAGCTTGCCATAGGCGCCGTAGTCCTTCGCCTTGAGGTCCAGGTTCACGGAATCCGGTGGATTGTCCTTCGGCAGGATCCGGAGGGCAATGTATTTGAGGGCGTCCCGGGCTCCTTCCTTCTGGACGTCCCACTGTCCCTGCTTCTCGATCACCAGGTCTTCGTCCTCGCCCGTCTCCAGGCTGTTCATGTAGATCCCCGGTTCCCGGGAGATGCCGCTGAGCGTGACCCGCACGCGCTCGGCCTTCCCCTTCCATTTGACCTCGACACGGGTCGTGGTGTCGGGCTTGGGCATCCACTCATGATCCATCAGGTCGAAGGTGGCCTCGCCTTCCGGGGTCTGCTCCCAGGGCGCTACCTTCCAGGTGAAGGTCATGGGGTTCAGGTCAGGGCGCTCACGGGGCACACTTGATGTGCCCTCCGGGCTCGTGCCGCCGAACGTCATCCCCGAGGCTTGCCCCTCGCAATCAAACACGCCCGAAGCGAAGTAGAAGGGACTCTCGCTCTCCATGCGTCCGCCTTGGCTGTTGGTGGCCTTGATGGTTCCGGGCGTGCTCATGAAGCCGGCCACCACCTTGCACGACCCATCGCCGGGCTCGATGTCCAAGCGCCCGTCGCCCTCCCGGCCCCTTCCTTCGAGGCTGATCTCCATCTTGCTCCAGCTCTCCTTGCCGCTCTTGGGCTTGACCAGGGTGAAGTCGACGATGCGGACGCTGACGTGTCCCTCGGGGTTCGATCCCTTCTCCACCTGCCAGCGGTAGCGTTTGCTGGAGTGATTCTTCGCCTGGACCATGCGGAAGTCCGCCTGGGCCCAGATCTCGGCATCGTAGGTGCGCGTGGTGGTGACGTCCCCCTCCACCTTCACTTCCCGGGTGTGCTTGGTGAATGTCCAGGTGCCCGTGAGCCGCCAGGTCTTCACAAGGTAGTACGAGGTCCGATCGGTCTGGGCGGGAAGCGCAAGCGCGCACAGGGCCATGGAGAAGCCGATGAGGAACCGGAGGAGTCGCATGGCAGGACCTTGTGGGAAGCGGCTCCAGGTTCAGCCGCCCCCCCAGGGGTTGTCAATGGCGATCCCCTTCGATCAGAGGCTGATGTTCCTCACGTAATGGCACGTGTAGCCCCCAGGGTTCTTCTGCAGGTAGTCCTGGTGGTAGTCCTCGGCCTTCCACCAGGCTCCGGCGGGCACGATCTCGGTGACGACGGGCTTCTTCCATGCGGTGCTGGCCAGAGCTTTCACCTTCTCGGCCACCCGCTTCTGGTCCTCGCTATGGTAGAAGATGGCGCTGCGGTAGGACGAGCCCAGGTCGTTGCCCTGGCGGTTGAGGGTCGTGGGATCGTGCATCCTGAAGAAGAACCGGAGCAGGGCCTCGAAGCTGGTCTTCGCCGGGTCGAACCGGATCAGCACCGCTTCCGCGTGACCTTCATGATCCTGGTAGGTTGCGTTGGCCACCTTGCCTCCGGTGTAGCCCACCTCCGTGGAAATCACTCCGGGCTGCTGGCGGATCAGCTCCTCCATGCCCCAGAAGCAGCCTCCGGCCAGGGTGGCTTCCTCGACCTTCTGGCCCGGCGAGGCGGCCAGGCCGAAGAGGGCCAGAAACTGGCCATAGCCTTCCTTTTCCAGGTCGGCCTTCGGGATGAAGCGGAGGGATGCGGAGTTGATGCAGTAGCGCAGGCCGCCCTTCTCTGCAGGCCCATCTTCGAAGACGTGACCCAGGTGGGAATCGGAATTCCTGGACCGAACCTCCGTGCGGACCATGCCGTACGAGGTGTCCCGCTTCTCCAGGATCGCCTCTTCCGACAGGGGTTTGGTGAAGCTGGGCCAGCCGCAGCCCGAGTCGTACTTGTCCTTGGAGGAGAACAGGGGCTTGCCGGTCACCACATCCACGTAGAGCCCCTCCTCGTGGTTATTCCAGTACTCGTTCTGGAAGGCGGGCTCGGTGGCGTTCTCCTGGGTGACGCGGTATTGCATGGGGGTCAGCCGCTGTTTCAGCTGGGCTGGGTCGGGGCGGGGGGAATCGTTCATCGATACCTCGGTCATGGGAGGGGTTTGGCTCAGGTTGCTGGCGTAGGCCAATCCGAGGCCGGCCAGGGCCAGCAAGAGAAGGGACCAACCCCAGCTCTTGGATGCACGCATGGGTGCCTCCTTTCAACTCCTTTGGGTGTAGTGGAAGCCCGCGGTGTGACCGGGGGGGGCCGTGCATTGTTCTGCCGGGGCCCCCTTCGCGCTCCCAGGGTTAGGCAGGGCTCCTCCGGGAGTAGATGGATCCAAATTTAATTCGGTGGATTTCGAGATTCTTGAAGAAAAGAATACTTCTTAAGCAAATCGCGAATGTGATTTGGCTGGTGAAATGCCTGACCAACCAAGGTTCATCCCAACCGCCATCCCGGCCGTGCAAGGAGTCCACCGATGACGCAGCGCCCCATGATCACCATGGACGGCAACGAGGCGGCCGCCTCCGTCGCCCATCGCATCAACGAAGTGATCGCCATCTACCCCATCACGCCCTCGTCCAACATGGGCGAGTGGTCGGATGAGTGGTCCAGCCAGGGCAAGAAGAACATCTGGCACACGGTGCCCCTCGTCTCCGAGATGCAGTCCGAGGGCGGCGCCGCGGGCGCGGTGCACGGCTCCCTGCAGGCGGGCGCCCTGACCACGACCTTCACGGCCTCCCAGGGACTGCTGCTCATGATCCCCAACATGTGCAAGATCGCGGGCGAGCTGACCGCGTTCACCATGCATGTCTCGGCCCGGGCCACGGGCCACAACGGCATCTCCATCTTCGGCGACCACTCCGATGTCATGGCCTGCCGCCAGACGGGCTTCGCCATGGCGGCTTCCTGCTCCGTGCAGGAGGCCCACGACTTCGCCCTCATCGCCCAGGCTTCCAGCCTCCGCGCCCGGGTGCCCTTCCTGCACTTCTTCGACGGCTTCCGCACCAGCCATGAGGTCTCCAAGATCGAGTATCTGGTGGACGATGACCTCCGCGCCATGATCGACGACGAGCTCGTGGCCGCCCACCGGGCCCGCTCGCTGCGTCCCGAGGCTCCCGTGGTGCGCGGCACCACGCAGAATCCCGATGCCTTCTTCCAGACCCGCGAGGCCTGCACGCCCTTCTACCTGGCCTGCCCCGGCATCGTGCAGGAGGAGATGGACAAGTTCAATAAGCTGACGGGCCGCGCCTACAAACTCTTTGATTACGTCGGCGCCCCCGATGCCGAGCGCGTCATCGTGCTGATGGGCTCCGGTGCCGAGACCGCCCACGAATACGTCGAGTGGGCCGTGGCCAAGGGCGAGAAGATCGGCATGATCAAGGTCCGGCTCTTCAGGCCCTTCTCGGCCCAGCACCTGCTGGCGGCGCTGCCCAAGACCACGAAGACCCTCTGCGTGCTGGACCGCTACAAGGAGCCGGGCGCCTCGGCGGATCCGCTCTGCCTTGACGTCGTCATGGCCCTGCAGGAGAGCGAGCTCAAGCCCCGTGTGATCCCTGGCCGCTACGGCCTGGCGGGCAAGGAGTTCACCCCGGCCTCGGTGAAGGCCATCTTCGACGAGATCGCCAAGCCCAGCCCCAAGACCCGCTTCACGGTGGGCATCCTCGACGACGTGACGAACAATTCGCTGACGGTGGATGCCGAGTTCGACATCGAGTCCGATGAGGTCAAGCGTGCCATGTTCTTCGGCCTGGGAGCCGATGGCACCGTGGGTGCCAACAAGAACTCCATCAAGATCATCGCCGAGGAGGCGGGCTTCTACGGCCAGGGCTACTTCGTCTACGACTCCAAGAAGTCCGGCGCCATCACCGTGAGCCACCTGCGCTTCGGCCCCAAGCCCATCCGCTCCACCTACCTGATCCGCAAGACCAACTTCGTGGCTTGCCATCAGACCTCCTTCCTGGAGAAGTACGACATGCTCTCGTACGCCTCCGAAGGCGCGACCTTCCTGCTCAACACCCCCCACGGCGTGGATCAGGTGTGGGAGACCCTGCCCCAGGAAGTGCAGGAAGCCCTCATCGCCAAGAAGCTTAAGTTCTACGTCATCGATGCCTACGATGTGGCCAAGAAGACGGGCATGGGCGTGCGCATCAACACCATCATGCAGACCTGCTTCTTCGCCATCTCCGGCGTGCTGCCCAAGGACGAGGCCATCGATCACATCAAGAAGTCCATCCAGAAGACCTATGGCAAGAAGGGCGAGGCCGTGGTGAAGCAGAACTTCGAGGCCGTGGATACGACCCTGGCCCATCTCTTCGAAGTGAAGGTGCCTGGCAAGGTGACTTCGACCCTGCGGCGTCCGCCCACGGTGGCGGCCGGGGCTCCCGAGTTCGTCCACAAGGTCACGGCCCCCATGATCGCGGGCAAAGGCGATCAGGTTCCTGTCTCCGCCTTCCCGGCGGATGGCACTTGGCCCATCGGCACCAGCCAGTGGGAGAAGCGCAACATCGCCCTCGAGATCCCCTGCTGGGATCCCGCCATCTGCATCCAGTGCAACAAGTGCTCCTTCATGTGCCCCCATGCCGCCATCCGGCCCAAGGTCTACGATCCGGCGCTCCTGGAGAAGGCCCCCGCCACCTTCAAGAGCACGGACTACAAGGGAGCCGAGTTCAAGGGCATGAAATATTCGCTGCAGATCGCGCCCGAGGACTGCACCGGCTGCGGCATCTGCATCAGCGTCTGCCCCTCCAAGGACAAGGCCAATCCCAAGCGCAAGGCCATCAACCTGACGCCTCAGCCCCCCATCCGCGAAGCCGAGCGGGTCAACTACGCCTACTTCCTGGACCTGCCCGATCCGGACCGCGCCGCCCTCAAGCTGGATGTGAAGGGCAGTCAGTTCATGCAGCCCCTGTTCGAGTACTCCGGCGCCTGCTCCGCCTGCGGCGAGACGCCCTACATCAAGCTGCTTACCCAGCTCTTCGGGGATCGGGCCTTGATCGCCAACGCCACAGGCTGTTCCTCGGTCTACGGCGGCAACCTGCCCACGACCCCCTACTGCGCCAACAAGCAGGGCCTTGGCCCCGCCTGGAATAACAGCCTCTTCGAGGACAACGCCGAGTTCGGCTTCGGCATGCGCTTGGCCGTGGAGAAGCAGCAGGTGCTGGCCCAGGAGGCTTTGAAGGCCTTGGCCCCGAAGGTGGGCGAAACCCTCACCGACGCCTTGCTCACGGCCGACCAGAGCACGGAAGCGGGCCTCATCGAGCAGCGCAAGCGCGTGGCCGAGCTGAAGGCGAAGCTGGCGGCCCTGGGCACGCCCGAGGCCAAGCGGCTCATCACCCTGGCGGACAACCTCGTGAAGCGCAGCGTGTGGATCGTCGGCGGCGACGGCTGGGCCTATGACATCGGCTACGGCGGTCTCGACCACGTGCTGGCCCAGGGCAAGAACGTGAACCTGCTCGTGCTGGACACGGAGGTCTACTCCAACACCGGCGGCCAGGCTTCGAAGGCGACCCCCATGGGGGCCGCCGCGAAGTTCGCCATGGGCGGCAAGGCCATGCCCAAGAAGGACCTGGGCATGATCGCCATGGCCTACGGCAACGTCTACGTGGCACGCGTGGCCATGGGCGCCAAGGACACCCAGACCGTGAAGGCCTTCCTGGAAGCCGAGAGCTACGATGGGCCGTCCATCATCATCGCCTACTGCCACTGCATCGCCCACGGCTACGACCTCGTGAACGGCTGCGAGCAGCAGAAGCTGGCGGTGGACTCCGGCTACTGGCCTCTCTACCGCTTCGATCCCCGCCGCATCGAACAGGGCCAGAGTCCGCTTCAGATGGACTCCCCGGCTCCCAAGATCGACCTGGGTGCCTACGTCCGCAACGAGACCCGCTACCGCATGGTCGAGCAGGCCTACCCCGAGCACTTCAAGCACCTGCTGGCCTCGGCCCAGCGCGAGGTCATCAACCGCTACGCCGCCCACGAGAACCTGGCGAAGTTGGTGATGCCCGTGAACACCGTTGCCGAATAGCCATACTTCTACCAGCCCTCTCGGAAGCCCGGTGCATGACACCGGGCTTCCTGGCTAGAGGCTTCACGGCTGCGGTGCTTAACGCTGCTTCAGCAGCCACTCCACCAGCCGCTGATGGAACTGTTCAGGGTCCTTCAGGTCCTTGCGGCAGAGTCGGGGCGGAAGATCCGGGTCACATTCGATCCGGACAAGGGAGCTCACCTTGATGCTTCGAGACGCCTGGAAGAGCGCCTCCTGGCGCGCGTTGGAGGGGGGCTGTCTGCCTTTGAGGCCGGGGGCGGTCATGCGACCTCCGGGAATTTCGTACAGGTAAAAAGATAGGCCTTTGGCAAACTTATGCCATGACCCGGATTCTCCAAGCCCCTGTAGACCCGCTCTTCCCTACGGACGGTCCCGTGCGTGTGATGCTGTTCGGCGAGGCGCCCGGGCCCTTGGGGGCGGATAAAAGCGGCATTCCTTTCTGGGGTGACCGGGCGGGTCTGCCGGTCTACCGGGCCCTGGAACAGCTGGGCCTGGCACACGTTCCTCCCGAAGCTTACGTGTCCTGGGGCGGGGAGCGGTTCCGACGGCTGGGGATGAGGCCAGAGCTGTCGGAAGTGGCTCTGAGCAACGCCTTTCCCTCTTGTCCCACCCGAGATGGGCAGACGTTCCGGGCGCCCACGGATGGGGAGCTCCGGAGCGAGGTCAACCGGGCCCGCCTGTGGAGCGAGGTGCAGGCTGCTGCGAAGCGCTGTCCGGGCCGTCTGCGCATCATCACCCTGGGCCGACGGGCCGCCTGGATCCTGAGCCGCCTCGAAGTGGAGATGCCCTTCCAGCTCTGCGAGCTGCCCCATCCCTCCGCCCAGGGATTGCTCCAGGCGGCACCCAACAAGGGGAAGGGGCTCAAGCTGGCGGACCTCCAGGCAGGCTGGGAGGCGAATCTCCGGGAACTCTTGTCGGCCTGAGACCAACTGATAGGTGGACGTCTGTTTTCCGGAGCTTTACATGCCTCGTCGCATCACCCCTGTCCTTGTCACGATGGCTTTGGCCAGCCTGAACCTGGGTTCTTCGGTTCGATTGCTGGCCGCGCCGGCTCTCCCTGCTCCGCGCGCCAAGGTCCTTCCGCCCGTCCGGAAAAGCGCCGAGCCCGTCAAGAGTGCTTCCGTCGAGGGCATCACGGAGTACCGCCTGGCGAACGGTCTGCGGGTGCTCCTCTTTCCCGATCCCGGCAAGCCCACCATCACGGTGAACATCACGTATCTCGTGGGCAGCCGCCACGAGAACTATGGCGAGACAGGCATGGCCCACCTGCTGGAGCACATGCTGTTCAAGGGCACGCCGAAGCGCCCGGACATCTACAAGGAGCTGACGGAGCGCGGCGCCCGGAGCAATGGCCAGACCTCCTTCGACCGGACCAACTACTACGAGACCTTCCAGGCCACGGACGAGAACCTGAAGTGGGCCCTGGAACTGGAAGCGGATCGGATGATCAACAGCTTCGTGGGCACGGATCCCGCCAAGGCCTCCGAGCTGCTGAAGACCGAGATGACCGTGGTGCGCAACGAGTTCGAATCCGGCGAGAACAGCCCCGGGGGCGTCCTCTACAAGCGCCTGCTGGCCGCCGCCTTCGATTGGCACAACTACGGGAAGCTGCCCATCGGCGCCCGGAGCGACATCGAGAACGTGGACATCCATCGCCTCGGCGCCTTCTTCCGCACCTACTACCAGCCCGACAACGCCGTGCTGCTGGTGGCGGGCCGTATCGACGAAGCGAAGACCCTGCGGATGGTCAACGAGACCCTGGGGCGCATTCCTCGACCCACCCGCAAGCTTCCGGTCACCTACACGGTGGAGCCGGTCCAGGATGGCGAGCGCGAGGTGGTGGTGCGCAGGAGTGGCGACGCCCAGATCGCGCTGGTGGGCTATCACGTGCCGGCCGGATCCGATCCGGACTTCGCGCCGGTCTCGGTCCTGGCGCAGATCCTCGGGGACACGCCTTCGGGGAGGCTGCACAAGGCGCTCGTGGAGACCAAGCAGGCCGTGGCCGCCTTCGCCAGTCCCCTGCAGCAGCGTGAACCCGGATTCCTGGTCCTCGGCTTCCAGACCCGCCCCGAGACCAAGCTGGACGAGGGCAAGGCCACCCTGCTGAAAGTGCTGGAAGACCCCACTGCCCGGACCTTCGCGGCCGAGGAGGTGGAGCGCGCCAAGCAGCAGCTCCTCAAGGAGGTGGAGCTGTCCCTGAACGATGCGGACCGTGTGGGCCTTGCCCTGGGGGACTACATCGCCATGGGGGACTGGCGTCTCTTCTTCCTGGACCGGGACCGGGTGAAGGCCGTGACGGCTGAGGATGTGGAGCGGGTGGCCGCGGCCTACCTGAAACCCTCCAACCGCACCTTGGGGCTCTTCGTTCCGACCACCACCCTGGATCGGGCCGAAATTCCCCGCATGAAGGATGTGGATGCCATGGTGAAGGACTACCGCGGCGCTTCCACGGTGAGCCAGGGAGAGGCCTTCGATACGGCCCCCATGGCCATCGAGGCGAAGACGGTCCGCGCGGAGCTGCCCAACGGCCTCCGGATGGCCATGGTGCCCAAGAAGTCCCGGGGCGGCACGGTGAACTTCCGCCTTGTGCTGCGCCTGGGCGACGAGCGGAGCCTGGCCGGCAAGGCCACCGTGGGCGAGCTGGTGGCCGACATGCTGATGAGGGGGACCCAGCGCCACACGAGGGTGGAGCTGGCCGACGCCCTGGACCGGCTCAAGAGCCGGATCCGGGTGGATGGCCTGGCCGAGGCCGTGGTGGTCTCGGGGGAGACCACGCGGGCGAACCTGCCGGAGGTCCTGGGGCTTGTCACGGAAATCCTCAAGGAGCCTGCCTTCCCGGAGAAGGAGTTCGAGATGATGAAGCAGGAGGCCCTCGCGGGGATCGAGATGGAGCGCTCCGATCCCTCCGCCCTGGCGCAGCGTGCCTTCGAGCGCCACCTGAGCGCCTATCCCCAGGGGCATCCCCGCTACGTTCCGACCCTGGACGAGGAGACCGGGGCCATCCAGAAGGCGTCGCTGGAGGACCTCAAGGCCTTCCACCGCAGCTTCTATGGAGCGTCCTATGGCGAGCTGGCCCTCGTCGGCGACCTGGATCCCAAGGAAACGCAGGACATGGTCGCCTCCCGGCTGGGCGGATGGTCCAGCCCCGCTCCCTTCGTGCGAATGCCCCGGCGCTTCAAGGCCGCCGAGCCTCTTCTGCAGTCCCTGCAGGTGGCGGACAAGGCCAACGCCTTCTTCATCGGAGGCCTCAACCTGGCCCTCCAGAACACGGATGAGGACTACCCCGCCCTGGTGCTGGGCGACTTCCTGCTGGGGGGTGGCTTCCTGAACTCGCGGTTGGCCATGCGCATCCGGCAGAAGGAGGGCCTCAGCTATTCGGTGGGCAGCGATCTCCAGGTCGCGGCGCGCGAAAAGGCTGGTCTGTGGTTGGCCTATGCCATCTATGCGCCGCAGAATGGCGCCAAGCTGGAAGCCTCCTTCCGGGACGAGCTCCAGCGGGTGCTCAAGGACGGCTTCACGCCGGAGGAGATCCGCGCCGCCAAGAACGGCTGGCTCCAGGAACAGCAGCTCAGCCGAGCCCAGGACCGCGAGCTCGCCGGCCAGCTGGGCATGCAGCTGGACACCCGCCGCACCATGGCTTTTACCGAGGACCTGGAACGCAAGGTCCTGGCCCTGACGGGTGACGACCTCCTGAAGGCCCTCCGTGCCCACCTGGACCCGTCCAGGCTCACGGTCATCAAGGCTGGGGACTTCGCCAAGGTGCCATGAGCTGCATCACGATCGGGCCAGCCCTGGCTGACCCTTCCCATTTCTCCTTGGGATTGCCTGGATTCCGTGGTCTTCTGGAGCGTTGCCCAGCGTTTCGAGGACGCCAGGCCGGGAGGATCCCATGACACGACTGAAGAAGACCTGGCAGCCCGCCGAAGAGGGCAGGGCGCTGGCTACGGAACTGCACCACGTGCTCGAGGTGAGCCACCGGCAGGCGAAGGGGCTCATCGATGCAGGCTGCGTGAAGGTGAACGGGGAGTCAGCCCACGGCTATGGCCTTCGGCTGAAACCGGAGGACAAGATCGCCGTGGCCTATGATCCGGCCACCACCTACCAGACCCTGCCTCAGCCCCGGAAAGCCCTGGACAAGGCCGGCTTCAAGATCCTCTGGGAAGACAAGCACCTGCTGTTCGTGGACAAGCCCGCGGGGCTCCTCACCGTGCCCTCGGAGAAGGGCACCGAAGCCAGCCTGGCGGAAGCCATCACGGACCACTACCGCCGACGCGGCTTCAAGCGCTTCCAGCTCTACATCGTGCATCGCCTCGACCGCTTCACGTCCGGTGTGCTGGTCTTCGCAAAGACCCCGGAAGCCCTCCATGGTCTGAAGACCCTCTTCGAAGCCCACCACCTGCACCGGGTCTACAAGGCCATCCTCGTCGGGGAGCTGCCGGAGAATGCGGGCACCCTCACAGGCAAGCTGGTGGAACACGCCAAGAGCCTGAAGATGTCCGTGGTGCAGCCCAAGAAGGGCGAGGTCAAGGGCGCCAAGCACGCCATCACCCACTTCCGCGTGCTGGACCGGCTCCCGGGCTACACCGTGGTGGAGGTCAAGCTCGAGACCGGGCGGCGCAATCAGATCCGCGTGCAGTTCGCGGACCGCGGCTTCCCGCTCCTGGGCGACCAGGTCTACGGCGAGGCCAGCGAGCTGATCGACCGCCAGGCTCTGCATGCGGAGCTCCTCGGGTTCCGGCATCCGGTGACCGAAGAGGCCGTGACCGTCACCGCCCCCATGCCCTCGGACATGGAAACTGCTCTCCGGAAACTGAGGACCGTCCGGCGCGTGGAGCGCGCCGAAGCGGGCCTGAAGGGGGAGGAAGGGATCTAC